>PVBE010130619.1_pt1 | contig 13238 bp, 11 predicted proteins | sample 1631181 | NCBI WGS metagenome assembly PVBE01 (sample SAMN08397723, study PRJNA350692) | Marine metagenome, whole genome shotgun sequencing project. | isolation source: water | place: Pacific Ocean | collected 2012-04
ACCACAAATGACGCTAGGACGGTCTAATGCATTGCATGAACTTGGGATATACCGTGTTTCAGATCTCATTAAACATCTACCTACGCGGTACGAAACGCACCACGGAGGTATGACCATAGAAGCAGCGAGAGAACTTCTCGGAGAGAGGGATTCAACCACCGAGTTAGTCACTATTGAAACAACAATCATAAAAGTAAATCCGGGGTGGCGACGTGGTAGAAAAAGCAAAGTAGAAGTTACAGTTGAAGATGAAACCGATCAAATGCACATTAATTGGTTCAACCAGCCATGGGTAGCACGCTCTCTGCATCCAGATATGCGAATTCGTCTGCATGGCTCCTTGTCAACACACAAGGGGTTCTTGCAAATGAACAATCCACGCTGGGAAATCATCGATGAGAATGAATCATCAGTAACAATTGAAGGAGATCTACGCCCAGTCTATCGTGCAAATGAACATATCTCTTCAAGCGTGATTGCGAATCTAATTGCAGAAGTTATAGAGAATGCTTTGGAAGAAATAGATGACCACTTAACGGAAAAAATCCTCGCTGAATTATCTATGCCTAAACTTGCGAATGCATACGCAATGTGTCACAAACCAGATACTGAAGATGAGGCGAAAGAGGGGAAACGCCGAATCGCCTACGATGAATTACTTTTGTTACAACTTGGGGTAATGATGAAACGACACCATCGGCGCGATACGATGCATGCTCCAAAACTTGAATGGAACGATGAAATCAAGAAGCGAATCGAGGCTCGCATTCCCTTTACACTTACCAACTCACAACAACACGTTATTGAAGAAATAGCAAATGACGTCACAACAACAACTCCAATGAATCGATTGCTTCAAGGCGATGTTGGCTCTGGCAAAACCGTGGTTGCGCTTCACGCAATGTTAATGTCTGTAACATGCAACGCTCAAGCAGCAATGATGGCTCCAACCGAATTACTTGCTGAACAACATTATCAAACTATAAACACACTATTGCAAGGTTCAAATGTATCCATTTGCTTACTTACAAGTTCGCTCTCAGGAACTAAACGCAAAGAGATTATTCAGAAAATAAGCAACGGTGACATTGATATAGTTGTAGGAACCCACGCATTATTGACTAAGGATGTAGTGTTTTCAAATATTGCCATAGCAATTACTGATGAACAACATCGTTTTGGAGTACAGCAACGAGCGTTACTCCGTAACAAATCAGATGATCAGCACGCAATCCCTCACACTCTTGTTATGACCGCAACGCCCATCCCAAGAACGTTATCTCTCACGATTTTCGGGGATCTTGACGTTTCAACTATCAAGGGCATGCCACCAGGGCGAATGCCCATTACAACTCGTTTAGTTCAGCCAGACAGTGCTGATAAGGTTTACGAGTATTTACTAGAACTTATTAACAAGGGGCAACAAGGCTACGTGGTTGTTCCACTCGTAGAAGACACCGAGTCAGGCCTTAAATCTGTCACTGCACATGCGGAATCGCTACAGAACGGATTGTTGCGAGGAAAAAACATTGGTGTTGTGCATGGCAGGATGAAATCTGAAGAACGAGAAAAAACAATGGAGCAGTTTCGCAGTGGTGCTATTAATGTACTTGTAGCAACTACTGTCATCGAAGTTGGTGTTGATATTGCTAATGCAACGATGATGATTATTGAACATGCAGACAGGTTCGGGCTTGCACAATTGCACCAACTCCGCGGCAGGGTTGGAAGAGGAGTGCTTCCTGGAGTCTGTGCGCTCATCGCAAGTCCAACAACGGATGATGCTCAACAACGTCTTGATGGCATTGTCGATTCAACAGATGGGTTTAAGATTGCAGAACGCGATTTAGAAATACGTGGTCCAGGCGAGTTGTTTGGTGCAAAACAAAGTGGCATTGCGCCTTTTAAAGTTGCTCGATTACCTCGTGATTTTGATTTACTTCGTCTAGCGAGAAGAAACGCGGTTGAATGGATTAATCGTGACCCGACATTACATGAATCTCCACTGCTAAAAGCTCGGCTAATGCATGCACACGGCGAAACTCTTGGGCTTGGAGATGTTGCATAATGTCAACCAACACAGAACTTGCAAATATATTCCACACTATGGCGACTATTCTTGAAATTAAAGGCGAGAGTGGTTTTAAAGTGAATGCAAATACTAAAGTTGCCAGAGTCATGGAAGATTTAGTTGAAGATATTGCTTCAATTGATGATGTAACTTCTATTTCTGGGGTTGGAAAAAGTAGCGCCTCCAAAATTAGAAAGTACATTGATACTGGCAGAATGACTGAATATGAGGAGTTATGTAATTCTATTCCTGCCGGCCTGCTCGATGTTATGCGAGTGCAAGGTCTCGGACCTAAAAAAGTACGTCAACTCTGGCAGGATGCGGATGTCGTAGATATTTCCTCGCTTCGTAGTGCAATTAATGAAGGCAAACTCGACAATCTTCCGCGTATGGGAAAGAAAACGATTGAGAATATCTCTCAAGCTCTTGCGTTTGTTGAAACATCTGGCAACAGGACGCGCATTGGAGTTGCTATGCCTATAGCAGAAGCACTTGTCACAGAACTTAATAATTGTGACGGTGTAACAAATCTTACGTATGCTGGCTCACTACGTCGTGGAAAAGAAACTATTGGCGACATTGATATTCTTGCAAGTACATCAAAACCAGAATTGCTCAGTGAAACATTTTGCAACATGGACGATGTTTCGATTGTACAATCCAAAGGAGAGACAAAATGTAGCGTTAGATTAGAAACGGGGCTGCAAATTGATCTGCGTATTGTTGAAGAAAATAAATTTGGTGCTGCTCTTTTGTATTTCACGGGTAGCAAAAATCACAATATCATTCTTCGGGAGCGTGCAATAAATCAAGAGAAAAAATTGAATGAATATGCACTTGAACCAGACAACATTTCCAAAACCGAAGAACTAATTTATTCGGCTCTCGGATTGCCATGGATTCCACCCGAAATTCGTGAAGACCGTGGCGAATTACAATGCACAGAGACACCAAATTTAATTACGCTTCAGGATATTCAATGCGACTTACACTGCCATACAACTGCAAGCGATGGGCATATGTCTATTGAAGAACTCGCAACACATGCTATTACTCGCGGCTATCACACAATCGCCGTCACTGATCACAGTCAATCGCAAACACAGGCAAACGGTTTAAAACCGGACAGGTTACGTATACATATCGAGAAAATTCGCGAAGCGAATAATACTATAGACGGAATAACCATTCTTGCTGGAAGCGAAGTTGACATTTTGCCTGACGGGTCACTTGATTACGATGATGACGTACTAGCGTTGCTTGATATTGTTGTTGCCTCACCCCATGCCGCGTTAAGCCAATCACCAACGGATGCAACAAAACGTCTTCTCGCCGCTATTGAGCATCCACTTGTGCATATTATTGGGCACCCAACAGGTAGAATCATCAACAAGAGAAAGGGGCTTGAACCTGACATGCCAACCCTTGTTTCTGCAGCAAGTGATAACAACACAGCACTTGAAATCAATGCGAATAGTTACCGGCTCGATTTACGAGATATTCATGTTCGTGCTGCAGTCGATGCCGGAGCAATGATTGCCATAAACACCGATTCCCATCGGCCTGAAGATTTTGACCAACTCAAATACGGTATTCTCACTGCCAGACGTGGCTGGTTAACCCATAAAACATGTGTTAATTGTTGTAACCACGATGAACTACAAACTTGGCTTCGCCGCAATTGCTAGAATATACATTCACGCATGTTTGACACTCTCTCAGGAAAAGTAACTTCTGCTATTCGGAACCTCTCCGGTCGTGGCAAAATTAGCGAATCTAATGTCCGCGAGGCAATGGAAGAGGTTCGACGTGCACTCCTTGAAGCAGATGTTCATTTAGATGTTGTTACTGATTTTTGTGAAGGCGTTGTTCAAGACGCTATCGGCGAAAAAGTTACGAGCTCACTGAAACCGGGTGAAGAAATGATTGGCATTGTCAATCAGCGTCTAATCGATTTCATGGGACCAGTTGACACCCACGTAATGATGGTCGATCCGGGGCCAACAATCATTATGATGTGTGGCCTTCAGGGCTCTGGTAAAACTACTACGTGCGGAAAACTTGCGGCATATCTAAAGAGCCGTGGCAAGAATATTTCTCTTGTTGCTGCTGATCTCCAGCGCCCTGCTGCCGTTGAACAATTACAGGTTATTGCGAATGACGTCAACACTAATGCAAAAGGTGTTGGAAAAGTCACTTGTTACGCTGAGCCAGAAAAGTGCAGTGAATACGGCACCGCCACTGGCGTTGCTGTTGGCGTGTGCAAACGTGGGGTAAAACAAGCTCGAAAAGACAAAGTTGATGTTGTCATTCTTGATACTGCTGGGCGATTGCACATCGATGACGATTTGATGAAGGAATTACGGGGCGTGCAAAGCACAACACAGCCACATCAAGTCTATCTTGTTGTTGACGCCATGATTGGACAAGACGCTGTCAACGCTGCTGGCACATTCCATGAACAACTTGCCACTGACGGTGTTATTCTCACAAAGTTTGATTCTGATACTCGCGGCGGTGCGGCACTTTCCGTCAAACGGGTCACTGGTGTTCCAATCAAATTCATCGGTACTGGGGAAAAGTACGACGCATTCGAAGAATTCCATCCAGATAGAATTGCGAGTCGTATTCTAGGCATGGGAGATGTTCTTTCGCTTGTTGAAAAAGCGCAAGAAGAAATATCCGAAGACGATGCTATGAAACTTGCCGAGAAAATGGCCAGTGGAAAGATGACGGTCGATGACTTCATTAAGCAATTGAAGTCCATTCGGCGTATGGGACCAATGAAACAAATTCTTGGATTAATACCAGGAATCGGCTCTGCACTAAAAAACATTCAGGTTGACGATAACCAGTTTGATTGCATTGAAGCAATCGCAAGTTCGATGACAAAGAAAGAGCGAAACGACATTACTCTCTTGGGTAAAAGCCGGATTAAGCGAATTGCCAACGGCTCTGGTACAAACCAACAAGAAGTAAATCGATTTGTAAAACAGTTCCAAACGATGAAGAAAATGTCAAAACAGATGGCCGGTGGTGGAATGGCTTCAAAATTAGCGGCCTTGCAAAATGCCGGTGGTGATATTGATCCCTCTGCCCTTGCTGGCATGAGCCGTGGCTCTACGAAGACCCAAAGCCACAAAAAACGCTTCAAGCAACGCAAACGTCGCTAAATTATCCCGCGGGTCATTTATCCTTGCAGAATGGAACACCCACTAGCATGTTCTAACGGTTACTTCAATCGTCGAATGGGAGTGGGTCATCTGCTTCACCACGAGCCCAGGCTCGTATTTTGGGGAGCAATCGGTCTTGGATAAGAATCTTAATACATGCCGCGACTGGAATTGCAAGCAACATGCCGTATGCGCCAAGTACGCTACCACCCGCAAGTACTGATACAAATATAGTGACTGGGTCAAGGTTCGTCGCCTTACCTGCAATCAATGGCGTTAATAACCAACCGTCAATCGCTTGGACAATTCCAAAGACAAGCGTTGGCCAGAGCAAAATGCCCCACCATGCCATACGTTCTACTTCTGGTAAACCTAATTGATTGAGAAAGAGCAATCCAATCGAAATCGGAATCCCAACCAAACCGAGGAATGGAACAGCGCATAATATTCCTACTCCAATACCAAGTAAAATAGCATAAGGCACTCCAATAATTAACCAACCCACCGCAAGGAGAATCGCCATAATAAATGCAATAACAATTCGTCCACGAACGAAACCAGCTACCGCAGCATCCATTTTTGCTAAAAGTGCAAAAGTATCATTTTTGCCGCGATCGGGCACTACTCCTTTTACAAATTCTACGACCTTCGGAAACCATAAACTAAAGAAGAAAAAGTAAAACGGAATCAATACAACCAAGAATATTAAACTTACAATCTTTCCGGCAACACCGAGAGCAACACCGCCGGTCATCTTGGCTAAACTAAATAAATCTGCACTTTCAGTAGTTTCAGTACCTACATTAGTTTCAGGATTTTCCAATTTTCCAGAGGGCAAATAATTCAACGAGTAACTTAGTTCTTCTTGAATATCTTTAGGCACAAATTTCGTATTGAGTTGTTCGAGTTTGGTTCTCAAGTGTCCATCTTGGACTTCATGAATAAGTGAGGAAGTTTGTGAAATTACCAATGGTATTGTTACGGCTAGAACAACAAGTATCCCAACTGATAAAACAACAAGGATGCCTGAAATGACAGGAATTCTTCCAAGCGGGAATTTAGGGTGATCCGCCAACAATGAAATTACAGGTTCAAACAAATACGCCAACAGTAATGCGACAAGAAGCGGGATTGTAATATCTCTCATGACATAGCCAAGCCAAATACCACATACCATGAGTAAGAGCAATAAAAAATCACGCACCCATTGAATTTGCCAGAGATGCAATTTCATCAAATCATGTTGAACTGGTTTATCAGGGTCACCCGTCATCAGCGAGTTTGCCTTAGCGGTTTGAACCGATGCAATCCTCTAACTCACGTTCGTGGAATGCTTCATCAAATTGGTAGATTGCTCGAAAATCATCTTCTGAATCCTCTGGACTCGTATGAAGCAACTCTAAATCAACCATACGAAATACAATTGCTCCAAAATCTTCCGTTCGCCGAATACCCCATTGTCGAAGAACTACTTGCGAGAGTAAGCCATACTGTTCAATTGCATAATCTCGTAATCCCATACATAACTGTTGACCAGTAACGTGCCTATCTAATTCATGGAGTCCATAGTTATCGAATTCAACGGTTTCAAATATTTCAGCCGTATATCGAAGACCACCTTGCAGAAATGCAAAAGCACCCGGTTTATACGGCGTGCCACGGGCAATTGAGGCCCAGTCTAACGGGATGGAAAGTGTTGCTTGACTCATCTGCAGACGCAATCATATCGGCGAAATTGACGATTGTGCCGCAGAGATGCCTTTTTTCGTTGCTCTAAGGTCATTTTTTTATCATTTTTAGGATAATGGCGTATAAACCCACTCGGGCAGCACCGATGAAGCCAAAATCGATTCCATTGATTCGCAATGTTTAAAGGCAAGGAGTCCCACGGTTTCTCCTTTTTCGAGTGTGACCAGCGTGGGTTGAACACCAAGTGCAATTGCTCCATTGACCGTTGCCATTTTCCATAGTACTTTCGATTCCCCACCATCACGGTGATACAACAACCGCATTTCATCGAGAACACTTATCCGATTTTCTGTGTCAAGGCAAAGCAAAGAATCCGTCCCAAGTGCAACATTGATTCCTGCATCAAGCATTTCTTTCCAACGATGGTTGGTGTGTCCAAAATACGCACTCGCTCTTGGGCAATATGCAACCGACATATTTGACTTTGCGATTAATGCAAGATGAGTATCTTCAACATAATTCAAATGCGCAGAAACAAAATGCTGTTCACCTGCAATCTCTAAGATTGCTTCAATAGGATGTTGACCATACACTTCTATCGTTTCATCCCAAACGCCAATTCGTTCCATAACCTCGACAAATTCACCCTCTCTGGATTGCGCAAATTCAATTTCAGCAATTGACTCCGAAAGATGTGTAGCAATTTTTTTGCCCGATTTAAAACACGCTTTATACACATCTTTACTGCATGTGTACGGTGCGTGCGGTGTTAGTTCAAACTTATTGGAAAGCGATTGTATTTTTTTAATCGCATCTCCACTTCTTGCCCCACTGCCGATTACTTCGACAAACGTAACTGAAATTAACTCAGACGCTTCTACTATTTCAGCAGCTTCTACGGTACCTGCAATATCGCCAACTATTTTGCAACCTCCAGCGATAGATAATTCAATTCCTGTTTGCACGTATTCGAGAAGATTGCTTGTATCCAAACGCAAGGGTCTCACAACTTCTATAAGCCAATCAATAAACGATTCTTTTGCTGGCACCGTACCAATACCACTTAGGTCAAGGTGTGAATGGGTGTTCACCAAGCTAGGAGTGACTATCCCGTCAATTTGGGTAATTGATGCGTCGCTCACGTGCCCGATTTCCTGTGGGGTGCCAACTGCTTCTATCATAGTACCATTGAGTAAAATCGCTCCCGGTGACGCGAGAACGCCACGATAATCAGCAATAACATCAGAATGTATTAGAAATCTAGCCATCAGTATCTCAAAATTGGAACCAGACTGGTTAATGATTGCTACACTGTAACCGAAGTTGGGACGGATCCCGACACCTTAGCGCCAACAGAGGAGGATCCTACTATGCGCAAAACACTTCTTTACACATCGGGCATTATGACGCTCGTTGGCATTTCGGCTACTGGCTGCGTCCGACACGATCGGTACGATACCGCCCGTACTACAACGCATTCGCTTCAGGAGCAACTTTCAGCTGCACAAACTGATTGCAATACCGCAACAGTCGCGCTTGCAACACGAGACAGACAACTTACTCAAGCCGAAGCCAACTTGAATGCATTGCAAAGCCAATACGATTTACTTACAAAAGAACTTGATTCAATAGATTTTGAAAATGAGAATCTACTTGCAACAGTAACAGATATTAAATTCGGTCCACTCCCAGTCATTACACAACAAAAACTTGCTGCACTTGCAGCGTCATATCCAGATGATATGTGGCTGAACGCTGAAACTGGAATGATTCGTTTCGGAAGCGACTTCACTTTCTCGAGCGGAAGAGCAAGTATGAAAAAAAGTGCCTCGGATCTTATTAGTAGGGTGGCAACTATTTTGAACTCGCCAGAAACGAGTAATTTTGAAATTGTTGTTATTGGGCATACTGATAACATTCAACCAAAATCATCTGCTCAACGTTATCCAACAAATTGGGAACTGTCTACTGCGCGTGCCGTGAGTGTTGCAAAAACACTTGCAAGCAATGGGGTTAACCCTTCGAGATTTGAAATTGCAGGTTACGGTGAGTACCGACCACTTGTCGAAAACAGAACTGATGGAACAAAAGAAAATCGTCGTGTTGAAATTTACTTACGGCCAACTCCAGAATCAATCGCTTGGGAAACAGTAACTGAAACAACAGAAACTGCTACTGTTGATTCTATGGAAGAGCCAATGAAGTAATTCTTTTGTAAACGTATATGCGTTTGAATAAAACAATAACACAAAGCGTAAACCGACCTCATATTTGGGGTCGGTTTATCTTTGTCCTTTTATGTTTCTTTGCAATTGGAATGATGAATCCCGAATTACCGAAGAACAATCCACCACATCTACCATTAAAGAGAACTACCGGTCGGCTTTACCATGTTCAAGTACAAGTGCAAAATAAGAAGATATCTTCTGGCTGGCCATTACTCCCACGAACAAATTGGTGCAGGATTCAATCTTTCAACTTGACAAACCAAAAGGGAGATCAACTTAACTACCGCATCGATCGACTTCAAGATTCAAGTCAATTGAAAATCCTTACACAAAATTTAGAGTATTTTGTCAATCTTGATAGTTATGTTTTTTCGAGCGAATTAGATTCGATTGCTGCTTCAAAAATCCCTTGGCCCAATGAGTGGGACGAATCATTCAGGATGTATCTTGAACCATCTAGGTTTATCCAATCAAAAGATCCAATCTTTAAAAGAGCTGTTGAGAAGAATGGCAACCCACGTTCAGTACCTATACACATATCTGCGAAAATTCTTATCCGCTATTGCTTACAGAAAATTGAAAGCAACGGTCAGTATTCCAGAAACACGGGCAAGACAACCACAGGAATCGATGTAAGGGGAGCTCTACATGCTATCAATGAACGCAAGGGCTCCGCAACAGATCTTGTTTGTGTATGCATCGCAACTCTACGTGCTGCGGGCATTCCAGCAAGACCCGTCCTTGGAATCACAAACGCGAACGCAGTAGGAACAAAGAAAGTCAATCCCCAATACATGGTATGGGGAGAATATGCTCTTCCAAATGCAGGGTGGGTTCCATTCGTTCCAAAACGAATGCGAGGAACTGTAAACAATCTAACTCCAACAGAACCATGGCAAGGGCTTGGAACACTTCCTTGGCTCAACAGGCGAATTCCACTCTCATACAATCTCAATATGTACGATATCCACCGAGCTACACAATATATTTCGCAAATGACTTTTCTAAGTAGTCCACAATAAAGTAATCTCCATGCACTCAGACGAAGGACCTAGCCAAGAAGATATTGAACGCTTCGCCACCGACGAATCTGGATTCTGTCCGCATTGTGGTGAAGAGATCTGGGACGATGTAACTAGGTGCCCATCTTGTGGAACGTGGATGCAAGATGGAGTTTCACATCGTCACCCAATAACAAACGAATTCCGTAATAAAACGATTATTCTCGTTGTCATCATCATGCTTATTGGCTTCTTATACAGCATCCTACAGTTCTTCTAAGTGTCATCCCTCATAATCCTACATGAACGTCCGAGAGTAACATCGTTTTTTCGTTTAATGATCAGTAATTGGAGCAATAGGTGGACTCACTCTAAAGTTGGTACATGTTGTTGGTGTAACAATTGTTTTGTTACGCATAACTAAAGAACAGATTGAGAGAACAGAGATGAACGAGCGAAATATTGAAGAGAGAATGTGCCGTTTAATTGAGCAACTGCAGACACTTCCAAATAAGCATCGAGAGAAACTGGAAGAACTATGTAAGAATGACCAAGATCAACGATCACAGATTGAAGAATCGGTATCTAAACTACAGGGCTCTTTGGACTATTTGCGGTTAAGTGTAAAGTACGTGGTGTTTGATCTTGAAGCAACAAGAAGAGAAAATGTGTATCTTCGAAAACTTGTTGAGCAAATACGAAGAGACAGCACTCGTCGTGACGAAGGGAATGACCATCATTTCTTTGAAAATGATGGTTCCGACTAATTAGTTATTTTTTCAATTACCCGCTTTGCTCTTGGATGCGCTTGGGCTATTAGCCGCTCGGCCGTTTCATAATCTTCGTGCATTTCAGATAATAAAGAGGCAAGGTGTTTGTTCAATTCATGTGAATAGTGTTTGAAAAACACTTCAAGTTCCGTTCGATTAAATCGGCTAAGTGGATCGTCCATACCCGTTTGCATCATTGCCCATTCCATAAGACCTCGCCCACTCATATCGTATTTATACAGTTCAAGCGTCCTTCTTAAACGATGTTCTGCTGTATTGAATGGATCGCGGCAAGCCATTGGGATAGCATGCATAATCTCGTCTAACTTCTGTTCGACTGCTTGGCAAAGACCTGACTTTTCTAAATCTTCGACTTCAGCAATCGGTGGTCTCTTGCAAGAGCGATCTCCCGGCATCGAATGCCCTTCATCCAGAATATCTAATGGGAGCACATTCCCAACAAATTTTTTCAACCCAGCGTGTACAAAGCGAACGGTCACTCGAGTTGACGGCTCCCCATTTACAGGCGTACTTTCAACCTTAATGACAGACCCGCTCCCCCATTCGGGGAACTTCGGGTGTATAACTCGATTACCAAATTCAATTGAAGTCATAGTTTCCAATGTTACCATTGTCCTACTTAATAATATCTACAGCGCTTACGATTTAAATGCGCCGATACAAGTTTGTAAATCAAATGTTGCATCACTCCTTTGTGCATACAACGCTTTCCCCACTTATCGCAATTATAGCACAGAACGAGCAAATTCAAAGAAAAAATAACTAAAAACAAGCCTACTTTTAGACCACGCCTTGAGCCATCATGGCTTCCGCAACCTTAACAAAACTAGCAATATTCGCTCCATGTACGTAATTACCTTCGCATCCAAAATCCTTAGCTGCTCCCACGCATTGCGTATGTATGTTGCTCATAATCTGACGCAGTTTTGCGTCCACTTCTTCACGTGTCCAGAATAGTCGCTGGCTTGCTTGTGCCATCTCTAAACCAGAAACCGCAACACCGCCTGCATTTGCTGCTTTTGCTGGTCCATACAAAATACCCGCATCAACAAATGCATTTTGAGCATCGGCAGTGCTTGGCATGTTCGCACCTTCACTGACAACGTAGACGCCATTGCCAAGTAAATTATCGGCATCAACAGCGTTTATTTCATTTTGTGTTGCTGATGGAAATGCGCAATTTGCATCGACACTCCACATTGGATTGTGATCGAGTGAATCATCGCGAGTGTGGAATTCAGCGTTGGGGAACTGATCAGAGTACTCACAAATTCGACCACGCCGATTATTTTTCAAATCCATGATCCAAGCGAGTTTTTCAGCGTCAATACCATCCCCATCAAAAATCCAACCACTACTATCAGAAAGGGTCACGACTTTTCCACCGAGGTCATTTATTTTTTCAACGGTGTACTGTGCCACATTTCCAGAACCAGAAACCAAGCATGTTTTACCATCAAACGTTTCGCCGCGAGTTGCAAGCATATCTGCAGCGAAATAAACGCAACCATATCCGGTTGCTTCTGGACGAATCAAACTTCCACCCCACTCCAAACCACGCCCAGTCAAGATTCCAACAAAAGTATTTGTTAATTTTTTATATTCACCGAACATGTATCCAATTTCTCGACCACCAACACCAATATCCCCAGCAGGAACATCGGTGTCTGGACCGATGTGCCTAAAGAGTTCAGACATAAAAGACTGACAGAAACGCATAACTTCCCCATCGCTTTTACCTTTTGGGTTAAAGTCAGCGCCACCCTTTCCGCCACCCATTGGAAGTGTTGTCAAGCTGTTTTTGAATACTTGTTCAAAACCGAGAAACTTCAAGATAGATAAATTCACTGTCGGATGAAATCGCAGACCACCCTTATATGGACCAATCGCACTGTTGAATTCAATTCGATACCCACGATTAACTTCAACATCACCAGAATCATTCACCCATGGAACTCGAAATTGGAATGCTCGTTCTGGCTCTACGATTCGGCTAAGAATATTACCTTTTACGTACTGTGGTCGTCGTTCCATCACCACTTCAAGTGAAGAAACTACCTCATGCACTGCTTGTAAAAATTCTGGCTCATGTGGGTTACGAGCAACAACACTGCCCATAAATTCTTGGACGAATTGGCTATCGGCGTGGGATGAAGTACAGCAAGTTGTAGTCATGTTGAAGTTTCCAAATTTCTGGGGTGGGAGTGATTACTTAATATGAAGCAAAGATGGTACCCTGTTTACTATTGAAATGGAACAACAAAATCAACATAATTTAGTACCAG
>PVBE012946205.1_pt1 | contig 13237 bp, 13 predicted proteins | sample 1631181 | NCBI WGS metagenome assembly PVBE01 (sample SAMN08397723, study PRJNA350692) | Marine metagenome, whole genome shotgun sequencing project. | isolation source: water | place: Pacific Ocean | collected 2012-04
CTTCGAGCTCGTCCTCCTCTAGCTCTGCGGCGTCCTCCCCAGCCTCTTCCTCCTCTTGAAGCTCGCCCTCTTCGGGCTCTTCCTCCTCCTCGTATTCGGAGTCGTCTTCTTCGAGCTCTTCTTCTTCGTGCTCCTCCTCAGGCTCGGAGTCCTCGTCCTCGAGCTCCTCTTCCTCCTCCCACTCCTCTTCCTCCTCTTCCTCCTCAGAGGTCGTCTCTTCGTCGACCTCCACATCAGCGCCCTCTTCAAGCGCAGCCTCCGCTGAGGCAGGAGCTCCCGTCAGCTCGTCTTCGGAGTCAGCGTCGTCCGCTGAATCGTGCTCGGTCGAAGCCAGATCTTCGCTAGGGATCCCTGCGTCTCCCTGTTCGGCTTCCAGCGAGAGATCGTCGCCTTCTGGCTCGGTCTCAGCTGTACTTTCAGACCCGACGGGAGCGCTCTCTGCGCGCTCCTGGGATCCGATTTCTTCTCCGGCTTCGACATGATTGGACGTCTCTTCGGCACCTAGGGCGGCGGCCCCGTCCGGAATCTGTCCACGAACACGCACATCCTCCGGATAGGGGGACTCGACAGTCCCTGGGAAAGCCCCAGGCTCGCCTTCAAAGGCGAGGGCTGCCGATTCCTCGCTGGTTACGCCATCTGCCTTAGCTTGCAGCGGGACCGCAGGCTTCTCGATTTCCTGCACCTTTTCCCAGGCTGTAGCCCTCTGAGGAGTCATCCAGGCCGACCAGATAGAGCCACAGACCAATCCCAGCCCCACTAGGGCCCCCAAAGGGGCAGCGACGAGGTTCGCGAGGCCTCCACCGATGATCACCCCGAGGCGCCCGCCTGCGTCCGGCGAATAGGCGCCGAGCACGATGGAGAGGCCCACTGATATGCCCAAGACACCCCCTAGGTGCCGAGTGACGCGCTGCGCCTCCTGGTAGCCCAGGAACTGCGCAGCTCCGAGGAAGAAACAAGCCAAGCTCATCATCGACACGGGGACCGGCCCCGTCGCCCAGAGGAGGGCATATCCCATCTGCACCGCCCAGTTCGCATCCTCGCCAGAGGGGCCGGTGTGGCTCAGCGTCTTGAAGAGGAGGGCGCCTGTGATGCTCCCGACGGCGAAGAGCACAAGGCCGAAGGCATCACTCCAAGTTCGATCGTTCTGGTGGGTGTCATTCATCGATGATCTCGCTCGCTTCGACTGGGCCGCCTTGACGGGCGTCCCAGTCCTCCATGGTGATCAGAATCTCACGTACTTTACTGCCGCGGTGGGGACCTAGGATTTCGCAGGTCTCCATCATGTCGATCAAGCGCGAAGCGCGGGTGTAGCCCACGCTGAGCGCGCGCTGCAAGAGGCTCGCTGAGCCACGTCCGGTCTTGAGGACCACACGGACCGCATCGTCAAAGAGCGGATCGTTGAAGTCCTCGTCTGACGTCACTCCGGCTCCTCTAGAGCCTGTCGCGGCCTGGACCATCTCTTGGTTGAACTTCGCCGGTGCCTCTTCGATGACGTGGTCAATGATGGTCTGAAGCTCCTCGTCCTCCACGAAGGCCCCCTGGACGCGCAACATCTTGTTGCTCCCTGGAGGCTTGTAGAGCATGTCACCGCTCCCAAGGAGCTTGTCCGCACCACCCTCATCGAGGATGACACGGCTGTCGATCTTGCTCGTGACCTGGAAGGCGATCCGAGTCGGCAGGTTGCCCTTCAGGACACCCGTGATGACATCTGTAGACGGCCGCTGCGTGGCCAAGATGACGTGGATCCCGACGGCACGCGACTTTTGAGCGAGGCGCGTGATCGCAGCCTCCGCCTCCTTCTTGGAGACCATCATGAGGTCCGCCATCTCGTCGACCACGATGACGATGTATGGCAGCTGACGAGGGGTCCGTTCTTCGCTGAAGTCCTCGCCGAGGCGCTCGCGGAGCTGGCTCTCACTGAGGGCGTTGTAGCCCTTGATGTTGCGGACGCCGGCGTCCTTGAGGAGCACATAGCGACCCTCCATCTTCTCGCAGACCCAATTCAAGACGTTCGCAGCCTGAGAGGCGTTGGTCACGACCGGGAGCAGGAGGTGCGGGATGTTCGAGAACGGTTGGAGCTCGACCATCTTGGGGTCCACCAAGATCATCTTGACCTCATGGGGAGAGCGGGTGAGCAAGAGGCTCCCGAGGATCGTGTTGATGCAGACCGACTTACCTGAGCCCGTCTGTCCAGCGATCAAAAGGTGCGGCATCTTCGTGAGGTCGCCGATGATGGGCAACCCCTCGGTGTCCATTCCCAAGAGGAGCGGGAGACCGAACTTCTTCTTGTCGTAGATCCCGTCTGTGAGGAGCTCCCGCATCCTCACGATGCGCCGCTTCGAGTTGGGGACCTCGACCCCGACGGTGCCCTTTCCGGGGATCGGGGCGATGACACGGACGCTCTCAGCTTTCAGCGCAGCCGCGATCTCGTTCGAGAGCGCGGCGATCTTGTTCAGGCGGATGCCTACTGGGACCTCGAGCTCGTAGAGGGTCACAGCGGGCCCGACCTGCGCGTGGACCACGTCCACGTCGAGCCCGAAGCTCATCAAGGTGTTTTCGAGCTTGGCCGCCTCATCGACTGAGCCGCCGCGGGCTTCGTTTGTGTCGCTCGAGCTCTGGAGCAGCTCCAGGGAGGGCAGCTGCCACTCTCCATCGGGCACCTCCGGGACGTCCATCGGGACATCCGAGGCCCCTCCCAGTGAGATCGTAGGAGCCTTTTTAGGCGCAGAGGGCGTGATCTCCTCTTCGTTGAGCTCCTCGTCCTCTTCTTCCTCCTCGTCCTCGTACTCCTCGTCGTCTTCTTCCTCTTCTTCCTCGTCTTCCTCCTCGTCCTCGTACTCCTCTTCTTCCTCCTCTTCCTCCCACTCCTCTTCCTGCTCTTCCTCCTCTTCCTCCTCTGCGAGCTCCTCCTCAGCCTGCAGCGCGACCTGCAATCGCTTGGCCTGCTCCTTCCGCTTTTGTTGCCCTCCGCTCTCCGCAGCCGTGTCCTTCGAGGGGGCCGCAGCGGGCTCCTCTTCGATGCCTGCTCCGAGCAAGAAGCCCCAGAGGCCCGCGGCGAGTCGCTTGGTCCAATGCCAGACAGCTTGACCTGCGGTCTCTTCGCTCTCCTCTCTGCGGCTGGTGATCCAATCACCGAGCGCCGCGAGGGAGGGGTAGAAGACCATCTCCGTCGCCAGCATGAAGGAGGTGAGACAGGTCGGGATCAAGAGCAGCCAGATGCTGCCCGCTCCAAACTTCTCTTGGAGCGCTGGCGTGATCTCTCCGGCGATCCAGCCACCCGATCCGTACGGCGAGTGCGCCGTGACAACATCCTGGAATTGAAGGGAGAACGCCAACGACATCGAGAACAAGAACGCCGCGCCGCCGAAGAGACGCAGCGCAGGGAAGGCCACCACCTTGCGCGTCACAAGGACGACCCCCCACGCGACCCCGAGGAGCGGGACCACATAGCTCGCCCAGCCCGTGAACTTGAAGATGCTGTCGGCGAGATAGAAGCCGAACCCGCCGGCCCAGTTGTAGCCCTCAGTCCCGAGGACACCGAACGGCTTTAGGAAGCTCACCATCGCCGTGAACAGCCACATGGAGAACCCGATGAGGAACAAGCCCTTGATCTCTTGGAGCCTGTCGCGGGTCACCTCGTCGACCTCTCTCCCAAAGAGGGAGGAGGTCACGACGTGGGCCAAACGGCGCCATGCGCTCTCTTTCTTAGGCCCTTTGCGGCTCATCGTTGGCTCCCCATCTGATTCCTGACTCCTGCGTGGCCTCGGGCTGACGAGGCGTCTACTCAACGAGCCTCGTCTGGAGCTGAGAGACCGACGAGCACCTTGGCGACCGCACGCTTCGTGCGATCATCCAGGCGCCTTTGGCTCCCGTCCCGTCCGAGGATCGTCACGGACGTCTTCGCGGCGTTCAGGGCCGAAGGCCCGTTGAGCACCACGTAGTCCATCCGCTTCTTCTCTAGTTTGTTCTTCGCACGCCGCAGACCGTCTCCAGTCTCCAAGGCGAAGCCGACGACCAGTCGGTCTCCCTTGAGCCGCGTGACAGAACTCAGAATATCGGGGTTGGAGATCAACTCAAGAGAAGCGCGCTCTTGTCCGGCCTCCTTTTTGCGCCATTTCCCACGGAAACGCCTCTGAGGTCTGAAGTCGCAAACTGCGGCGGCCATGAACAGGGCGTCGCACTCCTTGAAGGCCACCCGGAGCGCCGCCTGCAGCTCGCGGGCGCTCTCGATGTCCACGCGCTTGACTCCTTTGGGAGTAGGGAGCCCTACAGGCCCTGCGATGAGGGTCACAGCGTCTCCTCGAGCCACCGCGGCCTCTGCGATGGCGAAGCCCATGGCCCCTGAGGAGTCATTAGAGAGGTATCGCACGGGGTCGATCCGCTCGCGGGTAGGGCCCGCGGTCACGACCACCCTGCGGCGGGCCCCCCGCCTAGGACTCATCGCCCGAGGAGCTCCCCTACCCGCGCGAGGATCTCCGCCGGCTCCGGCAGACGCCCTGACCCCTCTTCGCCGCAAGCCATATGGCCGACACCAGACTCCATGACCTCCCAGCCGTCCTCCACGAGGGTCGCGAGGTTTCGCCGCACAGCAGGGTGGGCGAACATCGCCGGGTTCATCGCCGGACAGGCGAGCCTCGGAGTCCCCGCTTGGATCGCGAGGGAGACCGTGGTCACGAGGTCGTCCGCGATCCCTAGGGCGAGCCTCGCCGTGAGGTCACCAGTCATCGGCGCGATGAGGAAGAGCTCTGCCTGTCTCGCGAGCTCGATGTGGTCCATCGCTCCGCGGCGGTCTTTTCCAAACTCATCGACATAGCTCGCCTCACCCGTGACCGCCTCGAAGAGCTGGGGAGACACGAGCTCTGTGGCTCTTTGGGTCATCACCGTGTGAACGCTATGCCCCGCTTGAGTGAGCTGGCTCGCGAGGTCGCAGGCCTTGTAGACAGCGACCGATCCGCTGACGCCGAGGACGACCGCGCTCACGCTGCTCCCCCATCTAAGCCCGCGAGGACCCGGACCTCTTCCACGGCTCGATCTAAATCGTCGTTGATCACGACATGATCGTACTTCACTCGCTCCCGGTACTCGTCCTCTGCCTTCTTAAGGCGCCGTTCAAGCACCTCAGGGGACTCTGTGCCCCTGCCTACGAGCCGCCGCTTGAGCTCGTCGAAAGAGGGAGGGGCGATGAAGACGTACACGCCTGGCTCGTCGAGCGCCCGCAGCTGCAGCGCCCCTTGCACGTCGATCTCGACGAGGAAGACGCGCCTCGCCGCGATCGCCGCATCCATCGGAGCTCGTAAGGTGCCGTACATGTTCCCGTAGACCTCTGCGTACTCGACGAAGGCGCCGACCTCGACCTTGGCGCGGAACTCTTCCTTGCTGAGGAAGTGGTAGTCCACGCCATCTACCTCACCCTCACGTATAGGGCGCGTCGTCGCGGACACTGAGAACTCGACGCGCTCGTCTGAGACCAAGCGCTGAATGATGGTGCTCTTCCCGCACCCCGAAGGCCCAGAGATCAACACCATGCGGCCGGGAGTGAGCACCTCTTGACCGTCCACGCTCACTCGACGTTCTGCACCTGCTCGCGCATGCGCTCGATGAAAGTCTTGAGGTCCACCACCATGTGGGCGACCTTCGCGTCGTTGCACTTGGAGCCGATCGTGTTGCCTTCACGGAACATCTCCTGCACGAGGAAGTCCAGCTGTCGGCCGAGCTCGCCGCCTTTGTCGAGCTGTGAGTCCATGCGCTCCACGTGGCTCTTGAGGCGAACGACCTCTTCGCTGACGTCGAGCTTGTCCGCCAAGATCGAGATCTCCCGTGCGAGGTCATTGTCGAAAGAGCCTCGCTGCTCCATGAGCGTGGCGACTCGCTTCGCGAGGTCTCGCTGCCGCGCCTTGACGACGCCGGGCATCCGCTTGGAGATCCGCACCCTCAACCGCTCGACCGCTGAGAGGTTCTTCCGGAGGTCCCTCTCCAGGCTGGCTCCCTCAGCCTCTCTTGAGCTGAGGAGATCGGCGATAGCAGCCTTTACGGCCCCTAGAACGGCCTTTGCCTCCTTCCCATGCGAGCCCTCCCGGGATGAGGTGTCGACCACGCCAGGGAGCTGAGCGAGCTCCCCCACCGAGAGCTCTGCGCCCTCTCCGAGCTCCTTCCTGAGCGCGCGAAATTCGCTCGCGTAGCGCTCCGCGACCTTGCGGTTCACCGTCACATCACCCGCCGCGAGCTCGCGCTCCACGCGCACGGTCACCGTCACCGCGCCTCGAATCAGGGACCTCTTCACCAGCCCCTCGATCTTGGACTCGAGCTCTGCGAGCTCCGCTGGGACGCGGAGCTTCGCTTGGAGGAAACGGTGGTTGACCGATCGCAGCTCGACCCGCGCCCTGAAGGGGCCCACGGAGACCTCGGCCAAGCCGAACCCCGTCATCGACCGAATCACCCCGCGCCTCCCCCCGTCTCCATCAGGCTCTTGCTGCCTGGCTTGGTGACCACAGAGCCTCCTGCACAGAGCGGGCACTCGCCCTGCTCCCATGTCTCGACCGTGACCTCAGCGAGCGCGATGAGCTCCATCCCGAGGTCTTCGTACGGGTTGCCGCCAGAGCGGTTCACGAGCGTGCCGACTCCGCAGACCTCGACGCCCATGCTGCTCAAGAGGTTGACGACCTCGCGCGCGCTCCCGCCAGTAGTGATGACGTCCTCGACGACGAGCACCTTGGTCCCCGGTTCGATCGAGAAGCCGCGGCGCAGGAGCATCTCGCCGTCCTTGCGCTCGGTGAAGTAAGCCGGAGTGCCGAGGGCGCGCGCCATCTCCTGAGCCCAAACGACGGCTCCGAGCGCCGGCCCCACGACGAGGTCGACCTCAAAGGGGAGCTTGGCCGCGAGGGCTCCAGCGAGGACCCCAGCGCGCTTCGGCTCGCACAAGCCCAACGCGCACTGGAAGTACCGGTCAGAGTGCAGGCCGCTTGAGAGCTCAAAGTGCCCCTCGAGCAGCGCGTCGGACTCCCTCAGGAGGTCGAGGACCTCGTCTGTCTCCACGGCTCAGTTCCCCGTCTCGCCGTCGCCAGCGGGGAGCTCGATGACTCCATCGGTGTCTCCGATGACCGAGCTGGACACCGCGGACTTGTTGTTGATGTGGATCGCCACCGCGCTGATCAGGAAGACCGCAGCAGTAGCCGCCGTGAACTTCTGTATCCCGCCCGCCGCGACGCCGAAGGTCTGCTGGCCGTGCCCGCCGAGGGACTCGCCGCCGAAGCCGCCGCCCTTGCCTTCCTGGAGCAGGATCACCACGACGAGGACGATCGCCGAGAGGATGAAGATGAGGTAGAGGAGGATGGAGATGAGGTCCATGAGACTAGGCGTGGTCGAATTCGACGATCGGGATGAACTTTTCGGCGCTGAGTGAAGCACCACCAACTAACGCTCCGTCGACGTCCGTAAAGGACATCAGCTCGGCGACATTTCCTGGGTTGACGCTACCACCGTACTGAATACGGAGAGACTGAGCGATATGTGCGCCGTGAAGACCCTCCACAAATGTGCGGAGGCAAGAGTGTACTTCTCCTGCTTGTAGGGGGCTCGCTGTGTGGCCGGTCCCGATCGCCCAGACCGGTTCGTAGGCCACGACGAGGCGGTCCATCTCCCCTTGAGAGACCGCTTCGAGGCCTCTGGAGAGCTGTCGACAGACGACCTCCTCGGTCTGAGCTGCCTCGCGCTCTTTTAGGAGCTCACCCACGCAGAGGATCACGTCGAGGCCCCCGTCGAGGGCCTGACGCACCTTTTTTGCCACCTTCTCGTCTGTCTCGCCGTAGACATGCCGCCTCTCAGAGTGGCCGATGATCACGAGCTCAGCCCCGGAATCTGCGAGCATCGAGGCTGAGACCTCACCGGTGAAGGCGCCGCTGGTCTCTTCACAGCAGTCCTGCCCGCCGACACGGATCGGCGATCCAGCGAGCGCCCTAGACAGCTCTTCGACGTAGACAGCCGGCGGAAAGATCGCGACCTCAACGTCGCCGCGATCGCCGATGCGGTCCCGGAGCTCAGCCGCGAGCTCGAGCCCGCTCTTGCGGTCGAGGTTCATCTTCCAGTTACCGGCGAGGAAGGGGGTGCGGCCGCTTTCCGTCATTGGATGGACTCCTTCGCGTTGGAGGGGTGGGCGGGAGAGGTCAGAGAGCGGTCAGAGAGCACACGACCATCGAGCGAGACGATGGCCTTTGCGTCGAGCGTGAGGGCGCGGAGGTCCTCGAGGGAGATCGCCTGCTCGCCGTCACTCTGAGCGGTGGCGGGGTCATCATGGACCTCGATGATCAAGCCGTCCGCGCCAGCGGCCAGCCCCGCGCGAGCCAGGGGTCGGACGAGGTCCGCGCGGCCTGCTGCGTGAGAGGGGTCCACGATGACGGGGAGGTGTGTAGCCGCCGCGAGGTGCGCGACAGCACCGACGTCGAGGAGGTTCCTCGTCGTGGAGTCGAAGCTGCGGACGCCGCGCTCGCAGAGGACGACGTCCTCGTTCCCGGCGTTGAGCACATACTCAGCAGAGAGCAAGAACTCACGGACCGTCGCTCCGAAGCCGCGCTTCAAGAGCACCGGCTTGCCCGCGCGGCCAACCTCTGTGAGCAGCGGGAAGTTCGTCGCGCTGCGTGTGCCGATCTGGATCCAGTCTGCGACCTCTGCGACGCGCTCGACATCGCGCGGGTCGAGCACCTCGGTGACGATCGCGATCCCCGTCTCGTCGCGGACCGCGGCGAGCATCTCAAGGCCGATCACCCCGAGCCCCTGGAAGGAGTAGGGCGAGGTGCGGGGCTTGAACGCGCCACCGCGCAGGATGGAGACCCCGCAGTCTTGGACGCCGCGGGCGAGGAGGAGCAGGCGCTCGTAGTCCTCGACAGAGCAAGGTCCCGCTGCGATCGCGACGTCCCCTCCACCGAAGGCGACGTCGCCTATCCGAACGACGGTGTCCGGCCGACCACCGCCGCGGGCGTGGAGCTCGTACGAGTCACCAGGCGCGACGACCTCGACCACGTCTGGGTGATCTTCCAGGCGGGTGCGGTGGGTCCTGTCGCCTTGGCCCGCGAGCTCAAGCAGGCGACGCCCTTCGTCGAGGAAGCGCGTGCCATAGCCGAGGTCGCGGCAGAGCTTGAGGAGCGGGTCGAGCTCGGCTGAGGCGAGCCCGTGTCGTAGGCGAATCAACATGATCTAGGGGAGCGTGGAGAGGCCTCGAAAAACACTCGCTGAGACTAGGATCGAGTCCTCGAGCCGGGAGTATAGGATCGAGCGACCACCAGCTTCAATCGCAGACCTTCTCTTGGACACTCTCGCAGCCCTCACATCCCTCCTAGCCCTCGACCGACTGCCCCGCACGGGGTGGCTCCTCTCTGGGATCGAAGACCCCGAGACCATCGCAGGGCACGTCGTCTCGACAGCACACCTCGTCCTCGCGCTCGCCCCAGCGGTGGAGCCACCGCTAGACGTCGACCGAGCCCTCGCGCTCACCATCGTCCACGACTCACCGGAGGCGTGGACCGGAGACCTCCCCAAGCAGGTCTCCATGACCCTGCCGCCAGGGATGAAGCGAGACCTCGAGGCGCGGGTCGCGGATGAGCTCCTCGCAGGGCTCTCCGAGACCGCCCGGGAGCGGCACTCTGAGTACGCAGCGGAGGAGACGCGCGAGTCCCTGTTCGTGAGGGTCTGCGACAAGCTCCAGCTGGGTGTTCAGCTCTTGGCCTACCGGAGGGCCGGTCTGGGTGAGCTCGACGAGTTCGTCGAGACGCTGCGCAGCCTGGACTGCGGAGAGTTCGCCCCTGCACGCGCTCTGCAGGCTGAGCTGCTCTCCTGCCTAGCTGATTGTGAATAGCCGAGGGCATTCCTTGCGACTCGCGCCGACATTGGACTGAATGTCCCCATGGAGAAGGAGACCGAGGCGACCACCCAAGAACCCTCCGCGGAGTCTGGGAAGAAGATCTCACGCAAGTCGCTCTTAGGCGTCATCGTCCTCGCCCTGTTCCTGATGCTCGCCACCACCTCGTCAGATGAGGAGTCGCCCGCCTGGGCGCGAGAGCTCCCCAGACAGATCTCCCCCCCGCTCGATGTGCCGCTGTCTCCAGCGGGTCCGACGACCGTCAGCGGCGTCGTTCAAAACAGCGCAGAGCACGCCGTCCGTGACGCCCTCGTGTCGTCTGGTTCGGGCGCGCTCCTCGCGTGGGACTACTCCAACGCAGACGGACGCTTCACGCTCGAGGGGCTGCCCTCGGGAGACATCACATTGCGCGTCATCGGCGATGGGCACGAGCCAGAGGAGTTCACCGTCTCAAGCTCGGAGCCTCAGGTGGTGCTGACACTCTCCACCCCATTCCCCACGCCGCCCTCGCTCCCCGAGCTCACACGTGTCGACGTGACGGGGGTCGTCTCTGCGCCACGCTCTCGCTGGGGGGTGGAGGGCTATGAGCTCTGGCTGGCCCCCCTCAGCCCCGCTCACGAGTTCGGGGCTCCCCTCGCGAGGAGGGCCACGGTCCAGGCCGACCGCTCTGTCTCACTCGATGGGCTCCTCGCTGGACGCTACCAGGCGGCGCTCCTGCCCCCTTGGGCCCAGGCAGGGACCTGGCCCAACCTCCTCAACCCTGAGACCCCGATCCTCTCGATCGGCCTGTCAGAGACGAACCACCTTGAGCTCGAGATGGTCGCCGGCGAGATCGAGGGCACCGTCATCGATGACAGAGGAAAGCTGGTCGCCAAGGCCATCGTGTCCGTCTACCCCGAAGAGCGACCCAGCTGGGTCTGGCCCCAAGCCCGCACCGATGCGCGCGGACAGTTCGTCCTGAGAGACCTCCCTGTAGGGAAATACGTCCTCCACGCCCACGCTGGCGAGCTGTCTGTGGAGCACCCCATCCAGATGCCTGGATCCTCGACTCTCAAGGTAGACCTCTCACTTCGTCGGTAGCAGGACGCGAGAGGGGTTATCCTCTCTGGCTTGGAACGCGTCCATTTCGATCACGCAGCGTCCACACCCGTAGATGAGCGGGTCTTGGATTCGATGAAGAGCTGGTGGCAAGAGAACTATGCCAACCCTTCCTCGCGCCACGCCGCAGGCGTCGCTGCGTCAGAGGCCCTCGATGAGGCCCGGCGTCGCGTCGCGTGGGCCACTGGCGCGCAGCCTGACCGCGTCGTCTTCACCTCAGGGGCTACGGAGGCCAACAACCTCGCGGTCATCGGCCACGCGCGCGCTCGCAAGCAGCACGGCAAGCACGTGCTCGTCGGTCCCCTCGACCACCCCAGCTCCAGCATGCCGGCCCTCTGGCTCAGGGAAGAGGGCTTCGAGGTCGAGGAGCTGCAGCTCGACGCGAGAGGTGCCCTAGACCTCGCTGACGCAGAGGCGCGCGTCAGATCAGACACGATCCTCGTGACGCAGATGTTCGCGAACAACGAGTTCGGGTGCGTCTTCCCCATCCGAGAGCTCGCACGCGCTGTCCGCCGGACCGCGCCGCACGCCGCGATCCACGTCGACTCTGTGCAAGCCATGGGCAAGATCGAGGTCGACATCGACTCCCTCGGCGTCGACTCTCTCGCGATCACCGCTCACAAGATCAACGGTCCCAAGGGAGCCGGCGCCTTGATCCGAGCGAACGACTCCCCGATGCAACCTCTCGTACAGGGGGGTGGACAGGAGGGCGGACTGCGCGCTGGCACACAGGACGTCCCGGCCATCTGTGGCTTGGGGCTGGCTGTGAAGCTCGCCGAATCAGAGCGTGAAGAGGCCGCCGTTCACATGGCCGGGCTCCTCGAGACCATGAAGACGGAGATCGCTGAGCGCGGGCTCGGTCGCGTCATCGAGCCCGGAGCGCCGACTCAGCCGCTCCTGCCCAACATCCTGAGCCTCATCATCGACGGTCCCCCGGCGGAAGTCTTCCTGCATCACCTAGACGCCCGCGGGGTCGCGGCGAGCGCGGGGAGCGCGTGCCAAGCCAGCAAGCAGTCAATGAACCCAGCCCTCTTTGCCATCGGCCTTGACGAGGAAGAGGCCCGCAGAGTCCTGCGCCTCTCGATCGGCAAGAAGACCAGCCTCGAAGAGGTGATGAGAGGCGTCGAGATCCTCGGAGAGGTGAGAAGTGAGCTCGCACGCCACGCCTGAGATGTCGTCTCCCGACGTGGACCCCGAGGCATACCCCTCGCTCGTCCTCGTTCGTTATGGAGAGATCGCGCTGAAGGGCAACAACCGCTCCTTCTTTGAGCGCGCCCTCGCCAAGAACATCAAGTCAGCTTGTGAAGACATCTCGAAGCTGAAGGTGGAGCTTCACAGGGGGAGGATCCTCGTCTGGCCCGAGCGGCGCGCCGAGCGCGTCGCCAGACGGATGCAGGACGTGATGGGGATCCACAACGTCTCGTTGGCCCGCGGGGTCTCACATGACCCCGAGGAGATCGCAACCGCTGGGTTAGCGGTCGTCCGTGAGGCACTTGAAGACCTGCCCGGTGGCGGCCCCATCACCTTCCGCGTCAAGACGAAGCGCGGGAACAAGGCCTACCCGATGACCTCGACAGAGCTCGACCGCTTCGTCGCAGACAAAGTCCTCCCTCACCTCGGAGGGCTTGAGGTGAAGCTCAAAGACGCGGACCTAGTCTTGGGGATCGAGGTCCGCGAGAAGAGCGCCTTCGTCTACACGAAGCGTCTGCCTGGCCCTGGTGGGCTCCCCGTCGGGACGCTCGGCCACGTCCTGTGCCTGCTCTCTGGGGGCATCGACTCCCCGGTCGCCGCCTGGATGGCCATGAAGAGAGGCTGCCGGGTGAGCTACGTGTCCTTCCACTCAGCGCCTTATATCGGGGACTCGTCCAAGAAGAAGGTCGCCGACTTAGTCCGCGTCCTCGCCCACTATCAGCCGACCAGTCAGCTCTTCGTCGTCCCCTTCACCAAGTGCCAAGAGGCCGTGCGCGACCACGCGCCGGAGGCTTACCGCACGGTCCTCTACCGGCGGATGATGCAGCGCATCGCGTCACGAATAGCGAAGCGGAGGGGGTGCGGCGCGCTCATCACAGGCGAGAGCCTCGGACAGGTCGCGAGCCAGACCCTGGAGAACATGAGCTGCATCGAGGAAGCCAGCGAGCTGCCGGTCCTGCGGCCCTTGGTGGCTATGGACAAGCAGGAGGCCGTAGACATCGCCAAGCGTATCGGCACATTTGAGACCTCGACGTTGAGGAGCATTCCTCGGCTCTAGAGCGCCAATTAGTTGATGATCGGCGTGAGGACGATGTTCCTGAA
>PVBE010651687.1_pt1 | contig 13236 bp, 10 predicted proteins | sample 1631181 | NCBI WGS metagenome assembly PVBE01 (sample SAMN08397723, study PRJNA350692) | Marine metagenome, whole genome shotgun sequencing project. | isolation source: water | place: Pacific Ocean | collected 2012-04
GTGGAGTTCAACACGATTGCGGTGGATGATGGAATTGCCATGGGGCATGACGGGATGTTGTACTCGCTGCCGAGTCGGGAGTTGATCGCCGACAGCGTCGAGTACATGGTGCAGGCGCACAAAGCCGACGCGCTGATCTGCATTTCCAACTGTGACAAGATCACACCGGGAATGCTATTGGCGGCACTGCGGTTGAACATCCCGACCATCTTCGTCTCCGGCGGACCGATGGAAGCGGGCAAGCCGATCCCCGGCGGCAGTGGCGGCAAGCTCGATCTCATCGATGCCATGGTTGCCGCCGGTGACCAGCGCGTCAGCGACGAGCAGCTCGAGCGCATGGAGTCGGCGGCCTGTCCCACCTGCGGTTCCTGCTCGGGCATGTTCACGGCCAACAGCATGAATTGTCTGGCCGAAGCCCTGGGCATCGCGCTGCCGGGCAACGGAACGCTGCTCGCGACCCATGCGAAGCGCTGGGAGCTCTTCGAACGCGCCGGCCAACGGATCGTCGAGATCGCGCATCGGCACTATCTCGAAGCAGACGACCGGGTCTTGCCCCGAAGCATCGCGAGCTTCGAAGCCTTCGAGAACGCGATGACCCTCGACATCGCGATGGGCGGATCGACCAACACGATCCTGCACATTCTCGCCATCGCACACGAAGCCGGCGTCCACTTCACGATGAAGGACATCGATCGACTCTCGCGCAGAGTGCCCAATATCTGCAAGGTGGCACCCGCCGTCCCGCAATACCATGTCGAAGACGTTCACCGTGCCGGTGGCATCTTCACGATCCTCGGCGAGCTCGATCGCGCTGGTCTGATCCATCGCGACGTCCACAATATCGACGCAGCGACCCTCGGTGAGGCCATCGACGCGAACGACATCCGCCGACCCACGGCTACTGAGCATGCCAGGCAGATCTCCCGCGCCGCGCCCGGCGGCGTCCGTACGACCCTCGCCTTCTCGCAAGACAAGTACTTCGACTCGACCGACGACGACGCGGAGAACGGCTGCATCCGCTGCGTCGAGCACGCCTACAGCGAGCAGGGCGGCCTCGCGATCCTCTACGGCAATCTCGCCGAGGAGGGCTGCGTCGTGAAGACGGCCGGCGTCGACGAATCGAGCTGGAACCTCGAGGGTCCCGCGCGCGTCTTCCATTCCCAGGACGCCGCCTGCGAGGCGATCCTGAACGGCCAGATCAAAGCCGGGGACGTCGTCGTGATCGTCTACGAAGGGCCCAAGGGCGGACCCGGCATGCAGGAAATGCTGTATCCGACCTCGTACCTCAAGGCGAAGAAGCTGGGCGCCGCCTGCGCCTTGATCACGGACGGACGCTTTAGCGGGGGGACCTCGGGGCTCTCTGTCGGGCACGTCTCTCCCGAGGCGGCGGAAGGCGGCACGATCGGACTCGTCGAAGAAGGCGACCGGGTCCGCTTCGACATCCCCGCCCGCCGAATCTCGCTCGAGGTGGAGGAGGCCGAGCTCGCCCGCCGCCGCGCATCCATGAACGAGCGCGGCGCGGCCGGCTGGGCGCCGAACCGCAAGCGCGAAGTCTCCGAGGCGCTGCGCGCATACGGCATGCTGACGACGAGCGCGGCCAGGGGCGCGGTACGCGATCTCGATCAGCTGATCGAACGTCGCAAATCCTCCGAGAAAGCCTGAGCTTGCGAAGCGTCGCCGCACGCAGCGTCGTGCTCGTAGGCGGCGGCCACTCCCATGTCCAGGTTCTGCGGCGCTGGGCCATGGCGCCCCCAAAAGACCTGCGCCTGATGGTCGTGCTCGACCGCCCGATCGCCGTCTACTCGGGCATGGTCCCGGGTTTCGTCGCCGGCGACTACACACACACCGAACTCGAGATCGATGTCGTGCCGCTGGCGCGTCGCGCGAACGCCGGCGTCATCCTGTCGCGGGCCGTCGATCTAGACCCGGTTCGGGGCGAGATTGCGGTCGAGGGACGCCCGCCCCTGCATTACGACCTCGCGAGCATCGACGTCGGCTCGACCGTGCGCGGACTCGATCTACCCGGCGTGCTCGAGCATGCCCTCGCAACCCGGCCCATCGTCGACTTCGTGCGCAAAGTCGACCTCCGCATCGAAGCCCTGAGTGCGCTGGGGCGGGCCGGACGCATCCTCGTCGCAGGCGGCGGTACGGCGGGCAGCGAGCTCGCCTTCACCCTCGACGCGCGTCTACGCGGCCGAGGACTCGAGCCTCGGATCTCGATCGTCACTGCCGAGAGCGAGCTGCTCGCCGAGGCGGGCCCAGGCACCCGGGCGCTCATCGCCCGCGAAGCGCAGCGCCGCGGCGTCGAAACCATCCCGCATCGCCGTGTTATTCGGGTCGACGCCGGGGGGGCCTTCCTGGAGTCCGTCCACGGCCCCGAGCCAGACACTGGCGACGAGTACTTCGAAGCCGACCTGGTGATCTGGGCCACGGGTGCCGATCCGGCCCCGTTCCCGGCCCGCCAGACTGCGGCCTGTCTGCCACGCGACAAGCAGGGCTTCATCGAAGTTCGCGATTCGCTCCAGACCGTCGGCTTCGACGATGTCTTCGCCGCCGGCGATTGCGCGCGACTGGTCAACCATCCATGGGTTCCTCGCGCTGGCGTCTATGCCGTTCGACAGGGGCCCGTCCTGGAACGAAATCTGCGGGCCCGACTCGAAGGTCGGCCACTACAATCGTATCGCCCACAACGAAATTTCCTGTCGATCCTCCACCTCGGAGACGGACGCGCCCTGGCTACGAAATGGGGTCGCGCCGTCGCGGGCCCCGGGACCCTTCGCCTCAAGGACTGGATCGACCGACGCTTCATGAAACGCTTTCAGGTGCTGGACGAATTCGGAGCCGAACGACCGGCGCTGGTCGGACTCGGTGGCATGAACAGCAACGACGACGACGAGGCGGAGATGGCTTGCGGCGGCTGCGCGGCGAAGCTCGGTGCCCTGCCCCTCGAAGCCGCACTCGCCGCATTGGCGCCCCCACCGGAGGATTCGAGCGTCGTGCTCGGCCTCGAAGCGCGGGACGATGTCGCGGCGACCCGCGACGAAGCGGGTAGGATGACTCTGCACAACGTCGACGTGATCCGCGCCTTTTGCGATGACCCCTTCTTGATCGGGCGCATCGCCGCCAGCAACGCGCTGTCCGATCTGTACGCCAAGGGCGGCCGGCCCCGCTACGCCCAGGCGATCATCGGCCTACCCGACCATCCGCCAGCGCTGGCCCGCGACATCCTGTATCAGGCGCTGGCCGGAATCCGGTCGACCCTCGACCGCCTCGACGTCACGCTCCTCGGTGGACACACGACGATCGGTGATTTCTTGACCGTGGGCCTATCGGTCAGCGGTGACGGCCCGCGCGAGGAGCAGCTGCTTCGTCAGGCGGGCTCGCGCCCCGGCGACGATCTGCTGCTCACCCAACCGCTCGGAACCGGCGCCGTGCTGGCAGCCGACATGCAGGGACTGGCCCGCGGCGACTGGATCCAATCTGCCCACGCGGTCATGCTGCATCCGAATCGGACCGCCAGTCGTCTCGCGCGCGAACACAAGGCCCACGCCGCGACCGATGTCACCGGCTTTGGCCTCGCCGGTCACCTGCTGAATCTGCTCGACGAATCGGGGCTGATCGCCCGAATCGAACGCCAGGCCGTGACTCTACTGCCCGGCGCGCGCGGACTCTGGGATCGCGGCCTTCGCAGCACTGCCCACCCCGCCAATCATGCGGCCTTCGCACCACGAGTGATGGGCGCAAGCGAGGCCGACGAGGGCTGGCTCTTCGACCCCCAGACCTCGGGAGGACTGTTGCTCGCGATCGCCCCCGAACGCACGCAAGCGATCAGCCGGGCCTTCCGCGAGGCCGGCGAGCCGGAGCTCGTTCGAATCGGCTGCCTGGTCGCCGGCAAACCCGAATCGCTTCCTCCCCGCGGCGGCATCGAGGTCATCGACGCGACGGGCGACCGCACTGAGCCCTGAGCGCGCCGCACTCGCTACACTCCCGACCCTATGAAGGGCATCCAACAAGAGCGTCTCGAGAAGTATTTCGAAGCCGAGATCGAAGGCGCCCAGGCGCCGCTCCACATCTCGCTGATACCGGGAGGCCATTCGAACCTGACCTACCTCGTCGAGGACGCGCTCGGCACGCAGCGCGTCCTGCGCCGCCCACCGACCGGCGCGATCCTGGCGACGGCTCACGACATGGCGCGCGAACACCGAATCCTGGCGGCGCTGGTCGACTCGAATGTACCGGTTCCCCGTCCGATCGCGTTGTGCGAGGACGAGTCGATAAACGATGCACCCTTCTACGTGATGGATTTTGTCGAGGGACTCGTGCTGACCGGGCCAGAACAGACGGACAGGGAAGTCCCGCTGGCCAGTCGTGAGCGCCTCGGCATGCATGTGATCGAGGTCCTCGCCCAGCTTCACAACATCGAACCCAGCGACGTCGGGCTCGGAGATCTCGGCCGCCGCGAGGCCTATCTCGCGAGACAGCTGGGGCGCTGGAAGACCCAGTGGGAAAAGTCGAAGACCCGCGAGCTCGAACTGATGGACGAAGCCCACCGCGAACTCGAGGCGCGCATGCCCGAGCAACAGGGCGCCGCGATCGTGCATGGCGACTACCGAATGGGAAATTTCCTGACTAACGGCGTCAGCGGGAGGGTCGAGGCGGTGCTGGACTGGGAGTTGTGCACCCTCGGCGATCCGCTGGCCGATATCGGCTACCTGATGAACGATTGGAATCAGCCGGGGGATTCCCGACCCACGGCGAGCGGGACGGGCCTTTCCGCCACTTCCTACGGCGGCTTTCCGAAGCGCGAGATACTGCTGGCTCGCTACGAAGAGCTCACGGGAAACACGACACACCAGGTCGACTACTACCGGGACTTTCAGTATTGGCGCCTCGCAGCCATCGTCGAAGGCGTGCTCTCCCGCTACAAGTTGGGCGTAATGGGCGGGGATGCGGATACCGACGCCTTCCAGAATCAGGTCGACGCCCTGGCTGGGGCAGCGGTCGACCTGCTTCGCTCGGGTGACCTGGTTTGAATAACAAGTCACGCCCCAGCCGAGTCAGACTCTGTCTCGAATTCTCTCTGGCACTCATTTTTTTGGCATCGATTTCCAGCTCGATTCCAGGCCCGCTTCACGCGGACAGCGAGATGCCGATTCCGCCGGGCCTCCTCGAGAGCGAACGCAATACGATCGAGGTGTTTCGCGCCGCCGGCAACAGCGTCGTCTTCGTCACCAACAGCGCATTGCGCCGCGACTTTTTTCAGATGAACGTAACCAAGGTGCCCCGGGGTACGGGCTCGGGCTTCCTGTGGGATCGGCAGGGTCATGTCGTGACGAATTTCCACGTCGTCGAAGGCGGCGATTCCTTTTCCGTCACCCTGGCCGATGGAACGACCCGAGAGGCCAGGCTGATCGGCGTCGAGCCGCGCAAGGATCTCGCCGTATTGCGTTTCGACCCCGACGGAGTCGAGATCCAGCCGGTCTCGATCGGTCGCTCTGATCCACTGATCGTCGGGCAGAAGCTGCTCGCGATCGGAAATCCCTTTGGTCTCGATCGGACCCTCACGACCGGCATCATCAGTGCCCTGGGTCGTGAAATTTCAGCGCCCGGCGGCTTCGTGATCGAGAACGTGATCCAGACCGATGCGTCGATCAACCCGGGCAACTCCGGTGGGCCGCTTCTCGATTCCGCCGGACGACTGGTCGGTGTCAACACCGCGATCTACAGCCTGAGCGGCGGCAGTGCCGGCATCGGCTTCGCGATCCCCGTGGACACCGTGTCGCGCATCGTGCCCCAGCTGATCCGCTTCGGCCGAGTCAAGCGAGCCGGACTCGGCGTCACGGTGCTCCCCGATCACATCGTGCGCCGTTGGGGCGTCGAGGGGGTCGTCATTCGCGCGGTCCTGCCTGGCTCCGGGGCGAGTAGCGCCGGGCTTCACTCGATCCAGATCGATCGACAAGGCGCGGTGCTGTCCCGCGATCTGATCGTGGGAATCGGGGATGAGCCGGTCCGCAGCTTCGCCGATCTCGCCAACGCCCTCGACCATTACGCACCCGGTGACGAGATCCTGGTGCTCTTCGACCGAGACGGAAAGCCGCATCGCGTGCGACTACGACTCGAAGAGCTCGGCCGCTAGCCCGGCGGCGCTCTTCGGCCGAACCAGCTCTTCCCCGTCGAGTTCCTTCCTCTACGCTTCGACCCTCGGCTTCGAGAGCTTGGAGGGGACTGCTCACCCCGCTCGGATCCGTCTCCTACCGCACCGAGATCGCTCACGCCGAGTGATTCGCCCTCTCGGACCAATCGGAGGTCGGCCATCTCGGCCTGCGATGGATCTTGCTCGGTGCGCGGCGTCTCAGGGCCGCCTCGCGCCGGCCCCACGCGAAGGCCTGGGGGCTTGAGTGTTCGATCCAGCTTCTCCATGATTGCGATGATGCCGCTCGCCTACGACCCCAAGCACGTTCTCGGTTGGGTTCCGCAGCCCGGGGTTTTCGGGTTCCGGGTTCTGGCCTGCGACGAGACTGTCTTCAAGACTGGCTCGCAGGGTATCCGGGTCCATCTCGAGGTCGAGGCCGGCGCGACGTCTCCTCTCAAGTTCTGGGACAATATCGTCTTCGGACAGCGAACGACGTGGAAGATGCACGATCTGTGTCTGGCCACGGGGGTACTCTTTGCTCCCCCGTGCGAGGCCAGCGACCTGGTGGGCCAGAGCGGTCGGGCCGAGTTCGACACCGAGGAGTACGAAGGTTTCGTGAGGCTGCGCGTCGTTCGCTACCTCCACGCCGATTCCAAGGCGGCCGCAGCGTCGGCGTCAGCGCCGGAGTGCGGTGACTAGCTCCGAGCCGACTCCAAACTCGCCGCAAGGCCCCGTTCCTCCCCCCGACATCAGGGCAGCGATCGCATGGAATCCCCTCCTTCAGCAGCGCCACAGACCGCAGCACCTCGAGCGACGACGTCAAGAGACAGGGCGACGTCCCAAGAGAAGCTGAGTGGCATCGTAGAGCGCATCACCTTCCACAGCCCCGAGACGGGCTGGACGGTGGCTCAGGTCTCGCCTTTTCGCGCTCCCGAAACCCGGGTCACGGTGACGTTGCACCAGGCGAAGGTCTTCGCCGGAGCGAGCGCGGATTTTCTCGGGCAGTGGACGCAGCATCCGAAGTACGGAGAGCAGTTCAAGTGCACCCAGGTGATCGAGCGCAAGCCAGCCTCTGCAGCGGCGCTCGAGAAATACCTGGGGTCGGGGCTGATCTTCGGGGTGGGGCCGAAGACCGCCCGCAAGATCGTGGGGCACTTTGGTGAGGAAACCCTCGCCGTCTTCGAGGACTCCATCGAGCGGCTCGAAGAGGTCCGTGGAATCGCAGCGCGCAAGCTCGCGACGATCGCCGCAGCCTGGGCCGAGCATCAGGCGATTCGCCATGTCATGATGTTCTTGCAAGAGCATGGCATCAGCACGCTCTTTGCCGTCAAGATCTATCAAGCCTACGGAGACCGCGCGATCGAGATCGTCTCGGGCAACCCCTATCAGCTTGCCAAGGACATCTACGGCATCGGGTTCTTCAGCGCCGACCGAATCGCGGCCTCCCTGGGCTTCGATCCCCACGGCGCGCCGCGTCTCGACGCGGGCATCGCGCACGTGCTCGCCTCCAGCCGCGAAGAGGGACACTGTTTCTTGACCGCCGAGCAGGTGACCACTCAGACAGTCGCGCTGCTCGATCTGGCGGAAGCTCCGGAGGCTGACCGCAAGGTGGGGCAAGCCCTCGAGGCCCTCGCCGCCAAGCGGGAGGTGCGCGTTCGCACGCTGCCGGTGCAAGCATTGCCGCGTGAGCTTGCGCCTCTGGAAACGGAAGCGACAAGCGTTCGTTGCTATTACGCCCCGTCGCTCTTTCGAGCCGAGGAAGGGGTGGCGCGGGAAGTCACGCGCCGTGCAGCGGACCGCCGCGCTCTCGATCGAGCGCGCGTCGAACGTTGGCTCGAGGCCTACTGCGAGAAATCGGCCCTGGATCTCAGCGACGAGCAGCGGGCCGCGGTGGTGGGGATTGCCCGCCAGGGCTTTTCGATCCTCACGGGCGGCCCGGGTTGCGGCAAGACGACCACCACCCAGGCGGTCGTACGCCTCGCGCTGGCCATGGGCAAGCGAGTGATGCTGGCGGCGCCCACCGGACGCGCCGCGCAGCGGATGAGCGAGGTGGTGGGCCTCGAGGCCAAGACCTTGCATCGGCTACTCGAGTGGAATCCGAGGACGGCGGGATTCTCGCGCGACCGCGAGAATCCGCTCGTCTGTGACTTCCTGGTCGTCGACTAGACCTCGATGCTCGACATCACGCTGGCGGCATCGCTGCTCGAGGCGACACCGGAGTCGGCGCAGATCGTCTTCGTGGGTGATCCCGATCAGCTGCCCTCGGTCGGGGCCGGTGATGTGCTCGCGGATCTGCTGCGCACGGAGATCGTGCCCCGGTACGCGCTGCGCCAGGTATTCCGTCAGGCCCAGGCGTCCTCGATCGTTCGCCATGCCCACGAGATTCAACGCGGCGCTACGCCGAGGATTGCCTCGCCGATCGCCCACCCCGAGGTCTGGCGGCAGCAGGTCGACTGCCTGTTTCTGGACGCCGAAGAGGCGAGCCAGGAGCAGCTGCGCTTCGTCCGGCGGGCCAAGGCCGTGATCGAGAAGACGCGCAGCAGCCAGCAGACGCACGTGCTGATGAGCGATGGGCGGGTGGTCGGGCAGCTCGAGCATGTGGACGAGGGCATCGAGGTCAGACCCGCCGAGGCCGAAGTGCCAGAGGACTCCGCCGAAACGTTCTCGATTCCGAAGAAGTTTCTCACGGTCGACCTCGAGAGGCTCTCCCGAACTCGAGGGGGCGTGGATGAAATCCGCGAAGTATTGAATCGCATCCACCCCCACTCGGTCCTCCACCACGGGCTCTCCCTCGTCGACGCGGTGCGCCGCCTATACACCAAGACGCTTCCCGAGCAGCTGGGGCGAGGGGCAGAGATCCAGATCCTCACGCCGATGAACCGCGGCAGCGTCGGCGCAACGGCCCTCAACCAGGTCATTCAAGAAGCGGTGACCCCCGCCGGGCCCGGCCGGGCGCAGCTGCGCCTCGGAGACCGTGTGCTGCGCGTGGGCGACCGCGTGCTGCAGCGCCGCAACAATTATCAGCTCGGCGTCTTCAACGGCGATATCGGACAGATCGTGGCCGCCGACGCCCAGGAGATGACATGCGAGGTCGAATTTCGCGGGGGCGGGCGCAATCAGGTCGTCTCCTATACGAAGGCCGATCTCGTGGAGCTCTCCCTCGCCTACGCGATCACGGTGCACAAGAGCCAGGGCAGTGAGTTCGATGCCGTCATCATCCCGCTCGTGACCCAACACTATCGGATGTTGTTTCGGGGACTCGTCTACACGGGCCTGACGCGAGCGAAGAAGCTCGCCATCTTCGTCGGCGAACGCCGGGCGCTGTCTCTCGCAGTGGGCAATACCAACCCCACAGCCCGCCAGACGGCGCTCGATCATCTGATCCAACAGTAAATGGGCGCTCCTCCAGCCAGTTTTTCCCCCGGATCGCGTGCGGTGACGGCTCGAAGAGCTCAGCCGCTAGGCGGGCGGCGCTCTTCGGCCGGGACACCTATCCTAATCCCATGTCCAATCGCGAAGCGCTCGTCGCGGTCCTCGTCGCCTTCGTCGTCGGCGCGATCGGGGCGCTGTCCCTGCGACCGGCTTCGGATTCCAGCGCGGCCCCGATCGCCGAGTCCGCAGCGGCGCAGGATCGGGGGCCGACCCTGCGCTGGCGCATCACCTCCGCCTTCGGCACCCAGCTTCCGGCGCTCGGTGAGAACCCCGTGCAGATCGCCGATCGGCTGCGATTGGCCAGCAGCGGGCGCATCGATTGGACGATCGATGATCCCGGCGAGGTCGTCCCCGCCTTCTCGATCGTCGACGCCGTGCGCGTCGGCAAGATCGAAGCTGGCTACACGTGGCTTGGCTACGACCAGGGAAAGCTGGCCGCGTCGGTGCTCTTCGGCTCCGTACCCTTCGGAATGACACCCTGGGAATATTCCGCCTGGTGGGCCCGTGGCGGAGGCCGCGAACTCGCCCAGGCGCTGTATCGGCCCCTCGGCATCGAACCGATCCACTGCGGCATCATCGGCCCCGAAACCGCCGGTTGGTTTCGGACCGAAATCGAGAGGCCGAGCGACCTCGAGGGACTCAAGATTCGCTTCGCCGGACTCGGCGGACGCGTGCTCCAGAAGCTGGGCGCGTCGGTCACGATGATGCCCGGTGGCGAGATCTTCCAGGCCCTCGAAAAGGGCGCCATCGACGCGACCGAGTTCTCGTTGCCGGAGGTCGACGAGCGTCTCGGATTCGACCGGGTCGCCAAGTACAACTACTTCCCCGGCTGGCACCAACCACACACCGCCTTCCATCTCGTCGTGCACAAACCCACATGGGACGCGCTACCCGATTCGACCCGGGCCAGCATCGAGCTGGGCTGTGGCGACGGCGTCTACCGCAATCTCGCAGACGCCGAAGCGACACAGGGACGCGTCCTCATCGACTTCAAGGCGCGCGGCGTCGAGACGCGCGTCCTGTCAGCAGAATTGCTCGAAGTCCTCGAACGCGTGACCGCCGAAGTCCTCGCGGAGGAAGAGGCCGCTGATGCCGATTTCGCGCGCATCCTCGCGCACCAGAGAGCCTTCCGGGCCGACTACGCACACTGGCGCAAGCTGGCCTATCCGGCCGTCTCGGACGTGACCGGTGTGAGGGCGATGCCGCTTGGAGAGTGACGCGACGCGTTTGGCCACACGAATCGACTCGCAGCTGGATCGAATCGCGGGCGTCGTCTCCTGGATCTGGCTCGGGCTGATCGCATTGATCGTCCTGACCGTGATCTTGCGATTCGGATTCGGCGCGGGGCGCATCGAGCTCGAAGAGCTCCAGTGGCACCTCTACGCGGTCGGATTTCTGACCGGCATCGTGGCCTGCAGCGTCCGAGATCGACACGTTCGCGTCGACGTGCTTCGCGAGCGGATGTCACCGCGGACGCGAGCCTGGATCGATCTCTACGGGACCCTGCTCTTGCAGCTTCCCTTCCTGGCACTGGTCCTGTGGAGCAGCTGGCACTTCGTCGTCGATAGCTACGTTCTAACTGAGCGATCCGCCGCGGCGGGAGGGCTCACGCATCGCTGGATCCTGAAGGCTTTCCTCCCGACCTCCCTGGCGATGCTGGTCATCGCGACGACCTCGAAACTACTGCGGATCATCGATGCCCTCTTTGGCCACGAAGCCAGGGAGAGCCGTCGATGACCGTTCGTGAGTGGCTAGCCGTCGCGATGTTCGGCGCCTTCATCCTCGGCATCCTGTCGGGTTTTCCAGTCGCGTGGGTACTCGGTGGAGTCGCCGTGCTCTTCACCGCGATCGCCATCATCGTAGAGACCGAACTCGGCTTCTACACCGGGGTCGACTGGAGTTACGCGTCGCTGGTCGTGGACCGCATCTGGAACCTGATGGACAACTGGGTCATGGTGGCGCTCCCGATGTTCATCTGCATGGGGCTCTTGCTGGATCGCGCGGGCATCGCTGCCGACCTGATGCGAGACGTCTCGAAGCTATTCGGCCGAATGCGTGGCGGACTCGCCGTCACAGTCGCGCTGATTGGCGTCGTACTCGCCGCGAGCACCGGCATCATCGGTGCCTCGGTCGTCCTGCTGGCGCTCCTGGGCCTGCCACCGATGCTCGAGGCACGCTATTCGCCAAGCTTTGCCGCCGGAACCGTGTGCGCGGTCGGCACGCTCGGAATCCTGATCCCCCCGAGCATCATGCTGGTGCTGATGGCGGATCGACTCGCCATCTCCGTCGGCGATCTCTTCATGGGTGCCGTGTTCCCCGGGCTGCTGTTGGCGACGCTCTACATCACATTCCTGGTCCTCTGGCCCGCACTCCGACCCGAAATAGCTCCCGCGCCCGAAGTGGCCGAGGAGCTGGATCTCACACTCCTCCTCTCCGTTCTGCGGGATATCGTGCCCGCCGCCGCGCTGATCTTTGCAGTGCTGGGCAGCATCTTCATGGGGGTCGCGACACCGACCGAGGCTTCCGGGGTCGGTGCGGCCGGCGCGCTGCTTCTCGCCGTCTGGCGCGGCCGCGCCGGATTGAGTGTTCTGCGTGATGTGCTGCGCGAAACGACACTGACGACCGGCTACCTCTTCGGCATCTTCGTGGGTGCCTCCGCTTTCGCTCTGATCCTGCGCGGCCTCGGCGGCGATGAGTTGATCGAGCGCTCGCTTCTCGGATTGCCCTTCGGGCCTCGGGGCGTGATCATGTCGATCCTCCTGATCACCTTTCTGCTCGGATTCTTCCTCGATTGGATCGAGATCACGTTCATCGTGCTTCCGCTCGTCGCGCCCGTGGTCGTCGGGCTCGGTTTCGACATCGTGTGGTTCACCGTGCTCTTTGCGGTCTGCCTCCAGACCTCGTTTCTGACTCCACCGGTGGGATTTGCGCTCTTCTACGTCAAGGGAGTCGCTCCACCGGAGATCGACACCGGAACGCTCTATCGAGGCGTGCTTCCCTTCGTGGGCTTGCAGCTTCTCGGACTCACCCTCATCTTCATCTGGCCCGAGATCGCCACCTGGCTGCCCAGCCGCGCCTATGGATCCTAGAGGCCCGGCATCGATTTTTGCGTGGCCGCTCGGCAGCAGGCACCAGATTCGCTAGAAACCGGCCATGACCAGGACCCGTCTGATCGTGATGCGCCACGCGACCGCCGGCGACGGCGGACCGGATCACGCTCGTCGCCTCACGCATTCCGGCATCGAGGAGGCGCGACGGGCCGGTCTGAGACTGAATGAGCTCGAATTCGAACCCGATCGGGTCTGCTGCTCCTCTGCGACGCGCTGCCGCGAGACTTGGCAAGCCGTCGCCCTGGGCCTTCGATCCTCGCCTCGGGTCGAATTCGACACCTCGCTCTACAACGCCTCGGCCCAGACCCTGATCGATGCGCTCATCGGGATCGTCGAGGGAGAGACGCTCCTCTTGCTGTCGCATAATCCGGGGGTGAGCGTACTCACGCTCGAGCTCGCGCACCCCGACGCTGCGGAGACGACAGGGCTTCGAGCTGGCTTCGCGCCGGCATCGATGGCCCTGTTCGAGATCGACGCGAGTGGGTCCCCGCCCTCGAAACGCAATGCGGAGCTGGTACGTTTCGAGAGGCCATTGTGACTGAACCGCGCGCCGTGAAAGAA
>PVBE011193926.1_pt1 | contig 13236 bp, 11 predicted proteins | sample 1631181 | NCBI WGS metagenome assembly PVBE01 (sample SAMN08397723, study PRJNA350692) | Marine metagenome, whole genome shotgun sequencing project. | isolation source: water | place: Pacific Ocean | collected 2012-04
ATTCTTTTGGAAACTTGCATTATTTTGATATAGCAAAAAGTGATATAAAATAAACATTATTATGGCGAACGTAGCTCAGTTGGTTAGAGCGCGGGCTTGTGGAGCCTGATGTCGTGGGTTCGAATCCCATCGTTCGCCCCAGTATTCCGTTATATTCACTTTCATAGTTGTTAATTATTCAGGATCAACATAAAAGCGAAAAATTAAAGGGCCGGTGGTGGAATTGGTAGACACGCATGGTTTAGGTCCATGTGCCGCAAGGTTTGAAGGTTCAAGTCCTTTCCGGCCTACCATGAAAAAATATGAATATAAAAGAATTAAATTCTAAGAAATTATATAAGGAGTACTCATTAGAAATTCCTTTTGAAGAAGTTGATAAATTAATTAATGTCAAAATAAGAGAAATTATTCCCACAGTAACACTGCCTGGCTTTAGAAAAGGAAAGGCTCCCCTTAATATAGTTAAAAAAAAATATGAAAATAATATATTAAACGAAGTATTAGAAAAGATTATTCAGGAAAAGACAAAACAACTTCTAAATGAAAAAAAATTAAATGCCTTTAGGCAGCCAAAGGTAGAAGTAAAAAAATATAAACGAGATGAACCAATTGAATTTAACCTTAAAATTGATTTAAAACCTGAAATGAATATTTTTCCTTTTGATAAAATTACAACCATAAATTACAGTGTTGATATTGATGAAAAAACTGCTGAAGATAATTATAAGTCTTTTTTAAACTCTCAAAAAAAATATTCTAAATTAAATAATAGTAGGGGAATTAAATACACTGATAAAGTTTTTGTAAATATTAAAACAAAAGATGATTCAGTACCTGAACATATAAAATCTCAAGATAATATACCAATAGTAACTGATTCAGATTATCAGGTATTGCCTGATATCAGCAGTAGATTGATTAAAAAGAACGCTAAGGTCGGAGATATATTCAAGTTGAAATTTGATTTAAAAGATCTTCTAAAACAGGATAAAGAAAAAAATGTAGAATTTGAAATTAATATTTTATCTATTGAAGAAAATATTCAATTTGAAATTGATAAAGAATTCTTAGAAAAAAATAATTTTAAATCTGAGAAAGAATTTAAAAATAACTTTAATAAAAATTTATCATATCAATATGAAATTTATTTAAGAGAGATTGGAAAAAAACAACTTATGGATATTCTAGAATCAAAAAATAATTTTGATATTCCAGAAGGCATGCTTGAAGAAGAGTTTAATTTAATTTGGCACAAGGTTCAACATGCAAAAAAAGATGATAAGCTTGATGAAGATGATAAAAAATTAACAGAAAAAAAGTTAAAAGAAAGATATAGAAAAATTGCAGCAAGAAGAGTGAAATTGGCGATATTGTTGCAACACATATCTAGTGAGCAAAATATTACAATCACAGAAAAAGAATTAACTGATGGGATGCTAAATTACGCTTCCCAGTTTCCTGGTCAGGAAAAAAAAATATTTGATTATTTTAAGCAAAATCCCGCAAGCATAGAGTCAATCAGAGGTCCTATTATTGAAAAAAAGGTTGTGAATTATATTGTTTCAAAAACAAAGAAAGAGACAAAAAAAATATCTGTTAAGGAGTTCAAAAAATTGCAAGAAGTTACTTTTAACTATAATAAGGAAAAAGAATGAAGAACCCCTTACAAAATTTGACAAATAATCTTGTACCAATGGTAGTGGAACAATCATCTAGAGGCGAAAGGGCATATGACATATATTCTAGATTGTTGAAAGAAAGAATAATTTTTCTAACAGGTCCGATAGACGACAATATTGCAAGTCTTGTGTGCGCACAACTCTTGTTTTTGGAATCAGAAAATCCAAAAAAAGAAATATCTTTTTATATTAATTCTCCAGGCGGGATTGTTTGGTCTGGATTAGCTGTATATGATACAATGCAATACATTTCTTCAAAAATTATGACTATATGTATCGGTCAAGCAGCATCAGCTGCATCATTGTTATTAGCGGCAGGAGAAAAAGATATACGATTTTCATTGCCCAATTCTAGAATTATGATTCATCAACCAAGCGGAGGCTATCAAGGACAAGTAACAGATCTTGAGATTCAAACTAATGAAATTATCAAAACAAAAAAAAGATTAAACCAGATTTATGCAAAACATACTGGAAAGAATATTAAGGAAGTTGAATTAATAATGGAAAGAGATAAATATTTTTCTCCAGAAGAAGCAATAAAATTTGGACTAATTGATAAAATTGTGAAAAATAGAAAATAATGACAAAAGAGAAAGATTCACTTTTTTGCTCTTTTTGTGGGAAAAATCAAAAAGAAGTAAAAAAATTAATAGCAGGTCCCACTGTTTTTGTTTGCGATGAATGTGTTGAACTTTGTATGGATATTATCAAAGAGGATACGGAAAACAATAAAATAAAAATAAAACAAAGTATACCCAAACCTAGAGAAATTTATTCAATTTTAAATGATTATGTGATTGGCCAAAATAATGCAAAAAAAATATTATCAGTAGCTGTATATAATCACTATAAAAGATTATCTAATAAAAGTGTTTCTACTGTAGAAATAGCAAAATCAAATATCTTAATAATTGGCCCAACTGGAACGGGAAAAACTTTGTTAGCTCAAACTTTGGCACGAATATTAGATGTCCCATTCACAATGGCAGATGCAACAAGTTTGACTGAAGCTGGTTATGTAGGTGAGGATGTAGAAAATATTATTTTAAGATTACTTCAGACATCAGATTATAATGTTGAAAGAGCGCAAAAAGGTATTGTTTATATAGATGAGATTGATAAGATTGGCAGGAAGAGTGACAATCCTTCTATTACCAGAGATGTCTCTGGAGAAGGTGTGCAGCAAGCATTGTTAAAAATTATGGAAGGAACTATAGCTAGCGTTCCTCCACAAGGTGGGAGAAAACACCCACAACAAGATTTTTTACACATTGATACATCAAACATACTTTTTATTTGTGGAGGTGCGTTCACGGGATTAGAAAATATTATCAACCATCGTTTAAAAGGATCCACTATTGGCTTTAATTCAACTTTAACTGATTTTAACGAAAAAAAAATTGGCGATACATTAAGAATGCTTGAAAACGAAGATTTATTAAAATTTGGTATGATCCCAGAATTTATTGGCAGATTGCCTGTATGCGCAACATTAGAAGAATTAGATGATAAAATGTTGATACGTATTATGAAGGAACCCAAAAATGCTATAATTAAACAATTTGAACTTTTATTTAATATGGACAACATTGAATTAGAAATCAAAAATGATGCTCTCTTAGAAATTGCTAATTTGGCTGTTAAGCATAATACGGGAGCTAGGGGATTGAGATCAATTATGGAGAATCTCCTAATAGATCTAATGTTCGAATCACCTGATCAAAAGCAATTGAAAAAGATTGTGATTAATTCTGAGGTAGTAAAAAAAATGTCACAACCAATCCTTTTATTTGCTAATAAAGACAATAATGAAAAATTAGCTGTAAATAAGTCTTGATTTTTTATTTATTACTATCATTTTAAACATATGAATAGTCCAATTATTCCTGTTCTGCCTTTAAGAGATATTGTAGTTTTTCCTCAAATGGTTGTTCCATTATTTGTAGGAAGAAAACTATCAGTTAATGCTCTTAACAACGTAATGAAATATAATAAAAAAATATTGCTTATTGCTCAAAAAAATTCAGAAATAGATAATCCGAATTCTGAAAACTTATATCGTGTTGGAACATTGGCAAAAATACTTCAGCTGCTTAAGTTGCCTGACGGCACTATTAAAGTATTGGTAGAGGGACTCGAGAGAGTAAAAGTTTCTAAAATTCATCAAACAAAAGATTTCATTATAGCTAATTATTCATTCATCAAACCCGTTGATAATAATGTGTCAAAAGCAAAAGCATTAATGAAAATTATTTTCGAGCAATTTGAATCTTATCATAAGATTAACAAGAAAATTCCAATTGAAACTTTTAATAGCATTCGTGCAAATACTGATTCTGATAAGTTAGCTGATGTTTTAATAACTAATCTTAATATCAGCCTGAGTCAAAAACAAGAACTCCTGGAAATAATTTCAACTGTAAAAAGATTGGAAAAGATTTATGATTATTTAATTGCTGAAATTGACACAATACAATTTGAAAAGAAGATAAAGGGTAGAGTCAAACGTCAGATGGAAAAAACTCAAAAAGAGTATTACTTAAATGAGCAGTTGAAAGCTATACAAAAAGAACTAGGAGATAAAGAAGACATTGATGATATAACCGAAATTGAAACAAAAATAAAAAAAATTAATCTGTCTAAAGAAGCTAAAGACAAATGTAAAAATGAATTAAAGAAACTAAAAAATATGAGTCCAATGTCGGCTGAAGCAACAGTTGTAAGAAATTATCTTGACTGGGTGATAAGCATTCCTTGGTTCAATCCTTCACCAATATCTAAAAACATTAATAAAGCAAAAAAAATTTTAGAGGCAGATCACTATGGGCTTGATAAAGTTAAGGATAGAATTATTGAATATTTGGCAGTCCAAAAAAGAATTAATAAAATTAAAGGACCTATACTCTGTCTAGTTGGACCTCCCGGTGTTGGAAAAACATCTCTTGGTAAGTCAATTGCTTCAGCAACAGGGAGAAATTTTGTAAGAATGTCCCTGGGAGGAATTAGAGATGAAGCAGAGATCAGAGGACATCGCAAAACTTATATTGGCTCTATGCCAGGAAAATTTATTCAGGGAATGAAAAAATCTAAATCTTCGAATCCTTTAATACTTCTTGATGAAATTGATAAACTTGGATCTGATTGGAGAGGCGATCCTTCTTCAGCTTTATTGGAAGTTTTGGATCCAGAACAAAATCATAAGTTTAATGATAACTATTTAGAATTAGATTATGATTTGTCTGATGTTATGTTTGTTTGTACTGCAAACACTTTAAATATTCCTCCAGCTTTGCTTGATAGAATGGAGATTATTAGAATTGCTGGTTATACTGAACAGGAAAAAAATCAAATTGCTAAAAGATATCTAATCCCTAAACAACAATTAAATCATGGATTGAAGAAAAAAGAAATTTCATTTAACTCATCTATTATAAATAAAATAATTCGATTTTTTACCCGAGAGGCAGGAGTTCGTAATTTAGAAAAGGAAATTGCAAAAATTTGCAGAAAATCAATAAAATTACTTGAGACTTCAAATAAAAAAAATATTATTCTAAATGAGAAAACACTTAATAATTTTTTAGGAGTAGAAAAATTTAGGTGTAGCGAAATTGAAAAGAAAAACTTAATCGGAGTTACAAACGGATTGGCATGGACAGAGGCTGGAGGGGAAATTTTGTCAGTAGAAGTTTTGCTATCTATAGGTAAGGGTAAATTAACAATTACAGGTAAGCTTGGAGAAGTTATGAAGGAATCTATACAAGCAGCTGTCTCATATGTTAGATCTCAATCGTTGAGTTTAGGAATAAACCCTAAGGATTTTGAAAAATACGATATACACGTTCATGTTCCTGAAGGTGCAACACCAAAGGATGGGCCTAGTGCAGGCATTGCAATATTTAATTCTTTAGTTTCATCACTAACTTCAAATAAAGTTAGAAAAGAAGTAGCAATGACTGGTGAAATCACACTTAGAGGCAGAGTATTGCCAATAGGCGGTTTAAAAGAAAAACTTTATGCGGCTATTCGTGTAGGAATAAAAAAAATATTAATACCTGAAGAAAACAAGAAAGATTTAGCTGAATTAGATAAAAAAATTCTAAAAAATATAAATATAGTAGAAATAAATGAAGCTAGATCTATTTTAAAACATACCTTAGTTAAGCCTATTGTGCCTCTAAGTTTTAGCGAATCCCAGTCTATAAAAACTATAAAATCATCAATATCTTCAGAAAATATTGAAGAATCTACTGCTCATTAATCCTTATATTTAGCCATTTTATTGTTAATTTCCTAATTTTCTGGGATTTTTTTTAAATTATTATTGACGACTATGAACTTCAAATAATAACCATACATTTACTTAATTAATTAAAGGAGACGAAAGTGAATAAAAATGATTTAATAGCTTCGGTAGCATCTTCTGCAGGTTTGTCTAAATCTGATTCAACTAGAGCAATTGAAAGCTTATTGGATTCTATTACTAACTCCCTAAAAAGAGAAGAAAAAGTAAGTATAGTTGGTTTTGGGAATTTTAGTGTTAGTCATAGAAAAGCAACAACTGGGCGAAATCCTAGAACTGGAGAGTCAATACAAATTCCAGCATCTAAAAGACCAAAATTTACTGTAGGAAAAGCGCTTAAAGAAGCTGTGAATGTAGCAACAACAGAATAGTATTTATAAAAGATTTTTTCTTGCACCGGCTGTTAAATAACATTAACAGCCGGTTTTGTTTGGGTGTTTAGCTCAGTTGGTAGAGCATCTCGTTTACACTCAGTTGCGCTAGTTTCACCTAAATGTTAAATAATCCTTTCTCAATAACAATAATAGATTATCCTACACGACCATGACAATCAAGCCAGGTGTGCAATAGGTGTGCAAAAAGATGTTCTAGTATCCATTCGCCCGCATAAGTATTGATAAGACTACCCACGCCAGATCATAAAGACGTGGCTAATCAACCGCATAAACACTAACTTATTTCCCCAGAAATTTGACTCGCCAAGGTTGTAAATGGTATCAATGTGATGCTGTTGCATCGCTCTTTTCAGATGCGACTAGGCCGTCGCTGCGGTCATTGCTGGGGCAATGCCCACACCATCGGAATATAGCGTGGGTAGTGCTTAAAATGGCTGTATGACGTTATAAACAGCATAATTTAAACGGTCTTACGACCGTTGCCGCCGCTGTTGCGGCGGGATCCATCAATCAAAGTGGATCCTAAAGCGATTTGTAAATTTAAACTTTTATCAACCCCCAATACCTCTTTTTTAAAAAGGGGTCCCACTGCTTTGGTATGAATAGCTTGATTGATAGACTTGATCTCGCTGAAAAAGTTAGGTAACAAATAAACATCATTAGAAATTTTTTTTTAAAATTTAGAAAGCAATAATGAACGATCTTGAACAATTTTATCAATCAAGTTTCCTAACACCTTTCACCAAAGACCGTTGTATCCATTGTCATAGAAACGACGCTATCCAATTAATAGTTCAAATGGAAATAGACGGGCAGGCAGAGCAGGGGCCTTTTTGCAGAACTTGTTATTTAGACTCAGTGGCATTTTTTAAATTTTGTGGGAAATAAAAAACCCAGGCCGAAGTGATATTGGTTGCGCCAGAAATCGACCTGGGTTAATACTTTATGAATACAGTTGATATAACATGTTTAAAATTTCATACAATATAATCAACCAAATCTTAGTTAAAATTAGTTAAAACATTTAGGTTGCGGCGGCGAAGATTATTATATCGCAAAATTAAATGAGAACCTAATGACTTTCAGTTACATTTTTATAGCTAGTTTTTTCAAGCAAGTTTTTTTTGTTTAAAAACTACAGAATAATTTAATTATTGTATAGTGTAAAGGTGTCTTTTGTTGTCAGATGCTATTAATTTAACCTTTTGCATCATTTAAAATGAAATAAATTACATATAACTAAAAGCATTCATAGTAGCTGAATTTACAAATTTTGAATTTTTAGATAATCTTGAAGTGATATCTTTTAAATTTTCTCTAACATGAATATCTAAATCAATATCATATTTTATCTCTAAAATTATTTCCTTAAATTCTTTAATTATACTAATATTACCATGTCTATATAGCGGTAAACTTTTTAAGTTTTTATCTAGTGTTGCTCTAATAATTTTATTAGATGAAATAAAATAACCTCTTAAATAGTGTGTTGTTAATATTGGCTGGATTTTATTTTTAAGATTAAATTTATTATTTAAAAGAGATTCGATTTTATTTAAACTATCATAATTAAGTAATTTCAAATTATCCAATTCTTTAATTTGGTGATTAGTTTTTTTTACAATAAATCCTTTTTTTTCTTTTATTTCAAATATGGGATTATTAATTTTCTTCATGTTTCCATACCATCTTAATCTATATTTTTTTTTACTACTGAACCCTTCAATATTCTGTCTTATTGAAGAATAATTAGAATCATCAAAATATATAGAATTAACGTTTCTATCTTGAAATTGATTTATAAATTTAAATTTAGATCTATGAAGTAAAATACAAAGTTGATTGAAATCAATATTTTCAAATACCCATTTTCTTTCGTATCTTTCTGTTTTGTTAATTTCTTTTTTCATAAGAATTTTATTTTTCATTTAGCTGATTTGGTTTCTAATAATTTTATATCTTTTTTGTAAACCAAAGGTAATATGTCATTAAGAATATTTCCTGTAGAAGAACCGTTATGGAAGATTTTAGAATTTTGATCTGTAACCCATTTATTTTTAAAATTTTTTATATTAATATTTTTTATATGTAATTGTGCAATATTATATTCAAATTTTTTATTATAAGATAAGAACGGCAATTCAACATTTTCCATTGTAATATTTTCTGCTTTAACAATAGACCCATCTTTACTTGCTATTCCCGCATAAGAATTATTTGCATTTATGTTGGAAATTTTAACATTAGAATTTTCTCCAACACTTATTAACTTATCATTTATATTTTCGAAAACCATATCCTTAATGGTTGCTTTTGATCCTGAAAAATCGATTGCATCATTGCCTATATTAATGAATTTGGCTTTTTCAATTTTTCCATTACTAAAATCAAAATCAATGGAGTCAGAAGCGTTATTATTAAAACTAATATTTTTTATTTTAAATTTAGAATTGACAATATTTAAAGCATCTTCTGATGAGATTTTTTCAAATGCAACATTAACTAATTCAGCATTAGATTGATGAAAATTCAATGAACCCAAAATAATAAATTCACTATTTGCGCTATCTAAGTTTTTTTCAATTGTTATTTCACGATAATCATTAATTATATTTTTAGAATAATATGTTTGGAAGCCATATCTTTTGTTTGAAGTCTTATCTAAGAAATCTTTTTTATAACCTGCAAGATATGAAAATTTCACATTTTTGAAATATGATCTTAGTTTAGAGTTATTTATTAAAATTCCACCACCAAAATTATTTTCAAGTCCTGTAATTGATATTTGATCTTTATCACCATCAACATTCCATGGAGAGTCGGATAAAATAAAAGCATTATTAAACAATATTAGTTTCTGTCCAGGCCCCATTGATATAACTAAATTTTGAGGTATATAAATATTTTGACCAATCCTTGTTTCATTTTCTTTTAAAAAAAGTTTATTATTTTTTTTTGAAAAATAATTTAAATAATTTTTATTTTTTTTATCTTTTAGCTCTTTAAATTTAAAAAAATTATTTAGTTCATCTATTTTAACAATATATTTCTTATTGATTATGTGGTCGGTAAAATGAACAATGTTACAATTATTTTCATTAAAATTTTTTTTAGATAAATCAATAAAAGTATTTGTATGTATTTCTAACTGTTTTTTAATTAATATTTCATTAGAATTATTACATATAATTTTATCCACTATTATATAAGATAATTTTGTTTCTCTATTATTTGGATCATTGTAAAAGGGATATGCAACTCTTACTTCTAATTTAAATTTATCTCTTAACCTAACAAAAAAAGATTTATCTACAGTTTCTAATCTTTTTTGAATATAATCAAATCTGTATTTTAAATCTTTTTCTGAAAAATAATAAATACCCGTACCATAATCTCTAGTGGTAGCATAAAATGATATATCACCATAAATATTTGCATTTATATTATAAATCTCATCTTTTCTTTTTTTTAAAAAATTTTCGTAATATTCTTTTTTACTTATTTTGTTGATATATTTTAAATACAAGTTGTAAAATTTTTTATTAATTTTGCCATCTTTCATAAAAAATCTGTTAACCCAATACCATCTCCCTATATGGATTTGATGGTTTATTCCATGAGTATCCATAGTTTCTGGTTGATCTAGTGAATCTATTATTAGACCATTATAAAAGTTCTTATTAAATTCATGATAATTAGGCAATGATCTATGACCATCTCTAGGAACAGGTTCAAATAAACCATTAATTGGATTATAATAAAGCTTAGAATTATATGGAACCGCATGCATTGTGTAAGTGGCATCCATGATTGCAAAATATGCAGCCATTTTTTCAAGATCAAATGTATTTTCTATTCCTCTTCTTCCACTGAAAAAATCTGCAAGCTTATTAGTTGCTGTTTTTGCCAATTCTATATTTTCTGGTCTGCTCCAATATTTGTCTTGATAAATTTTTAATGCATGAATATCCTTTTCTATGTCGGATATAAAATTTACCGATGTAAAGATTGGTCCATTCCTTCTTTTGTTTCTCTCAATTATTTCTTTACTCATTTTTTCCTCTAGAGCATACAATCCTTGATTTTCACCATTTATATATAAGTGAAAAAAATGATAATTTGACTTAATTAAGCCCATGTCACCCATCATCTCATGAAATATCCATTCATGAATATAATTTCTTACACCAGGTTTATGTATAGTAAAAGTACGCATACCCATTAAATATTCGTTTGATTTCAAATAAAAGTTATACGAGGAAGTACTTTTATTTTTCCAATGCATGTCTCTTCCACCTTTTAATCTTATTCTTCCATTTAATTTTTTATTTTGGTGAGAAATTTTAACGTTAACCTCTGTCAAATTGTCATTTATTCCAAGAGTTTCTCTATTTATTGCTAATGCTCTATCTTTTTCTAATTTTACTATATCTTTGAAGCTAATCTCTAATTCTATTTTGTCGAAATTCATAAATTTGGATTGTAAAGCTTTCCAACCTATTTCAAAAATATGAATATATTCGATTCTTCCGGCTTTTGATAATAAATCTAAAAACTGATAGCTCTTAATTTTGACTGTGTAAGATGAAAAAAAAAAAACTAAAAATAATGTTGCAATCGAAGAAGTAATAATAAAATATAAAATTAATAGATTTCGAGTTAGATTACTTTTTTTCTTTAAAGTCTTAGCTTTAAACTTTAAAATCATAGATTTAAATTATTACTTCTTGCAACAATTATTTTAGCATTTTTATAATTTTTTTTTATTAAATCTGTTATCTTTGTCAATTCCTCAAATTTTTCAGGCCTTAAATCAAGATTTAAATTTGTAACATCTGGAGTTATTGATAAAGAAACAAAACTTAATTCAGATGATACTTCTTTTAAATCAGCAATAATTTTATTAATATCATTTTGTTTCAAATTCTTATTAATAACCAATGATAAATTTATTAATTCAGCATATTCAACTTTTTTTACATTAAAAATTTTGTAATAAATAAATATTATTAATAATGAAAAAATTACACCAACTATAGTTATTTTTAATTGACCTGATCCACATCCAAGACCAGCTGTTATTATTAAAAATAAATAAACCAATTCTTCTGGCTCTTTTATAGCCGCTCTGAATCTTACAATTGATAGTGCTCCCACTAAACCTAATGAAAGAGCTAATGAATTTTTTACAATCATTATTATTATACATGTTGTGACACCGAGAACTACAAAATTTTTAGAGAAATGAATCCTGTTAGATAAAGTTGATGAAAAATTAATATAAAATATTTGTACAAAAAAGCTCAAAATTGCCGAACAAGTCAAACTTATTAAAAAAGAATCTAAACTAATTTGTATTTGATTATTTAAAAAAAAGTCTAAATTTAATTTATCCATGGATATAACAGTTCTTCAAATATTTAGTTAATATTATAATTTTATTACTTTACTTGTAATTGATCAACTCAATTAAAACAAATCAATACCGTGGATCTAAATTTCACTGGCGGCATTTTAAAAAATCTGTGTTCCGAGTGCCGATAGCCCTGCATCCCCCACGTTTGGCTAGGATCTAGCAACTGGAATTAGTGGTGTATGTGCACGGGCGAAGCCATCGCACCACGCACGAATTGACCACAGACCAAAAATCCTTGATAACCCCCTCGGTCAGTGCCCCTGGAAAAGTTAGGCATCCTTTTCCCCATCATCTATCTTGTTTATTTTATCGATTAGCTCTTTTCCGCCTTTGCTAATTTTGGCATCTTTTTTACTTTTTAAATCCACATCCTCTGGTATGGAAATTTGAATTCCATCTTTATCATCTGGGAATATTTCATTCATTAAGTTTTGCTGCTCTTTTAAAAAATGGGCCTTACTGGGGAAGATCTGTTTCATTTTATCATGCAGATCCTCTGTCGAAAGTTCCTTATGCAACGTCATTTGTCGCTCGATATATAATCCAGAAACGCGGCCTCTCAACTCCTCACACTTCGCTACAACTCCGTATTGGCCCTTTTTTCTGGCCTCATCGCGGATTTTAGTCAGCATCGCTAAATGTTTGTCCTTGTTTATATCCCAAGCCTCACGCAATCCCGCCAACCGTTCCTGGATCTCCATCGCAATATCTGGATGTTTCCGCCAATCAAGCAATTCAGCTGCACGCGTGTGAGCAGATGATCTGGCATAGCCAGCAGCCATAGCGCATTGTGTTGCACTCCACTCACCATACTTGCTGCAATAATTATCTATAAATCGCTCTTGGATAGGTGTAATTTTTGTTAAGTATTTTTTCTTATTCATTTTGAACTTTTACATTAAGTTTAACTTTGAGGGGTTTCCCCAGCTTCTTTTCTACAATAATTAATTCAGCCTTTTTTAAAAGCCAGACCGCCTCGCATTTTCTTTGTCGTGTTATTCCGCATTCGGTCCAAAACCATTCATTGGGTAGGGAATAAAATCCTGGTCCATTCATTCCCGTTTTATATGCCAGATAAGAATAGATTACATGGCCAACACCCTTTCCAGCTTTATAAAATAGCGAGCTGCACATCATTTTATAGGTCATAACAAAATCTTTGCTTTTGTCGCGCTTGCCCTTAACCTTATAAATTTTGCCAGCGAGCCGCTTCTTGGTGGGGGTATTTGGGGTACTATTAATATAAGTAAAAGGAATCATAAATAGAATATATAAATAGAAGTTACGGGTGTTAGGAAAACGGACACACTGTCCGATATCCGTACACACTGTACGCTATTCGGACACCTCCTTAACCATTTTTAATTTTTTATAAAGTTCATCCCAGCGTTTTTGGCTATCAGCATCTTGATAAAATTGTTTTCTAATTATTGTACAATC
>PVBE011694994.1_pt1 | contig 13236 bp, 5 predicted proteins | sample 1631181 | NCBI WGS metagenome assembly PVBE01 (sample SAMN08397723, study PRJNA350692) | Marine metagenome, whole genome shotgun sequencing project. | isolation source: water | place: Pacific Ocean | collected 2012-04
GTCTCTTTTTAAGCGCCGGCTGGGTATCCTAGCCGTTGAGGCAGAAGGCCTCTAGAGGCTTGGTGTATGTCCTTTTCCTTCCTTAATTATTTATTTATTCAACTTGAAGTTTACTATTAGTATACGACATACCCAAGGCGGTTCACGCGGATTAAGCACCTCGTTGATTCGTTGAACCCGGGGCCTGCTGAAGATGACCAGATCAAGACGCGTATTTGAATTGCGTCAACGAAGAAAGCCGTCACGGTCAACCTCAACTCGCACTCCCCCTCAACCTTGACATGAGCGCCGGGCCGGGCCGCCGGTTGCGCCAGCCGCCACCTACAACTAGGGATCGACCTCTGGGCCCGATTAAGAGTCACCGGTCCGCCTTTGAGGTGGGATGCATGGGTCTGAGGCTAGCAGGATGGACTAGTACGTATCATTGCAGATATATCTTTGACGCAGTCGCGTTGTTTGTGAGCTATCTTCATCGCATCGTCTAGCGGGGTCTCGTGCGATGAGCCAATCCTCTTATGCAGCAAAGCGCGATTTGGATGCAAGAGAGGCCCAGTGGTATGGTGGCAAACAGCCTAGGCTGACGCACGAGGGTTACCCAGCAAGTAATTATGCATCGAAAGTACACTCTCCAGGAGCCAAAAAAGCATTCACGGGCAACAACTCACTACTACCACATGTGGACCAAAAGTTAAGCGAGTCAGCTGCCATGGAAATGGAGCAGGTACGCTTGCGCATGCAGGAACAGCGTGATCAGACGGAAGCAATGATTGAACAATTAATGATTGCACATGAGGAAGCAAGGAAGGAGCGCGAGTCCTTGGTGGTTGAGCTCGCATCTATGTCAGCAGACTCGGGGAAGAAGCTACTAGTGAAGGTCATAACTCGGATGTGCCGCATGCAGTTAGTCATGGCCTGGCAGGCCTGGCACGGAAACACTACACAATTCACAAAAATGCAGCTGCAAGAGAAGTCGAAAGCGTTGAAGGCAGATCTGGCGTCTTTGAGACGCCGCATTGAGGAGGCTCAAAGGGATATAGATGAGCGGATCCAGCTTGCAGCAGATTCCGCTTTCAAAAATGCAACCGTAAAGCAGCGCCAGCTCCTACTCAATATATTCGGAAGACTGGCGGGACAGAAGTCCCGGGAGTCTTTTTATGTGTGGAGAGACGCCATGGAGGACTTTCGACGGAAATATACACTAACATTACGCATGTTGATGCGACTATCCAACGCTAGAATTATGATTGGATGGAAGAAATGGTACTATGAAACATTCCTGAAGTCGAAGATGAGCTTAGAAGAAAAGACTAAGGCCCTCTATTACGAGATCGGTCTTGCCCGTGAATTATGTAATGTAAAGGAAAAGCAACTTGAGAAAGTCGTCAGCGAGATCACACGCTTGATGATCCAGAATGCTTCCCCAAAGCAACGAGCCCTCATGGTAAAGATTCTAAGCAAGTGCTGTTCGATGCTACTGCGCTATGGAGTAAAGAAATGGAAACAAAAAACCCATCTCTTCAAACATGCTCGTAAGACAATGGGTATAATCATCTCCCGTCTCTGTAACTCAGAAATTAACTACGGCTTTCGCAAGTGGCATATGGTCTGCATCAAGATGACAGAAACATCGGGGGAGCTGGTGGTCGCCAAGCTCAAGGGCCAAATTTCTATTTTGAAGGGCCATCATGAGACCTCAACAAACCGTATTGAAGAAATGAGCACAAACATAAGGAAAATGCGCGAATCGGTGACTCTGAGACACAGTGCTATGTCTCAGATAGCCCAGGGGGCAGAGGAGGTTGACCTTGAGATAAAGTTGTTGATTGCAGAATGCCGTGGTGATACCGTGAGCATGGCCCAAGGACGTGCCAAATTTGGCAGCAACTCGATGCATGGAAGTCCCCCTCAACGCAGGCGTAGGGATAATGGCGAAATTTTGGGACTTGAGTCTGTTGATGCAAACACAAGGGCCCACCTTCTTGTCTTTTTGCAAAACCTAGACCATGCTCAACCACAAGATACAATTGGCGCCCTAGCAACACATCCTGGGCTCCCTAAGCACAAGGCGTGGCTAAAGAAGTATGTGCTTCTTGGTGATCAGCAAGTAGCCGCTGCTATTCGGGCGTACGAGTTTACTTTAGATACTGATGACTTCATCGAATCCTTGGACATGATTAAGAAACTCTCGGACGTGTGAGCAAGGCCCTCCTGGGAACTGCTTAAGGTCACTGACAAGAAGACCGCAAGGACAGGAGCCAAAAAAGCACCATAATTCTTTGCACCGAGTGCGTGTAAACGAACCCCCCCTACGATGCCCGGCCTGCCTAGGAACCCCCAAACTAATCGACATCACTTCTAGTTCCCGCTACTAGCTCTGACTACTGGCATCATTCCTAAAATTTAAACTTGAAGGTTTAGATTGAACTTGAAGGTTCTCTTCTTGAACTCCCCGGCGTAAACTCTCTAGACTGAGTACTAGTAGACCACGACTCCTCCCCCCCCGGGGGGGGGAGGGGACTCGACAGCCACAGCGCAAACAAAACAAACCTCAGGCTGTAGACAGGGTTTTTCCAAACTAAGGTTCCTTACCGTGACGTATATAACCACCGTGACCTCTTTGACGAGCCTGAGGGAGCCTGACTCGGTGGACTCCGAGGCAAATCGGTTAGGATCTGACTATTTTAGTGGACCGCGAACGTCGCCGGTGGCGTTCGTGCTGCGTCGCGCCGGGCGATACTCTTGAGTCCGTTTTGATCCTCTAAAACAGGTTTTCGAGCTCTTTTTAACACTTTTTTTTATATTTAGGGTCATTGCGACCGCCAAGTTTTGTCGTTGGGGCTTTTTTTTACGCCTGCTTCGAGTTAGGGGACGTCATGACCTGTGAGCGTAGCGAAAACAGGTCGTGACGTTCCCTAAGATCTCGAAATGGTAAAGCTACAACTATATCATCATCACGGCCTAGGGGCGGCGGCCCGGGCCGGCACTGGCACTTACTCTCACGGTGGAGATTCCATCGAGCGCCCGAAATTCGCGCAATCGTCCAGGGGAGCACGCGCACGCCCCTTGGGATAGGCGTCACTCCGCAAGGCCGGATAAAAAACGAGCTGGACTTTTTTCCTAGGGACGCGTGGTGGCTGATGAACAGGGACGTAGTTTGGCCATATTTCGATGTAAGGCTAGTCTACGGCCCATAAATGGCTTCGTCAGAAGGAACATGCGCTGCGATGTGGACTCGGATTTGACCGTAAAATGCATCGTCGATGCGGATTGCGTCACGCCTAAGGACCAAAACCTGTGTCGGACTTTGATGTACTAGTGAAATCGCAATTCGAATTTGGATGTCGTTCCTGCTATCGTAATTGTCTGGGGCCTGCAATTATAGCATGCGATTAGCCAAGGAGCATTAAGTGAAACGATCTTACACCCCCCTGACACGCCTCCGTCTCCTTGGCTGTGAAATATCCCATTCACGTAGAAGCTGCGCAGATGCCATCTCCCTCGTGATATCGTCCTCCTTTGAAGCCAAGGTTTCTTGTCCCCAAGGCTCAGGGCTAAGGTGAATGTTTGCATCTGAAAATAATGTCTCTGGATCATGTCGATGTGCAATTGATGAGGGCATGAAGCTCTCTCTATAAGCAATTGGTGGTGGATGCAACACTGGTTGCTGCACACCTGGCTGGGTCTTGTATACAGGAACGACTTGGGCAGTTACTAGTCTTATTTCAGCTCTATCAACATTGACATTGCGCTGCATCTCTATGAGTTGCCTGGTTCTGGTTCTGCTCCCCTCGTCATCTTCTATTGATGTGCTTGCATTGTCCGTCTGATCTACATATAGCCCAGCTTGTCGTTGAGTCTCGGTAGAAAGCTGGCTTTGGACAGAGCTAGTGCTGTCCTGTGGTAGCTGGTGCTTCAATCCGCCTTTGTTCTCTTGACGACGAGAGATCGAAAGAAACGTAGGTCTCCCCCAAGCCGTTGCACAATTTGAAGATGTCAAGGCCCGATTGAGTGCATCTGTGATGGTATCGGCAAAAGTTGCTGCATCCATGCTACTAGGCGCTCCCGCAGTAATATGGGCACTTACAACTAGGGAACCTGCATATATCGCCCTCATGACGACATCCTCGACTTGAATATGCACTACGGCATCGGCTAAACTGGTTGAGACAATTTTAAAAAAGGAATACCTCCTACGTCGCGTGAAGTCGTGCGTAGCCACATTTGGAAACGAAACGCCAAATGTGAGCCCAAACGAGAGTGGAGGTTCCTCGAACAGATCTGCGTGATGGGACATATCTTGATCCGTTTTCCCTTCTTCCCTGCCTGCCCCCTTGGCAGCTTTTTTGGAATCGTAGAGTCGTGGTTCGCATTTTAGTGTCATCAATGGTTCGGAACGCAGGACATTAGCACTTGAAAAATGCGTTTTCTGTCTTTCTCCGGTGAGATTTGTTTGGGGCGGGGGGGCGAGTCGAACATCCGCAGCAATTGCATCTACCCCCGCTGGCTCTATCTCGCTATGTGGTGTAGGCTCGAATACTGATCTCGTTAGTCCAGCGCTTATTGCCGTGGTAGATGGAGCTATGATATCAAAAAAGTCTAGCATTACATTTGGTGCTTCCTGCCGTATTTCATGACCTGCACGAACCCAAACAACGCAGGCACTTCCCGCACTATTCTCCTTAATCCTTTCGACCATACCTCGTATAGTGGCTCGAGTGCGAGCCCCAAAATAAGCTCCCTCACCCAAAGCACCAACACGCACTTCATGAGACCATACATGATTCGTGATTCGGCCACGCACTATTACCTCGACATTCGACGGAGTGACAAGAAGATTCTCTGTAGATTGAAGAGCAAAAATTGGGAGAGAGACACGAGACAAGAGGTCAATATCAAGGTAGTTCTGCAGTGCACCTCGTGCAAGTGCAGCACGTCCCTGCAATGTAATTGGGTTGGCAACAGCAGTATAGATATTCAGCGCAAGTTGTGGATGAACACGAGCAAGATATCTGTCACTAAATTGAAATCGCGAAAGGTAAGAGACAGGTAGATCAAAACGCTCTTTTGGAAATCTGTCACACGAGTCGAGTAAGGCATGTAATATGGCTGCATATTGTCTGTCAATCTGCGCAGTGCCATTTACACTAACCAGACCCTTGAGCATTTGATAAACTGAGCTCCTTGGGTCCTGCTCACAGTAATGTGAAATTACAAACTGTGTGCAGATGCTAAATCCATATCCAATACCCACCAAGTAAAATGGTCCGCTGCTTAACAGCATCTTGCCCCGCAAATTCACATGTTGGAGTAGTTCGGCTAAGTGACTCGCGTGTAGTCCTGTTCTGACAGAATTGCCGTTCAAAAAGGTAGTTCCAGCCTGCCCTGAATAATTGTAAATTAAAATCTGACAGGCAGGATGGCGATGAAGTAATCTTTGAAAAAATATTTTAGTACTGTCGAGTGTGTCGAAAATGTCGTGAACGACAACAAAGTTGTGACTTGACGCAGCAAGAGAAGCCTCACCAAGAATTTCATAAGGTAGCGTCGTAAGTCCATCGGAACAAATAAATACTCCGCGACAGTTTTCCGTAAGACCAGATGACAAATTCTCGTGATTGCCCATTAGCCTAGTGTGGGGCCGGGAAGCCAAGCGCGCCATTTGTCGTCTCTGAGTCATCAATTGCGCAGATCGCTCTTGTCTAGAAAACTCGCAGTGTTCTCCCCACTTTAAATTCTTATGAGAATTGCTCTTAGGAAAGACATTTTGCAGCTGGATAGGGAATAGGTCAGTGGTTCTTAAAAAAAGTAGTGATGAAACCAATGATTCCGGTGGCAGGGACTGCCGAGAAGGGGTCGAGATTGGCATAAGAGCGAAACCATCTTTTTCAGTCCCCATCACGGCCGCGACAACGTGACGTCCATCAACTTGATTTCTTTTACTAGAAATTCTCATAGCAATACCTTTTTTACTGCGTGATGGCATTTCCCTTCGTTCCTGCCGCTCACCATTCCCAGCATCAAACGAATCCAAGACCAAGAAATCGAGGCGATCGTGGCCCCTACCAGCACGCCATTTATGTGCTTCCAGCATTCCCAAAACCCACAAACAACCCCGGGAAGCCGATGTACTGGCATGTGCTATCGTGTTTGGACGAAACAGGGTATTGTGGATATAGGGTTCAATCGCACGTTCAACTCGTGGAGTAATAGAGTCGCAGTTAAATTCAAGCAGCGAGCGCCTGCATAGTCACTCAGTTTTTGAACAAATTACAGGAGAAATTTGGGCGCAGTTGTCTAGCAGAAAAATGTCGCCACTGGCCATGGCGTGGCGAGTCTGTTTCCAACTGAGGGTCTTGCCACCAGACAAAAGAATGAACATGGCTTTGGTCACCAGCGAGACTGCCGGCGGCGGGGAAATATAGCTGCGAAGCTCTGCGACATCCAGATTTGTAAGACAGGAGATTGCTGTTTCTGCTCTAGCCACCGCGCACGCCTCTAGCGTCAATGCAGGTGTGATGTGACAGGCTAGGCCTTTTTTTGCAAATACCCTTTTCTTGGCGTGTACTGCCTTTGGTGCACGTGAGCTTGCTGTAATGCCCCCCCGTCTAGACAAATATCTCGCGTGTTCGATGAGATCATACACACAAAAACAAGCAAGACACACACGAACCGTACCATAACACCGACCGGGGAATTCCCCTGGAGTAGAGCTGGTTTTGTCCCAAGTACCTTTAAACACGGTGTTGATTGGTTGGTCAGCGCAGTACCGTCTAAGTACGAGTCTAACAAGCTTACTCTCTTCTCTGGCACGAGCAATAGACTGAAATGGTAATTCAATGACTCCCTGAGATGACACGTCCGTTGGTGATACATCCGTCAAAGAGTCTTTGATTCTATTATCATCATTGGCTAGCATTTTTCTTTTGAATTCCGATAAGTGTTTTCCGCTGGCTACACCTGGGCAGTCCGTCACTCGCCGCAAGCTCACGTCGAAGCCACAGAAGTCGCCTGCACATCCTATGGATCAGTGTGGTCAGATACATCCTTGTGATTGCGTACGTCACACCTGAACCATGCGAGGACCCAAGGTGTTCGGTCACGCGTGCCTTAGATGTAGAGACACAAGTCGCGCTACAAAATCGCGGTGTTTCCCATCCCATTTTTCGCTGCGGAGATTATCTTGCTATGAACATATATCTAAAGTAGGGCCAGCCTTGTATCTATATGTGCCGCTGCGGTACGCGGTAACGCGGTAACACACTTTGAGAAAATGTACAGAGGGCAGAGCGAGGGTGGAGGAAGTGTAGCTGAACAAGTAGACGATCTTCGCGAGCGGATGCGTTTACTCCAAGGTGCCTTTTTTGTTCGTTTCTTATAACAACAAGCTTCTGCAGGAGACAGGCGCGCTAATGTTGACATCCTTGAAGCGAACAAGTCTGCTAACAACAATGAAATCAAACGTAATCTCTTGCTTGTTGCCTGCTGTCCTTTCATAATATAGAGCGCGACGCAGGTCTCCGGGAAGAAAACAAAGAGATTCGAATCAAACTCTCGATTGTGCAGCGCAGTTGTAGTTCAGCCTGCGCTACGCATGACACCTTAGAAGGTGACTTAATCAAAGTTCGAAAGCATTTCGACACCCTGCGAGAACAAACTCTCCTGAAATGTCAAACGCTGAAGAAGCTGAAAGACGGTGCGCGAGATCTGGAACTTCAATCAAAAAGTAACGCTCAAGAAGATACCCCAGTCACAAGAAATATCAGGATGCTTGAGAATCGCCTAGACAAAGCGCTTATAAAATTCAATGAGGCCCAGGTACTTTTTATTCTATTTGCATTAGCATCAACATATCAATTTTGCAGTCAATCAAAAGAACATATGAGCAAATTGTAAAACGGCTGAGAGAAGAGCGCATTGGTTTTGATCACCAGCTGACCGCACTCGAACGCACATTTGCTGCCAAGCAGCGTGATTATGAGGAGCTCTTGCTTCTCTCAGGGGATGCAAATCATGCACGCGAAGTGGCACAATCAGAACTCAGCCATGTTCGTAATGGGTATGAGGAGGAGCGCCGTAGGCGTGACCTGGAGCTTCGCGAGCGCCACCAAATGGTGCAGTTGAGAAAACAGACCCTTGGAACGTTTCAAAGACATGAGAGCGCGCGTCAGCAGAATATTTATGACGAACATGTCCCAAACGATGGTCAGGGGCCAGTGGCTGTTGTCAAAAGCACAACATTGCAGCGATCAAAAGAGCGCACTGAACAGCGAACAAAAATCGACATTTTTGAGAGGGCCTTCCGAAAGATCAAGGAAGCGACAGGTAACAGCTGCTGGGTGATTGGAGATAAATCACAGGTGTATAATTTAGGTGTTTCTGACGTCAACGAAGTTATACAGAAAATCATTGTTCAAGAAAGCACCACGGAAAATCTCATGAGCTTGACCAGAGACAATCAACAGAAGATCGAAGCTCTAAGTGAACAGAAGGTTGGCATAAAAATGCATGTCGAGGAAGTAAAATACTCAGGGCCAGGAGGGGGGCACCGACGCAAATTGGTAGACAAACATGAAGCACAACTTGCATCAGCTGCTGCGAGACTTGAACGGTGCCGCATTAAGCACGAGAGGCTCACTCGAATGGTGATTGCCGTCAAAGCGGGCGTAAAGCATCTCCAAGATAAGTTGGACGGAGTTCGAGAGGAGCTTGGTGGACGGCACATCCAGTTGACAGATGCAACCACTTTTCGAGTTATGGCAGAAAACGAAATCATAATGGCTGAACTCATGGCGCGAATTAGAGTAGCCACGGACAATGAGTCAAACATTACTAACGGCGCCGCAAGGAGCACAGATGTGCACGAGATTGACCTGCTTCGAGCACGTCCCTACAATCAGCGCATTGACTTGCCACTGCTTGATGAAGAATGGGATCGTGACGGCCTACTCAAAGACAATGATGATTTCAAGGGCGAGGTGGACGATGAGCTCACGCGAGAAAAAGTCAAAAAAGCATCGTCGCAAATTCTGATAGCGCAAGATAAAAGAAAGCAAAAAATGCACGACCAAGATGCGAGTAATTGAGCAGCCGGTCATCTTTAGCGTCCAGCAACCCTTCGCTGAGTCTTTAACAAAATCTCTTACTGGCAGACTGTAGATGAAACACAAGTGCCCGTGCAAGCGTGAGTTCGAGTCCGCCGTTTTCTGCCGCGTATAAGCCACGCCGCCCCTACGGTCGCTACGCTACGCGGTGCCTTTAAATTTGGCGTAAGTTTAAGAGCTCGACTCGGAGTAACTAGGTGGCGGCCGAAGATCGACTTGGCGGCCGCGGTCCGTCGGTGCGCCAGTGCTACTCTCTCATTCCAAGCCCTAGAGGCCTCCGACTCGGACTGGTCACAGTAGTCAATTCAGTAGCCACCCGGGCCCCGCAGATTCGGCACAGAATCCCAAGGCCCAAGGGGCCCGGGGCCATCTCTTCTAGTCACGCCGCCCGCACTTAGAGCTGCCTACCACTGGCATAGGAGTTAGCTTGTTCCTTTTTTTTAGGTCTTCATTAATTACTTAATTAAGTAATTTATTTATTAGAGAGAGAGAGAGAGCTCTAAGAGAGCCACTTATTTATTACGCTAGCCGCTTTGATTCCACTAGATTCTAGAACTTGACAAAAAGCATGGCCGAGCATGGCCGAGCGCCGAAGGGCAGCCCCGGCTGGGCCCCGGCAGTCGGACGACGCATTGCAAAAAACGCGGCAGCAAAACGCGGCTCTGCTCGCCGAGAAAACGGCCAAAAACCAAGCAAAATGACCTACGATCGTCTTTTTTGGCGCCGTTTCGAGCCGATCGGGCCACCGCAGCGTCGGACATCATTCACCACGTGGCCGACGACGATCTGAGACGAAGTTCGGCAGCAGCGGCTCGTAAGATGTCGGTCTATGTGTGGTCCGCATTTCTCGCCGGGACGCGGTTTCGGGCAAAAATCGCGCCGTGGGTCGCGAGATTCGGCAGGGACCCTCCCAGCCACCAGGGCTTGCGCGCGCGGGGGTTGGTCGCGGAAATCAGCGCGCCCGAAGCGGCCCAATGCCCGCCAGGCACAACTTTCCCAGCCTGGCCGTTCTTGGGGCCCGCCGCATCGTTTGCGGCCGGCTCTTCGGCGCGCAGGCTAGTCGAGCGAAATGGAGCTCGCCAACGACGAGCGGCCCAGCCTTCCGCTGCCCCCCCGCGGCACACCATTCCTATAGAAGTAGCCCAGCGTAATAAACTCTCTATTAGCATAATTAGCATAGCCGGCCCGGGATCCTCAATTCCCTCATCATTATTTAGTCATTTTGTAATTGAACTTTCCGGTACAAGGGGTATTGGCATAATCGTGGACTTGTCCAAGCCAGCTCCAGCGTGCAGATTGCCCCAAGCGCTTGGCAAAGCGCTTGGCACAATGAGCTCGCGCGAAGCAACAATCAGGTCGTTTAGGGCGAGATCGGTCAAGGTTGTGTGGGACGGGGCCGCGCCGCCGTCAGTCGAAGCGCTGCAGGCGGCCTTCGCGCCCTTCGGGGCCATCTCGACGGTCCGCGTGAAGCAGCGCACAGCGCTGGTGCTCTACCGGGACGCGCGGTCGGTGGCGTCGGCGGTCGATGGCACCCGCGGCCCCTGGATCGCGACCGCGGTCGCCACCGAGAGAGCGGATCCGCGGCGCGGGTCCCCCAGCGCGCCGTTTGGACAAGCGCCGGCCGCGGAGGCGTTCTCGGGCGCGCCGTTTGGACAAGCGCCGGCCGCGGAGGCGCCGGCGGGAGCAAGCGAGCCGCCGGCCGCAGAAACGTTCTCGGGCGGCGCGCCGTTTGGACAAGCGCCGGCCGCGGAGACGTTCTCGGGCGCGCCGTTTGGACAAGCGCCGGCCGCGGAGGCGCCGGCGGGAGCGGGGGAGCCTCGGCCGCACCGCAGCCCCAGAGCCTCGCCGCGCGCAGCGTGCGTAGCGCTAGGTTTCGGTGGGCGCTTCGCCCGCGGCGGCGGCGGCGCGGCCCCGGGAATTTTGCGACTCGGACGATTGTGCGACCTTGGCGGCGATGAGGTCGTCCTCTTCGGCGTTGCACGCGCGTCGCCGGCGGCACTCGCGGCTGCGCTCCGCCGCACCGAGGTCCTGGCCACCGCGCGGTGCGGCCCGGGCGGCGACGACGGCGGGGTCGCCGGGCGCCTCCGCGTCGCGCACGCGGCGCTCCTCTGCGACGCAGGGCAATCCGACGCCGCCCTAAGCCGTTGCGCCGCTACGTGCACCGCCGCAACGCCGCGCGGCCCTGCCCGCACGGCGCTCGCCGCTGCTGTCGCCCTCGAGGACCGCGTGCGACGGAGTGGCGACGGCAGCGCCATTCCGCGCGCTGCACTTGCGGCCGCCGCGGCGCCGTCGTCCCTCGATCAGCTCGGGTCGCGGGCTGGCGGCCGCCTAAACGAGCTGACCGCCGCGGAGGCCGCGCCTGCGCCCGCCCCTGTCGCGCGACCGCCGTCGCCGGCTGCGCCTGCCGTGTTGCGCCCTGCGCGGACTGACGCCATCGACGCCAAGCCTGGGTGGTTCCGACGCAAGCTTTCCGCCGTCCTCTACCCAGACGCGACGCGCGTCGACCTCGCCGAAGCGTCTGCACCTGCAGCCTACTACGACAAAGCCTGCGGTCGATGGATCCTTCCTGACACCGATGGAAAGGACGGGCACTCAACTGCTGCCCCCCCGCTGCGCGCCCCGCCGCCGTCGGCGTCGATGCGCCCCCCGGGGCTTGCGCCCGCGGGTCAATCTAGCCCCCCGCTGCCCTCGCCGCGGCGCGCGGCCTCGACGTCTGCCATGGCCGCCGATCCGCTCGCCGCCATGATGGCGCCACCGCCAATGCGCGCCGTGCCACGTGCCCATCGCGTCGGAGATGCCATGACAATCCGTGCGCCACAATCACAATCGACACCTTCCTTCGCAACCTTTGCATAAGAGAGGGCATTCATCATAGTCGTGTCTTTTCTAAAGGTCTTCCGACTCGGACTCGGAGTCAAGTAATTTCAATGAATTCGTAGCATCGCGCCGGGTACCCGAGCTCGCCGATGGCTTTAGGGAAATTCAGTACCTCCAAAACACGAGCAAATGGTTCGGAAGGAACGATTCGGCCTGCCAGAATATTTACTCAGAACGTGCCCCTCGTCCCTTCGGGAAGGGCGTAATCAATTAAAAATCGAGGACGGAGGACACACAGTGGTCCACATCGCAGCGCCTGGCGCTTTTCGCCCCGCGCCCCCAGGCTTCCCAAGAGACACCCCAGCTATCGCATTGAGCCCTTCCCATGCATGCGGCCCATGCCATGAGGAATTCTCGGCGCCGTCTCAACTTCGAACGTGGCCCAATCATGATGACTAATTTCAATGTTTTATTTTTGATGATTTATTTCGTCCTTGAGGATATCCCCCCTTTAATATGTCCATATATTTGCTTTTTGGGTACTAGGTAGTACTAGCCGTAGTAGAGTATGTACTAGTCGCGTAGCCACGACGCAGGTGGCGCACCAAGTACGCAAGAAGCTTCCATACGCTAGAGATCGCGCTTCCAGTCGTTTGTCTCCCAGAGCGGATGCTGTAGGAGTGCCTTGAGCAGCTGTGTTCCCCTGAGCGCTGACGTTAGTGGGAGGTGGCCCTTCGGCGCTTCCTGTAATGTGTAAAAAAACTCGGACTGACCGAACCAGCGGCGCTTGCGCGCTTGACCAGTGACCTCGTCCTTGGTAGTCCAACCGATCTTGTCGCAGAAACGGTCGAAGACGCCCTTCTGGCGGCGCCAGACGTCTTTCTGCACAGTGTACCCGAACTTGCCGTCGCTGTAGTGCAGCCACAAGTTTTCGACAGCGCCGAGCGCGGCGGCGTCGAGCGTCCGCGCCTCGGTCCAGTACACGTAGCCACGCTTGGTAGCATCTGCGCCAGCAATCTCGATAAGGAGGTCGCGCGTAGTCTGGTCCGCCGCCTCGAAGTCCCCGGCGCGGAGCTGGTCGATCAACGGAGTTGGGTCGATGCCGCCGGCATCCTCAATGGTTACGGCCGGCCGCGGGCCCGTCTCCATCGCCTGAGGCGGCCCGGCGAGCGCCGCGGCCAAGCGCGCGGCGTGCGGGCGCCGCGCAGGCGCGGCGGGCGTGAGTGCGAGCGTCGGGCTCAGCCAGAGGAGGCATACCGCCTCGGTTCGCCGAGAACGCCTCATTGCCATGTTCAAGCTCACAAAGCTCACAGGCTAA
>PVBE012230840.1_pt1 | contig 13236 bp, 8 predicted proteins | sample 1631181 | NCBI WGS metagenome assembly PVBE01 (sample SAMN08397723, study PRJNA350692) | Marine metagenome, whole genome shotgun sequencing project. | isolation source: water | place: Pacific Ocean | collected 2012-04
CAAGCGCGTACTCAGCATACGCTGACCTGCAAGCACCGGAATCCCTCCAGATGCCAAGCAAGCTCGTTCTTTTCTGCCTGCTGCTCAGCGGCCCTCCGTTGATCACCTCAGCCGACGAGTGGAAATTGGTGTGGGCCGACGAATTCAACGGCAAGAGCCTCGACTACTCCAAGTGGGGCGTCGAGGTGAACGCCTTCGGAGGAGGCAACAGAGAGATGCAGATCTACTCCGACCGACCGGAGAACGTACGGGTTCAGAATGGCCAATTAATTATCGAGGCCCGCAAAGATGGGCATGCCGAATCCGGCACCAAACGTGACTATTCATCGGGGCGCATCCGTTCCAAGCACAGAGGCGATTGGCTATATGGACGCATCGACGTGAGGGCCAAGCTACCTGTGGGCAAAGGTATTTGGCCAGCTATCTGGATGCTTCCCACGAAAAACGCCTATGGCACTTGGGCGGCCAGCGGAGAAATCGATATAATGGAATTGGTCGGGCACGAACCAAACACCTATCACGGTACCCTCCATTACGGAGGAAAGTGGCCGAACAACAAGCATACTGGGAAATCCTACAAGTTGGCTTCAGGCACATTCGCCGACGCGTTTCACGTTTTCTCCATCGTTTGGCAGAAAGGGAAAATCGAATGGTATTTGGATGGCAAGCTATGGCAGACTCAAGAGAAATGGCAGAGCGAAGGCGGGGAATTTCCCGCTCCCTTCGATCAACGCTTTCACCTCTTGATCAACTTGGCGGTGGGCGGAAATTGGCCCGGGCCGCCGGACGGCAAAACAAAATTCCCGGCTCAACTGCTGGTGGATTACGTTCGTGTGTACCAGTGGAGCAAGTAAGTTGAATTTAGGTAACCTCGGAAGTCGGGGCGGTGTAGTAAGGGTGGTTAAAGCAAAATTCATCATCAAAACAAGGTAACCTCCAATCCTATGACTCGGAAACTGAGTGCAATTATCACATGTGTCGGGCTTGTTTCACTGCTGACGGCAGCTCCCTCGACTCCGGTTCGGCAAGGCCCCAAGCCAATTGATGCTACTGCCCATGGCGTCGGGCGCTGGGTGCCTGACCTTTCCTTCACCACGATCGACGGCAAACAAGGGAAGCTCTCGGACTACCAGACGAAGAAGGCCTTGGTGGTCGCATTCACGGGAGCCTCCTGCCCGCTGAGTAACAAATTTTCCCCCTCTTTGGCGGCAATCGAGGAAGCATACGGCAAGAAAGATGTTGCCTTTGTATTCGTCGATCCAATCGCCATAGAAGGAGCCAAGGAAGACCTCCGTAAACTCGCCAAGGCGCACGGATTCAAGGGGCCGGTGATTCTGGACGAGGACGAATCCCTGGCCAAAGGCCTTGGAGCCACCACCACCACCGACACCTTTGTCCTGGATGCCGCCCGCACTCTCCTTTACCGCGGTCCCGTCGACGACCAGTACGGCATCGGTTATCAGCTCGATGCCCCCCGAAAGCACTACCTGCGCGATGCTCTCGACGCCCACTTGGCAGGCAAACCAATCCATTCAAAAGCGCTTTGGGCGCCGGGATGCGAACTGGACCTCAATCAAGATCATTCATCCAAGCAGAACCTGACTTACCACAATCGGATATCTCGCATTTTGCAGACCCATTGCGCGGAGTGTCACCGTGAAGGTGGTGTCGGACCTTTCGCTCTCGAAAGCTACACGGACGCCAAGGAAAACGCAGGCATGATCCGCAAAGTAATCTCCGAAGGAATCATGCCTCCTTGGTTCGCCGCCGCTCCCCCAAAAGGGCACCCTTCTCCATGGGCCAACGATCGCTCGCTGCCGCCGGAGGACAAGGCGGACTTGATCTCTTGGATTCGCAATGGGAAACCAGAAGGTAACCCAGCCGATGCACCTCTTTCCAACAAAAGGGCAAGCGAGTGGAGAATCGGTCAACCGGACGTCGTGTTTTCCCTTCCTCGGGAAGTTCCGGTCAAGGCCACGGGGCAAATGCCCTATGTCTACCTGAGAGTGAAGACCGACTTTCCCGAGGATCGGTGGGTGGAAGCAGTCGAGGTTCGACCGACCGCTCCAGCAGTGGTTCACCATGTGCTTGTTTTCGTAACCGAGGCAGGTCGATTCAACAGGAGCCAAACCGGTTCTCTGGCCGCTTACGTGCCCGGCAACACCTTCGTGGAATTCCCCGAAGGCGTGGCCAAGAAACTTCCCGCCGGAGCCACCCTTCTCTTTCAGATGCATTACACCCCATCGGGAAAAGCCACAAGTGACCGCACCCGCATCGGTCTTCGCTTCGCCAAGAAATCCCCTGCGAAAATCATACGAACCTTGCCCGTCGCGAACCGCCGCCTCCGCATACCGGCAAATGAATCCAACCACCGCGAAACCGCCTCTCGATACGTTCCGACGGGTACGGTCGTGCGAGCCTTCATGCCGCACATGCACCTGCGCGGGAAAGCCTTCAAGTATGAACTGCTGAAGCAAAACGGCGAAAGAGAAACCCTGCTCGAGGTTCCTCGCTATGATTTCAATTGGCAACTCCGTTACGAATTGAAAGAGCCTCGGTCCTTGCCTTCTGGCAGTCGGATCGAGGTTACGGGAGTATTTGACAACAGTTCGGAAAACCCCGCCAATCCGGATCCAAATAGGATCGTGCGTTGGGGCGATCAATCGGACGAGGAAATGCTCATCGGTTACGTCGAATGCGAAATCGATGCCGATGAATCCATCAATGAAAGAGTTCGGGACAGCGGCGTTGATCTCTTCGATAAACTGGACAAAAACAAGGATGGTTTCCTGACCAAGAACGAATTCACCCGACCCGCCCTGTTTCCTCTCTTTGACTCAAACGGGGATGGTCAAGTGACACGCAAGGAAGGAACCGAAGGAATGGTTAAACTCAAAAAGCGTGAAGAAGACCTCCGAAGAGGCAAAGAAGCCTTGCGGGGACTTTTGGAGCAATTCCGCTAGAACCGCCCGTCCAGCTCGACCAAGCGCTCGACGATACGGGTCATGGCGAGGGGCGGGATCGATTCACCGATTACTTGACGGATCAGTCGGGGAGAAAAATTCAACCCGGGGACAGGCCGACCGAAAGGAACCCCTTCAAAACGGTAACGTTTCTTCCAACGTGGATGGTCGAGGGTTCCGAGGAGCATGATTTCGCGAAGGGAGAGGACACGGTGCTGCTCGGGGTGCCCTTTTACGTCGCTGGAAATCACGCCACTGTTCATGGTCAAGGTGCTGGCAGGGCGATCCCACTTCATGCGACGATAACTGGTGCGAAAACCGCGAACCAGTCGGGAGCTTCCGTTATTGCTCACCGTAGGCTTGGGCAGAGGTTCCGAGCAAGCGGAACAGGTAACGACCTCGGGAGCGTGGACGTCTTTTCCGCAAGCGGGGCATCGATGGTTGTCGAAAGCAGTGCTTCCCTCAGGCGTGTGCTTCATCCAAAAATATTGGCGGGCGTTCCAGCGTGGAACACGGTGGTAGGAATCGTTTGGGTCGGCAAGGTTCTCCGCCGCGTCGAGGGCGGGCAATCGGCCGATGGCCTCGCGCAAAGTGACTGGCGGCGGCAAATCGGGACCATCGTGGGTAGGGTCGGGGTGCAACTCGCTGGGTTTCTCGCAAAAGACGTCCTGCACCTGAGGAAACTGCTGAGCAACCGAAGGCAAACGACAACCGATGGTGATCAAACGCTGGCGATGGTGGGGTACGCCATATCGCCTGAAGTCAAGAATGGACGACCTTATGGTATACCCCAAGGGATGCAAACGGCGGGCGAGCAAATCGAGAATGTTCTCCGGTTTCTCATACTCGTTGCGAATCACGGTGTTTTCCATCCTGCGGACGTTTTCCAACAAGAACCAATCGGGTTGCAGAGCCTCGATGATTTCGATCCCGGGCAAAACCAAGCGGTTCCTTTCGTCCTCCTGCGGGCGATTGCCTGCCCGGATAGCCGAGGATATGCGCCCTGCCCCATTGGCAGACATTCCTTGGCAAGGAGGCGACAAGGTGATCAACCAAGGACGCAAGCCTGCCAGTTTCTCTTTCATGAACTCGACGTAGGCAGGACCCAGCTTCCAGACATCTCCCTCGAACACCTTGGTGCCGGGAAAATTCCTACGGATCAACTCGGCCCGTGACGGCACGATCTCACAAGCCGCAACAACCGGAATGTCCAAACCCCACTCGATTCCCACGTCCCCCACGCCTCCACCGGAAAACACCGATGCCGAAACCAGGGCCACCTCGTCATCCAAACGACGAAAGCTTTTGGTGGGCGCTTGATCGGTCTGGTTTGCAATCATCTTGCTTTTGGTGATGAAACGTAAGCGCCTCCGCATGAAAGCGTCAAGGAACGGCTGAACTTTTGCTCAAGTTAGGGCATTTTCCCGTGGACGTCGCAGGAGGCAGTCCCATGCTCAACTTCACCTCATTAAATCAACCCGAACACCATGAAGACAGTATTTGTATTCTTCCTCATATTGGCGGCTCCCGTCTCCGCCCTTTTCGCTCACGATCCCGCCACCGATATGGCCACGGCGGCGAACCTATTCATCAAATCCCTGGACGACAAAGCCAAAAAGGCAGCCCTATTCACATGGGATAGCAAAGAACGAGGACGCTGGCATTTCGTGCCAGACAAGTTCATCAAGCCAGACAGCAAACGACAAGGGCTCGTCATCAAGAACATGACGGCTCAACAACGTATTCTCGCGCACGGTCTACTATCTTCCGCCCTCAGTCATCGCGGCTACATGGAAGCGACCACGATCATGACATTGGAGCAAATTCTCTTCGAGATGGAAAAGCGAGACATCCGTGACCCCGAACTTTACTATGTCTGCATTTTTGGAACTCCATCCAAGGCCGGTACATGGGGATGGCGTTTCGAAGGCCATCACCTTTCCTTGAACTTCACCATGGTGCACGGCCGGACTTTCTCCGTGACCCCTAGTTTCTTCGGCACCAACCCCGCGGAGGTAAAGGAAGGTCCGTTCAAGGGACTCAAGGTGCTCGCGGATGAGGAAAACAAAGCGCGGAAACTCGCCCGTTCCCTTTCACCGCCGCAACGCGAGCTCGGCATACTCTCCGAGAAAGCGCCTGCCGACATCCTGACCAAGCAGGATAGCGTGATCAATCGAGGCACCTTCTTCCCGCCGAAGGGATTGCCAATCACTAAGATGAACTCTAGACAAAAAGGTTGGTTGGCAGAGGTAGTGGAGGCATATGCAGCTAAGCATCGCCCGGAAGTCCTTGCACAGGTGACGAGCAAGAACCCACTGATCGATCCAAAGGAAACCTATTTTGCATGGGCCGGAAGCCGTAGCCCTGGACAAGGTCACTACTATCGCATCCAAACACCGAAATTCCTATTCGAGTACGACTGCACCCAAAATGGAGCCAACCACGTACACGCTGTCTGGCGCGACTTCGAAGGTGACTTCGGTCGCGATCTGCTGGGACAACATCTGGGCGAAGCTCACAAACTCGAAAAAGGTTGGGAAAGCCTCTTCGACGGCAAAACGCTCAAGGGGTGGAAAGCAAATGAAAACGAGGATTCCTTTAGCGTGAAAGATGGTTGCATCGTGGCCAATGCCCCAGGCAGGTGTCATCTATTCTATGTAACCAAAAAACCCTTCAAGAACTTTGAGTTCAAGGCTGAGGTAATGACTCTCCCCCACGCCAACGCAGGCATCTATTTCCACACCAAGTACCAAGATGAAGGGTGGCCTAAGGCAGGCTTCGAGTGCCAAGTTAACAACACCTACCATGACCCCAAGAAAACCGCTAGCATCTATGGAGTGAAGGATACCTTGGAAGCTCCTGCCAATGACGACGAATGGTTCGAGATGTATATCAAGGTGGATGGCAAGAAAGTGGTCACAAAGGTAAACGGAAAAACCATTGTGGAATGGACACAACCGGATGACTGGAAAGCTGGCGACAGCTTTGAGCGCATCCTCGGCCAAGGCACCTTCGCCTTGCAAGGGCATGATCCCGGAAGCACCGTCCTGTTCCGTAACTTGCGCGTGAAACGCCTCCCATGAGGAATTATCCAATGACCTGTCGCGTCTTCATTCTACTCTCCTTCCTCGTTCCGCTTGCTGGACAAGCGAATTCTTGGCCGCAATGGCGCGGGCCAGACGGGTCCGGACACGTTCAGGGAACTGGATTCCCCACCGAATGGAGCGAAACCAAGAACATCGTCTGGAAAAGCAAAATTCCAGGGCGGGGCCATTCCTCCCCGGTGGTCGAGAGTGATCTCGTCTGGATGACCACGGCTTATGAAACGCCGGCCTCCGAGGAAGACATGAAGAAACGTCTCCAGTCCAATACCGGCAGCCAACCACTCACCTTGCTTGAAACTGTCAGTTTGCGGGCAGTGCGGATCGATCCCAAGTCGGGCAAAGTGTTGCTCAACGTCGAAGTATTCAAGAAAAGCAAACCACAGTGGGTGCACAAGATGAACAGTTATGCTTCCTGCACTCCCTGGCTGGAAGACGGCAAACTGTACTGCCATTTCGGAGCCATGGGCAATGCCTGCCTGGATGCGAAGACCGGCAAGGTATTGTGGCGCAACGACGACAAGAAACTTTGGGTAATGCACGAGAACGGCCCTGGGAGTTCGCCGATCCTATCGGGCGATCACATGATCTTTCACCTCGATGGCAGTGACAAGCAAAGCATCGTAGCCCTGCGCAAGGACAACGGGAAAATCGCTTGGCAAACGAAGCGCAGTGGCAAGATGAACAGCAACCCACAGTTGCAGAAAGCTTACTCCACTCCAATCGTGGTAAATATCAACGGCAAGGATTGCGTGGCTTCTCCCGCCGCCGACTGGATTTATGGCTATGATCCTGCCACCGGCAAGGAACTTTGGAAAGTGCCTTACGGCCTGCTTGGTTTCTCCAACGTAGCACGCCCCGTGATCGGCCATGGCATGATCTACGTGCCCACCTGTTTCATGAAAGGCGAGGTTCTGGCCATTCGCTACCAAGGCGTTCCGAAACCGGAAGTCGCTTGGCGATTGAGCCGTGGCGGACCGAAAATGCCATCTCCGCTTCTGGTAGGAGATGAACTCTATATCGTGAATGATGCAGGCATTGCCGCGTGCCTCGACGCCAAAACAGGGGAAATGCATTGGCGCGAACGAATCAACGCTCAATTCAGTGCCTCCCCCACTTATGCGGATGGCAAAATCTATCTTTGCGACCGCAAAGGGACTACCACCGTGCTCAAACCGGGTAAATCCTACAAAGTGATTGCCCAAAACCAACTCGAAGGTGGCGAGCACAAGGCTAGCCTGACACCTTACGGCAAATCTTTTTTGGTACGCACCGAAGAAGCTATTTATCGCATAGAGGAAAAATAGAATTCCTCCAGCAATTGGGTCGGATCGCTTTGACAATACGGGCGAATCCCGTAAAGTGCATACAATATGCTGACCTTATACGGAAAGGCGGGAGGACGATTTTGTGATGGTTTGTCGCGACGCTCCTTCTTGAGCATAGGAGCCCTTGGATTCGCCGGCGCAACCTTGCCAAAGCTTTTGCAGGCCGAGCGACTCTCGGGAGTCGGGCGTTCCCACAAGGCGATTATCAACGTATTGCTCCCCGGTGGAGCGCCACACCAAGATATGGTGGATCTGAAACCGGACGCACCTTCGGACATACGCGGCGAGTTCAAGCCCATCGGCACCAACGTGCCTGGAATCCAAATTTCGGAACACATGCCCCGCATGGCCAAGATGATGGACAAGTTCGCCATCATTCGTTCGATGGTCGATTCTCAGGGAGGACACGATCTTTACCAGTGCCTGACAGGCCTGCCTCGCAACGCTCGAGGCATGGCTGGCGGCATTCCCTCGATGGGGGCCTGGGTATCGCGTCTTTATGGTGACAAAGGAGGAGGGATTCCCGCCCATCTCACCTTGATGCATCCCACTGGACACCACCAATGGGGAGATCCCGGCACAGGCGGTTTCTTGGGTCGGGAACATGGCCCCTTTCGCTTGGCCAAGGGCAAGGAAAACAACTCAGGTCTGGAAACGGTGCAAAACATGACCTTGCGGGACCTCACCTTGGAACGTCTCAAGGATCGTCATACCTTGCGCAAGTCGTTCGATGGTTTCCGAAGGGACTTGGACACCTCGGCCGAGTTTGATTCTCTCGATGAATTCGAGAAACAAGCATTGGGGATCCTTTCTTCTTCGGAAATGGCCGATGCACTCGATCTATCCAAAGAGGATTCGCGCACCATAGAACGCTACGGTAAACCGGATCCAGAATGGCGAGCGGACGGAGCTCCCAAAATGACGACCAATTTCCTACTCGCCCGGCGTTTGGTCGAAGCTGGGGCACGCTATGTTTCACTTAATTTCAGTCGATGGGACTGGCATGGTGATAATTTCGGGCGTGGACGCGTGGATATTCCCATGCTCGACCAAGCCCTCTGCGCCTTGGTCGAGGACTTGCATGAACGCGGCCTTCAAAAGGATGTCAGCGTGGTCTGCTGGGGCGAGTTTGGCAGGACCCCGAAAATTAATGCCAAAGGGGGGCGAGACCACTGGCCACAAGCTAATTTCTGTCTACTTGCCGGCGGCGGCATGCGAACGGGCCAAGTGATTGGTTCCACCGACAAACACGCCGCCGAACCCGATGATCGTCCCGTGCGCTTCAAGGAAGTCCATGCCACCCTCTTCAATAATCTAGGTATAGCGACCAATCAGGAGCGCATCTTTGACCTTCAGGGAAGGCCCCATCATCCGGTGGATCCTGAGGTAAAGCCCCTGCCGGAGTTGGTCTAAGGAACTGAAGCTGGAGAATTCTAGCGTAACAACTTCCAAATCGCATCAACGGGAATGCAGGATTTGATCACCATCTGGAGGTTTTCCTTATGTCCCTTGACTTGGTTGTAATAAATCGAGTTGGTCGCCGAAACCATCCCAACAACGGCTCCGGTGTCATCCAAGACCGGAGCACCGCTGGATCCTTTGGCATAATCCGCAGTAATGGCCATTCTCTGGGCACCTTTTCCAGTCTTGGTGCGACTAACGAAATAGCGAGAAACATCACCCTTGGTCATGGTGAAGAAACGACCGTCCGGATGGCTGATCACATTGACCGATGTGCCTACGGGGGCCTTGGCGGCCAAGGGTAGAGGCTTTAATTTGGCGTCCTTTAACTGAATAATCGCCACGTCATCCGCTTTGCTGGCAGCCAAGACCTCGCTGACGAGATAGGTGTTTCCCTTGTAGTCCATAGCCCCGAAGGTAGCTCCTTCATTATTTTCAATGACATGATGATTGGTCGCGACAATACCTGACTCGGTAATGGCAAAGCCGGAAGCGGAATTAACGTGCCACTTGGTGCACTTTCCACATTTGTAAAGTCGCCCGATCATAAGGACGGAAGGCCTGCAACTCTCGTAAAACTTGGCTGACGAAAGCTTTATGCCGTTAGCCCTCGGCAACTGAGTCCGTGCTTTTGGGCGGGAGAGTTGCTCGTTGAGTGTTCGCAAGGGCGTAGCTTTCTTGGTGTCGTAAAGAGCTGCCAAATTGCGTTCGAACTGAGCCTTGAGGGCCACGTCATTAATAATGTCGGGCGTGGCAGCAGAAGTATAAAGGGGCTGAAGGGCCAACGTGAGGACGAACAAAAGCAAACAAGGGAAGGTTTTCATGTGCCCACACAACCTGAATTTTCCGTTTCGGACAAGAAAGAAGCAGTTCCTCCTTTCTTTGGTTTGACAAAAGCCTAGGGCAACCATTGCCCAGGCTTGGCCTTGACCAGGTGGAACGCAACTAGTAGCACAAAGAAACGGCCCCTTTACATACCATAAGCAACGATGCAACTGTGACTAAAAGCATGAAAGTGTTCCTCTCAATTATCTTGTTTCCATGCCTGGTTTACATTCTCACGGGAAAACAGAAAACGCATAACATAGTACTCTTTTTGATCGACGACCTGGGCTGGAAAGACCTCGGTTGCTACGGTAGCGACTACTACCGGACACCCCATATCGACAAACTGGCAAAACAAGGCATTCGGTTCACCGATGCATACGCCGCTTGCGCAGTCTGCTCCCCTACCCGAGCAGCCATCATGACGGGAAAATATCCCGCTCGAATCATGTTGACGGAGTGGTTGCCTTCGGGGCGATGGAACCCAAAGGCCAAGCTTCGCAGCGGCCGTTTCCTGCGTGGTCTGCCATTGGAGGAAATCACCCTCGCTGAAGCTCTCCGAAAAGCAGGATACGAAACTTGCATCGCAGGGAAATGGCATTTGGGCAGCGAACCCTTCCTGACCCCGGCTCATCACGGGTTTGGAGTAAATATCGGGGCCAATGAACATGGGAACCCGGGGAATTATTTCTTCCCTTACAAAGGACAGTGGTCAATACCGACTACCAAGCTCAAAGCACGCTGGCAGGTGCTTGCAGGAGGCAAACCAGGCGAATACCTGACCGATCGCTTGACCGATGAAGCCATTGCTTTCGTTCGCAAAAAACGGGACAAACCATTCTTCCTCTATTTTTCGCACTACGCCGTCCACACACCCTTTCAAGCCAAGAAGGACATGATAAAGAAATACGAGCGAGTCCCGAAGGAGAAGCGACAAGGGAAACCCGTCTATGCCGCCATGGTGGAAAGTGTGGACGAAAGCGTTGGTAGAATCATGGCATGCCTGAAGGAACTGGAACTGGATGATGACACTTTGGTGATCTTCACCTCAGACAACGGAGGCTTTGCCGGGGCAACCAAACACGCCCCTCTTCGAGGCAACAAGGGTGCTTATTACGAAGGTGGCATTCGTGTGCCATTGGTCATTCGTTGGCCCGGGGTAACGAAAGCCGGCCAAGTCAGCCACGTACCTGTGACCAGCTCTGACTTGTACCCAACTTGCCTCACGGCGGGCGGCCTACCTCTTCATCCCGCCCAACATAGGGATGGCCTGGACTTGAAACCAGTGCTGGAAGGAGCCAAGTCGCTCGACCGGCAAGCCTTGTTCTGGCATTACCCGCACTACAACAGTCACCCGTCAGCAGTGCCTTCCAGCGTGATGCGCAAAGGCGATTGGAAACTCATCGAAACATTTGATCCCAAAGGAGTGGAACTTTACCACTTGGGCGACGACTTGAGCGAAACCACCAACCTCGCCAAAAAGGAATCCGGCAAGCTAGCGGAGCTTCGCAGGGAACTGGACGCTTGGCGCAAGGAAGTGGACGCCGAGATGATGGAACCGAATCCCGACCACGGGAATTAGCTTCGCATTCATTGGTTTGACTCATATTAAGTGGCTTCTCACAGTGCCCCGCGATGATCGCCGTAACCGTAAAAGAACTGGTCAAAAAATTTGGTGACACCGTAGCCCTGAATGCAATCGACCTCGCCATCGAGCCGGGCGAATTGTTTTTTCTTCTCGGGCCCAGTGGTTGCGGCAAAACAACGTTGCTGCGCAGCATAGCCGGGTTCTACGTGCCAGACAGTGGAACCATCCACTTCGACGAGGAGGACGTCACGCGCCTGGAACCGCATCGCCGGAACACCGGCATGATGTTTCAAAGCTATGCCCTTTGGCCGCACAAGAGCGTCCATGACAACGTGGCCTTTGGCTTGGAGCAGCAGAAACTTCAGAGCGGGGAAATATCCAAGCGAGTGGACGAGGCCCTCGAGCTCGTGCAAATGAAGTCCTATGCGGAAAGAAAACCCAATGCTCTTTCCGGTGGTCAACAACAACGCGTGGCCCTCGCCCGAGCACTCGTGGTACGCCCTCGCTGTCTCTTGCTCGACGAACCGCTGTCCAATCTAGACGCCAAGCTACGCCTCGAAATGCGCACAGAGATTCGCCGCATCTGCAAGGAATTCAATCTCACCACGATATATGTGACGCACGACCAAAAGGAGGCCCTTTCCATCGCTGACCGTATGGCGGTGCTGGACCAAGGAAATGTTTTGCAGGTTGGTTCACCGACGGAGATGTACAGGCGCCCGCTCAATCGCTTCGTGGCCAATTTCATCGGGGAAACGAATTTCCTCACGGGCAAGGTAGTGAGGACGACAACAGGCGATGCCGTGGTCGACACCGAACTAGGTGAAATGTCCGGCAAGATATCCAACAGCGAATTCAAGCCCAGCGAGGGGGATACCGTTCATCTCTCGTTGAACCCCGAATGCATTCGATTGAAAGAAGATTCGTCATCCGAGGAAAATTCGTTCAAGTGCCGCATCGAGGACAGTATTTTCTATGGCGAGGTAGCCCACTACGTCATTCGTGGGGGAGAAAAAGAATTCAAGGTATCCGAACTCAACCCACGCAACCTGAACCGCCCTGGCGACCGTGAAATGCACGCCTGCTTCGATGCCAAGGACCTCGTTGTCCTGGAGGACTAGGCAGAAGTCATCATGGGTAAGCAAACCACCATATTCGCCCTGATCGGTGTGGTGGTGGGGTTTCCCTTCATTCTTCGTGAGGAAGAAAGAAGCATCGCGGAAGCCGATGAAACAATTGTCATCATTTCGCCGCACATGGAATCCATCCGCCATGAATTCGCTGAAGGGTTTCGCAAATGGTACAAGGAGAAAACAGGCAAAACCGTACAAGTGGATTGGCGGACGGTGGGGGGAACCAGCGAAATCGCAAAGTTCATCGACTCCGAATACGTTAACTCCTTCCGTAATCATTGGACCGGGAAGCTGGGCAAGACATGGAACGAGGAGGTAGCCAGTTCCTTCAACAATCGAAAGTTGTCCGAGGATGCCCCCGCGCTGGCCCACGAGGCTCGCAAGGCTTTCCTGGACTCAAAAGTCGGCATCGGGGTCGACCTTTTCTTTGGCGGCGGTCAATATGATTTTTACAAACAGGCTCAACATGGTCACTTGGTGGACACCGGTTTGCTCAAGAAACATCCCGACTGGTTTGCCGACGAAATCATACCCGAACGTTTCGCCGGCGAACAGTTCTACGACAAGGAAGGTCGCTGGATTGGAGCGACTTTGTCCAGTTTCGGCATCCTCTATAACCGAGACGTATTGGTAACCATCGGGAAAGAAAACGATCCCCCCTCACAATGGGTCGACTTGTGTGATCCAGCCTATTTTGGCCGACTCGGAATAGCTGATCCCACTAAAAGCGGATCAGTCACAAAGGCCTTCGAGATGATTGTGCAGCAGCAAATGCAAATGGCCCAACATGAAAGCCTGAAAGAGGGGGAGGCGGTGACTCAAGGGTGGGACAATGCG
>PVBE011169503.1_pt1 | contig 13235 bp, 14 predicted proteins | sample 1631181 | NCBI WGS metagenome assembly PVBE01 (sample SAMN08397723, study PRJNA350692) | Marine metagenome, whole genome shotgun sequencing project. | isolation source: water | place: Pacific Ocean | collected 2012-04
CGTGGCCAGCTCAACACAAAGGACGTCGAGCAGGTGGCCCAGGGCAAGTACAACAAGGTCTACTGCACCGATTTCTGGGAGATATACGAGTCGCCTGTCGAGGTCGTGGCCGACATGGTGGAGAAGGTGAAGGAGTTCGTGGTGTACGATCACCATGACATACGCACCGCGGGTCGCGAGAACCTAGACCGCCTATACGAGGAGCTGGACAGGCGGGGCATCCGTGACCGGTTTACTCTCATCAATCCCAATCTCGAGGGTGTCGTGGACGTCCCCAACGGCTCGGCCTGGGAGTACCGTGTAGCCGAGCGATATGTAGCCCGCCATCCGCAGGCCCTGCTCGCCAAGCATATGTCGCGACTCAAGGAGGTGGCGACGGCAGGAGCGATCCTCGACTACTGCGCACCCCAGTCGGCCGACCTGGTGGCCGAAACGTTGCTCGAGCATCCCGAGTCGCTCGACTTCGACCGAAAGGGCCTGAGAAAGGCGCTGGACGACTACCAGAACGCCACGCCCGGGGACACTGTCACGTTCACAGCCTTGAAGGAAGCGCTGCCGCCGCAGAACGAGCTGCTCGGCTCGACATTCGGCATCGCCGGCCGTAACACGTTCGCCAACTGGATCGTCGCCGGATGGCGCGGTGCCCAAGACGTGTACAAGGCAGCAAAGGCCATGGCCCGCGGCACGGGCTCGTTCAACGACCTTGTCGAGGACACGGGCAGGTTCCCCGAGTTCTTCAAGAACGTGAACCGCGTGGAGGGCGAACTGGCGTCCCAGTACGCGGTGTTCGAGGATGACCTCGCGCATCACGAGCGGGGCGAGGACACCACCGCCACCTCGTTCGATGACGAGCTTGGACTCGCTGTGTTCCAGTACTCATCGGAGGACCCACTGCGGTTCGCCAGCCACCTTTCCACCAACCTGCGCGACCGGCACCCCGAGTTCGCATGGTTCGTATACCAGGTCAACGAGGAGAAGGGGTGGGTCGGTGGTAGCCTGCGTCTTGACGCGGAGCACTTCCCCCAGTACGACCTGGCCCGCGCCGTGGCCGAAGCGTCAAAGGGCATTGACGGGGCACGCGGCGGTGGCCACAGTGCCGCCAGCGGAGCGAGCATGGCCGAGAAGGACCTCCCGCTGTTCATCGAGCGTATCAAGGAAGAGCTCAGGCAGCAGCGGAAAGGGTCCGACGAAGAACCCGTCTGATGGTGCCGGTCCGGCACTGACGGATTATCACTCACGAACTGAGATCCCTGAGAACGGATCTCATTCCCTCTTTCCATGTGTGATGGGACGGGAAAACCGTGTTATTTTTATACTCCGGACGCTGCTCCCTTTCACCACCCATGCGATATACTGTCACGCTCCTGTTGCTTGTCCTCCTTTGCGGCTGCACCGGCGGTCCGGCGGACGACCTCGCGGCCAACGCCACGGCGGCGGGTGAGGACGCACGTGACGGAGTGAACCGGTTCGCGAACGAGACGTTGCCGCTCCGGGTGGCAGAGCATGAGCCACTGGACCTGTCCAGCGTCGAGAGCTTCGGGCACTACCAGCAGTTCTGCAACGAGACCAACGTCCTCGTGGACGAGATGAACCGAGAGTTCGACCTCGGCATGCCGCGCATGGAGCCCACGCTTGAGGGCTGGGAGAAGGCGGCCGTGACCATCCAGGAGTACGGTCCGCTCATCCATACCCACAACGAGCTCATAGACTCGGCCCGTGCCTACAAGAGGGAACCCACGGAGGCGAACCTGGAACGTTTCTATCGGGTGTCGGGACGCTTCGCCCTGGAGACCACGCTCGTCTCAGGCCTGGTGTTCTCGGTCCCCGGGATCACAATCATCAGGGTGGGCTATCACGCGACCAAGGTCAATCGGTTCGACTGGGACCGTTCCAGCAGCATCACGCGGATGCTCAGTGAGGCCAGGGACACAACGAAGGAAGTGCTCGTCGAGACGAGCCAGACACCAGCCGACGAGGTGATCGAGGGCATCCTCGAGATGGCTAAGGAGCAGGACGGGATCGAAGCAAGCTTCGACGACCTGAACGAATCTCTCGGCGATTTAAAGGACGAGCTCGTCAGCGGGCTCGACGATGTCCGACGTCAGGCGGCCGAGATCACGGACGGCTGATCGGCGGGAGGGCCGTCAGCGGTTCCGACCGTGCATGCCTGCGGGGTTCATGCTCTGGAATAGATTGTTCCGCAGCTCATGCTCCCGCGTCGCAGTATGACGCGATAGAAGGCGCGTATGAGCGCCCATCTCACGTGTTCCATGCGGAGGAGTCGGCTCAAGGACATATCCGAGATATCGGGGCGGGCATGCGAAGGCCTTTTCATACCTTCGACAGGGGGGGGCATACTCTGCATCTAGCAATGAGCTACGACCCCCGGCCATATGAACCTTGCACACGTATTTCCAATACGATATCAACGGTAAAGACGATCCTACCAAGCAATGGCCCTATGGGATGTCCCCGAGGGAGAGATATTTAAGCGACGTCCGTCGTTCAAAGGACGTCATGGGCCTTGCCGACCGGGACTACATGAAAGGCGGGTACGACGAAGGTGACCATCCGCCGGCCTGTACCTGCTGGAAATGCAACGAGGTCCGACGTCGCCGTCGCGCGGAAGAGGGGCCGAGGGCGGACGATGGTGCGGAGGATATGCTCGAAGGGCTCCCGCCGATTCTTCAGAACAGGATGTTCTGGGCCGCTGTCGCCGTGCTTGCGGGGCTTTTCCTCCTGCGTGCGCTGTGAGCGGTCCAGGTCCGAAATATATATTTTGGATCGGTTCATAAGAAAACCTCTATCTAGAGAGTGACAGAGAGTCTGTACTTGGGAGATAGAAGAGTGGCAGCTGACTCCTCCGCGTGTCAATCGGGACCGCTCGAGTACACGCATCGTCGGAGGAACAGCTCCTCCTTCCCCACCACGCACCGCTCCCGGTCCACGTCCATCCCGAGCTCGGCGAGGAACCTGCCGTGCGCCCGGCCCAGCTTGCACTCGACACCCGACGGCACCACGTACGCCAGCTCCGGCGCCTTGGAGAGCACCTTCATGTTCGTGTCCCGCGTCCGTCCCACGGGCATGTAGACCAGACCGTATCGGGCGAACTGGCCGAGGTTGAGCGAGTCGGCGGCCTTGAGCACCTTGAGCATACGCTCTCGCTGGAGGGGCTTGATAGAGATGGAGTAGACCACGTCCTCGTGTGAGAGCACGTAGAAGCTCGGCAGCTTGTAGGTGGTCTGGAGCTCTTTCAGCCGTTTCTCGTGCTTCTCCTGCCGCCTCCTGAAGTGCTTGAGGACGACCACGCTCAGGTCGGTTCCCGGCACCCGACTGCTCACTAGGGTCCGGAGACGGGTGGGCGGTGACCTGGCTCCCCATCGGTGCAGCCGCCCGAAGATGGTGCGGACCATTGAAAATGGTCGTTCATCTCCCCAGAAGGGGATCCTAGGAGCAGGATAGTAAACACGCTGCACGCGTTTAAGTATTTCGTCCACAGGACGGGCGACCTCGTCCCGAGAGAGCACCGTGCACACGTACCCGGTCTTGGCGTTGATCGTTCCGGGGATGCGGAAGATGCGGCGCGTGTCGATTGTCGTCTTCCCGTCCACGACGATACCCGCGCCCGTGACCTCCTCCACCATGGCCCTGTTCGCCTCCTTGTACGCATCCTCCCGCGACTCGGGATCGGCCTCTGCGATGCGCTGGTTGTCGCACACGACATGGAATCCCTTGCTCCCGCTGAAGGCGATATATCGCACATCCACACCCATGCCATCGAGGAACCCGAGGAGCGAGAGCGTCTCTTTTCGCACGTTCTCTAGCGTCCCGAGCTCCCCGCCCACGTCCAGGTCGAACACAAGGTCGTTGTAGAGGAACATGGCGGTCCTGAGCGCCTTGGGCCCCAGCTTCTCGGGGGTGAGAAAGCAGGAGGTCGTGTAGTAGGCGTCCTGGGGCGTATGCTTGACCAGCTGCCCCTTGAGCTGGTCAGCGTTACGCACGTGCTCCTTGACCTTTTTGAAGCGGCCGTCGACGCGGAACCGGAAGTGACGGAACCGTACGTTCGGGATGGGGAACGCGGGCGTCAGTCCCCGGTAGTACGACTCAGCCTTCTTATCGGACCCGGACCAGATTACCATACTTCTCGGCCGTGATGTAGGTCTCCAGCGCGTTGACGAAGCTGGCGGGCGCGTCCCTGGGGCGGACACCGATGAGCGCGGACCTGATCTCGGCCTTGGTCATGCCGTCGCGGAACCGGTCACCGTGGTTATCCTTGATCCACGCGACCACCGAGTCGTAGCCGCCGTAGTCGGGCCCGTAGATGAGGTCCCAGATGAAGTCGAAGAATCCCATCGGCCGTTCTGCACCATGGATGCTTTAAATCCTTGAGGCCGGGCGAGACGGCGAACGTCACACATAAAAAAACGAGGACGTAGAGGGCACAACGATGGACATCAACTCGTACGTCGACACGACGATCACTAGGGCACTGGAGATCAATCCGTCGTACAACCTGGTCACGGCGCTCATCGCCTTCCTTGCCACGATCATCATCCTCAGGATACTCAAGGGGACGATCTGGAAGAAGCTCGAGTCGCTCATCGCCGCCAAGGAGGAGACCTTCGACGGCGTCCTCTTCTGGCTCCTTGATTCTCTGGGTTCCGTCTCCTACGCGGTCATCGGCCTGTGCGTGGCCATTCAGTTCCTCGTCCTTCCGGCCTGGGTGACGAACCTTGTCTATGCCATCACCATGGTCGTCGTCTCGATCTACATCGTTGTCGGCCTCCAGAGCGCGATCGACACGACCATCCAGCGGATCGCTGAGAGGAAGAAGGAGCAAGGCGAGAGGATCGACTCGTCCCTGGTCGACCTCACGGGCAAGTTCCAGAAGGTCGTGCTCTGGGGCCTTGCCGCAGTGCTCATCCTCTCCAACCTCGGCTACGATGTCACGGCCCTGGTGGCCACCCTGGGTATCGGCGGCATGGCGCTGGCCTTCGGCCTCCAGCGGGTCATCGAGGACATCTTCTCGTCCTTTTCCATCTACCTGGACGAGCCCTTCGAGGTGGGCGATTTTATCGAGGTGGGCAGCGACGGCGGCACCGTCAAGCACATCGGTATCAAGTCCACCCGCATCCAGACACTCCCCGGGACCGAGCTGATCATCCCCAACCGCGACATCACCGGCAAGCGCATCAACAATTACAAGGTGCGGGAGAAGCGACGAGTGGTGTTCGATTTCGGGATCCAGTATGAGACGCCTACGGCGAAGGTCAAGCGCGTCCCAGAGATCGTGACAAAGATCATCGAGGAGATGGAGCAGGCCGAGATCAGCCGTGTCCACCTGAAGGAGTTCGGGGACTATGCCCTGAACTTCGGCGTTGTCTACCTCGTCGAAACAACGGACTTCACGCTCTACATCAACCTCCATCAGGACGTTCTCATAAGGATCAAGGAAGCGCTGGAGAAGGAAGGTATCCAGTTCGCCTACCCGACGCAGACCCACTTCGTGGTGAACGCTAACAAGTGAGCACGGTCGAACCGAACTAGAACCCGAAGCCCAGTCCCAGCTCGCCGTCCGAGTCGATGACGAGACCGGGAGCTACCTCGATACCGATCCCCCCGCCATAGGTCATGCCGATACCGGGACCGTCCCACCCGTCGTCGCCCTCAACGGGCGCTGTGTTGTTGGTGGCGGGAGCCTGGTACTCACCGGGCTCGGCGGTGGCCCCGTAGTAGATGGCTGCTCCTACCCCGGCGACTGCAAGGCCACCGATACCGATCATGGCCCATTCCATGCCCTCAAGGTCGTTGGTGGTTGAGTAGCCCGCTGCAGCGTCAGCCTGTGCGTACTCGATGGTGTCGAGCTCGATGTCCATGATCGTCACTGAGGCTCTGGGCACGACCGCCGGTTTATAACTCTTACTGAGAGCGTTGCCGTCTCTACTGGGAAAGAAGTACCCCGTCCCGGAATCCTTTCCCCTTTTCCTAGAAGCCGAAGCCCAGGCCCAGTTCACCGTCGAAGGTGTAGACTACACCGGGAGCGATCTCGAGGCCAAGGTCACCGCCGTAGCTCATACCCAGGCCGATACCGTCCGAACCGCTGTCCTGGTACCCCGCACCGGTGTCGTTCGTGACAGGCGCTTGATACTCGCCGGGCTCGGCGGTGGCCGCACAGTAGATGGCAGCACCGATACCGGCCGTCGCCAACGCCCCTACGCCTATCATCGCCCAGTCGGCGCCGTCCAGGTCGTCAGCTGTGGAATAGTCGGAGGTCGCCTCGGCATGAGCGTACTCGATAGTGTCAAGTGCCATGTCCATTATCATCAGAGGGGCGGTTGGCATCCTCGCAATCTTATAAATGTTACGCGTATCGTTGTTAAGTAGTAATATTGTTACGCTATACGTAGTGAAACGAGCAATAACTAGGATACATCGTCATTCGCGCGTAAATATATGAATAGGACTGGTAGGATAGATCCTGTGCCGGACGTACCGGCCTACTCGCTCTCTGTTATCTCCCTGAGCTTATCGAGGAACGCCTTCATGAAGGAGGGAAGGTCCTCGGCGAACCTGGAAGTGACGAGGTTACCGTCAACTACGACGTCCTTGTCGACGATCTTGACACCGGCCTGTTCCAGCTCGTCGGTGATGGAAAGGAAGCAGGTCATGGTCTTGCCCGAGAGATCGAAGGCCTCCTTGAGCACGAGCCCGCCGTGGCAGATCGCGCCGATGAGCTTGCCCTTGGTGCACATGTCCCGGACGAAGGCGACGGTCTCAGGATCCCTGCGCAGCTGGTCGGGCGAGTACCCGCCGGGGATGATAAGAGCGTCATAGTCGTCCGCCTTAACTTCGGCCGCACTGAACCCACTTACGACGGGGTATCCGTGCTTGCCCTCGTAGGACGTGCCCTTCTTCGGGCCGATGATGTCGACGTCGTAGCCCTCCTCTCGGAGACGGAACTTCGGATAGTGAAGCTCGAGCTCGTCGTAGAGATCTTCGGCGAGGATGGCGATACGGACCATGATGCGTTCCCTAGCGGGGGTGACCCATTAAATAACTACCGTCGAGGGGCTAAATCCAATCCACCACGTCGGAGAGCGGACGCCGCGGACGTGGCCGGGGCATGCGGGCCGGGTGGCCCAACGTGATGATGCCGGCCACCTCCCAGTTGTCCTCGGGTCGGCCCAACTCCTGCCTGATCCGTTGCTCGACGGCAGCGTCGCCCGTGGCCACCATCGTCCAGCAGGTACCGAGACCCAGGCCGTGGGCAGCAAGGGAAATGTTCTCGATGGCAGCGCTGGCCGAGTGGACCGAGTGGCTCTTACTGGTGTCCGCGAGGACCACGATGACGACCGGAGCCCTGCCGATGAAGGTGAAGAACATCCCTGTGGTCATGTCCTCGATGAGCGCTTTGCGCTTCTCCTCAGGCATACCGGCGAAGCGCTCTTCGAGTGCGTGACGCTGGGGCGAGAATAACGCCTTCGCACCCCACTGAGAGTAACGACCGATGCGTTCGATGATATCTCTGTCCTGGACCACGACAAAGCGCCAGGCCTGCTGGTTCTCGGAATTGGGGGCACGCACGCCAGCCTCCAGGATCTTTGTGATGTCGTCCCTGTCCACGGGATCATCGCTGTAACTGCGGACACTGACCCGGCTGGTGATCGCGTCGAAGAGGTCCATGGGATTATTGAGAGGAGCAAGCTTCTTTAATCGTTCGCCTCGGCGTCCTTTGTCGCCAGTGCCACCTTCTCGGCGGTGACGGGCATGGCGGTGATGCGCACTCCCAGCGCGTCCTCCACGGCATTGGCCACGAGCGGTGCGACCGGGATCATGGGGTGCTCGCCGACGCCACGCGCACCGAACGGCCCGTCGGGCTGAGCGACCTCCACTATGATGGGGACGGTCTCGTCGGGGATGTCCATGGCGGTGGGGATCTTGTAGTCGGTGAAGTTCGGGTTGAGAATGCGCCCTTTCTCGTCGAACCGCATGTCCTCGTACAGCACCGTGGCGAGCCCCTGTACGATGCCGCCCACGATCTGGCCCTTGACCAGATCGGGATTGATCGCACGTCCCACATCGATGGCCTCGGCGACCTTCCTCACCTTCATGCGACCCGTTTCGCGGTCGACCTCGAGCACGATGCCTGCTGCGCCAACGGTGTAGTGGACGTTGGGCTTGCCGCCCTGGCTGGTCTCCGGGTCGGAGAGCGCTGAGGAGAACTCGGGCATGAACATGCCACGTCCCATGATGGGCCCGCCCATGAACGTGCCGTCCTTGTTCATGATACCTTCGATGACAAAGTCCTTCAATGGGAGGTCGAAGTCGGGATCTGTCGTGGAGCGGACCGCCTCGTCCTCGAGGTAGAGTGTCTTTGCCTGGTAGTCGTGGGCCCGTGCAACGAGCTCGAAGATCTGCGTGCGCGCGTCCTCGGCCGCCAGCTTGACGGCGTTTCCGCACGACCAGGTGACATGCGACGCCACGGTCTGCCATTCGTACGGATTGCGGTCGGTGTCCGGTGTCTCCACCCTGATCTTCGAGGGCGGTACGGACAGTACTTCTGCAGCGATCTGGGCCATGGCCGTCATGAACCCCTGGCCGATCTCCATCCCCGAGACGATGACGTTTATGCTCGCGTCCTCGTTGAACTTGAGGTACGCTCCCGACGATGCATTAGGCGGCATGGCCGGTGCCTTCCAGAAGCAGGCCACGCCCTTGCCGATGGCCTTCGCCGGATCATCGCTGGCCTCCGCTACGCCCCAGTCGATGGCCTCTGCCACGCGGCCGATGCACTGGTGCAGGCCGGACGGGTTCATGGGGGCACCGTAGGCGAGCGTGTCGCCTTCCTTAATGGCGTTCTTGCGCCGGAACGCCACCGGATCGATCCCGAGCTTCCGGGCGATGCGGGTCATGTGCGACTCGAGCCCGAAGGTGAACTCCGAGTATCCGAAGCCCCGATAGGCACCCGAGGGCGGGAGGTTGGTGTAGCAGCACACCGAGTCGATCCACACGTTGTCTATGCGGTACGGGCCAGTGGCCGAGAGGCCCACGGCGTTGACGATATTGGCGCCGTACTCTACGTACGCGCCTGCATCCCACCGAAGGACATGCTTGAGCGCGGTGATTGTGCCGTCCTTCTTGACGCCCACCTTCAGCCGTGCCACCACGGACTGGCGCTGGTAGGTGTTGTAGAACTCCTGCTCCCTGCTCCAGTTGATCTTCACCGGGTGACCGCGCACCATGACCGCCAGGGCGGCCGCGAAGATCTCCATGGTCACGCCGGCCTTGCCGCCGAACCCGCCGCCCACGAACGGTGCGATGACACGCACGTCCTTGTGGCTGATCCCCAGGGGCGCGAGGGCCTCGGCGAACCCGTGGCGCTGTGTGAAGGGTGACTGTGACGAGGCCCACACGGTGAGGCGTCCGGCATGGTCGAAGAGCGCAGTCGCCCCGTGGTACTCGATCGCGCAGTGCACGTACCTAGGCACGCGGTAGGTGTCCTCGAACACCAGGTCCGCTTCCGCGAAACCCTTCTCCACGTCGCCCTTGCGCGTCTTGCGCCAGTGGGCGATGTTCGTGTCCCCCTGAGGGAAGAACCACGGCACGTGGGGGTAGTCGCCCAGGTCGGGATGGACTAGCACGCAGCCCTCGGCAAGCGCATCGTCCGGATCGAACACCGGTGTCATGGGCTCGTACTCGACCTTCACGAGGGTTGCAGCCCGCTTCGCGGTCCTCGCATCACGAGCGATGACAGCGGCGACCTGCTCGCCGACGAACCGTACCTTGTCCGTGGGGAAAATGAAACGGTCCTTCATATAGAGGCCGTACTTGTAAGGGAGGTCCTTTCCGGTGACGACTCTTACGACACCGGGCACCTTCTGGGCCTCGGACGTATCGATGGAGAGGATGCGCGCATGGGCGTGCGGGCTCTCCACAAGCACCCCGTGGAGGAGGTCAGGGCCGAACTGTAGGTCGTCGATGTACTTGGTGGCGCCGGTGACCTTCTCGAGGCCGTCCACGCGGGTCACGGGCTTACCTACGAACCGCTCGCTCGCCATCAACGCTCACCTCCGATCGTCTCGAGCACAGCGTCTATGATCGGCGCGTACCCGGTGCACCGGCAGAGGTTGCCCGTCAGGGCCTCCTGCACGTCCTCCCTCGAGGGGTTAGGGTTCCTTTCCAGGAGGTCGGTGACCGTGAGGATGATGCCCGGTGCGCAGAAACCGCACTGGAACGCGTTGCGGTCCAGGAATGCCTGCTGGAGGGGCGTGAGACCGTCCCGGTTGAGACCTTCGAGGGTGGTGACCTCGTGGCCTGCCGCCTCCACGGCGAGCACCAGACAGCTGCGGACGCTCCTGCCGTCCAGGAGTACGGTACAGGCGCCGCAGTCCCCGCGGTCGCACCCGCACTTGGGGCTGGTGATGCCCAGCCGGTCACGCAGCACCTCGAGCAATGTCTCGTTGGGCTCGACGGGGACCATACGCTCCTCGCCGTTCACCGTGATCGTCAGTTCCTGCACCATTCAGACCACCCGCTCCCCGTACCCGGGCCCATCGCCTGCCAGCCGGCTCGCCGCCGTCCGCAGCGCTCGTGTCAGCAGCACACCCGCCATGTGCGCGCGGTACTCCTTCGACGCTCTGATGTCGGTGATGGGGGCGATCTCGTCGGGCACCAGCGTCACGGCCTCTTCGATGATGTCGGTGTCCAGCGGACGGCCGTTGAGGACCGCCTCGATATCGCGTGCCCTGGTGGCCACCGGCCCTACGGCGCAGAACGCCACGCGGTACCGGTCACCCTCGAGAGCGAGGGCGGCGGCTCCCACCTGTGCCAGGTCCTCGCCCGCATAACGCCCGGCGCGAACGTAGCATCCTGCATGAGCGTCCCTTGGCAAAGGTACGGCGACACCGGTGACGAGCTCTCCCGCTCCCAGGGCGGTCCGCTTGGGCCCCGTGAACCATTCCGTGATAGGGATCCGTCGATGCCCGTCGGGTCCGCGCACGAGCACATCGGCCTCGTGGACGAGGAGGGCCGGCCCGCTGTCGAGCGAGGGCACGGCCGAGCAGATGTTCCCGACGAGGGTCGCACGGTTGCGCACCCCCATGGATGCCACGTTCGTGGCCGCCTCCCAGAGCAGCGGTAGCTTCTCGCGCACGAGCTCGGACTCTATGATGTCAGTGAATGTGACGAGCGCCCCGATCAGGAGCGCATCATCAGATGCCTCGAGCCGTTCCAGTTCCTTGATACCCTTGAGGTCGACGACCGCTCCGGGTTCGTCCCTACCGTCCTTGAGACGGACTACCAGGTCCGTACCACCTGCCAATGGCCGTGCGCCCTCACCATAGCGCTCCATGAGCATGAGCGCCTCGTCGAGAGAAGTAGGTCTATGATACTCGAACCCGGCTGTGATCATCGTCACTACACCTATTCCTCAGGGGCTCCGAAGGCGACCATGCGGCAGAGCGAGCTCTCGAGCTCCATACCCTTGAGCGGCATGCAACCGATCCAGCATCGCTTGTTGGACAGCTTCTCGATGTCGCCGCCCAAGTTCTCCGCGTGGACGAGCTTCAGGGGGAAGAGCTTGAGGTGCATTACCTGATAGTACTCCTCCAGGGGGAACATTACGTCCCATTCCTTCCCGTAGTTCTTCTTGAGCTTGGCCTCGGCCTCCGCAAAGAGCTTGGGATGCCAGTCGCGGATGATCGTGTTCATGGGGTGGTCGGCGGACCCGCAGTCAACGCCGATCCACTTGAGCTTCATCTTGAGTGCCCACTTGTGGAACTCCGGGTTCGGACCGGGATGCTTGACGAAGTAGCGGACCTCGTCGCTCTCGGGCTCGTACCAGGCGTACCGGTGGTAACCGGTATTGATGACCAGGATGTCGCCCTTGCGGATATCGGCTCGCTCGGTGAGCATCTCGGGTGAGTAGAGGTCGTAGTCCCCCACTTCCCCGGAGATGTCGACGACGACGCCGGGACCCACCCACTCCTCCAGAGGGACCTGGCCGATGGTCCGGCCGCTGCCGTGGAAGTGGATCTCCCCGTCCATGTGGGTGCCCACGTGGTTGGATGTCTTGATGATCTGGCCGTTGGCGCCCTGCCCCATATGGGCACCGGCGATGCGCTTGAAGTACTGGACCTGTAGCGGCATGTAGCTGGGCCACGGTGGCGTGTGCACGCTCAGCGGCTGGGTAAGGTCGTACATCTTCACTTTGCTCATGAACTCTAGGAACTCGTTCGCGTCCATCGATTTTCACCCCGTTCCACAAGTCCCCCTCCCGGATGGCGGTCCGGCGTCAAGGGGACACCGACCACGACCTGCCCAATCAATAAAAGGGCTTCGGTCGGTGGTCGATGTGCCCGCTGGGGAAAGGTTGATGAACCTTTCTTATAGAGGGTGGCCTGTGATCATCCCTCCCGACGAACGCTCATCCCAACCGCTCGAGGGACCGGCCGTGCTAACGCATCCCGATATGGAGCGGGCCTGGCGGCATATCGTCGAGGAGTACGAACCACCCCGGCGCGAGTATTGCATCCTCCTCACATGCTCCATGCGCAGGCCGTATCACGAGAGCCCCTCACATCGGATCTACGACCAGATAATCTTCTCCGTGCTCCCCCGCGAGAAGGTCCATCTCGTCGTGTTCGGGACCTGCGGTGTGGTGCCCAGGGAGCTGGACGGTGAGTACCCGTTCATGAACTACCGGTTCATGCTGGGGAAGTCCGATCCATCCGTCAAGCGCGCCTTCGTCCCCCATGAGGCGATGCGGCTCGCAGCCTACCTCGAGCGCAATCGGGACCATTACGAACATATCGTCGCTTATGCTATCGGGGTGTTCCGCGAGGCCGTCATGCTCGCGAGCGAGATGACGGGTATCCCCATCAAGTTGCTCCCCAACGACGCCACGATAACCGCGCTCACGGACCCCTCCCGTCGTTTCCCCGCAGGCAGTCTCATGGCACAAGAGTACCTGCAGGACCTCGCGGACGCTCTTGCAGATATGGAAGGAGTACCCCGAAAAGAGGCGGTCTTCGAACGCTGACCTAGTGGATGGGTAGGAGGGTGGCGACACCTGCGATAAGGACTGCTTTCTCCACGTCGTACTTGAACCGCTCGTTCACGGCCTCCGTGTAAAGATCCGGTTCATAGTCGCCCTTGATCTTCTGCCAGATGCGGCGACCGCAGTTACCCACCATGTCCTTAATGTGCACGTGATGAAGGTCGTCGACGTCCACACG
>PVBE012323766.1_pt1 | contig 13235 bp, 14 predicted proteins | sample 1631181 | NCBI WGS metagenome assembly PVBE01 (sample SAMN08397723, study PRJNA350692) | Marine metagenome, whole genome shotgun sequencing project. | isolation source: water | place: Pacific Ocean | collected 2012-04
TAGAAATTTATTGATAGGTGCTGTTATAATAATTTTAATATTTGTAATATTTGTAGTTGCGTTTAATTTTGCTGGAAAGGGTTCTGATGAAGAAGGATTGGCTCAGATGGGTCTGGGAGGTGGTGAAGATGAAAAAAATGTCTATGGAAAACCATTTGAAGATATAGAAGATTTCTATGAAAAATGCCCTCTTCATACGATGCCATATGTCATTAATTCTTTTGATTGTGATGATTTTGTTGGTTGGGCAACCGCATGTGCGATTACTATGGGCTATAATGTTTGTGCTGTACTTACCCCAGGGGTTCATATTAATAGTATAATAGAAGTAGAATCTGGTATAGATGATAAAAATATGTTTTGCGTAATAAATCCTCAAACCCAGAATAGGGTAGTAACAAGCCCGGAATGTCCAACTGGTTGTTGGCTTCAAGATAAAGATGAAAAAGAACCATTAAAAAGTAAAGCTGGAAGCTGTGTGGGGCCTAATCAAGAAATATGGTGTAATTTTCAGAGAATAATTAATTTCACAAGAGATCCTTATACATCTTTTTGTGATGAGCATTATTGTAATGCGTTGAATGAAAAGGGTGTTTGTGTAGATGAGATTTTAAAGCATATAAACGAAACGTGGCCGAGTTGGGATCCAAGTACAGGGTATACCTTTCCAGGAGGAGGATCTCCTCCAAGAAGAAGAACTGGTGGCTTTTTTGGAAGAAGAAGGAGATAATTAGTGCAGAGTTGAATTAACAATTTATAGTCGGTTTGAGATGAAGATAATAAAGAATTATCAAATGAACAATTTGGAGTTATTATGGAATTATGTGAAGTTCCGTTTAAACCTAATGGTGAAAAGCCAGTTTATTGTAGAGATTGTTTTAATAAGAGATAATTTTTAACTAGTATTTTTTTAATTAGATAACTTTTTAAATAGGCTTATTTTTAGTTAGGTTTAAATAATAGGATTGGTTTATTAATTTGAAAAAGATGGTGAAGAAAAAAGTTTCTAAAAAGAAAGCAAATAAATCTAGTAATAATTTTAATAGAAATTTATTGATAGGTGCTGTTATAATAATTTTAATATTCGTAGTTGCGTTTAATTTTGCTGGAAAGGGTTCTGATGAAGAAGGATTGGCTCAAAGTCCTCCAGTTGGTGGTGAAGATGAAAAAAATGTCTATGGAAAACCATTTGAAAATATAGAAAAATTCTATGACATATGCTCTCTTTATAAGATGCCATATGTTGGTAGGAGTGGACTTTTTGATTGTGATGATTTTGCTCTTGGTGCAGCCTTCTGTGCGATTGCTATGGGCTATAATGCTTGTATGATATGGGAAAGGGGGAGACATTATATTAATGTAATAGAAGTAGAATCTGATAAAGAAGATGAAATAAAGTTTTGTGTAGTAGAACCTCAACAAAATGGTGGGATAAGAACATCTCAGACGGGATGTCCAAGTGGTTGTTGGTATCAAGGGAAAGATGAAAAAGAACCATCAGAAAGTGATGCTGGAAACTGTCTGAAGAATAATGAAGAAATAATTTGCGATCATAGTGAGATGATTTGGCATGCAACCGACCCATATTGTTCTCTTCAAAATCCTCAGTTTTGCCAGTTGATGGAAGAGAAAGATATTTGCATAGATAAAATTAAGAAGCTTCAAGAAGAAACAGAGCCTTATGATCCTTCTGTATCGGGGGGGACCTCTCCAGAAACACCTCCTCCAGAAACACCTCCTTCAAGAGAAAGAATTGGCATTCTTAGAAAGTTGCTTGGGAGAGGGAGATAATTAGTGCAGAGTTGAATTAACAATTTATAGTCGGTTTGAGATGAAGATAATAAAGGATTATCAAATGAACAATTTGGAGTTATTATGGAATTATGTGAATTTCTAAAAAAGACGATGCATTTAAAAAATCTCTTTGACTATAATTGTTAATAGATAAGGTTCATTATTTGAGAGAACCAAACAATTCTTTAAGTCTCGGTGGGGGCATTAATACCCCCTTTAATACTTATAAAAAACTTAAATACTCTGTAACCCTTATACTATTATTAAATTAGGGAGGTTAAAAATGACTAGAGAAACATATGACTCTTTTGGAGATTCTTACAATTCTGGAAGCGGAACAGATTTATTAGATGATCCAAGAACTGATAGATCATCAACTCTTAGAAACGACTTTTTGGAAAATGTCGATAGTGTTGTAACAAGAGATAGAACTCTCGCAAGAGACTATACACAAAATTCAGGGGAATAATTTTCTCCAATTTATTTTTTAGCCCACACTTCGGTGTGGCTTTTAATTTTATTACTATGAAAAAAATATCATCTATTATCAAAAAATTATTTCAAAATAAAGACAATACTTCAACATCTAAAGCTCCTACAGAATTATTATGGACTAGAAAAAGGGTTATGGGTACGGAACAAGAATATGGGCTACCTGGAGATTATGATTCTCATTGGAGACTAAAAAATCCAAAACCCTTTATAGAAAATGGAGCGAGAATTTATGTAGATTGTAATCATCCAGAATATGCTAGTCCTGAAACAACAAACCCTTTAGATACAATGATGTGGGATAAGGCAGGAGAATATATAATTCCAAAAAACCTGGAAAGATTAAAAGCAGAAGAACTAAGATTATTTAAGAACAATATTGATAGTCATGAAAATTCCTATGGGTCTCATGAAAGTTACTGCATGGAACGTTCTAATGTAGATCAAAGTAGATTTTATAATTCTATGTTAGGATTTTTAGTAACTAGAATAATCTTTGCAGGCAGTGGCTCTATTAATAATCAAGGAGAATATGAAATATCCCAAAAAGCCAGAAGTATCAATTGCAATATTTCTAGTATGACTACCTATAGTGAAAAACCAATTGTTAATACAAGAGATGTACATCTTTCTAATCCAAAATATTATCGGTTCCATGTTGTCTCAGGAGATGCAAATCTTTCTGAAACTCCTATATTTTTGAAAATGGGAACTATGGCATTAATCTTGGATCTATATGAAGATAGAAAACTAAAAAATATCTCTATCAAAAATCCACTAGAAAGTCTCCATAGGATATCTCGGGACACAGATCTAAAAATAAGGATAGACACAGATAAAGGAAGATTTACTGCTATCGAAATTCAAAAATTTTACCATGAACAGGCAGATAGGGAATATCGTGGCAGAGATAGTATGACTGATGACATACTTAATAGGTGGAGAAATACTCTAAATTCATTAGAAGAAGAACCTCTAGAACTATCAAGACAATTAGATTGGATAATAAAAAGAAATTTAATTGATTCTTATATTAAAAAAACAAATAAAAGATTAGAAGAGCCTGAAGTCAGAAATATTGACCTCCAATATCATGAACTAGGGGGCGGATTATTTTATATGTTAGAAGATAATGGGTATGTAGATAGAATAGCTTCAGATATAGATATTGCCTATGCCATAGAAAATCCTCCAGAAGATACTCGTGCATGGGCTAGGGGTAGATTAATTTCTTCAAAGAAAGTCAAGAGTATATGGTGGAATAAGATAACACTCAAGGATGAAACAACTATTGAACTACCTGATCCCTATGGAGAGACTAAAGAAGATAATACTCTTGAGAATATTTTAAACTAACAATAAATTATTTTCATAAAATTTAGATAAATTTAAAAACCTAAATTTATTCTAAGTAATTACGTTTAATTTTTAAAAAAAATCAAATAAAATACAAATGGTCAAATCTTTTGCATATGATGGAAATATGGGTATGTACTATGCAGTCTCGGAGCTAGGAGATCCTTCCGAAGAACGCAAAAAAAAATCCCCCAAAGATAATTTCAGAAAACCTTTAAGAAGAATCGGGTTAGAAGGGCAAATACCTTTGATCTTTGATAATCCTGCAGAATTAATTATAAAATCTTCATCTAAAAGCTCAAAATATTCTGGAAATATTGATAACATCCCCATAGAAATACAATATATTAGAAGTAAACCTTGCTACATGGTTGCTAAATCCGAAGAAGGTTTAGATCGTGCACATAAAAAAGCTTTAGATAGACTTATTCATAGAGGTTAATCTTCCCCCAAAACCCAATTAATCCCCGCACATTCCACATACTTGCCTAAAATCAATGTTTCTTACCACAAATATATTTATAAAAACAATTAGCTGATTTTATACATGGAACAAGATACTAGTATCTGGACTGAAAAATATAGGCCAAAGAAGTTTGAAGGTGTTGTAGGACAAGATGAGATAGTTAAGAGAGTAATGAATCTTACTAATGCAATGAATATTCCCCATTTATTATTTGCAGGACCTGCAGGAACTGGGAAAAGTACTCTAGCCTTAATTGTAGTTAAAGAATTATATGGAGATAATTGGAGAGAGAATTATTTGGAATTAAATGCAAGTGATGAACGCGGAATAGATGTTGTAAGACAAAAGGTGAAAGATTTTGCAAGAACAAAACCAATTGGAAATGTTAAATTCAAAGTTATATTTTTAGATGAGGCTGACGCTCTAACAAAAGAGGCCCAACAAGCCTTAAGAAGAACTATGGAAAATTATAGTAGTAATTGTAGATTTGTTATGAGTTGTAATTATAGTAGTAAGATTATAGATCCAATTCAATCTAGGTGTGTTATCCTTAGATTCAAATTATTAGAAAGAAAAGATGTTGAAAAAAGAATAAGATTAATTGCTGAAAAAGAAAATTTGCAGATAGATGATCAAGGTATTGAAGCTCTATATGAGGATAGCGAAGGAGATTGTAGAAGAGTCATAAACTTACTACAAGCTACCGCTGCCGTTACAAACAATATAACTCCAGATTTAGTCAATACACTTAGTTCAACAGCCAAACCAGGTGATGTTAAGATTGTATTAGAATATGCTTTGAGCGGAGATTTCTTAAAATCCAAAGAAAAATTATTAGATGTTATGTTACGTGATTCAGTATCTGGAAGCGATATAATCAAATCAATCCAAAAAGAAATCTGGGGGCTAGCAATTGACCCTGAAATTAAAGTTAGATTAACAGAAAAAACTGGAGAGATTGAATTTAGGTTAACAGAAGGTAGTGATGAGTTTATACAACTTGAAGCTTTGTTAGCTAGTTTTGTAATGGCTGGCAGAGGTGCTTAAATGATACCCCTAATTGAAAAATATCGTGTAGATAATCTAAACGATATAAAAGGACAATCTATCGCTGTAGAAGAGGTTAGAAATTTTCTTAGGATGTTTCCTGCTAAAAAAGCTTTAATTTTAAATGGCCCTGTGGGAACTGGAAAAACTAGCATGGCATTAGCATTAGCTAAGGAGAATGATTTAGAATTATTTGAACTAAATGCTAGTGATCTAAGAAATAGATCTAGTTTAGAGGCTGTTCTAAAACCCAGCTTAGAACAACAATCCCTATTTGGAAAAAGTAAACTAATTTTAATGGATGAAGCAGATGGTATTACTGGAAGTGATCGTGGAGGATTACCAGAACTAATAGCCTTAATAAGTAAAACCAAAGTTCCTATCATCATAACTTCTAACGATATCTGGAAAAAGAAATTCAGTCTACTAAGAAAAAGTTGTAAAATTATCAGCCTGAAAGAATTATCAGATATTGATGTAAAACAAATAATAACTGAAGTTCTTAAAAAAGAGGATAAAAAAATCAAATCAGAAACTATTGATCTCATTGTTAAGGGGGCTAGAGGAGATGTCCGGGCCGCATTAAATGATTTAGAAAGTGTAATTCTTTTAGGAGAAGAAAATATTGATGATATTTCTTTAAGAGAAAAGAAACAAGATATTTTTAATGATTTAAAGAAATTATTCCAAAACCAAGTTGATGAACAAACTTTAAGGATTTTTGATAATAGCGATCTGAGCATTGATGAAATCTTATTATGGGTTGAAGAAAATATTCCTTTAGAATATCAAGGGAAGGCATTAACTAAGGCCTATGAATGTTTAAGCAGAGCAGATATTTTCAAAGGAAGAATTTATAGAAAACAATATTGGAGATTCTTAGTCTACCAAAGTTTTTTTCTTAGCGGAGGAGTTGCATCAGCTACTAGATTAAAAAATAACAGATTTATCAGTTACAAAAAACCTACTAGAATTTTAAAAATTTGGATGGCAAATATGAGAAATGCGAAGATAAAATCTATTATAGAAAAATATGCAAAATTATGCCATATGTCTAAAAAGAAGGCTATGAAAGATAAAAATCTAATGCCTTTAATATTAAGTAGTTTAAATGAAGAAACTAAAAATAAGATGGATTTAGAAGACAAAGAGATAGATTATCTAAAAGAAAAAGAAATAGATTTGGTCGTATCTAGTGGTTTGAATAGGTATAAATAATAATAAAAAAATAATAATTATTAGAAGACTGTTTCTTCAGTTGTTTCCTGTTCTGTAGGTTCTTCAGCTGGTTCTTCTGATGTTTCTTCCGTAGGAGCTTCCTCTGTAGGAGCTTCTTCAGAAGATTCTGCTGGTGCAGAACTTCCATCAACTTTTTCCAAACTTCCAAACTTCCCTGATGTTAATTGTTTCTCACCCTGGAATTCATTAACATATCCATTAACAACTTTTAGCTTATCGCCATCTTTGAATCTATTAACATCATCATTCCATAATGTCAATTTTATAGATCCAGAATCATCTTCTAGCATAGCGTTAGCAACTGATAGGTCCTTACCGAACTTGTTAAAAGTCTTAGCTTCGCCAATCTCCTTGACAGTACCTTCAACTTCAACATTTCCTTGACCTATATTAAGTTCTGAAATTTTCATATTGTTTCCTTCGTATTTAGTTAATTAAAGTTTGTAAATATGGTATTTAAAGGTTTATATTGAACCATTATTATTATATTATCCACAATAAAAAGAGTTAAATAACAATTTAGATTAGTCTATTAAAGGAGATGATTGCATGCCATACGATATAATTATAGGAAGAGATAAGGAGGATAGAGAGAAATATGGGGATAAGGGAAGAATTTATTTAGGAAAAGGCTATGTTAAGATGGGAAATTATACTTCTTTGTCTAATATTTTATGGTTAGATGTAATTAAAAGCCATGTAATTTTAATTGCTGGAAAAAGGGGAAGTGGAAAATCCTATTCTATAGGAGTTTTAGCTGAAGAATTATCTAAATTACCTCCAGAAGTTAGAGACAACATTGCTTCATTAATATTTGATACAATGGGAATTTTTTGGACAATGAAATATAGAAATGATCAAGATACTGAATTATTAGAAGATTGGGATTTAAAGGCAGAAGAACTACCTGCAAATGTCTGGGTTCCTGCAGGACATTATGATGAATATGCAAAAAGAAAGATTCCTGTCGATAGGAAGTTTGCTTTAGCTGCTAACGAACTAGATATTGAAGACTGGCTAAGTATTTTTGAATTAAAGATGATAGATCCGGTAAGTGTTTTAATTCAAAAGGTAGTAAACAATCTATCCGGGAATTTTGATTTAAATGACATTATTGAAAATATCAGAAAAGATAATGATACTCTTGAAGAAGTTAAGAAATCGGGAATTGCCTTATTTGAGGCCGCTAAGTCTTGGAAGGTTTTTGCAACTCAAGGTCAAGAAGCTACTAAAATCAGTGAGTTAATCATAGCAGGAACAACTAGCATCTTAGATCTAAGTGTTTATTCTTCAACTGCAGGTTTTAATGTTAGAGCCCTAATTATTGGTTTAGTAAGCAAGAAATTATTTAATCAAAGAATTTTAGCTAGAAAGAAAGAAGAAATAGAAAGTATTCATCGTAAGTTTGATAAAGGTTCTGGCAGAAAAGAAATGCCTATTGTTTGGATGTTTATAGATGAGGCGCATGAATTTTTACCAATGCATGAAAAGACTCCAGCAAGCAATGCTTTAATCCAACTATTAAGGGAAGGTAGACAACCAGGTATTTCAATGGTATTAGCTACTCAACAACCAGGAGTTATCCATAGGGATGTAATGACTCAATCAGACATTGTTATGTCTCACCGTTTAACTAATAGTAATGATGTCGAAGCCTTAAATGAGATAATGCAGACCTATTTACTATCTGCAATTCAAAAAGAAATGAGAGAACTACCTGATTTGAAAGGAAGTGCAATTATCCTAGATGATAATTCTGAAAGATTATATCCTGTAAGAATAAGGCCTAGATTAACTTGGCACGGAGGTAGTGCCCCTAGCGCTCTAAGTAGTGATGAAGATTTTAGAATTTAATAAGGCAGCCACGCAATTATATCAAAAATTGTTTTTATTAAAATAGCTAAAGCAAAAAGCATATAGGCCATTCTTAATCTACTAAACTTTTTATCCAAAATTTGAGAAATTGCCTTAATATTATTTATCATATCCTTAGTAATTAGTTCTTCCTGATTTGAATTTAAAAATTTCTTGGCCCATAAATTTGCATCTACATTTTGCGCATCTTTAAAATAAGTTAATGAGAATTTTTTTGTAGGTTTTGCAGTTCTTGGATATAACACAGATACTGCATAGGCTCCAGAAAGTATCAACAAACTTAAGATTACTAAAATCTGCCACATTGGTAATTGATTTGATTCTGAAACAAGAAAATTAAAGAACATAGATACTATCGCACCAATTAGCAATAATTATATTTGCCTTAGTATCTGCTTGTTTTATCAAACCCTGTAATTGACTATAATTATTCCCCAAATAGGCCCCTAATGCTTTAGGATCAGTCCTCTCTTTTACCATTAATAAATCAATTAATGATTATTTATAAAATTATCCTTGCTCTGATTTTGAATATAAGAATTATCTTTAACAAGATAAGAATCCTTTAAAGGAACATTCTCTGAGGCAAGGCTAGCACTATACAATGATGCTGCCATAGCAAATGGTAATGCGATTCTTCTTAATTCTTCAAACATCTGTTATCCCACAAATTATGGTTTATAAATCTTCTGAAAACAATATTAATTCAATACCTTAATCTCAACCCTATATCTATATTTGTAAGGCGCAATATCTCCAGCTTTTGCAGTTTTTGTAATTTTAATTTTTCTTTTTAATTCATTAGCTTCATCTAAGAGTTCTCGTTTTAATTTATTCAAATCATCTTGGTGACAAAATCCATGATAAAAAATCTTGGTATTTTTTTTAGACACTTGAAGGGCTTGTTCTAAGAAAGTCGTTTTCAAATTAGGCCTTGCCATCATAATCACATCAAACTTTGATTTTGGCATCTTCTTTTTCACATCTCCTTGAATTAAAGTCATCTTATCTTCAGGTATTTTATTTATTTTTAAATTCTCTTTTGCATATTTATTACATTCTCTAGAAATCTCTATTGCCGTTATATGATTTGGTTTTTTTGTTTTATAGATAACTATTGGATAAGCACCTATTCCTGAAAACATTACCAAAACACTATCTTTCTTTTTTATTTTACTCGCTATTAATTTCCTATCATTACCCTGCCTTGGCGAAAAGTAACACGTTTCTACATTTAATTTAAACCTGCAATTATTTTCACTTTGAATAGTCTCTAAAGTTTTAATTCCTGCAACATATTTTGTTTTAAAAGTTCTTAAACGCCCCTTAATATCTGTTGATTTTTCTAATACTGTTTTTATAAAAGGCCTTTTTAATAATTCTTTAGCTTGTCTCAATTTTTGACTATTTGTCTTGCCTTCAGATTTTATTATTGCAATATTCCCTATAATATCATAATCTGCCATAATCTATTATCTTTTCTAAATATTTAAATCTCTTGTTTTAAAATAAACAAATTTAAAAACATCCTCTACATGATAATATTACAAAAAGGTGAATATAATGGTTTTCGGCGAAGTTGATAATATGATGAAAAATTTAAGTCCTTATTATAAAAAAAATCCAGGCTCTGCAATTAAATACAAATTAGTCATTGATACTCCTGGAGGAACATTAGAACCCTTATATTTTTGGCTATTAAATTTTATGAATATCACTGGAGGCAAAACAGAAAAAATAATTGACAATTTTGCTTCATCACCTGGATCAGGCCATTTTTCAGAATTAGGATTAAAAAAATCTCAAATGCAGGAACAAGCATCAAGGTCTATGCAAACAATTAACACGGTTCTAAGAAGTGTACTAAATTTAATCTACGATTTAAAAGAATTTCAAATAAGGTTAAGTCATTATGATGCTGCTAATTCTAGTGATAAACATAAAAAAGAAGCAGGAATACTTTCCTTAAAACAAATCTGGATGGATAAGGTAGATATGCAAAGAGGACAAGGAGCGATAAATGCATTATCTTCGGGCAATCTGCAATTCGTAACACTAAGGGATGCTTTCTTGAAAGCTAAAGATGAAAGAGATATTGATAAGATAGATTTAAATGATAGGGTCAAAAGAATACTAAAACCAAGAATCTTAGAATTCAATGAATGGAAAACGAGGAGTGAGATGGAACTAAGAAAAAGATTTGAGGTTGAATCTACATATCTAAAAAGTCAAGTAGATTCACTTAAATTACAATCTAGATGGGCAAAGCCATATTTAATTGCAGCAGAGAAGTTAACTCAAGAAGAAAAAATGGCTAGTGATTCTGCATTAGTAACTGCTTTCAACACAGTATTATTGCAATTAACCTTAATGAAAACAAATCCTGTAGGTGTAGAGGGTTCGGCTACAAAGAACAGACTTGAAGGAAGAGCACTGCCCGAGGAATTTGGAAAGGTTGCAAAAAAGTTCAGGAAATATTTTGCAGTAACTTTTGTTGATTTCAAATTCACAGGAATTCCAAATAAAGTTGGGCAAAATTTCGTTTTCGGAGGGAAGGCAGAAATAGAATTTAAAGCTTATTCTATGAATGAGGATGAACTAAAAATATTTAATGAGAGATTAAATGATTCAGATCTATACTCTGCACTAAATTTAGTTCAGGGAATGACTGATGATTCTTTAAGTCAATTAAAACTAGATATAGAAGAACTAACTGGTAAAAAAGAAAAAGAAAAAGAAAAACAACCCGACAACAACCCTTTCGCATCTTTATTTTCATTTGGAAAAAATAAGAAAAATAAAAAAGAAGAAGATAAAGAAAAATTAGAAAAATTAAAGAAAAAGATTAAACCAGATAAATATGCTGAAGCATATATAAGAAATCATGCAATAGCAGATGCAAGAGGAATTGCATTTAAAACTTATGATACATTTAAGAAATCATTAGGGATGGCATCCCCTCCCTATGGTCATGGAGATCCAACTGAAGATAGAAGTCCTCCAAAATCAAAGGCTGATGAACTATTCGGGTTTTAAATTGCCGGCAATAGTTCAATCAAAACTTATTTATATTTATTAAACTTCAATTATGTATGCCTAAAGAAAAAAATAATGAAGAAACTGAAGAAGAAACTGAAGAAGAATCTTCTCAAACACAAATTATTGAAGAAGAACCTTCTAATTTCAGAAAATTAGCTTTAGAAGAGATTATGCCTACAATGGGAGAATCTGAAACAGGGGGATTAGAAAATACCCAATGGATAAGGATTGCTCAACAAGAGGAAGAAAAAAAAGAAGAAACTCCAATTTATGATTTAGAAAAAGCAACCAGTGAAAGAGGATATGATACAGATAGTACCTATAAAATTGAGGGGACTGGAGGAGATTATGACATGGTTCAATCTTCTGCTCCAACAATGCAAGATTCTTCAAATCAAGATCAAGGAATAAATCCTATGAATCAAGCAAAATCATACGAAACATCTGGAGAAAAAGAATTAAAAGAAAGACGTAAAAGAGATAGATGGTAAGCTATTTTCATTAGTTATTTAAACAAAAGATGTTTAATAATAGAATAAATAATTTAAAAGAAAATAATATGCAAAGAAATAAAAAATTAAAAGAGGATTTATTAAACAAAATTAATTTTTAATTAGCTAATGGCATCTTATGAATCTATATATCCTGGAGCACTTTATACGACTCCCTCTCCAAGTTATTATACTCCTCCTTCAGCTTATTCTACTTCTGCAGGAAATTTAGGAATGGCCTTAGATGCAAGAACTGCAAACCAACTTGGAGATTTAAATCAAAAACTTAATCCGGGTCAAAAATTTGCAGAAATTCAAGGTATTTCTGGACAAACTATGGAATCAATTCCAGAACAACATCTAGATGAGATGAAACGCCTCTCTGAACTAAATGGGGTAGGATTAAGTTTACACGGGCCTTTAGTAAATGCTTCAGGAATAGAACAACAAGGAGGATATGCTGAAGAGAATAGACTTGGAGCAGAAAACCAAATAAAATCTGCAGTCCTAAGATCTCACAGACTAGATCCTAAGGGAAACATAAACGTAACATTCCATTCATCTGCAAACCTGCCAGCTTTCCAACCCCACATAATAGAGGATGGCAAAAGAATAGATCAAGGGGTAATGATTATAGATGAGTCTACAGGTCAAATAACTCAGATAAGAGATGAATCAAGATTCCTTCCAGAAGAAGGCAAATTTACAGGAGAACAATTACCTTTTGATGCAAATAGAGAAATAGAAAAAAGAAATAAAGATAATTGGTTGCAGCAACTAACAAGACTTAATCAAAGTGTTCAATTTGGAGAGTCAGAATTAGATAATCTAGGAGCAAGAAAAACAGGATCTATAGCAGATGTAAGATTAGATGAATTACATAGAATTCAAAATATGGATACTGGTAGATTAGATGAAGAAGATAGGAAAAAAATTGAGAAATATCAGGCAAGCATTGATTATGGTCAAGCATATCTAAAAGAATCTTATAGACAAGTTAGAGATTTATTTGATAAAGCATGGATAGCTACAGAAAATCAAGGGTCTAGTGCTGATAAAGCTAAATTAAAAGAATTTGCAAAATTTGCAGAAAAGAATATTAAGAAAGATTTTGAAGATGATATAACTCAAATACACAAATTAAGAGAAGTAGTAGACAAAGGATTAAGAACAATTTCCTCAATAGAATCAACCCCTCAAACCTTCTCCACCCTTAATGACTTTGCAATAAAAAAATCTGCAGAAACATATGCAAATGTGGCTCAAGAGGCATACAAGAAGTTTGGTAAGACTGCCCCAATAATTAGTATAGAGAACCCTCCTGGAGGAGAAGCATTATCAACTGGTAAAGAATTAAAGGCATTGATAGTAGCTTCTAGAGATCAATTATCAAAAAACCTTCAAGATAATGGAATGTCTTCTGGCAAGGCAAAAAA
>PVBE010948356.1_pt1 | contig 13234 bp, 14 predicted proteins | sample 1631181 | NCBI WGS metagenome assembly PVBE01 (sample SAMN08397723, study PRJNA350692) | Marine metagenome, whole genome shotgun sequencing project. | isolation source: water | place: Pacific Ocean | collected 2012-04
GCCTGAGGCGCAACATTTGCCGCGGCCTGAGGCGCAACATTTGCCGCGGCCTGAGGCGCAACATTTGCCGCGGCCCGAGGCGCAACATTTGCCGCGGCCCCGAGCATCGCGGCGAGATCGGGTGTGCCGCCCGCGTTTCCGGCGGTAAGCCCCCTCGCGAGCAAATCCGCCAGGACTCTGGTCTGATCGGAACCCGCCTCGGGCAGTTGAAATCCCGCCTGCGCGAGGCTGTTGACGCCAGCACCCGCCGCGATGCCGGCGTCAAACGCGGGCTCAAGGCCGCCGAGCGTTAATGCGCGGCGACGAGCGCTGTCGGCAACCTTCGCGGAGAATTCGCCGGGAATGCCGCGGGCGCTCGGCCGGTCGTCGTCGCCCCCTGGGCGGCTCTTTTCTTGACCTGCGGGGGGCTTGCTGTTTGCTCTGGCAGCCATTAGCTTGCTCTTCAACCGCCGCCGAACCTGGATGTACACCTCCTGAAATACGGGAAACGCACGGGAGTGGTCAAGGCCAAGGTGAGGGCCAGAAAGGGCGAGGTACTGTTGAATCTCGTCGTCGAGCTCGTCTCGCATGTCCGCGTAGAGCTCGTGCTTGTCCTGAAACAAGAAGATACTCAGAAGGGCGAAGCAAAGAGTTGCTAAAACGGAAGTTGCCTGAGCGAGCCAGTAGACGTGGCGTTCGATTTGCGGGTCGGCCTGAACGTCGGTGTGTTGGAGAACGGCGAAGAGAACCGGCGAGGCCACGTGCTGAAAGTTCGTGACGATGGTCAAGCCGTAGTACCAACGGCTGTTACGCTTCGCCCGCGCGCTCCAAGTGGCGAGGGTGCGGAGAGGACCGCTCACCAGGAGTTTCTTTTGGGTGCGGGTGAGAATGAGCTCTCTCACAATTTTCTTGGGGTGCACGTCGTAGGAGCTGTCCCGACCGCACGCCCCCCAACAATTTCCCGGACCGGACCGCCACTGTTGGGGGCTGTCGTCGCTCATTCCGTCGCTATAAGAACGATGGTGTTCTCCTTCCGCGCCGTAAGGCGCCTCGAGTTGGGTGGGATGTCCGCCGCGCGAACGCCGTAGGCCCTGGCCTGACGTTCGGGGGGGCGGGGTGGCGTACCGGCCGCGAGGGTCGAAGGAACCCCCGCTCGCGTTCGCCGCTGGGTTTGGGCGGGGAGGTGGCGACGTATCGGACCTTTCCGACCCGGACGCGTCGCCGCCGAGGTCGCTTGACCCGGGCGCATCGGCGCCGTCCGACGCGACCGGCGCACCGGGGGGGGCCTCGACTCGGAGGTCGGAGGATGGGCTGGCCATGAAACGATCCGGACGGCGGCGGCTATGCCGTGAAAAAATGACTTGCTGGGCCCCGGCCGGGGGCTCGCCCTCGGACCCGAAAAGAATCACGGGCCCGTCCCGTACCAGCCGCGATGAAAGATCTCCTTAAACCGTTCGTCGGCCGCGGCGCGCGCGCCATCGCGGCCCGCGCCACCAAAAGCATCCTCGCTGCGGGCCGGGCCGCCCGGCGCGCTGTCGGCACGAATCGATACCCGAACTGCCCCGTCCGCGGGCAGGTACCTCCGGGCCGTGTGGCCACCGGAGAGGATGCGGGGTGGACCCTCGGGAATAAACCCGATGCGGGCCAATCCCCGCGCACCAAAGAAGGGCGTGTATACTCGATCTTCGGTGTGCGCGCACGAAACACAGCCGGGCACGAGCTGGGTGTGGTTGATCGCGCGACATCCGGAATTTTTCACCGCCTCGCCGATTGTCCACGCACCACCTCCGACGAGGGGAATTAACGGATATTTCGCCCCAAGCCAGGCCGTCCAAATAGCCGTTTCGAACGAATCGGCAACTATCATTCCATCGGGAAGGTCACCCCAGTGGTCTGAACCGTGACGGCAAATGACGACGGTTTTTGCGCTGCCCCGGATTTTTTTTCCGACCGCCCGGGCGGTCGCGCATCCGAAAATGACCCAACGACCCTCCGCACGCCGAAGAAAGTCCTCCATGTCTGCCCGCGCGGAGTCGACGGCCCACGGCAACCCCCGCGGGCACGACGAGCATCCCATGAGTCCATGGTCACGGGGGGCGTCCGGATGCGGAGCCGCGGAGTAGGAAATCTCGAAGGGGAGGATTTCGGGCCCGGGGTGCTCTCGCTCGTCGATACTCCGCACCGCCTGCTCCTGTTTGCGGGCCGCCTCGCACGCGAACACAATATTCATGCGGGTCGTCAAGTCTTTCATCCGCCGCTCCGTCATCGACGGCACCACTCGGCTCATGCACATCTCGTATTGATCTCTGATCAGTTCGCCGCTCGCGATGTCGGCGAGCGTCCCCGCCCGGTGGAGAGGGTGCGTTTCCGGGAGACGGGCCCGCATCGCATCGGGCAGGTCGGCCAAGTCGTCGGGCCCGGGAGAACTTCCGGTCACGGAGCGGCCGGAGGGCAGGGCCATGGTTGGATCGTTCGCCTATCCAATCGGGCGAATTCAGTTGGTTCACCGGACCGATTCGGTGCGCTCGTTGAGCAGGTTCGGTGCGCTCGTTGAGCAGGTTCGATACGCTCGATCGGGCAAAAAGAAGGGGCCACAAGGGGGCGGGGGAAAAACGGCGCGGTGCTTGAGCGAATCCGATACGTTCGATCGGGACAGGTGTTGTTTGGGGGCGCATGTGATATTCCGACCAACTCCCACTACACGCACACGATATGGTGCCGCTTGCGTTGAGAGTCTTCGTCGTGGCGACCATGGTCGCCGCAAGCTACACAGGGGTGAATTATATACGCGTAGAGAATGACAGGAAGAGGCGCGCCGAGTGGCAACGGAACAAGGAGACGAAGGCAACCCGAGGAATGACATCCGGGAAAGGTCTGTTCCCTGACGACGGCTTCTATCCCGTAAACGATGACTGGCAGATCGACGACGAAGACCCGTGGGAGTGAATGGAGCTGCCTGCCCTGCGCGAACCTTTGGGGATCCGTTATCTGCGGTGCTTAGGCGGGCCGTGGAACGAGGAGGTCGATCTCGGGATCGCGGGCCGAGACCTCGAGAAGAAAGGCGAGCCGGTCGCGAACAAGGGACCACTGAGCCGAAAGGTTAAAGGGAGTCGCTCGCGGCACGAACCGAACCGAGCGGCTCAGCTGAGTTTTAGGAAGGGAACGAACGGCCTCCCGCTCGAGGGGGCCGTCGCCGAGGGAAACGACAAGGCGGGGCTCGAACGCCTGAACGAACATGCGCATGATGGTGTCCTTCCCCAACTCGCGGGCCGGGTAAAGGGCGATTTGTCGTCGGCGAAGGGTTGCGGCGGTTCGAGGCATGAGGAGCTCGGCCGTTTTGCAGAGCCAAACGGTTCCGGCCATAGTGAGAATGAATGGCCGGACATGAGGGCATGCCGCGATCTTTTCGAGAGAGCGCGACGCCGCGAAGTCGGCGGCGCCAAGGGCAATGAGGTCTTTCCGCCGGAGTCCGGCGCGGATCTCGTCGGCCGTGGGGAGATCTCTCCCCCGGCTTTCTCGCCAACCACCAGCGGCCGCGCGACGAAGGAGCCACGAGGTAGGAAGAATCGTTCCGTCCCAGTCCACAAAGACGAGGGTGGTATTCGACGGGGGAGCCGGGGGAGACCGGCCACCGGCTGAGTCCTGAGAGAAGTCCGAAGAAACGCTCCCGGTATCAGTCGGGCTGCGGGGAGCGGCCGCGGCGGGCGGCTCGCCGTTGTCCGAACGAAACGTGCCCCGGGGGGCAGAAAGGCTTTCCATGGCCGCGAGGATCCCTCGATCCGAGGTCGCGACGCGGTCGACGGTCGCGGGTGAAAGCGGGCGCGTGGGCCGAAGAATATACAAGGGGCGCCGCGCCTGCCCCGAACGCAAAAAAACGTGCAGGGGCAAATGTCGAGCACCGGTCGGGACCCGCCCGAAAGCGCGCACGCGCGGCGCGAACTTGCCCCCTTAACCCCGCCATCTCCGAGCGGAAACGAGAGCGGCGAAGAGGGTCTTCACACGCCGGTGGGACCGGCTACACTCGTAGCGAGGGAGGCAAAGGCACTCGGGCGCGCATGCTGCCCCCGTTGCGATCATCCGTGTCGAGACGCGCACGACCTGAGCAAACACCTGCGGAGAAAACGCCCGTGCCAACCGCCCCCGGAACATCCCGAGCGAATCGGCGCGTGCCCCCACTGCGGGGCCACAAGGGTTCGGGTGCGCGGAGCTGAAATTTGCCCGTCGTCCCCGGAGTGGGGCGACGCTCTGGTGGCACACTGTATTCGGAGCTGTCCGGGACCCGTGAGCGCCGGTACAAGCGGGGCCGGCGGGGCCGGCGGGGCCGGCGGGGCCGGCAGAAAACCGTCGCCCCGGGAATGTTTCGACCCGAAAAAGATCGCAGCGGCGCTTTCTGAACTCGAGGCGGCCGTCGTCGCGTTGGAAAACGCCGCGGAGCCGTCGGCGCCCGCCACAAATTTCGACCTCAGCGCGTTGCGTCGCAGTTTTGAAGCGCTGGGGGCGACCCTCGGAATGAAATAGCCCACCGCCCGCTGATCCTTTCGGCCTTTGCCCGCTGATCCCTTCGGCCACCGCCCGCTGATCCTTTCGGCCACCGCCCGCTGATCCTTTCGGCCTTTGCCCGCCGATCCTTTCGGCCTTTGCCCGCCGATCCTTTCGGCCTTTGCCCGCCAAAGCATAGACCGAACCCGCCGGTTCCATGGCTCTCTTCGAGACAAAGTTTCCCGCGGACGTCAAGGTCACGCAAGCCTTGCGGGTCGGATCGGACGCCCACATCGTAGGAAGCCTAACAGTTGATGGAGCTTACCCCACCGGGGGCGTCAGCCGGCTCGGCGTGACCGGTAACGCGACCTGGACCACGACTTCGACGACCCACCTGGGAATAACCGGAGCGGGCAATCTCACCCTGACCCTGGGAGAGCTGGGGGTCGATTTTACCAGCGATACCCAGGTTTGGATCAAGGACGAGACCGAGGCCGCGAATCCCACGACGGCCATTAAGACGATCGCGGCCGGGGGCTCCGACACGATCGACGGCCGCGTTTCGATCTCGATGACCTCGGCGTCCGAGGCCGTGGGCATCTACAGCGACATCACGAATGGAAAGTGGCATATTTTCTAAGCGCGCCCTTTCCGTTTTTCAGCATTAACGACCGGCCCCATCGCGGCGAAATCAATATAGACCTCCGCCCGTTCGAGCCGACGTCCCTTTCACGGCTCGAAAGGGTTTTGCCGCCCGAGGAAGCCAGCGCGTCCGCGGCGCAACATGTCGCTGTACGCCGTACCGGTCACACCGGTCCGCCGATTTGCTTCGGGATCTACGCGAAAAAGGTTCAGCGCGACACGCTGCGCGGATTGAGTGCGACCGGCTCGGCGGGGGGTTCGCCTACGTTCAGCCGGTCGGCCCGGCGCCCGAACGGAATTTTGCGTCGACGAGGGCGCTGCCAATTTCTTCAGTGGACGGCCCCTGCCGCGACGACCAAAGGGCCGTCCACTAAAAAAATCGGGAAGTCGCGCGAGGCCGTCGAAGAGGTCCCGCCCCCCGCGATCGTAAACAAGGACTAATGAGCGCTCCGGCAGCCGGAGAAGCCGAAGGGGCCGGAGGGGCTGGAGGAGCCGAAGGAGCCGAAGGGGCCGAAGGGGCCGGAGGGGCTGGAGGGGCTGGAGGGGCTGGAGGAGCCGAAGGAGCTGGACCGGCGCGCCGTAACGACCGCCCCCTGTACGGTGAGCCCCAAAACGGAGGGCTTTGTCAAATGCACGCGCTAAACGCGTATTTCGGCCGCAGGATGTTCACCGCCGCCGACTTCGCGAAGCTCACGCGGGAATACGACGTCGCCGCGGGGCAACCGCCGGGAACCTCCAATGTCGGAGGGCCGGGCGGGTTCTTTGGGGAGCTCGGGGTGCGGGAGCCGGATCCCCACACTCTCTTTCACTTCGCGGTCGCGCGAGCCGGGGACCCCTTCGACGAGGCGTTCAATGTGTCGGACGAAAGCCAGAGCCCGGCCCGCGCGCATAAGTTGCGTTCAAGTGGACTGCGGGGCAGTTGCCGGCACGACCGGCCGTCCGGCGCCTGGACGCGGCCCCGACTTAATCCCAGCCGGGTGGCCCGTCAGGGAGTTCGAGCGGTCTTTGTGTTTGTGCCGGGGCATGTGTGGATCTGGCGCTTCGGGCGTCTTCTCCCCGGTTCTCCGGCCGCGTGGTACCGGGTCGACCCGGGAAAAAATGGCGGACGCCCGACGCCCGGAGATCCCGCGGCCGAGTGGAACGGAGAGTTCGGGATCGGCATCGCGGTCCCGCGCGCGTTCCGGGCCGACGCCTGACGGTCCGATCAAACCAGTCCGCCGGTCCGATCAAACCAGTCCGCTGGTCCGATCAAACCAGTCCGCTGGTCCGATCAAATCAGTCCGCCGGGCCAATTGAACCAGCCCCAGCATAGCAGCTGGAACCGACGGGTCTGTCTCTTCCGGCATGGCTTCAGCGGTCGTCGTCCCCCCCGACGACTGGGAAACAAGCGCCGGGTCAGAAGCGGTCGCGATCGCCGGAGCTCCCCCCCTTTTCGCCGCAACCTTTTCACCAGACTTCGCACAGGTTTACGTGCCGGACGGTGACCATTGGACTCTCGCGCCGCCTCAGACCCGCCTGGTTCCCCAGCGGGCGGTCCGACTCGCCGCCCCGGGATCAGCTCCTCGCGACGCGTGGGGGAGTGTCCGTACTCAGGCGCCGGCCGGACGGCGCAACGCGATGACGAAGCCGGTAGTAACGCTCCACCGCAGCGAGAACGCCTGGACTAGTGCGGGCACTCCCGGAAGCCCCGCCGTTGCGGAGCTTACCCCCGGCGCACGGGTCGAAAAACAGGTCCGCACCATCGTGAACAAGCTCCCGTCATGTGCCGCGATCCGGCGCAACATCGCTCAGCTCGAGAAGGAACGCACAAAGCTCGAGCGTTCGCGGGCTTCGGCAAAGGAGCTCGACCCGGTCCTCGACCGGATCCAGGAGCTGAGGGATCTGGCTCGGGTGGCGGACGAGCGGCAGGGAAAGCATCTTTTGTCCCTCGTCGAGATTGAGGTCGACGACGCCGAGTGCGTCAGCGCATTCGTCGGGGCGTTTGTCGCCGGCGTGATACCGGCCCACAACGTGTCGGGCGGCGGCCAAGAGGCAGAGCGGTCCCTCTTTGAGGGACCAACCCAAATGTGCCTCAGCCTGAGCGCACCGGCCTCTTGGGGAGACAAAGCCGCGGCGGAGTCGACGCTCTTGGCAAAATCGGCCAGGGGCGAGGCGCCTCCCGCCCCCCGAACGGCCGGCGAACCACTGGTCGACTTCGTTGCGTGGGGGCCGGTGACATTCCTGCGGGCCCTGCGCACCTACTGCGAGCGGCGCTTCAACGACGCGGGTCTGACCCTTAAAGAGTTTGCGCCCTACGTCAAGCTCGTTGGGTATCTGATCGGAACGGGACTCCTCCGGCCGTTGCGATTTGTCCCGGTCGCCCTGTCGGTTCTGGCGCGGCGCTTGGGCGCGACCGGGAACAAGGACCAGGCGGACGAGGTCATCCACCTCATCCGAAATTTCCTCGAGATCGTCGACGAGTACCACCCGGCCGACGATGCCCTTTTCGAAAGCGGGGTCAAACTCTTCGCGGTGATCCAAAAAAGCAGGCGGCTCCCCGGGCTGGACTTCGAACTATCCGCTCGGGCCGCGAGCGAGGCCGGAATCTTCCTCGACCGGCGCGCGAATCGCAAAAAGGCGAAGCGGGGGGGCGACTCCTGGCGTCGCCGCAAAGCGGGAAAAGCAAGCGGCGGCGCAGGGCATCGGGGGAGCAAGCAGTCGGGAGGGGGCGATGTTTGGCGCGAAGCCGGAGGGCGCCGGCGCGGCCGCCGCTGATGTGCTGCCTTATTTTTTTTATCGGTTCGATATACGCGCGCCATGAATATTTGGGCCCTCGCCGGGGCCGGCTCCCTTCTCGTCGTCGTCGTTTTCGTCGTGTACCACATCATCAAGATTATCGCGTCGATCTCCGACGGCTTTGTTGGTGACCCCGTCCCCTACTGGGAACCGGGGTACACGCAGCCGCCGGGGACGAGGGGAATCTACCACGAGTGCAACCGCTGCCACAGTAATGACGAGTGCCCGTGGACGGAGACGTGCCGGTGGCAGAACATGTACAAGGACTACAGCTTTGACGCGTGTGACATGCAGCCGGCGGGGACAGACGGGAACATCGACACCGGCTGCTGTCGGAGCCGGATAAAAACCGCGGCATGCGCGGTCGAAGACACGCTCGTTGGCATGTACAACGACTGTCGCGGCGCAGTCATCGCGGTAAGTGATGATCCCAGCGGCGCCAACATCGAGCAGGCAGCCCGGGCCTGTAACAGCAACGCGGCGTGTATTCTTGAGATCGCCGACGCGTTGGGCGATCCTCCCCGGAACAACGCAACCTCCGAAAGTGTCGGAGAGGTGTGCGGGAGTGCCGCGGCTCAAATATTCGTGCTCGGTCAACTCGGGGATCTCACGAGTGCCATAGGGACGTAGCGCGCCACGCGCCCTGTTTTTGTCCAGGGGAGTATTTGTCGCGAAACAGCATAGAGTGCGATGTCCGGACCGATCCCGATCTGGCGTATCCGAGCCGCCCGCAGCCGAATTTCCGATCTTCAGGACGCGATTCCGGGGGCCATCGCCGAGTCCGACCACATCGCCGTGGTGGATCTTCTCGACCGAGGGGCCAGCCCCGTTTATCGGGGCGGAGATCCGATCGCCCGGGCGGTAACTGTGGTGAGAGAGGGGTTACATGACGGGGGGGCACACTTTGGGACGCACGCATCATACACGCTGGGCGTGCTGGTTCACCGGGCCCGGCTCCCTCCCCACTCGCTCGCGAGTAAAGAAATCGCCGGTCTTCCCGCTCTCCAGTTGAATTTTGTCCGGTCCAAAAAGGTCCCTCGGTATCGTGACAGGGACGGGGTCGCCCTGGACCCCGCGACGAACCTGCGAATTTACAAGGCAAAGCGAAGGAGAAACGACGAGAAGGCGAGCGCGCTGCTCGCGGAGCTGTTCGGCTGAAGTGCTGGCTAAAGCGCCGAACGCGGCGCGTGCCGACCAAATGTTTGAGTACAGGGTAGTCATCTCCGGCGCCTTCTTTCAGGGAGGAAGCGTGACGATTCACACGCCGTACCAGTTCGTGACGGTTTCCGAACTTGTCGCGAGGGCACGGGTCGTGATGCGCGCGGAGTTGGTGCGAGGGCTTACGGCAATGCGAATCGACGGGTTGTTTCCCCGCTTCACCTCGGACTTTGTGGAGGCCCTCTCGTGTGCTCACATTCACGGAATCGACGGCGCGCCGCTGCTCCCGGAGGATCTTGCCTCCTCGGCGCTGCGTGACGGGATCGTTTGGCTTTGCTTTGGTGTCCACTCGCCCGCCGAGCCCGCGAAAGCGCGACCGGTCGCAAAGGCGACCGCGCCCGAGGAGGAAAAAGACGACGGCGCGGACCCGGAGCCGGGACATGGGATCGACACGGTTTAGGCCGGCACGTTGTCAAAGAAGCGGTGGTCATCGGCGGCGATCACCGGCGGCGCGCGAACGAACAAAACGTCGTGCTCCCCCGGCGCGGTCCCGACCGCAACGGCCGTCTTTTTCAACGTCGCGACCGCGATCTTCGAAACGAACCGGCCGCCGGCCTCCCCCCGCACACAGTTCCAGTGCCAGGCAGCGCCGTCGCCGATCCGAAAATCGCCGGACGGTTCCGGCACGTACTCGAGCATGTCAACGAAAAGCGTCACCGCCGCGGCCCGCAGGTAAGCCCTTTCCTCAATTTTTAAGTTCGTCCTGTCGGCGACCACGACGTGGCCCTGCGAAACGGCGGCGGACAGCAGTCCTTTGAACTTTTTCCCCGCCGTGTCTTGAGACACGACGACCGCCCCCAGCTCGGCCAGAAACCCCGCAAGCGACGATTTCCCGCACCCGGGAAGACCGACCGGGGCAATGATCTTCGCGCCCCGGGCCCGGGCCCCCCCCATGAGACGGGCCGCAAATGCGGCCAGGTCGCGGGACCCGATCCGGCGGGCGGGCCGAGAGAGCGCCGGGGGGGTGCGGTGGGACGATACGGTAAAGAAGTACTCGGGCGTGACGAACCGAATGCCGGCGTTGGCCGCGAACGCGAGGTCGGACCGGGCGTGATTTCCTCGGGTCTTGAAGTCCCCCTTCCGCCCGGCCGCGTCGCCACAGTAGAAGTCCTTTTCGTTGCGGACCGCCGCCCCGGAGCGCCCGGCCCGGGCGAGCGCGATCCTCCAAAGGCCAGTCATCGGTTTGCGAAAGACGTCGTACCCCGTCGCGCCGAGCAAAAGGAGGGGTATGTCCGGAAGGGCGTCGGCCACGGACTGGAGAATTGCCCGGGCGATCGCGGCGCCCTCGGTGGCGCTCTTTTTCGATCGGGGGCTCTGGTTCGTCAGGATCGCGATGGCGTACCCGCGGGCGCGCAGGGCGCGCAGCGTCTCGCTCACGTCGTGCGCCGGGAAAGCCTCGCCACTTTCCGGGTCCCCGAAGCGGCGGGCCGGGATAAAATTCCAGTCGCTGGCGTCTTCCGGCCGAACCTTGCGAGACCGGGGTGTTTTGACTTCGACGAGCGTACCGTCGAGGTCGAAAGCCGCGATGGGAGTCCCGGGGGCGACCCGCGCGCCCCAGGTGTTGACCTCAACGAATGGTGGGCGAGGCATGCGTCCGGCGACCCGTCGAATTGTCGGCCCCCGAAATCGACGGTTATAGTCGCGCCGATTCAGTTAGCCTTCCCGAGCCATGAACCTCAGCGAGGCCACAAATTCCGGGACCCCGCACGCGGAAACCTTCGCCACGGGGGCCGGGCCGACCGCGGTCCGAATTCATCAGGCATCCGGTCGCCAAGACTTTCGCCCTCAAATGAACGACGCGACAACCCGCCGCGTGCCGGGCTCGGTCAGCGACCCCGTTCGTACGGCTCGGGGCATTTCGCGAAGACTGGCGGCTCCGTCCCGCCCCCCGTCCGCACCGCCCGCAAAAGAGCCGATGGTTGAGGGGGTTGCCGCGCGGGCCGACGACGATCACACGCAGTCCAGCACCATCTTGTTCGTGGTCCTCATTTTGGCGATCCTCGCCGTCGTGACATACTTTAAGCTAAGACAAGCGGAGCCTCAGGCCGAAGCGGACGTCGCGGTTGTTCGGGAAGCGGGACCGACCGCATGGGAGGGGCCGAGCGAGATTTTCAACTAGCCGCCCGGCGTTTTTTGCTTGGGCCCGGCACCGCGCGCCGTCCGGGTCGTTTGCGCGGGAGGGTCATACGCCCGCCCGACCCGAGCAATGGAGAGGCGCCGCCCCAAAAATCTAATGTGCCGGGGGCGAACCGCAAGGCCTGGGATTGCGGACACGTTCGTGGGCGTTCCCTGCTTGGGCTTCGCGGCCCTAGTTATTTTGACGATCGCGGCTGGGATCCCGAACGATGCCGAGACCCATAAGGTGCTGCTGATAACGGGACTTGGCGTCTTTGCGGGTTCGCTGGTTGTTACCGGTGCGGTCGGCGTGGCGTTGTGGGATTCCCACAGCCAAGAAGAACGGGAGGAGCATCGCCGCCTCACGGACAGCGAGATATTTAAGGACCCGGACATACCGGCCATATGTTGCGCGTCGGTTGTGTCGTTTCTCCTCGGAGCGCTCGGAATTTTCATTACGTACGCGATCGCGTCGTCGGTCTCGGCCGACGAGATCTAGGCCCGCCCGGCGGGGTGTTTGAATTCGGTCGAGCTGAACTAGGCGACCCCCCTGCGTCATGGCAGCTGCTGGTGGTGCCGGCGGTGCTGGCGGCGGCGAGGCAACGGTTGACGAGATCGAGCGGTCATGGCTCGTCAGCGACGGCGACGCAACGGTTGACGAGATCGAGCGGTCATGGCTCGTCAGCGACGGCGACGGCACGTTCGTGACGCACCTCGCAGGAGCAAGCCGCGTGGGCATCACCCAGGCGTACCTCGCGATGGGTGACGGCCGCGAGGTTCGAACCAGGCGAAAGACCAAAACGAGCGGGACGACGTGGGAAATAACCACGAAGGTCGACACGGACGATGCGCTCGAGCGAAAGGAGACGACGGTGGGGATCGGCGCGGCCGGATTTGACAAACTGCTCGCGGCAGCCGGCGGCTGGGTTATCGACAAGTGTCGCTACGTGGTGGACCTTTGGGACGGGCTAAAGGCCGAAGTCGACGTTTACCACCGCCCATGTGCGATGGCAACGGTTGAGGTGGAGTTCCCAGACCGCAAGTCGGCCAGGGCATTTGTTCCGCCGCTGTGGTTCGGACCGGAAGTAACTGAAAGTCGGTGGGCTCGAAACGCATCGCTCGCGCGAAGTGCCCCGGCCGAGATCGAATCCAACATCCGCGCCGCGTACACGGACGACGAGATGGACCTTGCCGCAGTAGAACGAACACGTGCCGCCCTGGAAAGTATGGGGCTTGACGTTCCGGCTTCGGGCGCGCAGGCGGTGTGTATCGGTGGAACTAGCCGGACGTACCGCACCGATGGTGGGTGCATCACGTTTTGGAGCGCAGGAACAAAAGAGCTTCTCGCCGTGGGGTGTTATATCCCGCCGCACCGCCACCCGTCCGTGGCCGAAACGTTTACGGTGGTTGCTGGCAGCGTAAACGTCATAATCGACGGTGACGAGCACCTGAAACGACCCGGCGATGTGTTTGAGGTGCCGGCTGGGGCGCTTCATTCGCTTCGAGCATGCGAGCCGTCGGAGGATCCCCGCCTCTTTAACACGTTTGTTCTGCGCGAGACCACGACGCCGAGACAGACGGAGTTCGAAGATGGCGGCCGGATGGTCGCGCGCGCCGGCAAGATGTCCGCGCCGGAGTCCTAGGCCGCGCCCGGCATTTTTTTGGAGCCGCGCCCGTCTCGCGAAAGGTCCGCGCCGGCGCCCGGCCCGGCCAAAAACCGCACGCGCCGCCCGGTTTTTGCCATCGGTTCGACTTGCGGTGGACCCCGCTTTTGAGGCGGGATTTCGGTTTCGGATGCCCCGTCCGGAAGCAACCTCGCCGTTCGAAACGCTCCGCGACGACTGCAAAGTTTCAACGACGAGGGCACCACCGCCCGCCTTGGCGAACTTATTAAATTCGCCCAATGTGCGTGCCGAACCGGTTCACTGAACCAATTGAATTAGTTCACTGAACCAATTGAATTAGTTCACTGAACCAATTGAATTAGTTCACTGAACCAATTGAATTAGTTCACTGAACCAATTGA
>PVBE011565011.1_pt1 | contig 13233 bp, 4 predicted proteins | sample 1631181 | NCBI WGS metagenome assembly PVBE01 (sample SAMN08397723, study PRJNA350692) | Marine metagenome, whole genome shotgun sequencing project. | isolation source: water | place: Pacific Ocean | collected 2012-04
CTCAGTCCCGTCATCATCAACGGCACCACGTACGTGCCTGGACAGTCCAACATGCGCCCCATGCTGCTGCTGGAGCGCTCCATCTACGGACTCCGTGCGGCACCACGCGAGTGGATTGCGCACCTGAACTCCGGCATGAAGCTCTCAGGCGCCATCCGCTCCTCCACGGACAATACCACATATGCCATATATGATGGCCCCACCAAGCCGCCTGATGAGCCGCCCACTGTCCAGTCCGAAGCACTCCAGCTCCCAGGCACCAAGCCCGCCAGGAAGATCGGCAAGGTCAGGTTCACGGTAAGGGTACCCAGCGAGCGGGCACGCGCACTCGCGTGCAGGCGCAAGGATGCGCCAATCGCCCTGCTAACCGTCTACGTGGACGACCTGTTCATCATTGCGGCATCCAAGGACGACTTCATGCGCACCATCACCATCATCCGCTCCCTGGTCAAGGCCAAAATGCCCGACATCATTCAGGCAGCGAACGGTCAGGAGCATGCCTCGCCCGTGGACTTTCTCGGCATTGCTCACGTGCGCATGCAGAATGGAGACATATCCGCCACCATCGAGGACTGCAGGTCCAAGCTCTCCAACTTCGCACAGGAACCACGCACCAAGGTCCCATGTCCCGCACGAGTCATCCAAGCCACGGACGAAGCCGCCACGGCCACCAACAAGTACAAGCCCGGTGAGGGACGTGCGCCATGGCGCACCTACACCGGGATCATACAGTACTTGGCGGACGCCATGCTGCCACAAGTCAAGTACGCGGCATGGCAACTCGGAAAGGTCAGCGCTGACCCCAGGGACGCACATGCGCACGCCATGACCACCGCCGTCGGCTATGTCCAGCAGTACATGCCCACGCTCACATTCCCCGTCCTGTTCTCGCGGCATGCCACCCACCAGGATGAGATCGACATCGCCCTGTCCACCACGGCACTGTGGTATGACTACAGCGGTGACGACATGAGCGGCCACCGCATGTCGGCACTCCCATGGTCCACTCGCTATCCGTCAAGGCCAAGACCAATCCAGGTCCGGGCGTTTGCGGATTCCGATTGGGCAGGAGAGCCCAACGGAGCAAGTACATCCGCATTTGTGATCATGCTGGACCAGGATGCCTGCATGCTTCCCCGCGTCTCCCTCGACAAGCAGCAGCGCCAGCTCCACATGCCCGAAATCCCCTCCACATCCGACCCATGGGCGCTGCAGGCGAACCGCGGCTCCTTGCTGTCATGGAACAGCAAGCGCCAGGCTGGGCTTCCCGCCCTGTCCAGCGCGGAGGCCGAGCTCCACGCATTGGTTGCGGCCACCAAGCAAGTCCTCTACATAACCCAGGCCCTCATCGAGTTCAGGCCGTTCCACATGCGCGACATCATGCCCCCCATTGTCCACGGCGACAATCAGGCGGCAAACGGTCTCGTCATGCGCACCAACGTGTCCCGCACACGCCACAGCAGCCTGCGCATCTCATGGGCACGCGCATACTACGAGTCCATGCTGGGATTCGTGGGCAAAGTCAACACCAAGCACAACGTCGCAGATTTGTTGACCAAGCCCCATGCGCACGGAGGCTTCAATGACCGATGGCAAGCGGTCAACATGAACATCACCAGCCACGGCCCCACGCCGCCGTATCGCTCCAACATGAAGGTGGCCACCTCGCGCATCGCCAGCTGGCTCCAAGCGTCTGACGCTCGACCTGAAACACGCCCTCCTCGCCCGTCCAGAGGCGAGAAGCGCGCGCAGCGGGTCGGCGGCATGAGCGTGTAAATGTTTCAAATTTTTCATGAGAATCATGTATTATCGAGCGCTGCGCATATGTCATGCATCGAATCGCAGTTGATAATGTCATGATCAAAACTCTTTACATGAAAATTCGAGAGGATCTTGTATCCATGATATCCGTCATGATTTTGAGAACGAGAGGCATGTCCATATGAATCGAGTGGCAAAATACATGTCTCCAGGCATGCAGAGAGACACGAAAACATGAAATCTAACGAGTGGATTTTTCACATGCTCAGCGTGAGCAAGAGAGACATGCCGACATGACAAATAACGAATGGTATTTCGCATGACCACCTGAGAGTTCATCAAAACCTCGGCATCGCCATGATTTTGAATTGTCAATTTTGTCATGATTTCGCATGAGCTAAACATGTCTGAAAAACGTCATCCTCCATAAAAACATGAAATCTTTCATCATTTCACGCATTCATGAACATAAAATTATCATGTTACATATTTTCATAAACATGTTACTCATGACCGCTCATTCTCCCTTACCATGTTTCAAAATGCCAGATCAGGGACAACAAAAATATTCTAACACGCTCAAAACCCACGCCATGTCGTCGTCCAAAGCGAACAAGGCCATGAAGTCGACCGCCAAGGCGAACAGCGCCAAGGCCATGGCTCCCGCGCCGCTGCTGGCCGACATGCCTCCGCTGGACACCATGGGCACGCCGCTGGCGCAGGACCCCATGTCCGTCATCACGCTCGACCACGCGCGGGCGTTCATGCAGGGCGAAGGTCGCACCACGCGCCCCCAGTTCGCCGTGCCCAAGGCGTGCTTCACCAAGATCAACGAGCCGACCATGTCTGACAAGGATGATGAGCCGTCCATGATCAGCGAGGAGGACAAGGCCAGTTCCCTGGACACCAAGGATGAGGACACTCCGGCCAAGAACACCAAGAAGCTGCTCGAGGCCATCCGCATCGACGAGATCCGCGCCGAGGAGAAAAACCGCGCGGAGCAGCGCAACTACCCGGTGCAGCACATGCTCACGACCGCCATGGGCCACAACCAGATGGTATTGCTACCCATGCGGGTATTTTCCTTGACATGTCCTCCGTCATCGTGGCCATGACTTCCCTAAGAAGTACATGAATGTCCACATCACCATGATCGTCGCTTATCGACCACATCTACGTGTTCATCGATTATCGACTTCGACATCGTGGCCATGACTTCCCTACGAAGTACATGAACGTCCACACCACCATGATCGTCGCTTATCGACCACCCTCTCGCTCTCCATGCTTATCGACCACATCTAGAACATGATACACTATGGAAATCATGAACATCATCCTCATGTTCATGATCCGAGCCTGACCGATGAAAAGATGCGGCATGGTCCGTCCATGAACATCATGGACAACCACACTCATGGTCACCCTGATCATCGGTCACATGCTCGTCTAGATAGATCTCCATGCAGGCGCGCACATGTCACCAACTAGAATGTTCTCCACGACATGAACCTCGTGGACAACAACACTCTCCCATGTGACATAGTGCGGCACCCTGCTCATGGTCGATAAGCACCCTAACATGTTCTTTCCCATGGCTCATACAGGACACCAACTTCATCGCTGCGTGCGCCACGGACTCGACCTGGATCTCCATGCACCGCGCTCGCACGGTCATCGACTCCACGCGCGGCAACACGGACGCCACCATCGACCTGGCCGGCTGGCGCGTGTTCAAGCCGGTGGACATCCATGCGGCCAAGGTCGCCAACGCCATCGACCATGAGCACGCGTACAAGGCCATCAAGCAAGTCCATGAAGGCTGGCAGCGCCAGGCAGGCGTCGTCATGGCGCCCCAGGCGTGCGAACTCGCCAAGATCCACATGTCCACCGTGTGCATGGAGCATGAAGCAGGCATCTTCACCATGTACTCCTTCGGCAACATGCTCTTCAAGGAGCGCCACCATGAATGCGCCGGCATGCAGGCCTTGAGCAACATGCAGCACGACCTGCTCCGGCTCTGCCATGACAAGCCCATGATCCCGCACTACGCCATGATCGACCCGTACATGATGCACATCAAGTCCATCCACAATGCGCACGTGAGCACCATCGACATGCGCCACGGTCACATGCACAAGGTGCGCCTCATGCCGAACGCCACGCAGCCGCAGTCCATGCCCGCCATGCCCGAGTCCTCCAAGGAATTCGACGCCATGGCCCACCTCGCCAGGAACCACATGACCGGTCCCAAGGACATCGTCAAGTTCACCGGCCAGGAGCATGCCTTCAAGGTCAACTTCCACGCCATGGCCAGCATCGACCCCATGGACATGCACATGCCGGCATGCTTCTACACGACCCCGTCGGAAACCATGACCATCGGCATGGCGGTGCAAGACATGTTCAGGGCCCAGTGCAGCATCGGCGCCAAGGTGCGCCCGAGCAAGTACTCCATGGCGCCGAAGGTCTACGACAACACCATGCAGCTGCCTGTCGACATCGACATGATCCTTCCCGCCTCCATGTCCAAGGACCTTGTCATGGGCCAGCGCGTGCAGTCGCACACCGCGTCCATGACCCTGATCGAGGAATCCAAGTTCATCGAGCCGAACATGACTGCCAACTCCATGAACTGCATGGCCGCGCACTACGCGCAGACGCACGGATCCGGCATGCAAGGAGTGGCCTCCACGGACATCGTCGACGCGCGCGTGATCTCCATGGTCGAGCGCATGCAGATCGACATCGACATCAAGAACATGGACGGCACCATCGACACGTCCAAGACGTTCTTCATGGACCACCAGACGGTGATGGTCAAGAACACCATGTCCAACGGCGCCGTCCGCCATGACATCATGCGCCCGAGCGCCGTGCGCAAGCTCCAGGACCACTTCATGAGCAAAATGGGCAGGTCCACGCGCCCGCGCGAGGCCATGGCCATCATCGGATACAAGGTCAAGGGCGAATGCGCAGTCGAAACCAAGGAATCCAAGGCCACGACGCGCATGTTCGTCTCCATGAAGTCCAAGGCCCTCGCGGTGCTGCCCACCATGCAGGTCGCCAACAATGTCCAGAAGTACATCGACATGAACAGGAGCGGATCGCCATGAAGTCAAGGCGGTCATGAAACAAGTCCCATCGATCAAGCATCACGCAAGATGGAATATGAGGAGAAGAGATCCATGCCTGGCATGGACTCCAACGGAGGAGAAGAAAGCTCAGTCATGAGCAGAAACATAACATTTTCATGATAAAAATATCACATGATACCAGGAGAAGACATGATCCTGTTCACGCCGAGCAGGATCAGTCATATAAAGATTTTCATATTTAAGGGGAGAACCCCCATGATAACAGGCATTTTGAGCCACATGGCATTATACAGCCATGTGGCATTTGAAGACACATCATGAGTTTGTACATGCGCCGGCATGTTTTTATCTACACCAGGTTACATAGAACGCACATGGGATCCGGCACATGATGCGATACAAGTAGTAGTGTCCATGTTGCGAAGCCGTAATGAACAGTTTAGGGTACATGCTTCGGCATGATAACAAATTAGCGTACAGCCTACACATGAGCGCCATGAGAAGACGGCGCATTATTAACATTTTATCATGACCCACGCTCGCGGGATGTTTCTTGTCTGAAACATGCCCAAGAGTTTTAACAAAAATGTCAAAACAGGAGCACCATGGTTACGCTTGCACACCAGGTCTCCATCTTCCATGAAGTTCGCATGATGCGACACCATCCAGTGTTCATGACCGGCGATCACCACGTGTAGCGATTCCATGTAACGAATGTCCTGATTTGTGTCATGATTTGTCTTCATGCGGCAACTTGAATCTAATGAATCAATCCATGTATCGATGCACATTCCGAGCGCCATGATGAGTGAGAGAGATGATCGGGCAGGGCCCGCCATGCAGAGGAGTAGAGAACGCCATGTCAGACATGATGCAGGTAAGGCACCGATGAGCAATCGGCTCCATGAGCGAACCGAGAAGTCCGGCTCGCGCCGGCACTGAGCGACCCGAGAAGTCCGGCCCATGCCGGCCACAGAGACATGAGAGACATTGAGACAAGCTCCAGTCCACATGGACAAGTATCATTTAACGAATCATGGGCAACATTTCCCCACAATTAGTTAAGGGGGAGTGTAGGGTATGGGTAACATCAACAGACATGTGATCATGATCTTTACAGGTTTATGAGTATCATGCCCATCTTGTACATTTGTCATGAGCAATGATTGACATACGCCGCATGTAAATCCAGCGCACCTCCTGAGGAGTGTTCACTGCATGCTACACACGCCGTTGTCATGAGCATGAGAGAAGCAGGCTGAATGATATCAGCCCACCTGCATGGCCTATTGCACGCCATCGATGTGCATGAATCGATTGTGCCATGTAGCACTTCTCACGCATCCCAACCATCGCCATTCGCGATAGATTGGTTTGAACATGATAACCATATACATGAGAAGAACAAAAGCAAGTGCCATGCAAGATCAGTGTTCACTGACATGTTTCTAGTATGATATACGTTGACCCATGACCCTATAGAGTTATGATCCTTTATATTACGCCATCCCCCATGCCTTTAAACCCCGGTCATTCTCAACGCCATACGCGTTTCGCATGAGCACTTGCAATTTTAAAATTTATCATGCGTTTAAATCATTTTGGATAACGAAACCCATATGAGTGACGCCAAGCAGAAGAAGAAGCGCTCACGCGGCACATCACGCCCACGTGATCGCCGCAGCACGGCAGGAAACCGCCAAGGTCGCCAAGCAAGCCCATTCAAGGGCGTACCAGCGGCAAAGCAGTCCATGTACCCGGACAAGGGCCTCTCAGGCCATCCGAAAGGTGCTTTAGACTCTGCTTGGACAGCCCAGCACGATCAGAAGGGTAACTTCCAGGCCAAGTACCCAAGCCTGTTCCAGCAAGGAGGTTCGACCAAGGGCAAATCCGCCATGTCGAACAAGTCCAACGCCAATGCCACGCCGAAGGAATCCGAGCGTGTTGCGACTCCGCCGGCCACGCAAGATGATCACGTTCACGACGGTCCTCCCGGGTACAGCGTTCATGATCACTCTCGGTTCTCCACAGGATCCATGCTCAACGAGATGGATCCGGTGCGCGTCACGTTCCGTGTTGAACGAGACGGAGAACATGACATGCTGATCACGCACGCGCGTAATCCCGCAGGCACCCTCATGACCCAAGTTGTCCACGCCAATGCCCTGATCGAAGAAGAGGAAGTACGTCGTCTTCTCGATGCAGGCGACATCCACGTGATCACCATGGAATCCGGCGACACCATCCCGGCGTGCTACGAAGACATGGACCTCAATCTGTACAGCATGTTTGAAGTCCCACAGCATGTGCGGGAGACGACAGGTGTTGCAGAAAATCTCGTCCATGGCTGGTTGGTCACCCCGTTCCAAGACACACCTGAGTTTGACATGTCGTCCCCGCCAGGAAAGGGCGGAAAGAGCACACCGAGTCTGCTCAGCGCCACGCCGGCTGGAGGTCTCAACCTCACCCCGGTCTCCCACGCCAAGGGCGACTCTCAAGGCGGCCTGCACTTCACGCCGCTGTCCTCAGTCAAGGACGCAACAAGCGAGTCCGGCAAGCACACCAATGTCAAGTTCTCGGGCAAGCACTCCAATGCCAAGTCCAACAACAGGACGTCTCCGCTGGGCAGCCAAGCGTCACCGCTGCCACCGCCTCCACCGCCGCCGTACTTCGGCGCGAACACGCCCGGCGCGAATCCGCCTCCTCCGCCGCCGCCGCCGCCGTTCGGCACGAACACGCCCGGCGCGAATCCGCCTCCACCGCCGCCGCCGTTCGCGGCGAACACGCCAGGTGCGAATCCGCCATCGCCACCGACGCCGCAAGGTGCACCTCCAGGCCCTGATCCTCCCACGCCACCGTATGAATTTCAAGGTCATCCTGACGTGCGCCAAGTGATCATGCAGCTGGCCCAGTCCACCATCGTCGACTACAGCCGAGGCTACCTCCATGCGAACAGTTTTCCAAATGTCCCCGCATGGCCAGAGCTGATCGACAGGCTCGCCGTCGACCAACAGCAATGGTTTCAGGCGACAAGTGGACACGCACCGTCCATCGACGCCGAAGGCCGCATCAAGCCCATCGTGATCATCCGCTACTGTCACATGCGCTACCCAGAGGGCTTGCACATCCTCGACGATGACCATGTCCTCCTCCAAGTCTTCGCCAAGCGCGTGGTCGACGGTGGCTGCATGATGCGCCAGGGCATGACACGCTGGGTTCTCGCCTCCACGTACAAGAGCGCATGGCTAGATGAGGAACTCATACTTCGGCATGCCGAAGAGACTCCGTCAGCCATGCCAAGACGGTCACGCATCTTCACAGGCTCATCGTCACATCCGTCACCAGGAGCAGGAAATCCGCCTCCGGCAGCTCAGGACCCTGCAGGAGAAGCCATGCGCATGCTCATCGAGCAGCTCACCCTGCAGCAGAACTCGCATGCGGCAGATCGACAACAACATGCGGCAGCCACGGTCACGCTCGTCGAGGCCGTTTCCGCTCTCCGAGACGCCTCGCGCTACGCGCCAGGGGCCACCGGAGGCGATCAAGCGCAAGGTGCCACCACGGAGCAACTTCCCCACCATAAACATCCCGAGTTTCTCCAAGAAGGGCTGATCAAGCTCGATTTCGACATGGAGAACATCGAGGAATGGCGCATGGGCTGGACTCAGTGGGAAGTCGCCATGGAAGAATCCAACAAGTCACAGCTAGTCATGCGCGCCAGGATTGTCAACTTGCTCGTCACCAAGATCGATCGCAAACTTCTGTCCAACAGGCTCATGCCAGCCATGGGCGGCCCCACCAGATTCTACCCTCCCACGCACAAGGCCATCATCAATGAGATTTATGAAATCCACATGGGCACTATCATTCTTCAGATGACCACCATGGCCAGCAAGCTCGTCACCATGGGCCCCGGCGAGTACACCGTCCACGGCAATCTCGACGCCGTCGACAAGCATCGCCACAAGCTGACAAGCCTCATCGAGAGCTTTGTCATGCCCTACGACGAGGCCACCGAGACCAAAGAACTCGCCGAGTTCATGCCCAAGCATGAGATCAACGGCCAGATGGACAACATCACCCTCATGCGCAAGCATGCCGAGCTTCTCGAATGCCACATTGGATGCGTCAAGTCCAACCGCAGGGAACTCCACAAGCTATCTCAGCGCATCGCTGTGTGGCAGGACACGCTCTGGGGCGCCATCATGCTGGCACGTGCTGAGCCATCGATCATGAACGGCGCCACCAAGGCTCTCGAAACGGAAGGCCTGAACCGGCCCATGAGCAGGTACACGGCTCTGAAGACCGAGAACATCCGCACCATGCTGAACGCATACGCAAGCTCCAATGAGACCACCATGCGCACCCAGGAAGCCATCCGGTACGCGGGCCGTCCTCAGGGCTCCACGCCCAGGGGGAGATCCGGTCGGAAATTCTCCCCGTGCGCTCCATGCGGAGGACGCCGCCACAAAAAGGGCGACCCCATGCACGACCCGCGCCACCCAGGCAGGACCACCACGTGCTATGGTCCCAATTTCGAATGGGCACCAAAGAAGAAGGAAGACTCCAGGCGCCCCAGCCAACGGGACTCGCGCCGCTCCAGCCGCACGGCCAACTCCGCAGGCAGCCGCAGATCGCCACGCAGGAGCTCTCGCGACCCGCGCAGAGAGCGCTCCACAAGTAAAGGCAGGCGCACTCTCTCGGAACACATCCGCAGGCTCGGTGTCCAGGCTCTGAACGACAAAGTCGCTGAGCAACATGGCCCCGACGCCCACGCTGGATGTGCCCACGACGCACCAGACAGCTGCCCGCACCAGGAGGCAGTCCGCAGCAGCTACAGTTTGGGTCCCATGCAAACGGACCTGAACATGGACGCCATCATCTCCGGACAGGCACCGATCAAGGTTTTTCCAGCAGTGTCCAGTTCACGCATGCTCACCACGCGACACGACTCATGGCAGCAAGCGCGCTCCAAATCACGAGCCCGTCGCCAAGAAGCACTATCCAACATCCAGCTCGTCCATGATGACCTTCATGAAACCGGCTCCGTACACCATTCTCGCGAACCATCTCCCACCAGGCTCCCCCTCGAGCACGAGCACCCCGCAGCCATGAAGGAAACCATTATCGATGAGCAGGTCTGCGTCCCTGACGCAGTGGCCGTCCTGTTCGACCGCATGCTGGTGGAACAGGCCGCCAAACACCGCCCTGATGTGCCACAGGCAGCCCTCCGCGCCGTTGAAGTCGCCATGGCCGCCATCCAGACCATCGGGCAGTCCGCGCAGCTAGGCATGCGCAAGATCAAGGTGCTCGTGGACGGTGGCGCCACGAACCACAACACCAACGACGCCACGCGTGTCCGCAACCGTCGCGGTGACACGGTCAAGGTGGGCACGGCCGCCAAGGGCGCTCTTCTCCATGCCGAACTGGTCGACTACACGCGCTCGCAGCCGGCCACATGCTACAACATGAACGGCGTCCAAATTCAGTCTCCCATGCTACGTGCGCACCGTGCACTGTACAGCCCAGACTTCCATGAGGAGATTTGGAGCGAAAGGAGGCTGACATGCGCAGGCCACATGATCGTCAAACCGCCCAGCCCGCGTCCAGCCTACATTGTCTGGAATGCAGGCACCAAGCACGAATCATGGCCTCCACTGCCCTACAACCATGGCTACTATCTCGAAATGTTCGTCCTCGCCATGCCCGAGGAACACGCCAGGAAATCCAGCACTCCAAGGCAAGTGGACAAGGAACTCGTCATGCACAGACGCTTCGCGCACATGATCCCCATCGCCAGCGGATGCGGCGCATGCGACCTCAACGTCAAGCGAAAGCCGCATACCACAGGCGGATCTGCTGCACGCATTCAAGCATCGACACCAGGATCAACCCTGTGCTATGACACGGCCAGCATTCCCCAGTCCATTGAGGGCCACATGTACATGCACGCCTTCAGGGACATCTGCAAGGAATCCAAGATCATGTTCGTACATTTTTCAAGCATGAAGAGCCAGGAAGCCTCCGCCGCAGCGTTCGAAGCCATGGCCACCGAGTTTCCGCTTCTGAAAAGCTGCATGCGCACCCTCGTCTCCGACTGCGACAAGGCCTTCACCGGCTCCAAGGCCAAGAACATGTTCAAGATCACGTACCCGCATGCCAAGCACGCCCTGAACCCCCCGTTTGATCATGCAGAGCATGGCTGGCAGGAAGCCACCATATCCGTGATCAAGAGAGCTGCCCAAACTCTACTTCATGAGAGCCAGCTCCCCATGGCGTTCTTTGCCCACGCGTGCGCGTACATCGTGACCACCAAAAACATTCTTCAGGCGGATCCCAGCTACATGATCTGGCCGCAAGCGCAGAGAGTCACCATGGAGCATCTTCGGCCATTCGGCTGCATGTGCTACTACATCACCGATGACCTGCTCACGCACAAGCTCGCCAACGCCGACAAGTCTCCAGGCAACAAGCGCGGCACGCCAGGCATCGCCAAGCAGATGCGCCGCCAGGCAGTCATGATCGGCTACAAGGACGCACGCACATACGTCATCCTCGACCTCGACATGTACAAGCAGAAGCCAGACGCACGTGCCATCAAGCACAAAGGCTTCCACGAGGTGAGCTTTCACGAGCTCACGGACAGCACAGGCGCAGATGTGCGCGACATCAAGCCTCGCCACGAGCTCACGCGCTCGGAATTCAAGGGCACCGTCACCGCCGCCATCCCGCACCACGTCCAGTGCAAGTTTCCCAACCTCCAGGGCTACATCAACACAGCGCTCACCGATCATGAAGCCATGTCCGACGAAGATGATATCTACATGCCGGATGAGCATGAAGAAGACGATGCCATAGCTCAGGTACCGTCTCCCGCCAAGAAAAAGCTGAAACCGACGCGCGGCCGCAAGGCCACGCCCATGCGCTCCATGTCCAAGTCCCCAACATCCTCACGCTGCAGCTCCCGATCCTCGGTCGACAGCTCCACGCGGGGACGTTCTCCATGCGCCCGATCCTACAAGATCGCGCCGCACCGAGCACCATCCATCGGATCTGGACCACCAACGGAACGCATGCAGCGTGAGAGGGTCAGATCGCATGTCGCAAGCGCATTTCAGCGGAACAAGAGCTCCCAAGATCTCCTCGCCAGGCTGAAGCAGCTCATCATGATCATCACGTTTCTGATTGCCGCCATCTCCACCTCGCATCACACGGGCAGAGACGGCATGTTCACCGTCGTCAACCGCATCGACAACATGCGGCAGCAAGATCGCCAGGCAATCATCACGCAAGAGCTGCTCAGGTCAGGCATCACGGATCCGACAGGCCATGACCGGGATTCCAAGTCCCCTCATGCACCGGAGGTTCCCTACAGGCGCAAACGCCAGCGCCGATGGTCAGGCCCAGACGAGATCGTGCGCAGGAACGCTCAGCACCTCGCGTCCATGCTCTCCTCTCCGGCTGACCGGGTCAACCTCCTCACCAAGCGCGAAGCCGCCCTGATCGACCCGCATGTGTACGAGTACATTGCGGCCGCCAAGGCCGAGCACCCTGGGATCTCCATGACATCAGTCAAAAATGATCCGACATGGAATGACGCCATCGCCAGGGAGCAGGACGTAATCGCACGCTCCGGGACGTGGACAGACTGGCAGGCGCTACCCATCGGCACGACCAGCCTCAGGGCCATGTTCGTGCTGAAGGTCAAGCGCGATGGCCGCAAAAAGGCCAGGTGCGTGGCATGCGGCAACCAACAGGCACGCACAGCAGGTGAGCAGAATTACTCACCAGCCACCAGCGGCACCATCGTGCGCACGCTCATCGCCATCTCCCAGATGATGCCAGGCTCGACAGCAGGCACACTCGATTGTGACGAGGCCTTCATGCAATCCAAGCTCTCCCAGCTCATCGCCATCCATCTCCCCACGGACTGGCGGCATGATCTCAGTCCCGTCATCATCAACGGCACCACGTACGTGCCTGGACAGTCCAACATGCGCCCCATGCTGCTGCTGGAGCGCTCCATATACGGACTCCGTGCGGCACCACGCGAGTGGATTGCGCACCTGAACTCCGGCATGAAGCTCTCAGGCGCCATCCGCTCCTCCACGGACAACACCACATATGCCATATATGATGGCCCAACCAAGCCACCTGATGAGCTGCCCACTGTCCAGCCCGAGGCACTCCAGCCGCCAGGCACCAAGCCCGCCAAAAAGATTGGCAAGGTCAGATTCACGGTAAGGGTACCCAGTGAGCGGGCACGCGCACTCGCGTGCAGGCGCAAGGATGCGCCAATCGCCCTGCTAACCGTCTACGTGGACGACCTGTTCATCATTGCGGCATCCAAGGACGACTTCATGCGCACCATCAC
>PVBE011731112.1_pt1 | contig 13233 bp, 12 predicted proteins | sample 1631181 | NCBI WGS metagenome assembly PVBE01 (sample SAMN08397723, study PRJNA350692) | Marine metagenome, whole genome shotgun sequencing project. | isolation source: water | place: Pacific Ocean | collected 2012-04
ACCGCACCCCGGCATCGGCGGCCAACTGGGCGACAAAACGTTGTGGCGCATCCGGGTAACCTGTTTCCGGCAGCTGCCGATAATCCGGAATCGCCACCAGCAGCATTGGCACATTGCGCTCCGCCAGCATGGACGCGGTCGCTGCGAACCACTCACGATAAGTCTGCCAGCAATTCTCCGTCGGTTCGTTCTGTGCGCGGTGAAACGCATCGCAGCCCGTCTCAGGTGTGGAAGGCTCTCCCGCAAGCTGCTCCTTTTCCGCCTGCCTCTGGACTTGCGCCTCCCGCCGCAGCATGCCGGTTTTCAAACTGTGCGCAATGCGCAATGTGGCGAGCTTTTGCTCAAGGTTGATGAGCGTGGTGCGCGCCCAGCGCATGAAAGATGTCCCGTACACCCGCCGCACCGGCCGCGCGAGGTAATCGCGCTGCAGCCCGTGCATGTCAGAAATATCGTTCGGGAAAAAGGCCAGAATCACCAAGTCTGGTTGAAGCGCCAGCCCGCGTTCTTTCAGGTAATGGTATTCATCCACAATCGTATACCCGGCCACACCGGCGTTGAGCACCTGCACGGTCGCGTGCGGATGCCGGTCAGCATCCAGCAGCCTCTCCAGCTGCGCGGGCCAGGTGTCTTCGTTGGGAACATATGGGCCAAAGGTGAACGAATCCCCAATCGCGAGAACGCGGAAGTGCTGGCTGTCATCCACTTCTTCAACATTGCGTAATCCATCGGAATTGGTCTGCACATGATACGGCCGGTGTGGCCAGATTGCCCAGACGCCATCCTGGTTGGGCGCGAGGTCGCCGCCGCCCTCAGTGCGATTGAAGAAGTATTTCACCACCCCGAAGTGACACAGATTGGGCTCGGGCATGGCGCAGTGAAACACCGTCAGCCGCAAGGCGACCTCCAGAAGCACTAAGGCGGCAACACACATTGCCGCCAGAAGCATCAAGCTCTGCCTTGCAGACCTATTCGCCCACATTCTTCAAACCCATAGCACGCGCGTAGTTCTCCGCCACGCGGCGAATGTCGAATTCCGCCTCGGCACGCTGGCGCGCGCGCTCACGATAATCGGGCAGCGCAGCCAGCACATTCTCGACCGCAGTTGCCATCCCCGCCACGAAATCCGCTCCGTAACTCCACTTCTCGGTGGGTACCACGATCCCGCCTGCCCCGACAAGCTCGGCTGCCCCGCCCCATGAGCCGCACACAACCGGCAGCCCGCACGCCAACGCCTCCACCACGACGTTGGGGCACCAGTCTCCCAGGCGCGGATGCAAGAGTACATCCGCCCGATTCATCTCTCGCGTCATGTCATCATTGTCAATCGCACCCACAACCCTGATGCGCTCACTCGCTTCAGGATTCTGCTCACTGAAATCCGCCAGCTGCCGCCGACAAACCTGACCTAGCCGGCCGATGACATGCAGTTCAAGATCGTGCTTGCGCCACAATCGCGCAAACACCGGCAGAATCGTGCCGAGCATATACTCATGCCGCAACGAGCCTGCAGCCAGCAGCCGCACCCTTCCGCCGCGTCTTCCTTCCGGCTGAAACCGCTCAAGGTCAACCCCGTTGTGAACGACGGAATAGCGCTCGCGTCGGTTGTAGAGATGAGCATCCGCCATCTCTTTGCTGAAAACCGATTGATACACCACGTGGTCGGCGCGCAGCAGGTCGCGCTGCATGCGATAATTCAATCTCATGTCGCGCGTGCTAAGCGTCCGCGCCTGAAAGCCTGGCGGCTGTGCGCGATTATCAAAGTAGCTTGGCACCATGAATCCATCGACGCGCAGCACCGTGCGCACGCCCCACAACCGGCACAAGTGGTAGAACCAGTCTCCCCACGAGACGCTGAAAAGCAGCGCGGCCCGCGCTCCGCGCAACCGGTTATAAGTGACCCATATTCCCTGCCTGTCAAACTCGCGCGCAAGCTTGCGCGAAAAAAAACCCGGCCCGCCGGGAGTTTCCCTCAAGCAGAAAAAACATCCTTGCTGCGCTGATTGCGGCCATGGCAGGCAGCTGCTCACGCGGTCTGCGGCGCGCTGCAGGCGGCCGGGAATGGAGAGCCTGTTGCCGACGGTGGAGCGAGCGGGCTGGCGTGTATTCAGCGCTGCTCCCATTCCCACACCCGCATGCGGTAATCAGCATAGCACAGCTGCAGCGCTCCAAACACCGGCCGCAGCGCATCCCCGAATTCGCCGACCTTGAGCACATTCGGCGGCAGCACTGTACTGGAAGCCACTTTGGTGACAAGGAAATCATGTCTCGTCGGGTCGGGCGCCTCGCGAATGCGCAGCGAGGCGCCAGCCTGCTTCACCGCGTACCAGATATCTGGCGGGCCCGCGAAAAGCACTGGTGGCCGGTTGGTGATGGCCATTCCTATAGTGCCAGTAATTGCGGTCAAGGTTTCTTCAGATTTGCCGATTGCGATGCACGCGCACGGGGTTTTTTCCTGCGGTTAGGCTTCTGACGTCGCTTCCTAGGTTGTGACGATTGTACCAAGGTGAATGGTGCTAGGGGTTCGTATTAGCTAAGGGTAGGTGAAACAAGGTTGGCAAATCGGCAGCTATCACAGCGGCCGTGATCTGATGGCCTTCCTTGCTGAAGTGAATGTCGGTCTGGAAGAATGGGGAATGTGCTTCTTCGAAACGGGCGGTCAAGTCTAGGAATCTTACGCCATGCCTCTTGGCCCACTCCTCCCATTTATCAGAGAATTGAGGGGTTTCATGGGTTATTGTTTTCGTCGTCAGCCTGTATTTCGACGGGACAACCATCAGAGTAAAAGCTGCGCCGGTGTTTTGTATCCGATCAGCAAGAGATAAGATGATTCTGCTGGTCAAGGTCGATATATCCGGGTTTTCTTCGATGAAGCCGCCCACCACAGGCTCTATGTTGTTGCGGTTCTTGAGCCACCAGAGGAGTTTCAGCTGAAGCCTCCGGATGAATCGAGCCACGTACAGTTTTCGCATTTGACCTGCGATTTGGCCCACGCTAGTTCCCGGCAGGAGCGGCGGTTCGCCAAGTCCTGACCAGCCGACCTTCTCAGCCATCGATAGGTCACTTCCGACATCGTCTGAATACAGAAGGACGTACACATGGGTAGGTCGAAACCCTTTAACAACGTCCTCCCACTGGCGGAGGTAGTAGATGGGACTGTATCCGGATACTCCATAATTCCTCACTACCACAGTGTCTCGCGCGGCTTTTTCTAGCAAGCCCGTCAAGGACGATCCGTACGGTACCTGAAGGCCTTCGACAAAAGAGTCGCCCATCAAGGCGATTCGATGCAGCTTCCTTGTGGACGGATTCTTTTCGAGCTTGGGGTTAGATACTAAGCCTTGATTATCGTAACGAATGATGTGCCCCCCGAATTCCTCGCTCGGGGTGTGGAAAGTGAACATGTAGTTAGCAGGGTGTTTATGATGGATGGAGGGATCCGAAACCAGAGGGGAGTGCCCATACCCGACTCCGAATATGCGAAGGCTGATCTCACCGACCGTCAGTGCGCAGAAGATTCCGAAAAGGATTGTGATGACCCGAAACAGAGTGCTCTTATGGTTTTTCGATAGCATCAGGAAGTGTTTGGGTTGGGCCCGTGAAGTCATGTCTAATCTCTGGATTCTGCTGCATGGGCTGCTAGATGAAACGAATTGCGTAACTCAGCTGCAATGAGACTCTGGTCGGCAGGGGCTCGAAAGATGGAATCTCGCGCATCTTCACATCGAAGATGGGGCTTCATTCGGCACGGACGAAATTGCAGGACTTGAGCAATGGCGCGTAAACCAGTTGAGGCGATTCAGTGTGACCTGCCTAGGGTTCGGTTTCTCCTCTACCATCACTCGATGCTCCGATTTCTTTCCGACAAGCTACGAAAGGCCCCCGCCTCACCCCATCCTGCTCATCTACCTCTGCGCCAATGGCGACCGCGCACTGGGTTCAGCAGCCGCAAGTCGTTAGTGACTTCCTCCTAGCCGCCCTCCCCCAGGCTTCAAGGCAATCCACCTGAAGCGCAATCAGGACGATGCTTCTGTTTTCAATCTGAAAAAATCTCGCGCGGAATGAGAATCACTCCGGCGCAGCAGAGGGACGCTCACGTGCTATCACCGAAGCGATACGCGGGGTTGCGGCCCGATCTGGAGTAGTAAGTTCCGGCAGCGTCTTCTACATCCTTGCGACAAATGCAGGCATAGCGATGCCAACGCAACCTCCAGCCGGAGGCGCGATGGCAATTCGAATCATGAATTTCACCAAAGCCCACCATATTCAGCCAGGCCTTGATGGCGGATGCTGTGGGCAGATGGGTGATGCTACCGGTGTCCTTGTAGGTCCGCGGATAGTGAACCTGCACCAATCTGCCCCACCGCAGAAACCACGGTCGCCGCAGCGTGGCGCTTTCTAACACCAGATACCCGCCCGGCTGCAGCAAGCGATACATCTTCCTCACAAAGCGCAATTGTTCCGCATTGTGGTACAGCACCCCCGTGCACCAGACCAGTCTGAAAACGGCCAAGGGCAGAAAACTCATCCGCGGACATGTACATGATGTTCGCCTCTACGTACCTGTGCGGGCACGCAATCTCATGGAGCCAACCATCGACACCAGCACGCTTTTCGGGCAGGTCCACCAGCACCAGCTCACGCGGCTCCAATGAGGCCAGCCGCATGCTATCCAATCCGTCTTTTGGGCCAATCTCAAGCACACGCTCTCCTTGAAACTTTGTCTTCCCCGCAACCACAAGCAGTTCCGCGAACAACTCGCGACGATAAACCATAGGCTCGTCCCACGCCGTGATATGCATCAACTTGTACATGAACCGTCTGACAGCCACAATCAAATCAGGTTTCCGAGAGGGTTCCATCCCCGCAATCTCATTCTGAATCTTTTGTCACAGGCCACGTTTCAAATCTTCAAACCGGGCGTTGTAACTGTCCCATAACTAGGGTGGTGTTCCAACCATATCCTAATTCGTGTTCTCAAGAAATCCGCAATCTCTGAATAATATCTACAAATCTTAGACACATTTCATCACCACTTGTAGGAGGTTGGTTCAACACATTTTCTCTGTAACTGTGATAATTGGCCCTAATGGTTCCAATAGCAGACGCTAAGTCATCGGAATATTCGACGCCGTAATGCTTGGCTAACTCAACGATGCCTCCTCCACTACAATGATAAATGACGGGTAACCCACATTGAATGCCCTCGACGTGGTGCATCCCACCAGGCTCATACAAGCTTCCCGTGAGGTACACATGGCAACTCCGCAATAGATCTGCCAGTTCTTTGCCTTGCATTGGGCCGTACGTTTTTGTCGATTTCCACTGAATATCCTCCGGCCAGCGGCCAATCACGGAGAAATCGACATCTCTAATCTGTCCGCTGTGAATCATATTGTCGAGTTTCACATAGTCTGGGTAACCCTTCATTGGATTGTCAGACCAGTGATGTGTAACAAGCCGTAGCGGTTCATTAGCCTGATAATGGGCGGAACCAACAGGATGAAATACCCGAGGGTCTGCTCCGTTATATACCCACGTGTGCGGTCGTTCGCTATCGAACCATTTGTCAGCGTGGTAGTCAGACAACCACTTGGAGATGAAAACTGTGTAGTCAGCCAGAGCATGCCAACGAGCTAGCCACTGATCCATGTGGTCAGTGCCTTTGCGTTTATCGCACTCGTTAACACGCAGAAGGACCTTTACTGTGGGGTTGTCTCTCTTGAATGCCTGTGTCTCGTCAAACCCGTACGGGTCAGTATGGGTCATCCAAGCATGGACGATAAAAATGACATCCACTTCGGGATTCAATTCATAGATGACCTGGTAACCCCGATGAAGGAGCCACCGGGTCACTTGCCTCACGAATAGATTCATGCCACCGTATGGCCCGTCGACAGGCCGATAGTTGATTGACACCGTGCCTAGTGACTTGCGTCGCCTTCTCGTTTTGAAGTACTTAGACAAAAGCATTTCAGGACCAGAGCCAGGGCACGATTCCACCCACAACAACAGGATATGAGGAACAACTAGCACGGTATCGCCAAGCTTGACCTGAGAGTTCGAAATTCTCCACTCGCAAATCTATGGAAACAAGAACACGAAGGTAGTAAGCAGTTGACATGTACGGCCTCATAGTTTGTTACTCACTTTTCTAACTCAACACCAGCATGAACTGGGTTCCATCTCCAAACGCGGGGCGTCGAAAATCGTGGAACACGGATTATCAGCTTCAGCAGCGAACGACTGGGTAAGTCGCCGCATCAGTTGCCTCACTGCTGTTCACCCGCTCCGTCGAGTGTTGACAAAATCTGAATGCACTGTGCCATGTACGGTGAGGACCGACTGGATACGACTAATCCGTAGCGCGCATTTTAGGCGCGCCGTAACACTGTACGTGGAGACCCGGAGTCATGCGACCACCTCCAACACATGCCGCTGCAGATTCCGGGCTAGAGCGCGCGCGTTATAGCGGCGTTCCACCAGACGGCGCGCGTTCAGCCCGATTCTCTCGGTCTCTCCCGGGTTGGCGCACAGGTAATCGATCGCATCTCTCAGACCCTCCACATTTCCGGGCTCCACAAGGTAGCATGTATCCATGTGCAGCATGTATTCCGCTTCCCACAGCCCCCGCGTGCGCGTCATTATCACCGCCTTCGCACACGCCATCGCCTGCAATGCCACACTCTGCCCGGAGGGCTGGTCCACATCTTGAAGCGGTATCACCACAAAACATGCTGCGCGATACAGGTCGCGCAACTCCGCGAAGGAATGGTCGCTGCTCACCCGAACCCCGGAGCCGAGCAGGCTGCCCGGGAGGCGCTGCCGGGTAACGATATGCACGCTCCGTTGGCTGGCAGCCCGCAAAAGAGTCGGGTAATCCCGCGCCGCATCCGTGCCGACACTGAGAATGTAATCGCCTTGCATCGAGTTCTCCGCCGGAGTCCAGAAGCGATCATCCACACCAAACGGTAACACAGATATACGTTCCGATTCCACGCCAAACACCCTCACCACCGGCGCAGCAGCGCCCTCGCCCAACACTAACACTCGTTCAACCGATTGCAGCAAGCGGGAATAAAAAAACCGAAATGCCCATGCCCGCCCGGTTTCCACTCGCGGATGCAACCGATGCGCTAGGCCCTGGCTGATATAAATCACCGGCGCAGGCAGAATCCCGAGCCACTTCAGCATCGCAATCGGAAGACCACAAGTGTCCACCGTGGAGACCAGTACATCCGCTTTTTTTATTTTCTTCCAGTGGATCCACGCAATGTGCAGCGAGAACCCGATCCCCACTGCCCGACTGATTGCGCTTTCAAGTGGATAGCATAACCGCCGTCTCCAATTGCTTGAGCGATCATCGCCCTCGGCAAAGTCGCACGCAACCTTGCTCGAATCAATGAACGGGAAGCCGTAGAGGAAATCGACCGGACCATAACCGTTTCGCCAGTCCTGCAACTGCTTTGCGCGATTGCGCCGAAACAGGAACAAACATCGTATCGGCACTGCCTATCCACCCGCGCCGCTCACCGGCTGATATTCCTCGCTGAAATAGGACGGGTGGTCGGGGCCATCGTGCCGCCAGAGATACAGTGGCAGGCGCACGGCTATGCTGTCTCCAACATTCTCGGCCACAGCGAAATTAAAATCGCGGTCGGCTCCGCGTCCTCGGCGCGAGGGCCACACGCGGTGGCTCAATGGGCGGAACCCAATCTTTCGGGCTACCGCCGCCCTCACCAGCGGGCAATTGCCGGCGCCAGGATAATGCACGTGCATGTCCCCGAAAAACAGGTCGCGTGCAATGCGGCGAATTCTAATCCTGTGCGACACGCTTTGATGGAGCCAGCGAAAATGCCTAGGGATGAACCCTTTGGAGCTCTGCGCCAGCGCAAGGATTTCGGCGGGCTCCTTAACCAATGACTCCTCGCTGTGCTCAGTACGAATCCGCTCTACATCAAGACGTTTTCCCAAATACTGCGGGGTGTATTTCTGCCAATCCACGCACACGTGCGAAGATCCATATTGAACCGCGAAATCGTGCTGCACGCGGATGCGGTTCAGTAAAGAGGCGTCATCAGAATCCTGAAACGTAATCCATTCACCCTTGGCTCGCTCCATTCCATGGTTCCGGGCGGCCCAGCCCGCGTTGATGTTAGCGCCATTCCAACCGACCCGTTCCAAGTCGTCATCCGGCAGAGCGCACACGCGTACGCGGTCATCAGCCGCGGCGTACTTTCGCGCGATTTCCGCAGTGTCATCTGTGCTGTTGTCATCCACGATGATTAGCTCAAGATCGCGGTGTGTCTGCCACAGAATGGACTCGATCGCCACCGCGATTGTCTCAGCGGCATTACGTGCCGGCATAACCACCGAAATAGAAACCGCGTTCATTTCAAATCGAAATCGCCAGCGGCTATCTCACCACTCCGAATACATGCGCCACTTGCCGGTCACAGGCTCATAGGTGATTGACTTGTACTGAAAATCGGGAGCGCCAAAGAGCCTCCCAAGCCGCGGTCTCAAAACCGGGCTGCCGAACATACGCAACAACCATTTGAAGAACCGGTAATGTGAGCTCCGGCGCAAATTGTGTGCCGCCACGTTTTCTCTAAGTTCACCCAGAGCCTTTTCCGTCGCCCGCGCGAATTCGCTCGCGTTCCTAACACTTGTGCTCTGCGACACTTTGCGATAAGCACCCACAGGGCAATCCAGATGATAGTGCTCCGCATGTAGGAAAAACCGGCACCATAGTTCAGAATCGAATGCCACTGACAATAATGGATCTAGTCCAGCGCCGGCAGCCTCCCACAGGCTGCGCCGCCAGAATGTGGACTCCTGCTGGATGACAGCCCAGTCACCAACTAGATAATCGTACTTATTCTTTCGGTATTTGCGAGAGCGGATGTACCTCCCTTTTGAGTCAATTGTGGTCGCAACGCCGGTAAACCAGTCCACCTGCGGAAACTGCGAAAACACCTCTGCAACCACGAAAAGGCTCTTAGGCATCAACAGGTCATCACTGTTGAGCCAACCCATGATCTCGCCGCTAGAAAGCAAGAAGCCGCGATTTATTGCCGCTGCTGGGCCCGGTCGGTATCCCGGCCAAGTCTCCCATTGGTGCAATTGGTCTGCGTACCGCGTGATCACCGCCTCGCTTTCGTCCGTGCTGCCGTCGTTAATCACGATGTACTCTAGCTTCGGGTAGCCCTGCGAAACCACCGATTCGATGGTGTCTCCCACAAATTCGGCGTGGTTGTAACAGGGAGTCACGAGGCAAATGGATGGCTGCTCTAAGGTCTTCATGATTGAGAAATGATCAATCAGAAAAAATGAAAAACCAAGTTTCTACCATTCAAGCACAAACCGAGCATAATCAGGGATAGATTTTTCCCACTCAGCGAACCCAACTTGATGACGTAGACGCGCGGCTTTCCCCAGCCTCTCTAAATCAAGCGCCTTAATGGCTGGCCAGTCCTGAAACGTCGTAATGGGGTGAGAAAAACGAGAGCCACCGTACGACCCCAACCTCCCCAGATGCCGTCTCATGAACATGTTACCCCTCTGAAGCAACTTGAGGGTCTTATTTTTTGCCGACGGCATGAAAGGAGGTAAAAGGTAACCATCTTCTCCGGACGCAATATACTCATTCATCGTCGGTGCATCAAAACCAAACACTGCACATCCCTGTGCCAACGCCTCAAGAAAGGCCAGGCCTACCCCCTCGTAGAGACGGGGGGCGATGAACATGTTGGCTTCCCCGAGTGTACGCAGATACTCAGCGTTAGGCATAAAAGCAGGCAATTCCTCAACCGTTGTCCTCCCCAGCCGGCCTGGAAGTGTGTAGGCTGCTCCCTTGGGAATCCGAGGGTCAATTTGACTTCTGAAAAAAAACCTGTCCACTCTTAGCGCAGCACAGAATTTATCCAGAAACCGCGGGCCCACCATGCCCGTCCGATTCCAATACATCAGAACACGCCCATCCTTCCACCGTGCATTCTCAAACGCGCTGGGTCTCTTGAAGTAACGCAATCGCAAAGTGGGCAGACCGGCAGCTTTTGCCCTGTTAGCGACTGCATTCGAAAAGGCAACAATACGCAACGATTTTGGGAGGGCGTTCCACCACCCCTGAGAGTATTTCCTGGTGTGGTCCCACATCGGCAGCCAAACTAATCTGACCTTTGTATCCGCCAGCAAGTCCGGCGGAGGTGGTAAATGAGAAAAGATTACCGGTAGGCAGCTGCGCCGAGCACCCGGCACATCTCCCGGCCAGGCCGCACCGTTCCACCCTTTCAGTTGCACATCCGCATATTTTTTTAGGGGCTCGACGATGAGATCACGCGCCGAACCACCCCGGTTTATCTGCCATTCAAGACAATACCCGGTGACAGTCATCATTGCCTTGAAGTCATCGCCTCATCACACGGCCAAGGCATTCGCAATGAAGTCTTTCATCGTTTCCCGGAATTGTCCTCTCGACAACTCTGTCAGCGCGTATGTTTGAGACCGATTGATTTCAGCACGGAGAATATTATTTTTCATCTGTGACACCTTTAGTAATGCAGTCTCAATTTCGTCGATGGTGCAATCCTCAAGGTATACCCCACAACCTGGTGGCAACGACACTCCGGTGTCACGACTGATGACAGGATATAGGCCAATCTGCATACAAGTCACCACTGCGGGAGATAAGCCTTCACTGCACGAAGGCGCGATGAAACAGAAGACATCTTTTGTTATTTCCCGAAAGCGCGCGCTATCTGTCCGCAGTTGCCCGTGGAACTTAATGTTCGGCAATTCCATTAACTCGTGATGATAGACCCTCAGAAAATCTGGTTCCCCATCAACTTTTCCCACGATGTTCAGCGTGAACTCTCTGTGCCTGGAGAATACCTCCAGCAACAAATCCAACCCTTTGTGAACTGCGCCCGACCCAAAAAACCACAAAAACTCCCGCTTCGGCGGAAGGAAATCGCATTCTTTTTTCAGTTTGCTGGGGACCTTACAACCAGACACCTGAACCAGTTTAATCTTGTGCCTGAACTCCGTCGGGTATGTCCGCAATGTATGGCTGCTGCCCTTCAATGAACACAGATCCGCGATCTGCATCGACCTTCGTTCGAGCTCCGGATAGGCCACCAGGCGCTTTGGTGAATAATGAACCTGGTGTCTTCTCTCCAAATCCCTGACACGCGCCATTTCAGCCTCATTCTGATAAAAAGGGTCGCTACCGGTGCGGTGAAGAATCTTTATCGCACGTCCGTCGAGAAATGGGGCCAGGCGTTGCAGGTTTGTGGAAATGTCAAAACACACATCGTATTTCTCCCACGGCACAAACTGCTTGTCATTCCAATTAATGGCGTCCACATCATAGCCAAAGCTGCACAAGATCCGCGCAATTTCCCTGCTCTCCCAAACATTGGTGTGTCCACCAAATCGGGTGTCATCTTCTGACCATTGTAGTGGTTGTGCCAGGTAGCTGAATAGCACTCGACCGCGGGGTGGCTGTGAACGAGCGGGAAGCGTGACTGGACATTGTTTCGTTTCCGAGAACTTGGCAATACGTGACATGGAACGCACGAGACCTCTGATTAACCTCATAATCGAATGTCAGCGTGCCATTCTTCTGCCGCAGGAAAATGGGGCCAACAGATGGCACTGCAGCTCAGCAGTCGGAGAACACCTCGGAAACTTCATCCAATAATTCTCGCGTTGTGGGCATCAACCTTGATCCTGCACACGTCCCCAACATGAAGAAACAACCAACGTGAACTAACGCCTAGCCTCACCTGTCAACTGCCTCAAAACCTTGTGCCGTACTATCGCTTCCAACTTGTATCCAAACCTTCTCCATGTGGTGCGTTTGGGACCCTTCACAAACTGTTTCATTCTTTCAGCATAACCTTCATTCAGGTCAACATTCTCCAACCAGCAGATACTCTCCAGTGGGCGGTCGAAAACATTCCGGTTCTGCCTCCGTTTTCGACGACGTGCCTTGTGTCCAGCCGCAGGATGTACACCGTCGAGAACACCGATATTCCTGACCAATCCCCTGGTTGACAACAAATGAACTTTCTCGAGCCAAAGGGAAGAGATGGCAACCTTTATGTCCCACGACTGTGGAAAGTCAGGCGGGTGATTTCCTGCCGATTGTAAGTCATGTCCAGCAATATCAGGGATGTTTGTCAGGTTTTCGAAAAGCTCAGAATATCGGGACAAAACTGGTGTAATTAAATCCCATCGGTCTTTCCAGGTGGCCCAACCCCAACAAAGAAATCTTGCACTACTCACTAAAGATGGTCTATAGCCGCGGAAAAACCGGGGTGGAATTGGCTGGTACCCGCCAATGGAAAAGACGCTCTTCAGTGATTCATAGTGACTTAATGCCCTTTTCATGAAGTAATAGAAACTCGGCATGGGCACGCAATCCTCTTCCACGAAGACGGCAGATCTATACGCGTTAAGCACGATGCTAACGTTGTCATTAATCCCAGGCAGCCCCCGATTCTGTTCTCCAAAGTGGAGCTCTGTCTCAACCCAGTCAACGTCTTCTGCTATGGCACGGGTTTTCTCCACGAGCCCAACATCCACATCTTCTCGGGGCCCATCCACGAACACGACAAGGCGGTCAATTTCCTGTGTTTTCAACGCGGCAAGAACCCGCTCCGTTTTGTTGGGTCGCTTGTAGGCGAAAACCACGCAAGGAACAATGCCAGCGTCAGATGGCATTGATGCTGCTTTCACACATTGACCACTTGTTCTCTACCAGCACAGGTCCCCATTTGGGCATATTGGCATACCCAGTGCCGTAACAATCACCACCCACCATAACCATAGGGGCAAGAACCCCGGAGCCAATCTGCCTCTTCACCATGGGATTGGTTTAGGGTGAACTCCATTGTGGGGGCACAACGTGTATACGCACTTTCCCGCAAAGGACTGGTGTATTTTGCCAGTCCTTTTTGCTTATATGCCCTGATCTCCCGCACAAACAACTTCAACACCTGCCTTGCCTTGTCAGGGTCGCTTTTCTTCAGCTCCTGCCTCCACTCTTTTGTAAGTTTGCGCACGATGCGTCATCGAGATCGAAATCTAGTTGAGATCTCGCTTCACTCTCCAAACGCGCGAGATCGCCCTTGATCTGGAGGGTATCCGCCTCATGTTCAGACATTCTCTTACTGACTGCCAGTAATTGCCCCCCACCCGCCTCCGCAAGGTCCATCAATCGTTCTATTG
>PVBE011602696.1_pt1 | contig 13231 bp, 10 predicted proteins | sample 1631181 | NCBI WGS metagenome assembly PVBE01 (sample SAMN08397723, study PRJNA350692) | Marine metagenome, whole genome shotgun sequencing project. | isolation source: water | place: Pacific Ocean | collected 2012-04
GCCAGATTGGGTCTCCGTTTTTTTTTTTACCCGCCGTCGATCTTTGATGTGTTCGGAATGACTTTCCATAAGCTCGAGGTTGCCCTCGGCCTTGGAAGCTGGATCCTTCTTCAACGGGCCTGCTAATGCTGCAGCTGCAGCTTCTTTCCTTTTCTTTACGTCGGCGACTTCAGCGGCTTTTTTCGCTGCCTCGACGTCACCACCGGCGAGGAGGTGTGGATGTATGACACCTTCGCGGCGGTGTGGGGTTCGCCGCTGGTCGCCGACGGCAAGGTGTACCTCGGCGACGAAGACGGCGACGTCATCGTGCTCAGGGCCGGCCGCGAGATGGAGGAGCTCGCCGAGATGAACCTCGGCAACGCCGTCTACGGCGCCCCGGTCGCCGCCAACGGTGTCCTCTACATCAACTCCCGCAACAAGCTCTACGCCCTACAGCAGCAGTAACCCCCACCTGCCGACTCCCACCCACCTACGCGACCAGCGGGCGCGAGGGCGTGTGAGGACAAGGCGCGCGCAGCCTGCGAGCGCGGAGGCGTACCTTTAGGTACGTCGAGCACTCGCAGCCAGCGCAACGCAGTCATCGCGCGCCCTCGCGCCCGCTAGCGGGTGCCTTCCGCGATCGCATACAAATGCTCGCCGGCACGGATGTAGAAGTGCCCGTGTGATATCGCCGGGGTGCTCAGCGTGTAGCCGTCGAGCGAGTTGGTTGCCAAGATCTCGAACTCGCGGCCAGCCTTCACGACGGTGGTGACGCCGTCCTCGTTCATGGCGTAGATCTTGCCGTCGGCGAGTAACGGCGAAGAGCTGTAGGTACCGGGCTCGAGGCGCTGTCTGGTGTAGACGAGCTCGCCCGTCTGTACGTCGAGGAGGTGCATGACGCCGTTGTCGGTGACGACGTACAACAACTCGCCGTCGCTCACCGGCGTGGGAACGTCGGGGCCGCTGTCGAACGACCAGAGGAGGTGCGACGTGGTGATATCTCCTCGGCCGCCGGCCTCCAGGGCGAGCATCGGGCGGACGCGTGTCGGTGCGATGATGACGCCGCCGATGATCAGCGGCGAGGCGACGATGCGGTAGTTGCGGTTGTTCCGCGGGTTCAGGCCGTCAGCGCGCCACAGCTCTTCGCCGGTCTGCGGGTCGTGACCGGTGACCACGTCGCCGCCGGTGATAACGATCTCCGTCGTGCCGTCGTATTGCAGCAGGGCGGGCGTGGTGTAGGAATCGGGGGATTCGTGGATTGCGTTGGTGGGGCGCTGCACCATCCACACGGTTTCGCCGGTCATCTTGTCGATGCGCAACACATAGGAAGGATCGTCGGTCCTCATGCCGTGCAGCACCTGCACGTACAAGGCGTCCTCGTGCAGCAGCGGCGAGGAGGCGAAGCCCCAGTTGAGGCCGAAGCGCCAGTAGTCGTCGGAGATGTTGCGCGCCCAGAGCTGCTCGCCGTCGAAGTCGAAGGCGCGCAGCCAGCCGGTGCCGGTCATCACCCATACGTGCTCACCGTCGGTCACCGGCGACGGAGTCGACATGTTCTGCTTGCGCTCCTGGTGATCGTTGTCGCTGAGGACCTTCTTCCAGATGATTGAGCCGTCGCGACGGTCTACGCGCCACAGTTCGACGTTGAGGTTTTCGGCCTGTTCGGTCTCGGCTTCGCGCGGAGCAAAGGCACTGGCGTCAAGAGCTTCGCCGCCTCCGCGGGGCTGGCCGCCGCCCGGCTGGCTACCTCGGCCGCCGCGGCCACGACGGCGCCGTTCGGCCGCTCGTGTGACGGAGGAGACGTTGAGGAAGATCGAGTCTTCCCAGATGATCGGCGTGGCGCCGGTCCAGGCGGGGACGTCGAGCGTCCACTCGATGTTGGAGTCCGTGCCCCAGGTGGTGGGCAGGCCGGTTTCGCCGCTGGTTCCGTTGAGGTACGGGCCGCGCCACTGCGGCCAGTTCTCGGTGGCGGCGCCGACAGCGCCGGCCGAGTCGGCGTTGGTCGCCACGATGACTCCGACGGCGACGGACAACGACAGGATCGTTAAAGCCAGGGTCCTTTTCACTACGTAGTTCCTCCTCACGGGGATACTGCTCTCCTCATGGGGACGCTGGGAGATTCGTGGTGTCGTCGGCGCGGGATCCCTACCCCGCAGTCACATCTTGCGCCTGCGGGGCGTGCCCGGATCGTGAGCGCGTCCTTGTTCGCCTCCATCGTCCTAGATTCTCGCCTCGATTCCAAGTGCTGGGCTCCGATCGTTCCGTCAGTCGGTGAGGCCGGCGAGTTTGCGGAAGGCGTCCCGGACCTCCTGGGGCGCACGACAGGGACGGTTGGTCGCGGTTTCGATCCAGATGTGCTCGGTGACGCCGGTGGCGAGTGATTCGTCGTCGCGATGGACTTCGTAGGCGAAGTGGATGGCGCGGCTGGCCAGACGCTCGATCCAGCAGGTGACGCGCACGGTGTCGCCGTAGCGCGCCGGATGCTGGTACCGGGCGCGCAACTCGGTGTTCACCAATCGATAGCCCAAGCCTTCGATCTCGGCGTACGGGTAGCCGCTGCGGGCGCACAGATCGGTGCGCGCGACCTCGAACCAAACGAGGTAGTTGACGTGGTGGACGACGCCCATCTGGTCGGTCTCGAAGTAGCGCACTTCGACATCCACGTGGGCTTTGAGCGGGTTGGCCATGCGTCTCTCAGGCTGTGATCGACGTCACAGCGTACCGTTGCACGAAAGTGATTGACAGCAATGACCGTCCGTTGGGAGCATCTCGGAATGAGTCGAGAAGGATATCCAGGACCGGAACGCCGCAGGTTTCGGCGGCTCGCCCTGCACTATCCGGTGTTCATCGAGACCGTGACGACGCCAAAGGCCGCTCCGGACGTGGTCGCCGACGGCGTGACGGTAAACCTGAGCTTCGGCGGTGCGCTCGTCGGCCTCACCGACGTTGTTGCCCTGCAGGGCGCAACGCCGGTGAAAATCCGCTTCGTCGGCGAGGGAAGAGCAGCTCCCTTGGCGATGCCCGGCGTCGTCTGGCAGCGCCGGGACGCGGTCGCAGGAGGCAACGTGGCGGTCGAGTTCGATGCGCCGTTGCTGGCATACGAAGGCGCCGTCGAGATCGCCGATCGCCTCGAGTGGCTGCGGGAGATGGGGGGCGAGGAGTTCTTGCGGGGGATTGTCGATCGCTTTCTCGACGGGGTCCCGGAGGGGATCCAGCGGGCAACGCACAGCAGCAAGGCCGGGGACCTGGAGGCGGTGGCGCAGATCGCGCGGTCGTTGAAGTCGAGCGCCGGGAACATCGGCGCCGTCAATCTCTATGAGGTGGCACGTCGGGCCGAGCTGGCGGCGCGCGAAGCCGACGCGACGACGGCGGCCCGTTTCGTCGACAGCCTGCAGGACTACTTCGACGCCATCCGGTGCGAGCTCGAGGACGTTCTCTGAAGCACTCTCTGGCGAGCAGCGGCTGGAAACGCCGAATACAGACCTGGAATGATCTACTCTTCCCTGCAATAATCAATCGTGGCTTTCGACTGCACTGATTTGACCAAGAATAACCATCAAGAGGCATTAATCACCACCTGTGATTAGTGTGCGGGGCGGGGACTTATTCGGGTGCGAGCGCGAATACCCCGCCGCAGACACACGGACTCGGGAACTCCATGGTCTGGAACTGGACGCCGTACGCGCTTCCGCTCTTTGCCGCGTCGGTGATCTACATCGTCGTTGCGGTCCTGGGCTGGCGTCGGCGCGGGCCCGGTGTGACGGCGTTCGTCGTGCTGCTGGGATTGGTATCCATCTGGAGCGCCGCGTCCGGCTTCGAGATCCTCAGCGCATCGTTGCCGCAGAAGCTGCTCTGGGCGCGCGTGGAGTACATCGGCATCGTTTTGGCTCCCGTCACCTGGCTCGTCTTCTCGCTGCAATACGCCGGTCGCGTCCGTCGTCCGGGATACCCGTTGCTGGCTCTCTTGTTCGCTGTGCCGTTGACCACGCTCGCACTGCTGTGGAATTCGACAGCGACGGGCCTGATCTGGCGCTCGGCGGGTTTGAGCGACGGGCCGGGTTTCGACCTGCTGCGCCTGAGCTACGGCCCCTGGTTCTGGGTCCATACCACGTACTCCTACTTGCTGTGGGCCGCGGCCACGGTGATCCTGTTGCTCGCCATGAGGCGTTCGCCCTACCTCTACCGGAAGCAGGGGTTGGCCGTGGCCTTGGCTGTTGTTTCGCCTTGGGTGCTCAACGTGCTGTACGTCAGCGGGGTCGTCGCGCTCGACACGACTCCGTTTGGCTTCACCCTGACCGGCGTGGCGATGTTCTGGACCCTCGCGCGGCAGCAGTTCCTCGACATCATGCCGGTGGCGCGGGCGCGCATCGTCGAGAGCATGCACGACGGGATGATCGTCCTCGACGACGAGGATCGCATCATCGACCTGAACCCGGCCGCGGTGACGATCATCGGCGAGCCCGCGTCGTCCGTCATCGGCCGCGGGTTCGACGCCGTCTTTTCGGGGAGAGTCGAGCTCCACGAGCTGACCGGCGAGGACAACGAGCTGCAGCTCGAGGCGGTGCTCACGGGCGACGACGACCCGCGCAGCTTCGAGCTGCGCAGCTGGCCGTTGTTCGATCGTGGCGACGAACCCTGCGGCAGATTGATGGTCTTTCGCGACATCACCCGGCAAAAGCGTGCGGAGGATGCGCTGCAGGGCAGCCAGGAACGGCTGCGAGTGGTTATCGAGCAGATGCCGGCGGTGCTGTGGACCACCGATGGCGACCTGCGCTTCACGCAGATGCTGGGCGCCGGCCTGCAGCAGCTTCGCGTCCCACCGGACGCTGCCAGCGGCATGGACCTATTCGAGTTCTACGGCACCATCGACAACACCCACCCGGCGATTGCCGCGCACCTGAGGGCACTCAACGGCTCTCCCACGACGTACTCGGTGGAGTGGTTCGGACGCGACTTCGAGTGTCACGTCGAGCCGCTCATCGACAGTCGCGGCACACCCTGCGGCATCATCGGCGTCGGCCTCGATGTGACCGAGCGGCAGGACTTGCAGGAGCAGCTGCGCCAGTCGCAGAAGATGGAGGCCATCGGGCGCATGGCGGGAGGTGTGGCTCATGATTTCAACAACCTGCTCACGGCGGTCGCCGGATACGCGCAACTGGCGCACGAGGACCTCGAGGCCTTGGAACAGGACCCATCGGCCATCGCCAAGCTGCGCCGCGACCTCGAGGCCATCGGACACGCTTCGGAGCGCGCCACGTCGATTACCGCCCAGTTGCTGGCGTTCAGTCGCCGCCAGGTGCTGCAGCCTCGGTTGCTGAAGCTGAACGAGACCCTCGAAGACATGGACAAGATGCTGCGCCGCCTGATTGGCAGCCACATCGAGCTGGTCGCCTACCTCAACCCCGAGTGCGATCTCGTGAAGGTGGATCCCGTGCAGGTGCAGCAGGTGCTCATCAACCTCGTGTTGAACTCCCGCGACGCGATGCCGAACGGCGGCGAGATTACGCTGGAGACCATGAACCTGGAGCTCTCCGAGGGGCGCACGGTTGCCTACGATGTCGTTGAACCCGGGCAGTACGTGCTGCTGTCGGTGGCCGACGATGGATTCGGCATGGACGAGCGCACCCGGGCGCACCTCTTCGAGCCGTTCTTCACTACCAAGGAAGAGGGCAAGGGCACCGGCCTTGGGCTCTCCACGGTGTACGGCATCATCAAACAAACGGGGGGCTACATCGAGGTCGACAGCAAGGTCGGTGAGGGAACCACCTTCAAGATCTACTTCCCGGCCGCGGATCCGGAGGAGATGGAGGAGAGCGCCCGTCCGCGGGAGACGCAGGCGCCGCACCTGCGGGGTGACGAGACCGTGCTGCTGGTGGAGGACGAAGAAATGGTGCGTGAGCTGGCCAGCCGCGTGTTGAACGGGCATGGGTATTTGGTTCTCGAGGCGGAGTCGGGCGCCGAGGCTCTGGAGATGTGCCGCCGCCACGAGGGGCCCGTCGACGTCCTGGTCACAGACGTCGTCATGCCGGGAATGAACGGCAGCGAGCTCGCCAGTCGCATCGCCAACATCGTCCCGGACGCCGCCGTCCTCTTCATTTCCGGCTACACGGGGGGGGCGTTGGTCGAGCACGGCGTGTTGCAGGACGGCACCAATTTCCTGCAGAAGCCGTTCTCTCCGCACCGCTTCATGCGCACGGTGCGTGAGGTGCTCGACGCGCGCGACTGAACGACGCGTCGGCCCCGTCTGAGCCCGGTGCGACGTGGTGGCACGGTTGGGTGAATACCGCTACCTTCTCCCCATGGAGGAGCGGTTCGCGGTCCAATACTGCTACGAGTCACCGCAGGCGAGCCCATGAAGTGGTCGTCGGCGCTTTCTCACGAGCGTTCTCCCAGGTTTGCCGTCGCGGAAGCTCTCGAGAGCGTCGACGCCGATCTCGGGGGCGCCTCCGCAGACCTCGTGTTGGTGTTCGTCTACCCCAGCCAGACAGACCAATACCCGTTGGTGGCGGAGGCGATCGCCGAGCGTCACCCGAAGGCCGCCCTGGTCGGCTGCTCGGCCGCCGGGGTTGTCGGTGGCGGGGAGGAAGTCGAACACGAGCCGGCGTTGGCGTTGACCGCCGCGGTTCTCCCCGGCGTCAAGGTGGATCCGTTTCACCTGTTGCCGAACGAGATGGAACTGCTGGGCGGCGAGGCCGGCTTGTGGCGCCGTCGTGTCGGGGTGCCTCCCGACGACGACCCGCAGTTCCTGCTCTTTCCGGATCCCTTCACCTGCGACGCCGACGTGTTGGTAGGTGCCCTGGACCAGGCGTATCCGACGAGCCCGAAGGTCGGGGGCTTGGCGAGTGGCGGTACGTCGCCCGGCGAGAATCGGCTGTTTGCGGGCGACGAGATCCATTCCGCCGGCGCCGTCGGGCTGGTACTACGCGGAAATATCGTGATGGACACGATCGTCGCGCAGGGCTGCCGGCCGATCGGCGACCCGCTGTTCGTGACCTGGGCCGAAGAGAATATCCTTTGCCAGCTCGACGGACGTCGTGCCACCGAGGTCCTTTCCGAGCTCTACGATTCGCTGGCCGGCGAAGACCAGGAGCTGTTTCGCGACGCGCTTCACCTGGGCGTGGTCATGCAGGCAGGCGAGCAGGAGTACCGGCACGGCGACTTCCTCGTCCGCAACGTCATCGGCATGGACCCGGAGTCGGGTGTGCTCGCCGTGGGCGAACGGCTGAGCAACGGGCAGGTGGTCCAGTTTCATGTGCGCGATGCCAAGACCTCTGCCTCCGACCTCGAGGCAATGCTCGATCGTTGCCGGCACGACCTCGGTGGCGCCAGCCCGGAGGGAGCTCTTCTGTTTTCGTGTCTGGGACGGGGCGAACGGCTCTACGGCGTCCCCGACCACGACAGCAACATGATCACAGCCAACCTCGGGCGCATGCCCATCGGCGGCTTTTTTTGCAACGGAGAAATCGGCCCTGTGGGCGGACAGAGTTTTCTGCACGGGTACACGAGCTCGATTGCCGTGTTCCGCGCCCGTAACGATCCGTGAAGATGCGTGAACGTGAAGGAGAAAGACGCATGAGTCGGAGAATAGCGAATCGGACCCTCATGGCGACCACGGTCGCCTTGCTTGTTTCCGTGGTGTTGCTGCCGGTGGCCTCGGCCACCGCGCCGCAGGCTCCCGACACCGAACAGGTCAACGCCAAGATCCGCGAGGAAGGGTGGGAGAACTCCCAGGTGATGCGCACGCTTCACTTCCTCACTGACCGATATGGTCCGCGGCTGACCGGCTCCCCGAACTACGAGAACGCCGCCAAGTGGGCCATCCAGCAGATGGAAGACTGGGGCTTCGCCAACGCCCACCTCGAAGGATGGGATTTCGGTCGTCCCGGTTGGCTCAACGAGCGTTTCTCAGTACATATGATCGCACCGGTGAAGGATGCTCTCGTCGGCGAAGTTCTGGCCTGGACGCCGAGCACAGACGGCGCGGTGACGGCCGGTGTTTTCCACCTGGTAGCCCCCGAGGGGCCGACCGAAGCTGAGCTCGAGACGTTCTTCAGCCGGGTGCGCGCCGATGTTGCCGGCAAGATCGTGCTGGTTGGTGAGCCTGCCGAGCCTGGCGTCAGTTTCGGCCCGGCAAACAAGCGGCGCGACGACGAACAGCTACGCCGACAGTACGATCCAGACCGCGAGCCGGCGGCACGCGGCGGCCGTCGTGGTCGTGGAGGACGGGGTGGTCCGGCGCCCGATCCGGATGCGCTTCCGGCGCGCGAAGTGGCGGCCCGCATCGATCAATTCCTCATCGACAACGGTGCCGCGGTGCGTATCAACGACGGCGCCCGTGTGCACGGGCTGATCCGCGCGTTCGCCAACCGCGCCTACGCTTCCGAGGAGGCGCTGCCCACCGCCATTCTGCGCAACGAGGACTTCGGCCGCATCGCGCGGCTGCTGGAGTACGGCGACAGCGTCGTGCTCGAGGTCGACATCGTCAATCGGGACTACCCGCAGGGGCAGACCGTCTACAACGCCATCGCGGAGGTCCCCGGCACCGATAAGGCCGATGAGGTCATCATGTTGGGTGGGCACCTTGACTCCTGGCACGCCGCCACCGGCGCCACCGACAACGCCACCGGCGTCACCGTGATGATGGAGGCGGCGCGGATTCTCAACGCCATCGGCGTGAGGCCGCGGCGTACCATTCGCGTGGCCCTGTGGGGCGGGGAAGAGCAGGGGTTGCTGGGCTCGCAGGCCTACGTTGCCGAGCACTTCGGCAGCGCCGAGGACCCCAAGCCGGAGTTCGACAAGTTCGGTGGCTACTTCAACATCGACTCCGGTACCGGCCGCGCCCGCGGCGGCAGCGTGTTCGGCCCGCCCGAGGCCGCGGCGGTGCTGCGCCAAGCATTCGCGCCGTTCGAGGATCTCGGGGTCATGGGCGCCAGCGCCACGAGCAGTCGCCGTCGCGGCGGCACCGACAGCACCTCGTTCAACGCGGCCGGTCTGCCCGGTATCGGCATGCAGCAGGATCCCATCGAGTACAGCAGCCACACCTGGCACACCAACCTCGATACCTACGAGCGCGCCATCGAGGATGACCTCAAGAGCTCGGCAATCGTGATCGCCGCGGCGCTGTACCAGCTCGCCATGCGCGACGAGCTGTTGCCGCGCTTCTCGGCTGCAGAGATGCCACAGCGTCCGGGAGGGCAATAGGCGAGGCCACCCGTTGAGAGGTCCGGGCTAGGCGTCGACGGCCGCGACGAGATCCGAGAGATGCCAGCCCTTGTCGAGATAACGCTCCACGCCGATCGCCTTGAACGCCCGCCGATGATCCTCTGCGCTGGTGCCGACGATCTTGACCTGTGGCCGGATTTGCACCAGCTGTTTTGCGAAGTTGCCCAGGTCGTCGAGCGACATCTCGTAGTCCAGGATCACGACGCCGATCTCCTCGTCGGCGCGGAACAGCTTGAACGCTAGCTCCTCGCTCTCGGCCTTGTAGCAGACGCAGCCGACCTGCTCGAGGAGCTGTGCGCACAATGATCGCACCTCGCGGATGTCGTCGATTACCAGCACGTGGTCCTTGAACGGCCATTGGATGTCACGCGGGTGGTCGATCTCCAGCAGCGTCTCGATGAGCGGGTCGGCCTGAAGCGACTCCGACGAGCTCGGGAGCGCCACCAAGATGCCCCCGTCGAGCCATGTCTTCGATCGCATGATCCACTCCACCGGCTCCCGCGCCGCGGGCTGGATGCGGATCCATTGTTCGTTGGATTCCACCAGGTGCGTGATGGCGTCGGCGCCGAACAGCTCGTCGAGGCGTTGCGCATCCGTGCCGGCCAGAGTGCGGCCGAGCATTTCGCGCGACTTGCAGTTGGTGTTGACGATGCGGCCGCGGCTGTCGACTTCGATCAGCCCGAACAGGGCGACGGCTCCGGTGTACTTGGTGGCACCGGCGCTGTTGACGGCCTCGACCATCTCTTCGAGCTCGAAGGGCTTCTCGATGAAACGGAAAACGCCCGAGTGCCGCGCGTCGCGCTGCAAGTCGGTGGAAGGAAAGCCGGTGATGACGATCGCCTGCATGCTGGGATCGACGGCGCGCAGGACGTTGGAGACGCGCAGCCCATGGATGTGATCACTCAGCATCCAGTCGGTGACGAGAACCTGCGGGCGGAAGCGCACGCCATGGTCGATCGCCACGCGGCCGGCGTCGACGGTGCTGACCTCGTGACCCTGCTCGGTAAGGCTGGCTCTGAGGTAATCGCGGTAACGTTCTTCGTCGTCTGCGATCAGTACGCGCACGTCGGCTATTCCGTGTTCTGAACCGTTGGCAGGGGGCTGAAGCACCCCCGGGAGTTCCTCAGCCCCCTGCGAGGGGCAGCGCCAACGTAACGGTGGTCCCCTCGGACGGAGAGCTTGCCACATCGAGCGACCCTCCGTGATCGGTAACGATGGCGTGGGCCAGGCTCAGGCCGAGCCCTGTGCCACCTTGTTGTCTTTTGGTCGTATAGAACGGATCGAACAGGTGGTCGATGACATCCTCGGGCACGCCGGCGCCGTCGTCCGTGACGGTGATGAGCACGCTCTCCGAGGGGGCGTCCTCCGCCACCGCGACGGCCACGAACGATCCCCCGGACTGCAGGCCATTCGTGATCAGGTTGACGAGCGCCTGTCGCAGCTCGGTGCGGTCGACCTCGACGGCAGGCAGCCCCTCATCCTGATTGCGCTCGAACTCCACTCGTGCGGCGTGGTCCGGCAGGCTCTTGTGCGCCAGGTCCACCGCCGCCTCGATGATCTCGTTGAGATCGGACGGCGATCGCTCGCGGTCTCCTCCGCGCGCGAAGCGCAGCAACCCGCGGATGATCTCGGCGCAGCGCTTGGCATCGGCCTCGATGTCGGCGAGCGCCTTCTTGACGATGGCGCGGGCATCCTCGTGGTCGAGCGCTCCACCGGCGTACTGTGCCGCCATCAGGATCCCCCCGACGGGGTTGTTGACCTCGTGGGCGATGCCTGCGGCGAGCGTGCCGATCGAGGCCAGCCGCTGGTTCCGTTGCAGCAGTTCCTCGATGGCCTTGCGCTCGGTGATGTCGTGCATGATGCCCACCGAGCCGCGGATCTCTCCGGTAGCGTCGCGAATCGGCGCCAAGGTCAGCCTGCCTATTATGGTAGAGCCGTCCTGGCGCATGCGGGTCACCTCGCGGCTGGCCACGACCTCTCCGTTACGCACTCGCTCCATCAAGCGATCAGCGGCTTCGCGCTGTTGTTCGGGCATGATTGACAGCAGGTCGCTGCCGATTGCCTCGTCGGCGGCGAAGCCGAGCATTTTCTCGGCGGCGGGGTTCCAGCCGATGATCGTGCCGTTCATGTCCGCGGCTACGATGGCGTCGGGCGATGATGCCACCACCGCCGCCGAAATATAGATCGAATCGTCGTCGCGCTGCAGCATGGCGGGTATAGTAGCGCGACCATGCGGAGATTCGAGCAGTACGTCCTGCCGGGGATCGTCTTCCAGTCGGTGCTCATCGGCGGCGCGTATGCCACCGGCCGGGAGATCGTTCAGTACGGTGCTCGCCTCGGTGCGTTGGGTCTCTACAGCATCGCTGCGATCTTCATTGGCTTCTCTGTCATGAGCATGGTCGCCTTCGAGTTCGCACGCGTCAGCGGCGCGTACGATTACCGTAGCTTCGTGCGTGCTCTCATTGGCCCGTTGTGGCCGTTGTTCGACGTCCTGTTCGTCGTCATGGCGGTGCTGGTCATCGCCGTCGTCGGCGCGGCGTCGGGCGACGTGGTCGAGAACATCCTCGGGCTGCCCTATTGGGTCGGCGTGGTCGCTGTGATCTGTCTGGTGGGCGTGCTCACCACCAGCGGCCGCAAGGCGATCGAGCGCTTCAAGACGTTGGGCTCGATCATCCTCTACGGCGGATACGTGGTCTTCGCCGGCGCCGTTTTGAGCCAGCGTTGGCCGCAAGCGGTGGCGGTGCTGCGGGGCACGTCCGGTACCGCTTCCGGCGCGCCGGAGGCGACGATCGCGACCGCCTTCGGTGTCGGCGTGCTGTACGTCGGCTACAACCTTGCCACCATGCCCGCGACGTTCTTCACCCTCGATCGCCAGACGTCGCGGCGGCAGGCCGTCGGCTCCGGGCTCATCGCCGGCTGCATGGCAACGGTGCCCTTCGTGCTCACCTACCTGGCGATCATGAGCTTCTACCCCGATGCGGAGGTCACCGGCGCCACCGTGCCTTGGTTGGTAATGCTGCGTCGAGTGGGTGGCGACGCGCTGCTGGCCGGGTTTGCGCTGGTGATCTTCTGGACGCTGGTGGAGACCAGCACGGGTATGATCCACGCCATCGTCGATCGGCTGGCGGTGAACCTCGCCGAGATTGGCCGCCCGCCGATGACCCGCGCGCAGGTGGGTACGCTCACGGTTACCGTGCTCGCGTTGGCCGCCCTTCTCTCCCGCCTCGGGCTCATCGACCTCGTGGCGCGAGGCTACACAGCCATGGCGTACGGATTCCTGCTGTTGTTCGCCTTGCCCTTGCTGACGGTGGGGGTTTATCGGATCCAGCGGGCATCCGCATCGCGCTGAGGCGGTACTATCAACGGCAGCATGCCCGTTCCGGATGAGGAGGCGATTCCGTTGAGCGAACACCAGCACGACTGCCATTCGCACGACTCTGCAGCGCCCGCCGAGCCCGAGCCAAAACCAGAAGACCACTGCTGCCATGGTGCGGAAGAAGCGCCGGAGCAGGCGCCAGCGGACAGTTGCTGCCATGATGCCGAGGCGGCGCCCGAACCGGAACCGGAGCATCAGTGCTGCCATGGTGTCGAGGGGGCGCACGCCGCGGAGGCCCCCGTGGTCGAGATTCCGCCGGGAGCGCCCGCATGGATCTGTCCCATGTGCCCGTCGGTGCGTGCCGCTGAGCCCGGCGCTTGTCCGATGTGCGGGATGGCGCTCGACCCCGAGACGATCGCCGGCCCGTCGATTCTCTACACCTGCCCGATGCACCCTGAAGTGCAGCAGGAAGAGCCCGGCGCGTGTCCCATCTGCGGCATGGCGTTGGAGCCGACCACGGTAATGCTCGAGGAAGACAACCCCGAGCTCGACGATATGCAGAGGCGTTTCAAGCTCAGCCTGCTGTTCACGCTGCCGGTGTTCTTCCTGGCGATGTCGGAGATGATCCCGGGGCAGCCGGTACAGCGGGCGATTCCGGCGCCGTGGCTCGGCTGGATCCAGCTCGCGCTGGCCACGCCGGTGGTGCTGTGGGCCGGC
>PVBE010580631.1_pt1 | contig 13230 bp, 10 predicted proteins | sample 1631181 | NCBI WGS metagenome assembly PVBE01 (sample SAMN08397723, study PRJNA350692) | Marine metagenome, whole genome shotgun sequencing project. | isolation source: water | place: Pacific Ocean | collected 2012-04
ACTTCCACTTCTTTGATCACTTCCACTTCACGCGTCCTGGTCACACCTTCTTTATCCACAAACACTTCTTTAATCACTTCGACTTCAACAGTGTCACCCTTGACTTCTTTGATCACTTCAACTTCTTTGACTACCTCTGTCGTACAAGCGAAAATCGCTAAAGACACGACAAGAAGTAAGGCCGGAAGCCCAAGCAACTTAAAATAACTCATAATTAAACCTCTTCTTTTTCAATCCTTTTTAGGACCTGACTAATGATTTGCCCAATAATTAATATTATAGGATAAAACTAGGAAGTGGCAACTTTTTTGCTACATAGGTACTGAATCATACTGTGACACTGGTGACGGAGAATGGGAGTTTTTACACCCAGCGATGTGTAATTGATAATTTCGGACGCATGTTTATCTGTGATTGGGGCAACGAAAGAATCCGGGTTCTTAAGGCAGACGGGCAGTTTCTCCAAATGACTCTAGGTCAATCGGGTCTTTCTCCATGGGCGGCTAATTTCCTAAATATAAATGTAGAAGAGGGTCAGGCAAGAGAAAGGTCTGATCTCCATAATAAAATATCAAGTTTACGAATCCAGAAAATAGACACGAAATGTCTTCACATATCGAGGAATATTTCTAGTCTCCAATGGCATTATCATTGCCTCCAGATGGGCATCTTTATGTCATTGAAAATAACCGGCACAGGATATAAATATTTAAGACCGTAATCTAATCGAATTTACCAATTAGAGAAGTCAGGACCAAAATCTCACTATTCTGCCTCGAAAGCCCGATTGTTAAAGCTGTCTCAGTCGTGGATCCAATTTATCTCTTAGCCAATCACCTAAAAAGTTCATTGAAAACACGATGAGGAGGATAGCTATGCCAGGGAAAAAGCAAATCCACCAAGCGGTAGACATGTAATTTCTACCCTCTGCCACCATACTACCCCAGGAAGGTTGAGGTGCCGGTATACCTACTCCCAAGAAGCTTAAGACGGATTCAGTCACTACCAGTGAACCGACTTGCAGAGAGGCCAGAACGAGAACCGTGTTAAAGAGCCCGGGCAATATATGTCTTAAGCAAATCCGTAGTGGGGAGGTGCCAGATACTATGGCAAGAGAAACATAGTCCATCTGTTTCAAAGATAATGTTTCTGCCCTGACTTGTCTGGCAAATGGAGGCCAAGTAAAAATTGAAAGCAAGATTATTACCAACATAAGGCTAGGGGACCAAATGACTGCTGCTACCAACACAACTAAAATAAACGGTATTGCGTACATGAAATCGACCAATCGCATTATGATTTCATCCACAACCCCACCGAGGTAACCTGACATAAGACCTAATAACGTACCTATGAACGTACCAAAAAACAAAACCGTACCAGCAACAATCAAAGAAATCCTAGTACCGTAAATGATCCTTGTGAGCACGTCTCGTCCAATGTGATCACCGCCTAGAAAGTATGGAGATTCATTATTCTCGCTCAACCAAGATGGTTCTATGTTTCTCAAATCCAGATTTCCTTCTAAAGGAGGGTAGGGGGATATGAGAGGGGCGAAAATACCGACCAGTAAAAGAATTACAATGATGGCAACTGGTAAAACCGGCAGAGATCTTACTTGTCCCCAAAGGCTGCGTTTGCTTGATAAAGTTACCACTTGCTTAGTCTTCCTTAACTTATTCTAATTCTGGGGTCTAATAATGCATAAAGAATGTCCGCCACTAGACTACATAGTAGAAATATGACAGAGAAAACGAGTGCCAGACCTGTAATTAACGGGAAATCCGTGTTGAGGGCTGCCATCACAGATAGCCTGCCAAGTCCGGGCCAAGCGAAGACGGTTTCTACAACGACAGTTCCCGTAAGGAAATTCGCCAATAATATAGCAGCATAAGTTAAAGGGGCTATTAAGGAATTCCTAAATGCGTGCTTCCATATTATGGCTTTCGTTGATACTCCTTTAGCTCTCGCTAATTTGACATATTCGCTATCAAGCACCTCCAACATAGATGAACGAGTTAAGCGTAACAGGCCAGCTGCCGGAAGCCATCCTAGTGTTATTACGGGCATAACGTAGTGGGTCCAATCCCCTTTTCTAGATGTCGGGAGCCACCCGAGATATACACTGAAAATCCAGATGAAAACTAGGGCTATCCAAAAGGGAGGTGCGGCCTGACCAAGGAGAGCAAAACTTCGTCCCAGGTAATCCCACCCGGTCGTTCTTTTAACAGCGGACAATACGCCCAGTGGAATTCCTATAAGTAATGCACATAAGAAAGAAATACCTGATAATTGCAACGTTGCAGGTAGGAATTTTAATATCAAATCTAGTGAATTACGTCTGAAATGAACAGAGTCACCGAAGTCTCCCTGGACGGCGTTTTTCAACCAAACCAGATACTGGACAATCAGCGGTTTGTCGAGACCCATTGCCTTTCCCTGCGCCTCCCATACTTCGGCGGTCATGCGGGTATATGAAGACATATAAAGATATCGAGGGTCACCAGTTGCTCTAGACAACATGAAAACTACCAATGTGATCGCTATGACCACAACAAGCAGTGAGATCAATCGTCTAGTTATGAATCTTCCCAAATCTTGTTCCTAAAAAGAGGAAGCGCCCGCACCGAAAGGGGTGCGGACGCTCCTTAGTTTCTTACTCGTCCCAGACTGGCAGGTTACTCTGACAGTACTATAGTTTCAGCACTATTGAAGTATCCAGTCATATATGGGCGCCATTCCACAATCTTAGGGGAGTAAATAAAGTAATTCCCCACTGTAGCAACAGCTGATTGAGTTTGCCAGTGTGACATATATTCAGTCATGGCAACATTATTACCTAGTCGTTTATCCATGTCTGGTTCTATGTCGTTTTGCTTACCAATTGCGCAAATGTCATCCGGCAAGGTTACCCCACCAAGGTGGCCTGGATGCGCACAGTAGAAGTTGGCGATTGATTGTCCGGGTAGCCAGCCGATCCCGTGCAACCACGGAGTGTTCATGGTTTTATCAACTGATTCAGGTCTACGAACGGCATAGTCAGCATGGTCAATGGTGACATCTAACTCAAGGTTAGTAATCCACATCTCACCGATCGCATCTGCTATCTCACAGTCCCAAATGGCTGGAAGGTTGCAGGCCGACCAAAGAGTAATCTCAAAGCCTTCTGGGTAGCCAGCATCTATAAGCTTCTGCTTTGCACCAGCGACATCATAGGGGACTCGCCACTCTTCATTGAATTCAGGTCTATCCGGGGTGATGTTACTTGCAACATAGGCCGTTTCACCAAATCCACCGAGGACCGTATCTACTATTTTCTGTCTGTCTATAGCCATAGAAAGGGCCCATCGGACCTGTCGAGCATTCTCCATAGAGGCTGTATCTTTGGGATCACCAATCCAAGCGTAACCATTCGCGAGCCCTTCGAAGGCTCCAGGCCAGTCAACTTCCAGGTTTGCCTGCACATCTGTGTTGGCACAATCCGGGCAGGTCTCACCCCAATAGTTTCCTGACCAGTAGATGGTGTTGGGAGAAGGTTTGCCTAAGGTAATAACTTTTCCACCAGTGTTTTCAACAAGGTTTGGAAGAGCCTTACCAGGCATCTGAGCTATTTCTACCTCGCCTGTAAGCATGGCAGCTTCTCTAGTGCCTTGCTCAGGCATTTCTATAACTTGTAGAGTTTCAACCCGTGGGCTCGCTCTCCAATGGCCGGCCGATGTCCTCGCAGTCATTTGGTCGTGACCATCCCATGCATCAACTACGTATGGGCCGGAACCAACAGCATCTGTGAGGAATTTATCTTCGCCTAATTCATCATATGCTTTTTTACTAGTAATTCCATAAGTGGCCCCCCATCCTATGCCCCCATGCAACATACCCCATAGAGGATCAAACCCATTGTCACCGACATTCATTTGGGCCTTTCCGTCGACAACTTCCCAGCCCACTTTATGGCCAGGAGGTAATTGCTCACCTGGGTTACCAGTAGAGCCTTCCTTGAAGGAATCATTGAAAGTCCACACCACGTCTTCTGCGGTCACATTACCGAAATCGCCTCTGTCTTCATGCCAAGGAATTCCATCTCTAATCGTGAATGTGATACTGCTTTGGTCACTAGCAATTTCCCAACTGGAGGCAATTTCAGGTACATAGGTAGACTGCGACGGAACTGTTGGAGGTGGGGCCCATTGTGACCTCACTATTCCTTCAAATATGTTCCAGTCAATGCCAAACCCACCCACAGTACCTCTTGCATCCAAAGATTGCAGTTGAACTAAAGGCGGTACCAAAGGCACTGCAACTGTAAGTTTACCTTTAGGTTTGCTTGCTGCTGGTAAATCGGCCGCAACAGGCACCGAAACCTCTATTTCTTTTGTAACGGTTACAGTCTTAGTTTCACCAGGGACTTCTTTGACGATTTCCTTGGTGACCGTAACAGTTTCACCTGGAACTTCCTTAATAACCTCGACCTCTTTTATGACCTCAACTTCTGTGGTACAAGCCGCAAAAGCCAAAGATAAGGCAATAAGTAAAGCCGAAATGCCAAGACTATTGAACTTAAAATAACTCATAATTAAACCTCTTCATTTTCCAACCGTCATGGGACCGGGCTAATAATTTACCAATCGTTGATATCATAGGATAATACTACCCTATATGATAAGACTAGGTTGTGGCAACATTATTACTAGATACGTATTTTGATTATTCCAAAAAAAAATACCCGACCGACTAAGGTGCAGCCTGATTTAGGCGCAAAATTTTGAGTATGGCAAACCCTTGCTAGTTCATTAGGAAATTGTGAAAATATATCGGCACCCATGGCCCGCTAGCTCAATTGGCAGAGCAACTGACTCTTAATCAGTAGGTTCACGGTTCAAGTCCGTGGCGGGTCACCAGCCCCTTCCTTCAAAACACAACAAATCTGTAGCTAAATGTCCCCTGTCCCGGACCATGCACTTAGCTGAATTACTCCAACGGAGGGAATAAAATCCACGTACTTTTTCAAAAATACCTTTAAAGATTCATCGATGTAATCTGTTTCAGTCCACGTTTTCGCTGTAGACTTCAGATTCAACAGATTCATTGACTATCGAATGATTAGCGAGGTAGATAATATGGCGGATATGACCACAACCGATTCAGGGCTGCAGTATGAAGTTTTAGTAGCAGGTGGTGGAGCTACACCCGGACCTACGGATACAGTGTCAGCTCACTATCACGGAACCTTTGAAGACGGTCGTGTATTTGATAGTTCAGTAGAGCGCGGCGAGCCGATCGATCTTCCGGTTAATGGTGTTATTGCTGGCTGGCAAGAGGCACTCCAAATCATGAAAGAAGGTGATAAATGGCGTTTGGTAGTCCCACCGGAGCTCGGCTATGGTGCTGCAGGTGTAGGTCCTATCCCGGGAAATACCACTTTAATCTTTGAGGTTGAATTGATAAAAATTAGGTAGTTGAGTGGCTTGAAAATGGCGAAGCATCCCAATGATCAAGAAGAAGTCATAGAATAGAATCCCCTTCTCTTACAATAATCTAAGTGGAATCTGTTCCAGTATTCTTTTCTTTAGAAGAGGTTACCTCCAATCAAATTTGCAGTGATTGCCAATCCCCACAGCGGAAAAAAAGAAAGCCGTCAGGTGCTGGATTTGGTTACCCCTATTTTTGGGTCCAATGGTATCGAACTTTCCATAATAAATACTGAATTTCCCGGACATGCCAAGGATCTCACAGCTGCATTGGATCTCGATATTTACCATGGCTTGTTGGTCGTGGGTGGCGACGGTACTTTTCATGAGGTAGTAAACGGTCTTCTCAATCGTACAGACGGCAAAATCTTACCTATAGGTTTGATCCCAGCTGGCTCAGGGAATTCTGTACTGCATGACCTTGATCTCATCACCCCTGCAAAGGCTGCCAGGGCAATAATTGCGGGAAACACCCGTTTTATTGATGTGGCCCAGATTCAGATGAATCACCTTCTCACCTATTCGATTAACCTGATTGGTTGGGGACTTGTAACGGATGTTGGGAAAAGATCAGAAGCTTTTCGTTGGCTGGGCCCAAGTCGCTATACCCTTTCCAGCATTATTGAAATATTTTTGCGAAAAACCCGGAAAGCTAGATTAGTCATAGATCAACAAACAATAAATGGACAATTTTCTTTCATAGCGGCATGTAACTCCGTCCACGTAGGGAAAGGAATGAAAATGGCACCGTCTGCAGAGTTAAGTGACGGACTTATAGATCTCCTTACTGTAGAGGGAGACATAACTCGGCGAAGGCTCCTTTCAGTGCTGCCTAAGCTTTTTGACGGCACACACGTCAATGAACCGGAGGTTACCTACTACCAAGCTTCCAGTTTTTCACTCTATCCGGAAACAGACGACACCTTAAACATCGATGGAGAATTGCTGGGCACCACTCCGATAGATGTTAGCGTACTGAAACATGCAATCGAGATATTTGCGTAAATCTGAAACACTAAAATTGAAATAGATGTAATAGTCCTCACTTTACTGTCAATGACTAATGCTATTTGTTGTTTCCAACTCATTTTCGAGGCCATTCATAATGATCACATTAATACATAGTTCCCATTGGAATACCTACTGAACTTAAGACCCTGAAATGGCTTTTAGTAATGATTCAGTGAGTTCTGGTTGAGAATAGCATCATAGAAATCGGAGGAAATGGGTGAAGAATGTTGGCAAATGAAATTCTAGAGCTTCAGGGTCCCTTCACTTACGAGAACACTATGGCCACCGATCCAAACCCCAACGACTTTTCCTTTTTGCTTTTGGGTCCTGCCGTATAAAACGCTAGGGCGCCCAATTTCTGCGCCCTGCGATATTGTCCAATTTTTATCGAAATCATCAATATTTTCATATTGGCTTAACAAACCGATAAGAGCACAATTCGCACTACCTGTAGCTGGATCTTCAGACACCCCATCTAGGGGGGCAAACATCCTTGCTTTTATGTCGAAATCCTCGACGTTCCTACAATATAAATGGATATATGAAACTCCTGCTTTTTCAAAAAATAATTTGAGTTTACTAATATCTATTTGAGCTCTCACCAAGGAGTTCACGGATGAAAGTTCAACCAATAGGAAAGGAAGACCTACCGAGGCCACCTGGGGAGGATGAGTGGTGGTAAGAATTTCGGACTCATTCAGCGTCAGGACAGAGGCTACAAGAGATTTAGAAACCGGATCTCTGATAGATAAAACTTCTGGGGCCGAAAGTTCACACCAAATATATCCTGACTCATCCCTTTTGATTTTTATGGGGACTAACCCTGCTTTTTCTTCGAAGACCACTTCTTTGCCCGTATCTAAAGTTCCGAAAACTCCATTTTTTGCCAATATAAATGCTGTCCCAATATTTGGGTGGCCAGCAAAAGGAACTTCCGAATTTGGGGTATAGATACGAACCATTTTCGTCTGCCCGGCTTCTGGGGGAAAGACGAATGTGGTTTCAGAAAAATTAAATTCCTTAGCTATATTCTGCATTTGAGATTCTGACAAACCCTGAGCCTCGGGTAACACAGCTAATTGATTCCCTCTAAACATTTGCTTAGTAAAGACATCACAAACAAAATACCGATATACCATGATTTCTCGAATCCCTTAACTGGTTTTTCTATCTCCAATTATCCCATCTATTGAAAATTTGGGCTTCCGGATATAAAACACAGTCAGTCCATTAAAAGACTCCCTTAGTTGTATAAGTTTTTGGTAGACCATAAAGTTGCTCTCAGCAATCAAACATCAAAGATGTATAAATTGCAGTCAAGTCCAGTTAGAGCTATTTCCAGAGTTTTCCCAGGGCGGGACTCTAGTAATAAGGAAGATTCACCTTTGCAGGATTGATAAAATTCACCAGTGTTTGAATGTGCTGATAAAAGGGTACCAAATAGAACTTAGCCGGGCAGGATAGTATTTCGGCACCCTGCTTTGTATTCTGTTTTCGGATATTTCCAGGAACAACTGTAGGGATACGCTCCTGATATATATTCTCACAGCTCTAACCTCACACTAGCAGATAAATTGTTGAACTACCTTTCTTTGGAGAGGTATATTAAGGAAAATGAATCCTAGGATAGAGGCTCCATGGCACAATCTACAGACTTTGAAGTAAATATTTCGCTTCAGAAAAAGCTGGATTACGATGCCATCGTGATTGGTGCTGGTATTTCTGGCCTTTACCAACTATACAAATTGAGGGAACTAGGGTTAAAAGTCCGAGTTTTTGAAACAGGTACAGGGGTTGGAGGAACTTGGTATTGGAACAGATACCCTGGCGCTCGTTTTGATTCAGAAAGTTATTCCTATGCATATTCTTTCTCAGAAGAACTTTTGGCTGAGTGTAATTGGTCGGAGCATTTTGCTTCACAGCCGGAAATTCTTAGATATCTACAACACGTGACGAGGAAATTCGATCTCATAAAAGATATTCAATTTTCAAGTGATGTTAAGTCAGCTATTTATGAAGATCCAAACCGGAGTTGGGAAATCACTTTGGGTGATGGAAGTAAGTACAGAAGCCGTTTTTTAATTGCAGGGATAGGTCTACTTTCTCAGCCTACAATGCCAAAAATCGAAGGTATAGATTCCTTTGAAGGCCCTTCATTCCATACATCAAGATGGCCTCATCAGCCCGTGGATTTCTCTAAAAAGAGGGTGGCAATCATTGGAACCGGTGCAAGTGGAGTCCAAGCAATCCAGGAGATCTGCAAAAACGTGGGGCAGCTGACAGTATTTCAACGGCGCCCCAATTGGTGTGCACCCTTACACAACGACCCAATCGGTCCTGAAGAAATGAAGAGGATCAGATCTGGTTACGATGAGATGTTCGAACGATGCGATCAAACACAGGCAGGTTTTCTCCACACCGTTGATCCTAGAGGCACCTTCGAAGTAACGGAAAAAGAGAGATTTGAATTCTGGGAACATTTGTATGCAAGTAAAGGGTTCGGTATATGGCAAGGCAACTTCAAAGACGTTTTGAGTGACCCCGAGGCCAATAAATTAATGTCAGATTTCGTGGCCGATAAAATACGGACTCGTGTAAATGACCCTGAAATAGCAGAAAAATTAATCCCAAAAGATCACGGCTTTGGAACTAGACGAGTACCACTGGAGACTGAGTATTTTGAATCCTATAACAGGGAAAATGTGAAACTCATTGATATCACAGAGAACCCCATCTTGCGAATCACACCAACAGGAATATTGACTGAAAGAGAAGAATTAGAATTCGATTTCATAATATACGCCACTGGATTTAATGCTATCTTGGGTAGCTATGACAGGATTGGCATTCAAGGTACACAAGAAAAAAAATTAAGAGACCAATGGAAACAAGAATTATCTAGTTTCCTTGGACTGCAAGTTAACAATTTTCCAAATCTATTCATGATCCTTGGTCCTCACGCTCTACTGGGCAATAATCCTCGAAGTATCGAATATAACGTTGAGTGGATAACAGATCTCATCCAACACATGGGAGAAAAAGGTTTTACACGAGCGGAAGCAACAGCTGAGGCCGTTGCCAGTTGGTATGAGTATGTTCTTGAACAGGGTGAAGGCCTGTTATCTAATGAAGTGGATTCTTGGATGACCGGTGTTAACAGCAACCTCGAAGGGAGGCAAAAAAGGATCATTGCCAGATACAGTGGTAGCCAGGAATCTTACCGTAGCAGGTGTGACGAAGTGGCAGCAAACGGGTATGTAGAATTGAATTTACTCTGATTTGATGGAGCTTCATACGTTAATCATCGGGAAATTTTACAGTTTATATAGTTCCTTCTGGCCAAGATCAAACACCTCTGATACTGTTCCAAAAATTCAGATTACGGTGAGTTTCAATGCAAATAAATTTAACCAAAAAGAAGCTTAAAAGTGGGGCTCCAGCATTTGGGGCAATTATCCATGAATATTCCCCAGGTACCGTGGAACTTTTCGGTGCGATTGGATATGACTTTGTTATGATCGACTGTGAACATGGCGGCATGTCTGTAGACCAAGTAGAAAATATGGTCAGAGGGGCTGAAGTATTCGGAATTACACCAATAGCACGAATCCCGAATCATGATGCTTCCACTATTTTGAGGTTTTTGGACAGAGGAGTCCAAGGAATCATTGTTCCCCATATCAATACAAGATCTCAAGCAGAAGGTGTCACGAAGGCAGCTCGGTATCATCCGGAAGGAGATAGGGGGGTCGGTGGAGGTAGAGCCCATGACTACGGAATAAACACTACAAGATCAGAATCAACCAAATTCGTGAATGACAATATTCTCGTGATTCCAATGATTGAAGAGGTCGAAGCTATTAAGAATGTGAGTGAAATCGCTTCAGTTGAAGGAGTTGATGTTTTACATGTTGCTCCGGGAGACCTTTCTCAAAGTATGAGTAATCCGCCTCAATCCGAAGTACGAGAAACTATGGATAAGGTAGTACCAAAAATCCGAGGAGCAGGGAAATGGGTTGGAGTAGGCGGTAACTCTCCCAACGATGTTGAAAGGGTGTCTGACTTGATCAATTTGGGGGCAAATATGATAACCATTGCGGCTCAAGGCCTTATGAAGAGTGGCGCGGAATCATTCCGAAAATCAGTAGAAAACCATTTAACTTAACTGCCGTCAAAAATTAACTTCATATAGGAGGCTATGTGGTGCGATATTTGATTCGAAACTCTACTGTTGTTACAGGAAACATAAACCGATTAATTCTCTATAACTCATCAATATTTATCCAGAACGGTGTTATTCAAGATATTGGGGAAAGTGATTTACTTGAAGCAAAATACCCTTCTGTGACAATTATCGAAGGGGTAGGCAAGGTGATTTTCCCGGGCCTAATTAATTGCCACACACATCTTTTGGCGACAGCTGATAAAGGAATTTTGGAAGATTTTGGCTTTCCCACAACTTTAAAATTCCCAACCACTGGTCGTGGGTTGCTAAACGAAGATGAGAGGAATGTGTTTGCAAGACTCGCTTGTATAGAAGCGATCAAGAGCGGAACCACTACTTTGCTTGAGATATCAAATGACATTGCAGGATATGCCCAAACATTGGATTCGGCAGGTTTACGTGTTTTCCTCGGTGAAACGTTAAGTGATATCGATGACTCCAAATCAACCGAAGGGGTGTACGAATATTCATCTCATAAGCGTGACATAGGGATTGGAAAAGCATCAGATTTGATCAATGCCTGGGATGGCAAGTCAAACGATAGGATAAGAGGTTTTGTTGCTCCGCACGCTCCAGAGAGAGTTTCGCCTGACCTACTAAGGGATTCAAGAGATTTGGCGGAGAAGCATGATCTTGGATATACCATTCATTTGTCTCAAAGCTACAAGGAAATTGAAGCCACAAAACGCATAAGAGGAGTTTTACCAACTCATTACCTTTTTGCAAACGAATTTTTGAGCAACCGGTTAGTTGCCGCCCACTGTAGGTACCTGGACAGTTCTGAAATTGCAATGCTAGGTCAAAACAATGCGGGTATATCTCATAATTCAGCTATAGGTGCTCGGAGGGGAGCAGCAGCACCTGTACATGAACTATTATCATCGGGATGTTCGATTGGTATGGGGTCCGACAATATGGCCGAAGATATGGTGGAGGTGATGCGAGCCGCCCTCTTTCATGAAAGGGTTCGGAGAAATGACGAGATGAATCCTCAACCCGAAGATATTCTCGAGTGGGGAACGATGGGTGGAGCGAGAACACTAGGTATTGCCGACGAGGTGGGATCAATTGAGATAGGCAAAAAGGCAGATCTTTTTATGATAGATTTCCGCAAAGCTCATCTTGTACCAACTCTCAGGATCGTTTCATCTTTTATTCATAATGGACTGTCTTCCGATGTCACAGATGTGATGATAGATGGCGAATGGGTTATGCAGAATTCCTCTATTAAAACCATCAATGAACCTGAGGTTATTGAACAAGCGGAAGAGATAGGACATAGAGTTTGGAATCGTTTGGTTAGAGAAAACCCTAATGTGCCGTTCCCTATTAGTTTACCTCCTGGGCCACTTTAGGCCAGAGTAAAATCACCTAAATATATCTATTCCTTTGGCAGCCAGATTTGGCAAATGTATACGGGTACTCTGCTGATTAAAGGAATCACCTTCGATATCCAGGTAGCGGAGGTTAGGTAAGGAATTGATCGGACTAATATCTCTTATGTTGTTAAATGAAAGTCCAAGCCAGTTAATAGTGGTTATCTTAGAAAGGGCATCTATGTTGGTGACACGGTTGTGTCCTACATCCAATGATTCTAAAGCTTTCAATGTCGTCAAAGGACCGAGGTCTTGAATGTAGTTTCTCGCAGCATGGATCCAAGTGACTCCATTAATGAACGAGAGTGGGTCAAGATTGGAAATTTCATTACTCTCGATATCCAAACTTTTAAGCTCATTTAAGGAAGAGATACTATTTAGTTGCTCAATATTATTTTCGTTGAGATTTAATTCCGATAGGTTACCCATCCCTTCAAGTGGCGACAAATCGTCTAGGTCACAATTCTTTAGGCGAAGAGAAAACAGTTCTCTTAAATAAGACAGATGGGAGAAATCTGCTATCTGGGAATCGCTAACATCCAAATGCCTTAAATCGGTTAATTTTTCCAATGGAGACACGTTTTCCAAATTCGCATGGGAAATCCTAAGGCTGTCCAAAAGAGCTAATTCTTGCAAGGGAGCTAAGCTAACGTCCCCTTTGCAAACCAGCGATAGCTTGATAACACTAGGAGTCTTTACTAAATCGTCGATGTCACCCTGTGTCGCCTCTTCAATTTGCAGGGTCGTTATTTTTGACATTTGAATTGGATCTAGTTGATCCTCATAAACACCAAGTTTAGCCCTGACCGCTTTATCGAAATTATTGCTCATACACCCTAACTTGCAAATGAAAGATATAGGTTCATTTGTAGAATTATATTCCAATCTCGATTTCGCAAGTCGCCTAATTCAAAAAATTTAAACCTAAGTCGCCAGATAATTTTTGAGTTTTGTTTTTCAAGATGATATAAATCGCCTTGCTAAATAATGCGAAATCTTATCAGTCGGCTAACAAAGGTGGATCATGGTAATTGATAACTCCATTCCAGAAATTAATGGACCACTAACGGGTATAAAAGTTTTAGATTGGACTATTTGGCAATTTGGCCCTGTTAGCACCTCGATGATGGGAGACATGGGTGCAGACGTA
>PVBE011330471.1_pt1 | contig 13226 bp, 12 predicted proteins | sample 1631181 | NCBI WGS metagenome assembly PVBE01 (sample SAMN08397723, study PRJNA350692) | Marine metagenome, whole genome shotgun sequencing project. | isolation source: water | place: Pacific Ocean | collected 2012-04
ATGAGCATGGATCTGAAGGCGACCGTGAAGGAGGTCTGCGGCGCCTGCAACAACGATCAACATCGCATGATCGACATCGTGCGCGGCGTGCAGGAAGGACTTGGGTATGTCTCCGGGGAGGCGATGGAACAGATCGCTGACGCGGTTGGCACAAAAAGAGTTGAGGTGGAGAGTGTCGTCTCCTTCTACTCCTTCTTCACCGACCAACCGCGAGGCCAGATCGTCATCCGCCTGTGCGACGACATCATCGACCGCATGGCGGGGGCCGACAAGGTGGCCGAGTCCTTTGCCGCTGAACTCGGGATCGGTATCGGGCAGACCACCGCAGACGGCCGGATCTCACTGGAGCAGACGGCCTGCATCGGCATGAGCGATCAGGCGCCGGCGGCGCTGATCAACGATGTCGTCGTCACATCACTGAACAGCGATCGGGTCCGGGACATCGTGCGCGGTCTGCAGGACCACATGGATCCATCGCGTCTCATCTGGACACTCGGCGACGGCAACAACGCCCACCAGGCCGTCCAGGCGATGGTGCACAACAACATCCGGCACAGAGGCGAGGTGATCCTGGCAGAGGACGTGGATCTGGGTCAGGGTCTGGAGAAGTCGCTGGCCATGACACCGGCCGAGGTCATCCGGGCCGTCAACAACGCCCGCCCGCGCGGCCGTGGCGGGGCCGGCTTCCCCGCCGGCATGAAGTGGCAGTTCACCCGCGGTGCCGACGGCGACCGCAAGTTCATCATCTGCAACGCCGACGAGGGGGAGCCCGGCACGTTCAAGGATCGTGTCATCCTCACCGAGCGTGCCGAACTGATGATCGAAGGCATGACGATCGCTGCCTACGCTATCGGCGCCGCCGAGGGCATCATCTATCTGCGCGGTGAGTACGCCTATCTCAAGTCGTACCTGGACGATCTTCTGCAACAGCGGCGTGACGACGGCCTGCTGGGGACGGACGTGGGCGCCAAGGACGGATTTGACTTTGACATTCGCATCCAACTCGGCGCCGGCTCCTACGTCTGCGGCGAAGAGACGGCCCTGATCAGCTCCTGTGAGGGGCTGCGCGGCGATCCCAAGAATCGGCCTCCCTTCCCCGCCCAGCACGGCTACCTCGGCTGTCCGACAGTGATCAACAACGTCGAGACGTTCTGCTGCGTGGCCCGGATTCTCGATCGGGGTGCCGGCTGGTTCGCCAGGCTGGGCTCCGCCGGAAGCAGTGGCACCAAGCTGCTGAGCGTCTGCGGTGACTGCCGGTCTCCTGGCGTCTACGAAGTAGAATTCGGTACACATCTGGTCGATGTGCTCAAGCTGATTGGAGCAGAAGACGCCCAGGCCGTGCAGATGGGCGGGCCAAGCGGCCAGATGATCGGTCCCGACGACTACGATCGTGAGATCTGCTACGATGATCTGGCCACCGGGGGGTCGGTGATGATCTTTGGTCCCGAGCGAGACCTGCTCGAGGTGGTACACGCCTTTCTCGAGTTCTTCGTCGACGAGAGTTGCGGTTACTGCACACCGTGCCGTGTCGGCAACGTGCTGCTGAGGCAGAAGATCGAGGATGTCATGGCCTCGAAAACCAGCGAGGCTGATCTGATACAGCTGGAGGAACTGGCCACGACGGTGAAGAGCGCCAGTCGCTGCGGTCTCGGGCAGACGTCACCCAATCCGGTCCTGAGCACGCTGCAGAGATTCCGGCAGCTCTACGAGAACCACACCGTCGCCAGCAACGGGTTGACCCCAACCTTCGATCTGGATGTCGCCATCGGCGAGGCTGCTGCCATCGCCGGACGACCATCCGTCCCTGTCCACCCTACGCGGGACTGAGGCAGAGCGCATGAGCTCCATCAAGTTCACCCTCGACGGCGTCACCATCGAAGCCGAAGCGGAGCAGACGATCATGGAGGCGGCCGACGCCGCCGGCGTCTACATCCCACGGCTGTGCGCCCATCCTGAACTCAAACCTTACGGCAGCTGCCGGGTCTGCACGGTCCTCGTCAACGGCCGTCCACAGTCGTCGTGCACGCAACCGGTGAGCGAGGGGCTGGTGGTGGAGAACGAGTCTGAGGCGATCCAGCGAATCCGCCGGAACATCATCGAGATGCTCTTCGTCGAAGGCAATCACTACTGCATGTTCTGCGAGAAGAGTGGCAACTGTGAACTGCAGGCCATCGGCTATCGGTTCGGCATTACGGCACCGAGGTACGCCTTCCAGTTCCCGGAACAGGACATCGACGCCAGCCATCCGGAGGTGTTCGTCGACCGCAATCGCTGCATCCTGTGCGCCCGCTGCGTCCGTGCCTCGCGCGACATCGACGGCAAGCAGGTGTTCCAGTTCGTGGGTCGCGGTCCACGGCGCTGCCTTGGTGTGAACAGTGCCGCCCTCTTGAAGGATACCGACATCGATGTCACCGACAAGGCACTGGATATCTGCCCTGTGGGGGCACTGATGAAGAAGCATGTGGGTTACCATACACCCGTGGGCGAACGGCTCTACGACATCGAGCCCATCGGCTCTGATATTGAAGCGCGCGGCAAAGCCGAAACCACGTGATGGAGTGAATGGAGAGATGGCCAAACCAAGAGTAGCCACGACGTCGCTGGCCGGGTGCTTCGGCTGCCATATGTCGGTCCTTGATATCGATGAGCGAATCCTCGAACTGGTGGAGATTGTCGATTTCGACAAGTCGCCGATCAACGACATCAAGGAGTTCACCGGGACCTGTGCGGTGGGCCTGGTCGAAGGCGGTTGCGCCAACGAGGAGAATGTGCGGGTGTTGCGTGATTTCCGTGAGCATTGTGACGTGCTCATCTCAGTAGGGGACTGTGCCACCATGGGCGGCATCCCGGCGCTGAGGAATCGCATCCCCCTGCGAGAGTGCCTCGAGGAGGCCTATGTGAACGGGGTCACGGTGTACAATCCCAGCGGTCAGATCCCCAACGACGCGGAGATCCCACTGCTGCTCAATCAAGTACGGCCCGCACAGGAGGTCGTCAGGATCGACTTCCACCTTCCGGGTTGTCCGCCGCCGGCCGACACGATCTGGGAGGCCCTGCTGGCGCTGCTTTCAGACAAACCGATCGAACTGCCCTACAGCCTGATCAAGTACGACTGACGTGTGAGGGAGAGTTTCTGTTGACTACTACAAGTGGTGATCGACGAATCGTCATCGAACCGGTGACCCGGGTCGAGGGGCACGGCAAAGTGACCATCCTGCTCGACGAGGAGAATCGGGTCAAGCAAGCGCGTCTCCATATCGTGGAGTTTCGTGGCTTCGAGCGCTTCATCCAGGGACGCCTGTTGTGGGAGGTTCCCGTCCTCGTGCAGCGACTGTGCGGCATCTGTCCGGTGAGCCATCATCTGGCGGCGGCCAAGGCGATCGACCGCATCGTCGGCGCCGATCAGCTGACACCCACAGCGCAAAAGATGCGTCTGCTGATGCATCACGGGCAGTTTCTGCAGTCCCATGCACTGCACTTCTTCCATCTGTGCTCGCCCGATCTGCTGTTCGGCTTCGACGCTGATGTCGCCATCCGCAACGTCATCGGCGTCGCCGGTGCCCACCGCGATCTGGCGGTGCAGGGCGTCATGATGCGCAAGTACGGCCAGGAACTCATCAAGGCCACTGCGGGCAAGAAGATTCACGGTACCGGCGCCATCCCCGGCGGCATCAACAAGAACCTGTCCATCGAGGAGCGCGATGGGTTCCTGAAAGATATCGAGCAGATGTTGGAGTGGGCTCGCGGCGTTGTCGGCATCGCCAGGGGTTATACCCTCGACAATCTCGATTCAGTGGCCGGTTTCGGCACGTTCGAGTCCAACTACCTCAGTCTGGCTGCCGACGACGGCAGCTACGAGATCTACGACGGCGGGCTGCGGGCGCGGACGGCGGAGGGCGAACCCATCTTCAATCATGTGGACAATCAGGTCTACGATCAGTATCTGCAGGAAGAAGTGCGTTCCTGGAGCTACATGAAGTTCCCCTTTATCAAGTCGATCGGTCCGGAGCACGGCTGGTATCGCGTCGGCCCTCTGGCGCGGGTGAATAACGCTGACCGGTTCACCACACCCGAAGCGGAGCAGGCCCGGCAGGAGTTCGCCAGTATCACCGAGGGTAAGCCCTGCCACGTAACCCTGGGGTATCACTGGGCGCGGATGATCGAACTGTTGCACTCGGTGGAGTGCATTCAGCAGCTGCTCGAAGACCCGGATCTGCAGGGGACAGATCTCGTCGTCAAGGGGGAGCGTCGCCACGAGGCCGTCGGCATCATCGAAGCCCCGCGGGGCACACTCTTCCACCATTACAAAGTAGACGAGCAGGATCAGGTGACGATGGCCAACCTCATCGTTTCGACGACGAGTAACAACGAGCCGATGAATCGCTCGGTGCAGAAGGTGGCCGAGGATCATCTGGCGGGGAAGGTGGAGATCACCGAGGGCATGCTCAACCATGTGGAGGTGGCGATCCGTGCCTATGACCCCTGTCTGTCCTGCGCCACCCACGCCATGGGGCAGATGCCACTGGTGGTCGAACTCTTCAACCATGAGGGCACCCTCATCGACGAGAGAACGAAGGGATGACATCGCCTGCGTCTCGCCTGTTGGTGTTGTGCTACGGCAATCCCGGACGTCTCGACGACGGTCTCGGTCCCGCCTTCGGTGAGGCCCTGGAGGGTGAGGACCTCCCCGGTGTGACCATCGATATCGACTACCAACTGACAGTGGAGGACGCGGCGGCGGTAGCCGAGCACGATCTGGTACTGTTTGTCGATGCGGCGATCCGCGGACCGGAGCCCTTCTTCATGCAAGCCGTACGACCGATGGCATCTCTCGGGTTTACCAGCCACGGCGCCGAACCCGAACAGATCATGGCTCTGGCCGCGGATCTGACCGGCAGCGTACCGCAGGGCTTCGCCTTTGGGATCCGGGGGTACGAATTTGATGAGTTCGGTGAGACACTGTCACCGGGCGCGGCAGCGAACCTCGCCGCGGCATTGCAGTACATGGTGCCGGTGATCCTGCGACGCGACCTGCACGGCGCCCAGTGCCAACTCGGCGAGGCGACCGTTCAGGTCAGGGAGGAATAGGGGAAATGCAAGACGGAAAACATGTCATCCTGTGTATCGATGATGATCCCGACATCCGTGAAAGCCTGCGCGTGATCCTCAGCGCCAGCGGTTACGTCGTCGAGGAAGCTGCCAGCGCCGAAGAGGGTTTGCGGGTCTATCGGAACAGTCAACCCGACCTGATCATCGTCGATCTCATGATGGAAGAGATAGACGCCGGCACCAGCTTCGTGACCCAGATGAAGGCCATGGGAAACGAGGCACCGGTCTATCTTCTCAGTTCCACCGGTGACGCCCTGCGGCAGACGACCAGCTTTGCTGACCTTGGCCTGGCCGGGGTGTTCCAGAAACCCCTCGACAGCAAGACCTTGCTCTTCCTGTTGCAGGAGAAGCTCGTGGGATGACCGGCGCCGGGGCCGGCAAGGAACCCCGAATACCCGGGGGTGAGTCCTGCCTCCACGCTGCCTCGATCCCGCTGGACCGAGAGCTCGATGAGCGTCTCAGCTACTTCATCCGTCTGCGCTGGCTGGCAGCAGCCGGTATCGCCGCCGGTGGCTGGCTGGCAGTCGACATCCTGGCCGCCGGTTATGCCCTCACACCACTGATCTCCATCAGTCTCGTCGTCTTCGTCTACAATGGCCTGTTTCTCGTGCTGCAGCGACGGCGCCCCAGGACGCGAGGCATCCGTATCTACGCCCAGGTCGCCCTCGACTGGGGAGCGCTGACCGCACTCGTGCACTACACTGGCGGCATGCAGAGCCCCGTGGCCCTGGCGTACGTCTTTCACATCATCATCGGCGCCATGTTGCTGCCGCGTATGGCCGCCTGGGTGCAGGCAGGGGTGGCGTCGACTGTGATCGGGGCACTCGCAATGGCGGAACAGCAAGGCGGGTGGCATGCCGTCGACGTCGGCTCCGTGGGTCTGCAATACCCGGTCGCGGGCAGGCTGCAGAGCTGGCTCGTGTTGACCACGTTCTTCCTCATCAGCGCCTTTCTGACCAGTTCCATCGCCCGGGCCCTGCGGCGCAAGGAACGGGCAGTAGCCAATTCCCAGGTCAGCCTCGATCGCGCTTTTCATGAGATGGAGGCCCTGTTCGAGTTGGGCCAGGTGACACACGCTACTCTCGGACTGCAGCCAGTCCTGCAGTTGATCGCCGAGAGGGCCACGAAGCTGATGGGAGCCCACGGCTGTTCCATCGGTCTGCTGGACGAGGCGGGTACCGCGGTGCTGCCAGCGGCTTCCTTTGGCTTGAGTGAGGAGTACCTGTCCAAGGGCCCGGTGCAGGTCCAGCGCAGCGCCATGGTGGCACAGGCGCTGGTGGGTGAGGTCGTACAGGTACAGGATATCGCCGCCGACCACCGGCTGCAGTACCCGGAACGGGCGCGCAGCGAAGGGATTCAAGCCATCGTCTGTGTGGGCCTGCAACTGCGCGGACAGGCCATCGGCGTGATCCGCGTTTATTCGCCCAGACCCCGGCCCGCCTCGGACCGTGAAGTTGCCTTTCTGCGCAATCTTGCCAACCTTGCAGCGGTGGCCATCGGCAGCGCCCGCGCGTACGCCGAGTCACAGGAGTTGAGCGACGAGCGCGCCTGGTTCGCCCGGACCACACACCACCAGTTGCAGGCACCACTGGCCGTGATGGCCGGACTGCTGGACGCCATCCCCTTCGCTGGTACGTTGTCAGCGGAGCAGGAGAACCTGCTTGGCCGCGCCAGCCGTCGTGTAGACGAACTGCTGGGGCTGGTACGCGATCTGCTCGACCTGGCCTACGCCCAGCGACCGTCGCTCCATCTGGAACCACAACCCGTGGCGCTGGCAGTCAGTCTGGCGACTTCATTGGAGACCCTGCAGGAGAGGGCACGGCTGAAAGATGTGGTGCTGCGGGTTGCCGATCTCGGTGGCGTAACGGTGGATGCCGAGAGCGATGACGTGGCACGGATCTTCTCCAACCTGCTGGAGAACGCCGTGAAGTACACACCTTCAGGAGGCGAAGTGACACTGGACGTCAATCATCGCGGCGGCCTGGTCTGCGTCGAGGTCACCGACACCGGTATCGGAATTGCCGACGCGGATCGGGAGCGCGTCTTTCGTGGTTTTTTCCGCACCGACGCCGCCAAAGCCACCGGCGAAGTCGGCACCGGTGTCGGCCTGTCGATCGTCCGGCGTCTGGTACACCGCTGGCACGGCACGCTCGAGCTCGACAGTGCACCCGGGGAGGGAAGCTGCTTCCGCGTGCTGCTGCCAGTAGCAGAGGAGGCCGACAATGCATGAGATGGCCCTGGCGGAAGGCGTTGTGGTGACCGCTCTGGAGTCGGCACGGCGGGAAGGCCGGCCCATCCTCCGGCTCAACGTCAAGGTGGGACAGCTGCAGCAGATCGAGACCGACATTCTCCGCCACTGCCTGGATGGCGTGCTGCCGAAGGACGAACCTCTGCTGGCTGGAATGCAAGTGCTCGTGGACCTGTCCCCGGCCTGCCTCAGGTGCCGTCTCTGCCGCCACGACTTTCGTCTCGATGACCTCGAGTCGCCGCCTGACTCCACCGAGCTCGAGGCCATTCACTTCGTCCCTGAGCTCGCCCACTCATACATCAAGTGTCCCGGCTGTGGCAGTCCCGATTTCGAAGTCGTCTCGGGCAGGGGGGTCTGGATCGAGTCAATCGAACTGGAGCCGGGTCCGTGATCGATCCCCGGTTGGCTGTCATCGAGCGACGCCTGGCCTCGGCGCGCCGGATCGTCGCTGTCACCGGCGGTAAGGGCGGCATCGGCAAAACCCTCGTGTCGTCGACGCTGGCTCTGGCCCTTGCTGCAGACGGCCGCCGCGTGGGGCTGCTGGACCTGGATTTCACCGGGCCCTGCGACCACCTCGTGATCGGAGCCAGACAGGAATTCCCCGAGGAGGAGTTCGGCATCCTGCCCCAGGTGGTAGCGGGCGTGCAGTTCATGTCGATCGCCTGCTTCGGCGGCGACGATCCGGTGCCACTGCGCGGCGCCGACCTGACCAACGCACTCGTGGAGCTGCTGGCCATCACCCGCTGGGGTGATCTCGACACACTCGTCATCGACATGCCTCCCGGCCTTGGTGATATGGCCCTGGACGCAGTGCAACTGTTGCCGCGGGCCGAGTACGTCGTCATCACGTCCGCCTCGCAGCTGGTGGTGCAGACGGTACGCCGGTCTCTGACGCTGTTGCGGCGGCTGGACCGGCGTGTCAGAGGTACCGTCGAGAATATGGCCCCGTCGTCGCAACTTTCGGACAGGGTGGCGGCCCTGGCTGCCGACAGTGCCGTTCCGGTATTGGCTGTCCTGCCTGCCGATGGCCACGTGGAAGTCGCTCTGGGACGGCCCGAGATGCTGCTGGCAACCCGCTTCGGCCGTGCGGTGCAGGCTCTGGCGTCCAGTCTTGACGGCACGAGCCACCCCGTTTCATGACGATGACCGCCACCGTGCAGGCCGGGTCACCATCGGCGATCCGGTTGCGCGTGTTCGTGCGCGGTGCGGTGCAGGGGGTGGGATTCAGACCCTTCGTCTACCGTCTCGCCCGATCGCTGGGATTGACCGGCTGGGTGGTCAACACGGCCCAGGGGGTCACCGTCGAGGCGGAAGGAGAAGAGGAGGCTCTCGAGAGTTTCCTGCTGCGACTCGAAACCGAGTCGCCGCCCCGTGCCTGCATTCACGGACTGGAACCCACTTTTCTCGATGCCTGCGGGTACGGCGAATTCGGTATCCGAACCAGTCAGACAGACGGCGCCACGAGGGCCCTCGTGTTGCCCGACATCGCCATCTGCAGCGACTGTCGGGCAGAGGTCGATGACGCTGCCAATCGACGCTATCGCTACCCCTTCACCAACTGCACCAACTGTGGTCCGCGCTTCAGCATCATCCGCTCCCTGCCATATGACCGGCCGCATACGAGCATGGCAGCCTTCGACATGTGTGCTCACTGCCGAGCAGAATACGACAATCCCCTCGATCGACGCTTCCATGCGCAGCCCAACGCCTGTGCCGACTGCGGGCCACAGCTGGCCTGGTGGGCTCGTGACGGCGAGGCCCTGAGTTCGGACGAGGACGCCCTGGCGGCAGCGATCACCACCCTCAGCGAGGGTGCGATCGTCGCCGTAAAGGGGCTCGGTGGATTCCACCTGATGGTCGATGCCGCCAATGACACCGCCATCGCTGCCTTGAGGCAGCGCAAGCACCGCGAGGCCAAACCGCTGGCCTTGATGGTACCCGACATCGAGGCGGCCCGCGCCCTGTGCGAGATTTCGCAACTCGAGAGCCGGCTGTTGCAGGCCCCCGAGGCACCCATCACCATCCTGCGGCGCCGGGCGGGTGTGCCGGCAGATGGGATCGCTCCGGGCAATCCCTACCTGGGGATCATGCTGCCCTACACGCCTCTGCATCACCTGCTGCTGGCAGGGGTCGGACGTCCCGTCGTCGCCACGAGTGGCAACCTGTCCGATGAGCCGATCTGTATCGACGAGCACGAAGCGGTGCGCCGACTGGCTGACGTGGCCGACTTCCTGCTGGTTCACGATCGTCCCATCGTCCGCCATGTGGACGACTCCATCGCACGTGTGGTATGTGGGAGAGAGCAGATCATGCGACGGGCAAGGGGATATGCACCGTTGCCGATCCACATCAGCCACGATGACGGTGAGGATGGCGGGGCAGTACTCGGTGTCGGCGCTCACCTGAAGAATGCCGTCTCTCTCTCTGCTCCGAGCGGGATTCTCATCGGCCAGCACATAGGGGATCTGGAGACCGAACCGGCTTACACCGCGTTCGAGAACAGCGTCGCCGACCTGACCGCTCTCCACGACCTGCAGCCCCGGGTGGCGGTGTGTGATCTGCACCCCGACTACCTGTCCACGCAATACGCGCACGCCACTGGCCTGCCCGTCATCGAGGTACAGCACCACCACGCCCACGTGCTGTCCTGTATGGCCGACAACGAGCTGCAGCCGCCGGTGCTCGGCGTCTGCTGGGACGGCACCGGCCTGGGTACTGACGATACGGTGTGGGGTGGTGAGTTTCTGACCGTCCATGAGGACGTTTCGACCTTTACCCGCAGGGCTCATCTGCGCAGATTCCCCCTTCCAGGCGGAGACCGGGCCGTGGTTGAGCCCAGACGCGCGGCGCTGGGGGCGCTTTTCGCCGTCCACGGTGAGCGCCTCTTTACAGAAGACACACCTCGGCGGCTGGGATTCGGTGACCAGGAATTGCGAGTTCTCGCCGGCATGTTGCGCGGTGGCGTCAATTCGCCGCTGACATCCAGTGCCGGTCGCCTCTTCGACGCCGTGGCGGCACTGGTGGGGCTGCGACAACGGGTACGGTTCGAGGGGCAGGCGGCGATGGAGCTCGAGTTTGCCGTGACCCATGGCGTTGATGAGCAGTACGGTTTTGACATCGATGAAGCCCGGGACGACGCGGCAGCGATCGACTGGGGATCCGTGCTGAAGGCCATCACGGCCGAGATGGATGATGGCCTCGATGTCGGTATCATCGCGGCGAAGTTTCACAATACCATGGCGGCGATCATCACCGAGGTGGCCTGCCGGGTCGGTCAGGAGTGGGTGCTGCTCACTGGCGGCTGTTTCCAGAACCGCTGTCTCTCGGAGCGCGCCATACTGCGACTCCGGGCGGCAGGCCTCCGTCCGTACCTGCATCAGCGCGTGCCGCCGAACGACGGTGGCATCGCCCTGGGGCAGGTGGTGGCGGCTATGGGGAGATCGAATCGTGTGTCTGGCCGTTCCCGGTGAATTGCTGGGGGTCCTGGATGAGGATCCCCTGCTGCGCAGTGGCCGAGTGAGTTTTTCCGGCGTCGTCAAACAGGTCAGTCTGGCGCTCGTGCCAGAGGCTCGTGCAGGCGACTATGTCACCGTTCACGTAGGCTTCGCCATGAGTGTGCTCGACGAGACCGAAGCGAAACGAACGCTGGAATATCTGCGCGAGTTGGGGGAGGTAGAGTGAAGTTCATCGACGACTACCGCGATGCCGACCGGGCCCGGGAGTTCTCCGAGGCGCTGCAGCGGGTGACGACGCGGCCATGGCGCCTGATGGAGGTCTGCGGCGGCCAGACACACGCCATCGTCAAGTTCGGCATCGATGAACTGCTGCCGGATGGTGTCTCCCTGGTTCACGGTCCCGGGTGCCCGGTGTGCGTCACACCCCTCGAACTGATCGATCGGGCTCTGGCCATCGCCGCCTGCGAAGACGTCATCTTCTGCTCCTTCGGCGACATGCTGCGTGTCCCGGGCAGCGACAGCGACCTGTTCCGGGTCAAGGCCAGGGGCGCCGATGTACGGATGGTCTACTCGCCGCTGGATGCCCTGCAGCTGGCGCGCGACGAGCCTGACCGTCAGGTCGTGTTCTTCGCCGTCGGCTTCGAGACGACGGCACCGGCCAACGCCATGGCCGTCTACCAGGCCAAGGCCGAGGGCCTCGACAACTTCTCTATCCTCGTCTCTCACGTTCTGGTGCCGCCCGCCATCGAGGCGATCCTGTCCTCCCCGGAAAACCAGGTACAGGGATTCCTTGCCGCCGGCCACGTCTGCATGGTGATGGGGTACACCGAATACGAACCGCTGGCCCGTACGTACGATGTGCCCATCGTCGTCACCGGCTTCGAGCCTGTCGACATCCTGCAGGGCATCTATATGTGCGTGCGGCAGCTCGAGGAGGGGCGCAGTGAGGTAGAGAACCAGTATTCGCGTACTGTCAGCCGGGAAGGCAATGCGCAGGCCCTGCGCCTCATCAGCGAGGTCTTCACGGTGGTACCGCGCAAGTGGCGCGGCATCGGCGAGATTCCACGCAGTGGTCTGGGGTTGAGCCCCGACTATGAGGCTTTCGACGCCGAGCGTCGCTTCGATATCAGCCTGCAGAGCGTTGATGAAGCCAGTGACTGCATCAGCGGCCTGATCCTGCAGGGACTGAAGAAGCCGGATGAGTGTCCGGCCTTCGGCTCGCTCTGCAATCCCGAGCATCCTCTCGGCGCCACCATGGTGTCTACAGAGGGTGCCTGTGCCGCCTATCATCGTTACCGTCGTCCGCTGTCGCGGGAGGCCTGACGTGGCCGACGGCGGCGAGTTTACAGTGACCTGTCCCATTCCCATCGCCGACTATCCGGAAGTCCTGCTGGCCCATGGGGGAGGTGGCCGCCTCATGGCGCAGCTCATCGAGGGCATGTTCGTGCCGGCCTTCGACAACCCCCATCTCGATCAGCTGCACGATGGCGCCGTCTTCGACATGGGTGTCGGCAGGCAGGCCTTCGCCACCGACTCCTACGTCGTGCAGCCCCTGTTCTTTCCGGGGGGGGACATCGGCACTCTGGCGGTCAACGGTACCGTCAACGATCTGGCCATGTGTGGTGCCCGACCCCAGTACTTGAGCGTGGGCATGATCCTTGAAGAGGGACTGCCCATGGAGACCCTGTGGCGGGTGGTGACCTCCATGGGGAAAACGGCGGCGGATGCCGGTGTGGCGTTGGTCACTGGCGATACCAAAGTCGTCGACCGGGGCAAGGGAGACGGAGTTTTCATCAACACTGCCGGCGTCGGCACTGTCGCCGACGGTGTCGATATCGGGGCCGGACGGGTATCGGCGGGGGACATGGTGTTGCTCAGTGGCGACATCGGCCGGCACGGCATCGCCATCATGGCCGAACGTCAGGGCCTGGCTTTTGAGACCACGGTGGAGAGCGACTGCGCTTGCCTGGCGGGCGTGGTGGGCGACCTGCTGGCAGGCGACATCGACATCCACTGTCTGCGGGATCTCACGCGCGGCGGCCTGGCCAGCGCGCTGGTGGAGATCGTCGAGATTGCCGGCCGTCAGATCGAACTCGACGAGTCCGCTATTCCCGTGGGTGACCAGGTCCGTGGCGCCTGTGAAATCCTCGGACTGGATCCGTGCCACGTGGCCAACGAGGGACGCTTCGTCGCGTTCGTCGCCAGCGACGCCGCCGACGAGGCCCTGCGGATCATGCGTTCCCACTCCGTGTGTGAGAACGCCGTCGCCATCGGTCAGGTGTCTGCCGAAGCCCGGGCATTGGTAACCGTGAAAACGGCCATCGGCAGCCGCCGCATCCTCGATCGTCTCAGCGGCGAGCAGCTGCCCCGTATCTGCTGAGGCGTCGAGGACGAGCCGGAAGGAACACCGATGA
>PVBE010219730.1_pt1 | contig 13224 bp, 11 predicted proteins | sample 1631181 | NCBI WGS metagenome assembly PVBE01 (sample SAMN08397723, study PRJNA350692) | Marine metagenome, whole genome shotgun sequencing project. | isolation source: water | place: Pacific Ocean | collected 2012-04
CCCTTCCAGCGCCAGCGTGTGACCTGTCTTTCGATCAGTCGCGGGCCGGTGGCCCCCCACTCGAGTTTCTCCGGGCTTTGGCTCATGCTGGCAGCGCGATCGCGAATTTCAGCAAGGAACGGGTGTTCGGGAGGCGAGTAGATGAGTCCACTGCAGGGCTTCTGCTGACAAAGCAGACGTGGCCGAAGATATGGCGCCTCGCGCTGTTTGCAGAGGCGATCAGCGACAAACTGTCTCAGGCGCGATGCGGACCGACGCTCCTTCCATTCTTTGGCGAAGAAGAGGACGCCGTACTCCGGGAACTTGCGGAGGCAAACCATATCCAGGTCCGCCCACCAGCCACCCCGGCGGTGGAGGAGTTCGTATCGGAACCAGTTTGAGAAGCCTGCGACGGATCCAGCGAAGCCCCCGTCTGGTAGGTAAAAATACTCGATTCCGGCAGGATCTTGTTGGCGTCTCTGAGCACCGTGCCGGGAGGGACGCCCTTCAACGGTTGATACGTGTAGAGGTGGAAGTCGTGGCCATTCGCGAGAAAGGATCGGATGCAAAGCTGCTCCACGGGAGAGAGCGACTCTCCGATCCACAGCCCCTGGACGGTGTCGACGCGCTGATCCAACCGGGTTCCCAGCTGCCGAGCCTTTCGAGCGCGGCACAATTCGGCCGCTATGGACCGCCGCCGTGCTAAGTATATCCCGCAGGTCGGGAAAGCTGAAGTTTACGATACATGCGACGCGACCGGCGAGTCATTTCATTCGGGCGGTCGGTGTCAATTCGTGCCTCGGCGGTTGCGGATGAATATCGAGCACTTCGTTATTACGCGTTTTTGCATTCGCAAGCTTTTCGCGGACATGGCGATCGACCGGGAAAACCCGCGGCAGGACCCGTTGGAGGCCGATTCTCTTGCGGCGCGCCTGCGGCTGCTCGGTTTTACGGCTTCCGCGGCGATTCTGGGCCAGACCTGCCGGGACTTTTCCTGGGTCCTGTTGGTCGATCGCGACCTCGGGGCTCGTACCCGGGCGCAGCTCGAGAAGCGGTACGGGGGCCGCGTTCGCCTGATCCTCCACGACTTTGATCCGGCTGAGGATTTGCTCCGCGCCGACTGGCTTGCCAAATACTTCAAGGCGGAGCCAGACCTGCTGATCACGTCGTACCTGGATGACGATGACCTGTTCAGTCGGAACTTCGTGGAGGTCCTGCAAGCCGCTTGCCGACACAGTGTGCGCGGGGCCGACGCTCCAGCCGTCCGGATCTTTGGCTTGACCCAGATCTGGCTTTGGAACCTCCTCTACTCGAGAATCCGCCCATTGGGAACGCGGAGTGATTGGCGCCGTCCGGGTATTACGGTGCCTGCGTGTGGCTTTTCCCTGATGTGCCGGTACCCAGAAGTCCCCATGAGCGTGACGGGCCTGCGACACGCGGACGCCCAAAGCCTGGTTGCGTTGGATTGTCCGCCGGCGCACGCGAGTGTTGCGGAGTTCCGGGAACGCCTGGCAGGGTGCTTGCCGGAAGTCCCGGGTCGGCGCTGGAAAAGACCGGGATTCGAGGCCCTGAGTGATCGCGCCGGCCCCGCGGTGATGGGTAATCATCTCTGGAACCATCAATTCCGGAGAATCCTCGAAGAGCAGGTGAATCCGAAGCGTGTGCTGGGACCTGAAACTTTTCCCGATCACCCGATCGAATGGGAAGCCGCGCGCAGCTTCATCCGCGAATCCCGTCTCCCGAAGCGGGCGTTGCTGAAGCTCCGCCTCGGCGCTCTTGGGAGAAGGCTGCCACGCTTCGGCTGAACGCCGGTCACCCCCGCCGCCGTATCGCCCGCTCCAGACTGGGGAGAGCCCTTCGCGTCCCCGGTCTCGATTCTTCACGATGCGCCATACTCTCGCGATGCCTACGCTCGCTGGGCCGCCGATCCTGATCCTTGGTATCACGCAACGCTGCGGCGGAAATTTTCTCTTCGATCTGATTCGCCATCATCCGGATTGCAGACCGCCGGCGCCGATCCGGGAGGATTTCCTGCTTTCCCAGGCGCCGCTCCTGGAAGAGTACGCGCGTCGGGTGGTCGCGCGGTGGGATCCGGAGTGGGGCGTCGACAGCGAGGCCGAGGTGAACCTGCTCGCTCATCTCGGAGAGGGGGCGCTTTCCTTTCTCGGGAAATACGTGGAAACGGGTCGGATCGTGAGCCGTACGCCCGGCGTGGAGTCGCTGGGCCGTTTTTTCAAGCTGTTTCCCAGCGCTAAACTCGTCATTCTGGTGCGCGATGGTCGTGCCGTCGTGGAGTCCGGGGTCCGCTCTTTCGGCTGGGACCGGGAGGCCGCGATTCGGCACTGGGCGGCGGCAGCGGTCACCATTCGCGAATTCCAGGCCGCCCATGCCGACGAACGCGACCGTTTCTCGGTCGTCCGGTACGAAGATCTCTACACGGACACCGAAACAGAACTGCGCAAGCTTTTTCGCGTTCTCGAACTCGACCCGGAAGTCTACGATTTCGGCGCCGTGTCAGAACTGCCGGTTCACGGGTCCTCTGATCTGGCGTTTGAAATCGCCGGGCGGGTGCATTGGAAGCCCGTTGCGAAAACGTCCGCATTCGACCCCTTGTCCCGGTACGGACATTGGGGTCGTGCCGAACACGAGCGGTTCAACCACCTGGCCGGAGAAGGACTCCGCCAGTTCGGGTATGTCGGCCAGCGCTTTCCGGGCGGTCAGCTGGCCTGGGCGATTCGGAACCGGGCGCTCGATGCAATCTGGTCGTTGCGCCGGCTCTCGAGTTCTCGGTAGAGGCCGCATCCCGCGGCGAGTCCTACCAGGCGGCTCGCAGCCGATCCATCACGCCCGCAAAGGGCAGGCGGCTTCGTCTGTCCTCGAGCACATGGGGAATCTTGACGTCTACGGCTGTCGGCACGCTGGCCGGATGACGCTTGCGATAGATCCGGTCGAGTTTCTTCAATCCCGGGTTTTCGGTTTCTGCTCTCACGGCGCGCCAGGTCGGGCCGAGAAGGGCTTGCGGCGATACTCCGCGTTCATCGAACAGTTCGGAAATGGAATCCAGCGTCAGCCTGGGACGCGGGAGCGCCGGCTCCGCGGGCGGCCGTGAACGCAATTGGTGGGAATAGCCCAGAACGCGAAAATAGCAGTCTCCGATCAGATTGAAGAGGGTGCTTTGGTCACACCGGTAGATCGACTGGTCGATTTGATCTCGTTCCCCCGTGGGCGCAAAGGTCCTCGTACTCCTGCGGTAGCCGTTGGCATCGAGGTCGAGCAGGTACTGGAGCGCCAGGCACGAATTGTGTTCCGCACTGGAATTCGTGTTGGGCCAATAAGGGTGCCAGAGGTGCAGCATCGTTTCGTCGTGCAGGTGAATCGTGTCGTAACCAAGATTGAAAGCCACGATCGAAAATAGGCTGTCTTCCACACCCCATCCGTAGATGCTGGGGCTCGCCAGATCGATCATGCCGTCGTCTTCCTTGATGAATCCCCAGGAACCCCCCTGGTTGTAGTACACGGACCAGAGTTTGGTGGCATCCGGCAGGTCCCCGTTCGGGATCGAAGCGACGCCTTCTTCGCGCAACCTCGCCGAGTCCTCTTTTGTCAGGAACTGGTTGTCTCTAAAGGGCTTGATGATGAGCTTTGGTCGAAGTTCGGAGAAGAAGGTCGCGATCGTCTTCTCCGACAACAGCATGTCGTTGTCGATGAAAAGGATCTCGGTTCCATTGGGGATCATCTCGAGCCCCTTTCGAAGAACGAAGCTCTTCGAAAGGGAAGGGAGCCCCTCGTCTTCAACGACCAGATATCGGGCGTCCTTTGGCAGACCCGGTGTCGATGACGTCGTCAGGACACAGGTCTCGTAGTCGGAAAAGCGCCGATACCATGCAAGCGCGTGCTGGAGGTTCAGTCGCCGCTCCAGCGGGGGGTTGGGGCCGAAAAACGGCAGAATGATCATTTGTAGAGATACTTTCTCCGCTTGAGACGGAGGCGGATGATCTCGAAGAACGAACGGATTTTGCGAAGCATCTTTCAACCCTGCGGCCGACATTTGTACAGCAATTCGGCAAGTTCCGCGATGGAGCGTTTTCCCGGATGCAGGCCGTCCCGCCCGAGGTCGGGAAACCGGTTTCCCCAGAGGCGAGCGCTCAGGTCCTCTCCGTAGACGTTGGCGTAGAATTCTGGCCGCGGGTTCCAGTAGTTGTAGAACACGGGGCTGAACGGAATGCCCTGTCGCTGGCAGTGCTCTTTGAGGAACAGGTACGTGAGGTAGGCGGAGCTGTAGACGAAGCCCACCCCGACCCGGGAAAGTTCTTTCATCGGCTTCTCATCGGACCATGCAGAAACCGTAGAGTACACGCCATTTCGGAAATAGAAGGAATCGTCCGGGACCTCGAAGCGGTGAATTTCCGTGAAGACCGCATACACCGATTGGAGCTGTGTCGGTCGCTGGGCGAGGTGGTTCAGAAAACTCCGGTACATGTAGGAAATGCTGCCGCCCTGGCATCCCAGGCAGAGCACGTCATGCCCCTTGAGACGCTGAAGGCGCTGCGAAACCGTGTGTTCGTAGGGGATTCCAACGCCTTCGACCAATGAGCAACCCAGCACGATCGAGTGGGGCCGGGACACGTCGTGCTCGAAGTCGTTCCGGTACCCCGTGGAGTTGAACGTGTAGGAAACGCGGTCCGGAAACCGGTAGTTGTAACCGAGAAACTCCGGCTTGTCCGTGCTGTAGGACTCAAGGGTGACCCGTTCTTCGGGAAGGGCTGCCAGCGTTGGCGTGGTGTTGAGCAGCTGGTTTCGGTGCGGCACCGGACGAAACGGCGGAATGGCGAGGGTTGATTCGACCCGAACCCCGCGGCCTTCGAGGATCCGCAGCGCCTTGTCGATCTCGAGCAGGTAGCTGCGGGAAAGCGGCCCGTCCCGCCAGGACGTGTCGCTCTCCAGGGCAGGCGAGATGTTGCCCACGGGCAGGTCGTCTCGAGACAGCGCCAGGGTGATCTCCCCTGCGAAATCGCCCCGGATCAACGTGACGAGGGCCACGAGGACGTCGCCCAGGTGCGCGACCTGTAGCGTTCCTGGACTGACGGGTTGCTCCATTGAATCGGTGATGAGGATGTGGGGCTGCTGGTGGCCCTTGAGCGTGGCAACCCGGCTGGACAGAGCGCTCGCAAAGTTGCGGGAACTTTCCGTCAGGTTGCACTGCTCTAGAAACCGGGAGGTAGCCTGGAGGACACCCTGGGAGAGGGGGATGTTGAAGAGCTTCTTGAGCGCCTTGATGGCTCGGAACCGGAAGACTCTTCGGGGCCGGGGCTTCGGGGGCTCTTGTTCGGCCGGTTTTGCCGGCGCCCGCTTTTCGGTTGACTCGGGCTGCTCGGGACCCATGGTGTTCATGCTCCGAAAGCGCTGCGAAGCGCGCTCACCGCGGACCCTCCATGCGCGTTGTCACCAGCAGGTAACGCCATAGTTCTGGGTGAATTCCTCGGCGTCTGCACGCGTGTTCACCAGGGGTTGCCCCTTGATGTTCAACGAGGTGTTGAGAAGCATGGGGCACCCGGTCGTTTCGTGAAAGGCGGTCAGGAGTTCGTGGAAGCCGGGATTATCGTCCCACGAGACGGTCTGGACACGGGCAGTTCCGTCTGCGTGGACGATCGCAGGAAAATTTTCCGGATCTTTGCAGCGAACCGTGAGTTGCATGTAGGGCAACTCGGAGGCGTTGGCTGGAAGTTCGAAGTATTGCTCTGCATGTTCGACGAGAATGGCGGGGGCGAGGGGGCGGAAGGGCTCGCGTTTCTTGATCTGGTTGACCTGGCTCTTGGTGCGTGTGCCCCTGGGGTCGGCGAGCAGGGAACGGTTCCCGAGCGCGCGTGGACCGAACTCTGCCCGGCCGCAAGCAACCCCACAGATTCCCGAGCGCTGCAACTCGGCCAGCACGGGTTCGACGGGGTAGCTGCCGGCGATCTCGTAGCCGAGGTAGGGGTTCCCCCAGTTCAGCTTCTGGTTCGTGGCCAGGGCAGCGGCGCCAAGGCTCGAACCGGCATCGCCCGGGTTGGGCATGATCCAGGCGTTCTTGAACAGGCGATAGGCCGGCGCGTTGGCGGCGCAATTGAGTGCTACGCCGCCCATGTACACGAGGTTGTCGGAAGGAACCAGAAGGCGGGCCTTTTCCAGCACGCTCCTCACGCACCCTGCGAGGACCTCCTGGATGCTCGCCGCAAGATCGAATGCATCTGCCGCCGACAGGTAGTTGCCGAGGCCCAGGTGACAATTTTGTTTTACGTGGGGCACGCCGTCGCGCTCTTCGAGGAAGTCGCCGGCAATGGTTTGAGCATGGACGGGTTCCCCGTGGGCCGCCATACCCATGAGAATGAACTCTTCCTCGTTGGGCTTGAGGCCAACCCGTTCGGTGAAGGCCGAGTAGAGCAGGCCCAGGGACGATGGATATTGGGAGGAATAGACCTTGGTGAGTTCGAGTTGGTCCGCCCGCCAGATCGACAGGGTGTCCCACTCTCCGATCGCATCGATGACGACGACGCAGGCTTCATCGAATGGAGAGGTGAAGTAGCCGGCAGCGGCGTGGCTGCGATGATGATCCTGGTAGACCAGCGGTATGTCTCCGAGTCCGATCTTCTGTAGATAGCGAGCCGGTAGATCCCCGAGAGACAGCGCCTCGGCCAACTGGCCCGCGAAGAGCTGTCGGGTTTTTTTCTTGAACGGCCGCTCGTACCAGGAAATCAGCGTGGGGGCGTAGGATTTGATGATCCGCACGCTCTCCGGGTCCAGTTCCGGGTCGTTTTTCTTGCGGGAAAAACGCTCGGAGTGCGACGCGAAGAGGATCTCGCGCGACTGGCTGTCGACGATCGAGAAGGCCGCGTCGTGGCTCAACGCGCTGATACCGCAAACGATCATGGTAGAAGTCCCAGAGCGCCGGGCTACCCCGCGGCCGGTCGTCGAACCCGCAACGAATTCGATTTCTGCAGCGGGAAATCGAAGGAAGGATCCTGATAACTCCTTGAGAAAACGCTTGAAACCATCGTTTTTCAATGTCGCATTCACAGATCCAGATGTCGACCCGAAATCGGAGAGACCGGCGGAAAATCGATTGTGGCACCGGCTCGGTCGACGAGCGGTCTGGAGCGACCACCGGGCCTATTCTGTTCGTCGCCTTTCGCTGGCGGTTACGCTACCGGATTCGCACCGCGCCTGACCCGAGCACCTTCCTGCGCGTCGGAAAGGGAAAAGCATGAGGGGAGCCCTCCCCGACTTTCTGATCGTCGGGGCGCAAAAGGCAGGAACCACAAGCCTCTGGCACAACCTTTCACGCCACCCCCAGATCCATATGGCCCGCCATGGTGATGCGGGTGGGCAGCGTGAGGTCCACTTCTTCGACCGGGAGGACCATTGGGCTCGGGGGATCGAATGGTATCGGAGCTTCTTTCCGGAAACCCAGTGTGTCCAGGGAGAGAAGACGCCCGAGTACATGGCGCTCCCGAAGGCGCGGGAGCGCATGGCGCGCATCGTGCCGCGCGCGAAGCTGGTGATCCTGCTGCGCAACCCGGTGACCCGCGCGCACTCCCATTGGAATCATCTCCGGGAAAACGAGGGCCTCTTGGAGGATTTCGGAGAGGCAGTAGACGCGGCCTGCAGGGCAGTCCCCGGACCCTTCGAGCTGCTTTTGACCCGCGGAGACTACCTCGAGCAAATTCGGTCGCTGTTGCGACTCTTTCCTCGCGAACAGCTCTACATCGCGATTGCGGAGAGGTTTCGTGCCGATGCCGTTTCCGAATACAACCGTGTCCTTCGTTTCCTGGAATGCGACCCATCGGCAACGGGCTACGAAAGTGTCCACGTCCGCGGATACCCGGCGCCGATGGAAGCTCGGGTTGGGGCGATGCTGGCCGACCATTACGCCGAGTCTGTCGAGGCGCTTCGCGCCTTTCTGGGCGACGAGATCCCGGAGTGGCAGCCGAGAGAAGCATCCCGTCTGGTCCGGGCTTGGCAGCGAATCGGGAGTGCGACCTGGAGGCGGGGGCGGGGATCCTAGGAAGCACCGCGTTTGGACTCGGCCGGGTCTTCTTGCCGGTGCCTTGAATTTCATGATCGACCTTGTTTTTTTGCAGACGTCGGAGACCTCCTGATGCGCATTGCCTTCGTGACCGAACACGATCCCGACAACCTGAATGCGTGGTCGGGCGTGTCCCATGGCATGTTGCATGGCTTGAGACAGGCCTTCGAACGCGTCGAAACCGTTTCGGTACCTCATTACGACGCGCTGCAGGGAAGCCTGGATGCTCGGCTTAGGCACGTGGGTGGGATCGCTTCGAAACACGTTCGCGAAAGGGACGTGGACGTGGCGATCTGCCAGGGAGCTTCGGCCATTCCCTACCTCGACGTGTCCGTCCCCACCGTCTATTGGCACGATTCGACCTGGGCGGCGCTCTACCAGGGGCACTTCCCGGAAACTCTCGATTTCGCGACCTTCCGATCTCGTCATCCCGGTTTCGCACAGTGGGATGCCGCCGCACTCGGGCGCGCTTCTCGCGTGTTTTTCAGCTCCGAGTGGTCGGTTTCCCATGTGCAGCGGGATTACGGAATTCCCGCCCGGAAGCTTCGCGTCGTACCCTTCGGCGCGAATCTCGAAGGCGCCCCGTCACACGTGGAGGCCATGAGTTCCGCCCAGTCGCGATCACCCGATACCTGCAATCTGTTGTTCATAGGGGTGGAGTGGCGGCGGAAGGGTCTCGACCGGGCCCTGCGTCTGGTCCGGCGTTTGCGGCGGTTGGGGAAGCCGACGCAGCTCACCGTTATCGGAGCCCGGCCGCGCGCGCTCCGGGTTCGGCTTGCCCGTGGCGTCACCCGCTTGGGCTTTCTCGACAAGACGATTCCCGATGAACGCGGGCGCATGATCCGTGCGCTACGGGGGGCCCACTTTCTGGTCCACCCGGCGCGTTACGAGGCGTTTGGCTGCGTCCTTGCGGAGGCGAACGCGTACGCGGTTCCGGTCATCGGAACCTCTACGACCGGACTCCTGACAGTCGTTACGCCGGGGGTGAACGGGGATCTGTATGCACCCGATGAATTCGTGGAAAAGGCTTCCCAGCGCATCTTGGACCTCCTCGACACACCGGATGCGTACCAGAACCTTGCGAGTTCCTCCTACCGCGAGTACGAACGCCGGCTCAACTGGCCGAGCGCGGCACAGAAGATTCGGGAGTCGCTGGAAGAACTCGTAAGCTAGCCGTCCAGCGGCGTATCGGAATGCGGTCCCGGGATCTCGGGGAGGCTTGGGGCTTTCCAGTCCCAGCCGGGTTGCCATCCTCCCTCCGGCAGAGTCATGCCGCAGCTCTCAACGGCCGAGCAGTTCCAGGCAACGCCCACGCGCGTGCTCGAATTTTCGCCGGGTGTCGAGTTGGTCATAGGGATTCCGGTAGCGACGGCCTGACCGAAGGGCCCAGGTGGCCAGCCGCGGCCCGTAGCGGAACAGTTTTCCCATGCGTGTGACCCGGCTCATGGGTCCGTTCGCGGCGATCGAGGCTCGCCCCAGGTTCTGGTACCAGTGGAAGTAGTACTCGCGCGTCGTGCGCGCGGGCGGGATATGGTGATCCACGACTGCGTCGGGCAGGTAGAGGCAGCGACCCGAAAGCTTCATGAGGCGAGAGAAGAACTCGACATCCTCTCCGAAGGGGATGCGCGTCCCGGGCCCCAGGTCGGTGCGAAACCCGCCAAGGGCGATGCCGCGATCCCTGGCGACACCCATGTTCGCCGTAAACGCGGGGTAGACATCGTTTCCCGGGAGGATCTCCCGGGACTCCATGCCGAAGTCGTAACGCGCGGTGGGCCCGCCCGCCTCCTTGGGAAGTGCGTCTCGAAGCCATTGAGGTGCATCGGGAGGCAGGTTCGGAAGGATCCGACCGCCCGATCCGATGACATTCGGGTCGGCGAAGGCCCGCACGTGCTCTGCCAGCCAGCCGGGACGGCAGGTGACGTCGTCGTCTGCGAACAGCAAGACCCGGCCTCGCGCCGCCGCCAGCGCCCGATTCCTCGCGGCTCCGGCCCCGGGAACCGTTTCATGCTCGAGCCTCAGGGCTACGGGGAAATCGGCGGCTCGTGCGCGGACCCGCTCGGCGGTGTCGTCCGTGCTGCCGTTGTCCACGACGAGCGTTTCCCAGGCGACGCTCGCCTCCTGTCGCGCCACGCTCTCCAAGGTCCGCGAGAGGCTTCGGCTGCGATTGCGCGTGCAGACGGCCACCGTGAATTCCGGGAGAGTCGCACTGGCCACGGCCGTCTTTCCTTCGGGCGCTCGTCCATCTCGCTTCCCGAAGCGGTAGGATAGCATCTCTGTCATCCTCCGGGTCGCGAGTCGAGGGCGTTCGGTGCCGCACGCGTTCGCGTTCCCGAGCGCTACAGAAAACGCAGACATGAAGAGCGTCCAGCAGTCCGACCTGGGGGTGATCGTTCCGGTCTACAACCGGCCGACGCTCCTTCCCGACGCCCTGGAGAGCATCGTGAACCAGAGTCGGGTGCCCGCCGAAGTCGTCATCGTCAATGACGGATCGACCGACGAAACAGGCGACGTGATCGAGGCCTGGATGGCCGCAAACCGCCAGGTGACCGACATCAAGCTCTTGACTACAGAGAATCGAGGCGTGTCGGCTGCGCGAAACGCGGGGCTCCGCGGTCTCGAAAAGCACGAGTACGTGGCGTTCCTGGACTCGGATGATATCTGGCCGGCGCTGTTCGTAGAGCGCGTTTTGCCTCGGCTCCAGGATTCGGTAGATGCCGTGGCAGCAACCGCAAATGCGCAGAAGCGGGACGAGGGCAGGGGGGTCGTCGTTTCGGAGCCCACGGAGCTCCTCGCTATCGATCCGTTCCAGTACATGTTTCGTTATGGCGCCGGTATTGCCTCCGACACGATCTTTCGTTCCAGCGCGCTCCATGCGAGCGGTTGGTTCGATCCCGAACTCGCTTCCGGAGAAGATGCTGAGCTCTTCCTTCGTGTTGCCCTGCAGGGCAGTTGGCTTCACGAGCCATCGTGCTGCGTGATTCATCGATATTCCGATGGCCTCCGGAATGAGCCCGGTCACTTGAGTCGGTTGTCCGATGAGCGTTTGATCGGGTGGAACGAGATCTACGAGCGGTTTCTGCGTGAGCACGGTCGGGAGACGCCCGATTTCCGGGGGTTGTGCCGCTTGTTGTCGAGTCGCTGGCGGAAAGCGGGGTTCGATTACCACCGGCGGGGAGACGCGGGAGTCAGTCGCCTGTGTTTCGGTCGCGCCATCCACTGGAACCGGCTCGATCTTCGGGGGTACTGGGGATGGTTACGCTCGAGGCTTTCCTGAGTGTGCGAGGCGGGCCAGGTCATGCGGAACCAGTGCGAAAGAAGGATGCCCGGTGATCGAATCGGGAGCTGGGGGACGGTATTGCGGGGACGGCGGTCTTTGTCTTTCCTAGAACGGTCGGTTTCTGGGGAGCAGGGCATGGGCGGGGAGCCGTGGACATCCAACTGAGCGCGGTCGTCATCTGCCAGGACAATGAGCGGACCATCGGGACGGTTCTGGACTCTCTGGTGCCTTTCTGCGATGAGGTCGTGGTCCTGGACGGTGGGAGCGAGGACGCTACGGTCGCCGTCGCCCGTTCCCGAGAGAAGGTTCAACTCTTCCAGCGCGAGTTCGACTCCTTCCCAACCCAGAGGAACTACGGCTGCGACCGCGCACGCGGCCGCTGGATCCTCGCCCTCGATTCGGACGAGCTCATCGCGCCGAGCGGGCTCAGGAAGCTCCGCTGGTTGACGCACGTTCCCGGTTTCCGCTGGTACTCCCTGCCGCGCTATTGGATCGTCGAGCGCAACCGGCGCTTCTACTACCTCTCGGACCGGCCCTACTACCGCGATCGACAGCTCCGCCTGTTTCGGAATGAACCGGATTTTCGCTATGACGAGGTTCGGACCCCCGTTCACGAAGAGTTTCGCGAGAAGCGGGGCTGGGGCCGTCCGCTGCGCGGTCCGCATATCTTCCACTACGCATTGCTCCTCCATGACCGAGCCGCGCGCGAGCGAAAATACCGGCGCTACATGGCCATCAACCCGGACCTGGAGCGGATCCACCGGCAGCAGCTCTGGGAGGATCACGAGATTCCGCTCGAACCGGTCCCGGTTCCGCTTCCCGGCATGCTCCACGAGGGCTGAGGGGCGTCGTTACGGCGCCGGAGCCCCGGTAGCCCGCGTCCCTTAGTCCTCCGGGATCGCGATCGTGACGGCACCCCCCATCACCAGGAGTCTCCTGGTCTTGGGTTTCACGCCCTTTCCCTGCAGCCTAACTAGGCGCTGCAGCGGGCCGGCTGGCGTTTGCCGGTACGAACATGGGCTAGATTCCCAAGAGACCAGGTGTCTCAAACCCGGCAGCAAGCGCCGCCGGTCGCTGAGCGCACAGTCCGTTAGGTACCGGAGACGATGCTCTCGCGAACGATCGTATGTTTGATAGCTGGGCTTGTTGCTGGGTGCGCAACCCTTGTGGACCGCGTGCCCCACAGCGAAATGGCGCCCCGTCTTTCATATCAGGGCTTTTCATTCGACCGTCCACCGAACTCGAATTGGTACATGCTTCGCAGCGAGGAGGAGCCCACGAGGGTGCTGCTTCGCCGAAATACCGTCCCGCCAAGCATAACTCACACGTTCTACGTGGCAGTCGCGATCGGTGGAATCGAGCGAGAGCCAACGTCTCATGAAGACTTTGCGAATTTGGCCCGTTTAACCGGCCAGCAGGCATCCTATGAAGTCAACCAGATCTCATACACTCAGAAGTCCGTCCTCAAGCAGGGCCAGTGGTGCATTCGCGTCGAGTCTCTCGACTCGGTTCGTGGTGCACCCGTCGAGCCTACGGCGGAGCTTCGGATGGTCATCAAAGGCTGCCGTTGCCTACATCCAGCCTTTCCAAAGACAACTGTCGACTTCTTCTTCTCCGAGCGGGGCCGAAAGGACGAGCTCCGTCCCGATCTCTACGAAGAGGCGGAGGTTTTCCTGCGCGGTGTTCGAATCGATGTCGCGCCAGACACGCCCGCCGTCTAACAAGGCGTTGCAACGGACGTCCGGGCAGATAGGAAGTTCGGCTCTTGTGATATTACGCATCCAGTAGGACGTTGATTGTTAGCTTAGCTTCTCTCGCAGAGCTTCGTACGGCGTCTTTCCCTTATGTGCCCCATGCGGCCGATCGTAGTTGTAGAACTTCTTCCAGGCCGCCAGCTTCTTCTTGA
>PVBE012688217.1_pt1 | contig 13224 bp, 6 predicted proteins | sample 1631181 | NCBI WGS metagenome assembly PVBE01 (sample SAMN08397723, study PRJNA350692) | Marine metagenome, whole genome shotgun sequencing project. | isolation source: water | place: Pacific Ocean | collected 2012-04
CCCCTCCGCCCCCACAAAGCCCTCGCCGCATTCGATGAGGCAGGCGCCCAAGGTCTCGCCTTGGGTGGCGTCACAGCCCGTGCGCGCCCAGCAGTAGCTCCAACATTCGGCACCGGCGGCCTCGTCTCCTCCACATCCGGAGAGGGCGTTTTGGGCCAACCCGGTGCAGCGCGGTGCGGTGGCCGCACAGGCGAACTCTCGGCCGGTTTGGATCGGATCGTCATAGTGGTCGTCGTCGCACTGGGAGACGCAGTCCGCGTCACCCATTCCGCAGCCCTCGGCGCGGTCACAGACATAGGCGCAGGGTAACGGGTGGCCCGGGGCACAGGCCGCGATGGCCTCACAGTCGCCCGCCGCTTCGAGAACGCATACGCGGGCGGCCTCGTTTCGGTCTCGAAAGAAGCCGGCGTCGCAGGTCTCTCCGCAGTCTTCCGCCGCGAGCCCACAGCCGTCGAGAGCCCCGCAATAGGCGTCGCAGGCCTCCTCCGGGCTATTGGCCGCCAGGCAGGTGTCCAGGGCGCCGCAGCTCAAGGCGGCGCGACAGTTCAAGAAGGCTTGGAGCCGAAGGGCGTCCTCCTGGGCGCCGGCGGTGATGGTCTGGTAGCAATCCGCGGCGCAGCTGCGGATGGTGGCCTCCTCCTCGCCTTCGCCACATTGGGCCATGGCGTGACAGAGGGGGATGCAGGCGTTCATTACTGCGGCGTTCATGCCGTCGCCTTGGCCCGCCTCCCGGTCACAACGCTCGAAGGCGTCGAAGGGGACATCGGGACAGAATTGGAGCTCGTTGATCAAGCAATGACGGATGGCGTCGGGCATGCCCACAACAACCTCGTCGCAGGGGCCGAAGTTCTCGTAGCGACACTCCTCCCAAATCCGGCAAAAGGCGGCCTCGTCTCCCCCTTGCGCCTCGATGGGCCCATCGTCACCGAGGCAGTCCTCCACGTCGTCGCATTGGAACTCCTCGCCCACGCAGGCCAACTGTTCGAAGCTTCGGATGCGCGCCAAGGTGTCTTCGGGACATCGCGCACCACACTCGAGCGGCGCCGCATCGCAGCCCTCGAGGGCGCCGCACCAGCCGGCGCAGTCGGGGGCTACGGGGTCTGGAATGCAGGCCTCGAACGCGGCGCACTCGGCGTCTCCCTCGAGGTCGTCCAGGCACGGGCCGGCGGCGGCGAAGCGGATCGCCTCGTCTTCGATGTAGCCGTCGCCGCAGGACTCGATGCAATCGGTCATCGCCTCGGCAGCGTCGGGGGCGCATTGGTTGAGCGCCAAGCAATATCGCGCGCATCGCGCCCCTGGTGAGGTGTCACGGCCGCAGGAAGCGAAGCTGGGCGCAGGCCCCTGACAGGTGGGCGAGACCATGATGCAGGCGGCCAGGTGGACGCTCTCACGCGGGTTTTGGAAGAGGTCATCGTCACACTCATCGGCGCACTCGGCGGCATCCAGCCCGCATTCGGCCGTACGGGCGCAAAGACGGGCGCAGTCCAAAATGGGCGGTTGATAGCATGCCTCGACGGCTGGACAATCGGCGGCGTCTTGAACGCAGGCGCGATAGGCTGTGTCTCGGGCCCGGAAGAAGCGCGCATCGCAGCGGGGGACGCAGTCTTCATCGGCGAGTCCGCACCCGTCGAGTCGGGCGCAGTGGGCCGCGCAGCTGGCCACCGGGCTGTTCTCTTCGAGGCACTCGGTGAGCGCGTCACAGCTGCCCGCGAGGCCGCAGGGAAAGAGCGCCGAGATCCGTTGCATCTCCTCCTCGTCGCCGTCGCGGAGGGCCTCGTTGCACTCCCGAGCGCAGGCGAATTGATCGGCGTCGGGATCGATGAGACCGCAGACGGTCTGGGCTTCGCAGAGCTCGTTACAGCCGGGGCCGACGGGCCCGGGCTGACCTTCGAGACATTGTTGAAAGATGCCCGCGGGGTCAGGGGGACAGCCGTTGGCGCGAAGCTCTTGCACCACACAGGCGGCGGCTTGTTCACCGTTGGGCAGCTCTTCCCAGATGAAGTCACAGGGGATGAAGTCCTCGAAGCATCGATTCCACTCCTCGCAGAAGGTCTGTCGGTTGACCACCACCGGGCCGGGGACGTCCTCGATGTTCACGCAGGCGTCCACCCGACGACAGTCCTCTTGTGCGGCCCGAATGCATTGGTTCATCTGCCGCGCGCGGAGGGCGCGGAGGGGGTCGGCGTCGCCCATTTCGCCGATACACTCCAAGACGCAGTCGTCGGGTCGCAGTACATTGCATTGCACGCCCACCTCGCAGCGGACGGCGCAGTCGGGATACACCTGCTCTCCGATACAGCTCCAAAACCGGCCGGTGTCACAGGCTCCTCCGTAGAGCAATTCACCGCATTGGGCGAAGCCGCCGTCGTCGTCCTGTGCCTCGCAGGCCGCTACGCAATCGAAGGGCGCCTCACCGCCACATTCGGTCAGCCCGGCGCAGACCTCGTCGCAGGTGAGCGGAGGAGGCTCGGGGAGGCGACAGAGGTGGAGCAACGTGCACGCCTCCACCTCGAGACACTGGAACCAGGTGGCCGGGGGCGCGCTCCGTCCGGCCCGCTCACAGGCCGCCGAACATGAGTCAGCGTCGGGATACACGTCGAACCGTTCACAGGCCATGACACGATCACAGGCCGCTTGGCAGTCGTCGATGTCCACGGGGACCATCTGGTCGGGGGCGGCGTCGGGTCCCGCGTCCACGGCGCTGTCCTCTGTGGGCGCTTCACCGTCGGCCCCGCTGTCGATGGCGGCATCCGCCGCGGCGCCATCGGGGGTCACCCCCTCATCGCCATCGCTTCCGTCGGTGTGGGCGTCGGCGAGGGCACCGTCCCGGGATGGCGAATCAGAGGACGGTTTTTCGTCTTCGACGCATCCAACGCTCAGCAGCACCACACAGACCCACCAGTAATTACGCATGGTCTTCCATCCTTCGGTTCGAACCGATGCTGCATACCACAAGGGTCCGGTTAGAGGCGATGCAGGGCCTCTCACTGCCCATCGGGGATGCATGGAACGGCGACTCCCATTGTGTCGCGATTGGCGCTATAGGTGGCCCATGGAAAAGAAAGACTCACCGGGTCTCGATGCCCCGTCTCCTTGGCGAGGCCCCCTCGGCCTCCTCGTGGTGGCGGGCCTCGTCGTCGCGAGTCTCCTGTTCCTCACCCGAAGCGGCCCCCCCCAAAATCGAATTCTGCTTTTGTGCGCCGTGGATGGGGAGGATGAGTCCGAGGCCGGCCTATCGGGCCGATTGGTCATGGAACTCGGCCACCGGTTGCAGGGGATGGGATTCGAGGTGGCCACCGTTTCTCATCCTGCCGTGGCCGCCGCCTTGGCGGCCGACCCCGAGAATCTCGACCGGGCCCAGTCGGCCGTAAAGGCCCGTTGGCGCGCCCGGGTGACGATGCGTTTTGAGGAGCGCACCACCGCAGTGCCGGGAGATTACCGGGAGCTCCAAGGGGTTGGGCAGGTGATCTGGCGCAACTCAGACGGCGCCGCCGGTGGCGCGCAGCCGCTGCTTGTTTGGGGAGGCTCGCGCCAGGCGGGGCTGACGCGCGCCGAACTCATCTCGGGGGCCATCGTCCATCGCGCGGCGGCCTTCCTCGCGCGGGCGCTAGTGCTCGATGAAGCTGTGAGCGTCGCGGCGGGGGGGAAACCCACCCCGGCCTTGGGCCCGGCCCGGACGGCCGTCGAGGCCGCTGACGTCCGCCTGCGCGCCGTCGCCGCCACCGAGACCCTCGTGTCGACGAATCGCGCAGCAGCGGACCACGGCCCCTTTAAGAGCACCCTCTATGACGCCTTCGACGCCCGACGTCTCATCTGCGGAGCCGGCGCCAAGGGCGCCCTCGTCTGGCGCATCCCCTCGGCTCGGCCGGGCAAGGACGGCGTCATGGACTCGGAGCGGTACCAGCGCTTGGGGTGGCGATCCACGGCCGGGGAGGGGGCGCAGGTGTGGATGGGCCCCAGACTTCATGGGCCCGCGACGACGTCCGCCGACGGTGAAACGGTTGCCTTCAGCGAGGTGATCTACACTTGGGCGCGCACCCTCACCGTCGCGGACCACGCCGGAACCCGACGATTGGTGACGGCGCCCACCACCACCTTCACGGCGCTCGCGCTCTCCCCGGGCGGACAGCACCTCGCCGCCTACGCTCGAAGGTGCACCAAATGTGCCCGCCGACTGGTGGTCTACCGCACTGGTGACGGCGTAGTCACACTCGATGCCGATGATGAAGGGGGGACCCTCGCGGGTTTTGCCTGGGCAGATAATGACCGGTTATTGGTGCTGCACACGCCTCAGATCTCACCGGCAAAGCCAAGGCCCGGTGCGCGCCGTTTTCCCGGGTCTGAGCAAGGGCTCTGGGCCATCTCCATGGCGGCCCCCGACGCGGCACCCAAGCGGGTCTTTTCGAGCCCGGACGGCCGTCGTTACCTCTCGGTGATCAGCGGTCACGGTCAGGCGATCTTGGTGCCGGGGTCGGGCGCAGGTCACGGCCTTCAAGTGGTGTCGTTGACCGATGGGCGGGCTCATTTCATTCGTTCGGCCCACCGCGTCACCGATCCGCAGCTCGCGCCCGACGGCCGAGATTTGCTCTTCAATCTTCACTTTGGAGGCGACACCGAGGTGGCGTTGGTCCCTTTGGCCGGGGGGACGCCCACGGTTTTGACCAAGAACAGTCTCCACGACCGCCGCCCGGTCTTCTCGGCGGACGGCGCGCGGGTGCTCTACGAGGCGGTGGCCCGGGATGACACCCTCCGCGAAGTGTCCTCCATCGCTTCCATCGATCGACCCGCCCCGACCAAGAGCCCCTGAACCGCGCCCGTCAGGCCGTGACGTCTCCAATGGCCGCGTAGAGATTGGCGAACAAGTCTTCGATGGCGGCCGTGGGTACGGAGGAGAACGCGATTCGGAGGAGTCCGGCGGTGGCGATGAGGCCCGTGTCATAGCGGGAAAGAAGGTGCTGCCGAATGACCTCTGCGTCTCCTGCGCAAGGGCGGACGCACATAAAGTAGCCCGAATTGCACGGCAGCGGCTCGAAGCGTTCCCGATACTCGGGGTGGGCCGCCAAAATCTCCCGCATTCGCCGATACCGGCCGGACAAGATCTGATATTTCTCCGCTTTCCAGGACGCGTACCCCGGCGCTTCGTAGGCGGTGAGCAAGAGCGATTGAGACAAGTGGGAGGCGTTGGAGATGCTCCCGCGGACGAGCCCTGCGGTCTTTTGGGCCAGGGCGTTGAGGCCCGCCTCGTCGGCTCCCTGATAGCCGTAGGTGATGAACCCGACCCGGAAACCCCAGGCGTAGTCCTCCTTGGTGGCGCCGTCGATCTTCACGGCCAAGAGCCGCTCATGGGCCGATGACAGCTGGGCGAAGATGGACTCTTCGATGACCCCGTCCTCGTAGACCAGTCCGAAATAGGCGTCATCGATCAGGGCCACCACCTCGCACCCGGCCTCGGCGGCTTCGACCAATACGGCGCAGATGGACTTCGCCTCGGCGGGCGAGCAGGTGTACCCCGTGGGGTTATTGGGGAAGTTGAGCAAGACCACCCGTTTGCCCGGTGGTTCGGCGAAGAGGCGGGCGCGCAGCCCGTCTACGTTAAAGCCGCCATCGGTGAAGAGGGGGTAAGTGTCCAAACGCGCCCCGTGGGCGTGCTCGAAGATGAGTCGGTAGTTACCCCAGAACAGATCGGGCACGATCAACGCCTCACCCGGGTCCAAGAACATGGCCCCGGCGACGCTCAAGCCATGGGTCAAGGCGCCCGTCACCACGGGGCGACTGAGTCGCGCGTCCACCAGGCTGGGGTTCTTCTCTCTCAGCATCGACTGCCATCGATCCCGCAGCCCCGGCTTCCCGAAGCTGGGTGCGTACGGGAACGCCTCGCGTCCGTCGATCTGAAACAGCCTGTCCAGGCCCTCCAGCCGCATGGGGTCACCGCTCTCCTCCAAGGCGATTCCGATGGTGGCGTTGATCCGCCGGCCTCGGGCCTGAGCCGCTTGGCCCAAGATGCCGCCGCTGGGGAAGAACGCGGTTCGCCCCTTTTTGGACAGCGTCTGCATGATGGCGGGGGGAAGGATCGAGTTGAGCTCTTCGGCGAGGGGGTGCATGGCGTACTCCACATTTGACGCCGAACCCAATAACCAATCTGCGCGTCCCGGGCCAGTCTGTTTTGCCGTGAACGTCGTCGACGGCTTGCGGGTGGCCGAGGACCGATCTCAATCCACGTCGAAGGTGTCTCCCAAAGCGGTCATCAGACCCTCGGGGTCGTCCACGTGCACCCAATGCCCCGAGCGCGCGAGAGTGTGCTGCCGAGCCATACCGGCGTGGTCCAATCGCCGGCGGGCCACGTCGGTCCAGCGCGCACCCTCCCCGGCCATCAAGATGTGCGGCGTGACCCCCGCGGGGGGGCGCTCCACGACGTCCCACGCGTCCAAGGCAGCGTAGTCCGAGATCAGCGCTTCGAGCACCGACAGATCGAACCGCCACTCGACGCCGTCTTTCGTTCGGCGAACATTGGTCGTCATCCACCCCGAGACGCTGCGGCCGAAACCGTGGGCGGTGAAGTGGTCGCTCACGGCCACGCGGCTCACGGCCGGCATGGGCAAGCCGCGGATGGCGGCGAACACCCGCGCGATCTCGTCTCCGCCGGTCTCTCGACGCCACAGCCCGGGCGGGGAGTCGAGGCACCACACCGAGCTCAGCCCCGACGGGGCCCGCGCGGCGTAACGCAGGGCGACTTTACCCCCGAAGGAGTGGCCCACCACCGCGCTCGGCGCTTGGCCGAGGGCCTCTGCGAGTCGGGCGAGGTCTTCGGCGCAGGCGTCAACGGTGTGGGGACCTGGAAGGCCGTGTGCGTCGCCATGCCCCCGAAGATCGACGGTGACGTAGCGCCACCCAGGGTATCTCCGGGCCAGTCGTCGGGTAAAGCTTCGCCAATTGCGACGGGAGCCCAGGATCCCGTGCAGGATGAACGCCGTGCGGCCCGGCGTGCCGTCCGCACCGTCGATGAGGTCATGGGGCAAGATGTGGTTCACGGCGCACCATGGCCCCACCCCGGAGCCACGCGCAAGCCTGTTGACCACGCCCGGAGGACGCCTGGTTGTGCACCCTGAGGGCGTCGAAGCCGGTGGTTCAGCTCGGAACTCCGAATCTTGCGCCGGACGGTCTACGGCCTCGGCACGTCAAACACGTCGTTGCATTTGCAGGTTCTACGGGGGATCACGTAGCGTCTCTTGCATGGCTGACCGTTCGCTCTTGGGACCGCAGGGGGCGCCGCATGGCTGAACGTCGTGCGCTCCTCATCGGCGTAGAGACCTACCTCGACGAGGCGTTCTTGGGCCGGCCGGGTACGGCGGTTTATATGGGCCGGGTCTCTCGTCGCCTCGAGCTCGGGCAGTGGGAAGTGGCCCTGCTCACCGACGCCGCCGGCACCGAATCCGACCGACCGCTCCTCTCCAACGCCCTCGCGCGGCTGGAGTGGCTTTCGCAGGCGGACGAAGCGCTGGTCGTACTCTCGGGGCACGTCCGGGCTGATCGCCTACTCCTCCGCGATGCGCGCACCGGTCAGCTGGAGCGTACGGGTCTGGCCCTCGCCGAGGTGGTGGACGCGTTGCCCCCACTCGCGGGCGTCTTGGTGGACGGTCCCGTGTCCGAGGCGGCCCTGCAGCGAGTGTCCTGGGCGTCGGCCTGGGCTCACGACGCGCAGACCGCAGCTCATCAACCGAGCCCCTATCTCGCAGCCATCGCTCACGGTCTGGGTATAGACAGCGTCAACACCCCCCTCACCGGGGGTCGACTCATGGCGAAGGTGGCCGAAACCTTGGCCTCTTCTTCGGACGATGTGCCTGTCTTCTGGCTCTCCGGGCGGCCTACGGCGTCCGTCCTCGTCTCAGCGCCGCCGGCCCAAGTCACCTGCGGACACTGTCTCAAGGTGGTGGAGCAAGCCGCTGCCAGCTTTTGCCCGCACTGTGGGCAAGCCATGTCCAGTTCGGGTCTCATCGGCGATGGTCGATATCGGCTTTTGGAGACCCTTGGGCAGGGGGGCATGGGCCAGGTCTACCTGGCCCACGATACTCGACTGGGCTGTGAACGCGCCCTCAAGCTCTTGTCCGTCCCCCCCGGGTTGAACGCCCGGGACGCCGAGGTCTTGCGCGCCCGCTTGATTCAAGAGGCGCGGGCGGCCCAAACCTTGGGCGACAAGACTCATCACGTCGTCCGCGTATTCGACGTGGGTCACTCCGTGGAGCGGGGCGTCCCCTTCCTCGTCATGGAGGTCTTGCGAGGTGAGACCCTCGAGGCCCGCATTGCCCGGGGTCCGATGCCCGTCGCTAAGGCCGTGTCCATCGCGCATCAAATCGCGAAGACCCTCGCGGTCGCGCACCCCAAGGGGATGGTCCACCGAGACTTGAAGCCGTCCAATGTGATGCTCGTGGAGCGGGACGGGCTGCCGGACTTCGTCAAGCTCTTGGACTTCGGTTTGGTCAAGGTGGAGAACGCCGAGCTGCTCACCGAGTCCGGCCGGGCCATGGGTACGCTTCAATATATGCCGCCGGAGCAACTTCAGGGGGAGACAGTGGACGCTCGGGCCGACGTCTTCGCCTTGGGGGCCGTCCTCTTCGAATGCTTGACGGGGCGCCGCGCCAACCCGGGAAAGGCCCACCACGAGATCTTCCGGGTGTTGCTGGACTCAGGGGTCGAGCCCATCGTCCAGGTGCGTCCAAACCTGCCCGCCGGCCTGTGCGCGGTGGTCGACCGCTGTCTGACCCTCGACATGGGTGGTCGATATGCGAGCGGCGGTCGAGTGATGCAAGCCCTCGAGCCCTTTCTGATCCATGACGACACGGGCTCAGCCGCGGCGGACTCCGGATCGGGTGGCCCCATCGGAGAGGACCCGTCGGCGCTCGGCGCCTATGCGACAGATCTGACGGTCCAGGGTTGGGCCGGCCGCGACGCTCTGCCCGCCGAGAGCACACCGAGCTTGGCCACCGGGGAGCTCTCGGGCCCCCCTCGGGACATAGAGAACCGGCGGTGGCCGATCTGGGCAGCAGCGGTGATTCTCCTTGGGGCCGGACTCGTCTGGGGGCTCGGCCGGAATGAATCGGTGATGGTCCAGGACGCTGGGGTGGCCGGTGCCGTGACGGCGCCCACGTCGCCGCCAACTTCGCCGGAGGTGGCCCAAGTCCCGGATGCGGCCCCCGAACCGCAGCCTCTGCTCGAGCCGCAGCCCTTGACCAGGCCCACCGGACCCCTACCGAAAGACGTGGAGGTCTTGCGTCGCGTCGATGGCGACGGCGTCTTCTATCAAGCGCCCGAGCGCCTCCACGCCTTCGCCGCCATCATTCGTGACATCACCGTGGGCCTGAAAGCGCCGCCGGCGCCCGACGCCGAGGCCGACGAGGTGTGGCGCGCCATCCCCCCCGCCGTGCGGGCATGGCTGGCGGAAGGGGTGGACCTCGACGGAATCGAATCCCACGCCACCGGTCTGCGGATCACTCGCCATCACCTCGACGGCCTTCGAGCAGTGCGTCCTCGGGTCCACAAGATTCGTCGACTGGGTCGTCTCTGGGCGGCCAAGAACCGGCGCCCGGTCTTCGCCGCTGTGAACTGTGGTCAGGGCCGACCGGGTGACCGTCTGGTCACAGCCCGATGGACGGTGCTGGGCTATTCCGGGGGCCGGTGCGCCGATCACAGCTGTCCACGGGCCTTGGCACGGGCGCTGCAAAACGCTAGGGAGGTGGGCGAGCAGTTACGCTTGAATATGGTCTTGGAGCGAGACGGTGAGGAGGGTGATGAGAGTTCTAATACTCGCGCTCATTGCGTTCTCCGCTGAGTTCGCCGCGGCCGCCACGGTGCCGTGCGGGGCCACGGGGCTCCCGCCCTCTGTCTCGGCGTTGGCGGCGGGTTTGAACAAGGCGCCCAATGACGCCGCACGGCTGGAGATCGCCGCCCAGGCAGCCTCCCTCACCGTGGACAAATCACTCTCGGCCAGCGCCCGCGCTTGCGCAGCCTATCTGGCCGGATCCGCCCACTTCATCAACTCGACGGGCCCTCATCGGCGCCGAGCAGCCGCCCGTGCCCTGGGCTTCTTCTTGCGCGCCGCAGCCCTCGCCCCCGACGCCATGGCCGGTCTGCAAGCGCGGAGTCGACAAAAAACGGCCTGGAAGCGACTGGGTAAAGTCCCGGGTTGGGTAAGCCGCCCTGCGCCCCAAAGGATCAAGGTGCCGGCCGCAGAAGAAGATGACGTCCTCATCCTCTCGCCGGGGTCGCCCCAATCTTGGGCGAAGGTTTGTGGGGACTCTCCCTCCTGTCGGGACGCGGGCCGATTCGAGCTGCCCCGACGGGCCGGCCAGGCGCTCGAACTCCAATTGGCGCCGGGCGCATACGGCGTCGCTCGGCGGACAGCGTTTGGGACATCGGCCCATCCTGCCCCCTTGGAGATCGAAGCCGGTGACCTCGCGGCGCCGCCCCCGGCGCCCTGCGCCGTTCAGCTTCGAATCGAAGACGGCGAGGGCGTCGTCTCCGGATGGCGCCTGACCACCGAGGGGGAGACGTCCATCGATCCGGCGAATCTGAAAGCCGATATGGGCCCAGTGACCGTGAGCGCTCGGGGTTACGTCACCCAGCAGATTCCGTTGCCCGCGGCCGGTGGCCCCCTGCGGGTTCGTCTGGCGCGGTGCTCGGTGGCCATGAAGGTGCGAACCGTTCCCTCGGATGCCCGCTTGGAGGGGGTGGATCCAGGTCCTTGGGGTCGGCGCGTGATTCGGGCGCGTCGCCCCGGGCATCAGACCTTGGAGCACGCCGTGGAGGTGCCGGCACCCGACCAGTGTGCCGGGGCGAGTCATCCGGTGTCCCTCGTGATGGAACGAAACGTGCTCATCGCCGCTGCGGCCGGCAACGGCGAGGCGGTCACGCCGAGTCGGTTCTTGGTGGATGGGAGGGCCGTGGACGTGCTTGGTTTTCACCGGCCGCCGGGTCAGTACACCTTTAGAGTGGACCATCCCATCGAGGGGACCGTCACCGGCCGCTTCGAGGTCTCCGCTTGCACGGGCGGGGCGTGTCCGCCCGTAGCCCTACGCATCAGCTTCGCGCCCCGTCGACGTCCGCCGTCCAAAGCCTCCAAATGGGCCATGGGCATCGGGGCCGGTCTTCTCCTCGGCGGATTGGCGGCCGGTCTGTCGGCTTATGACGCCCACCAACAGCTCGAGAACTACACCAATAAGTTCGAAATGGGTGAATCCGTCGATGACATCAAGGTGCGGCGGGACGAACAAGCCCAGAGCGCCGACAGCTTATTCTTGGTGGGGGGCACCCTCATCGGCGCCGGCTATTTCTGGTACCAAACGAGTCAGGAGCCCCAGTGATGATGGGTCGTACGCTCATCTTTTGTGTCCTGGGGGCCCTGGGACTCGGCGGGTGCACGCTCCTCTTCGATGACAGCGTCGCTGAAGACAAATTCGATTGTATGGACGACCACGACTGCCCCGTAGGTGAGTACTGCAGTCCATTTGATCGCCGCTGCCTCGTGGGCGAGCGGCCGGCGGAGCCGCCATTGGACGAAGGCTCCGACCTCCGGGAGGCGGCCACCTCGGTCTTGCCCCGGGACGACGGTCCCGAACCCCGGACGCCCCGGGACATGGACGTGGGGACGCCGGTTGTCGACGAGGGTATGGGCCCCGGCGAAGGCGGCCCGACCGACGTATACAGTCCCCCGTTTCCCGACGGCGCGTGTTTCCAAGAGACCGGAGGTCGCGCCGAATATTATCCCGGTGCGCGGGGCTCCACCCACGTCCCCTACGCGCTCTGCAGCCCATACGGCATCGTCTGGACGACGCCGGGGCCGTCGGAGGAGAACCAAGACGGCAACGGCAGGGTTCACGTCTCGCATCCGCCTCGTCTCGGGCCGGAGCACCCCTATCGTTATCGTGAAGGCACGACGCCTCTGATGTTCGGCTCGAAGCTCGTCTTGTCTCGGTCCAACCCCGACTTCGACGGCGCGACGAACCTCTACTGGGTGGATTTGGCCACCGGCCAACACGATTGGCTACGACCCGGCGGATACACTCAATCCCGACCCGTGCGAGGGGACGGATTCATCGGTTTTATCGAGGCCGGCGCCCCGGGCGAGGGGAAGGTCGTATTCGTGCGCGAAGATCTGCAGGCCGTCGTGTGCCCCCCGGAGAGCGGCGCTCGCTGGGGGCTCGGCGCGACCGGTCGCAGCGTGGCTTGGCTCGAGCGCCCCGAGGGGGCCCGGCGGGACCGAATCGTCACCGTTCGAGAGATCGATCCCGAGCTGACCGCCTGCCCCACCTCGGTTCGTCAGCGGATCTTGACCGGAGAGGTGGATCGCGACATCGGGGTTCATCTCACAAACACCCACGCCCTCTGGTTCGAGCGGTCCCCGGCGCTCTATGTAAACCGCGTCCATCGTTGGGCGTTCGCCGATCCCCGCGCTGAATCGCCGGAGATCTACCGCCCCCCCCAGAGCGTTTCAGGGGTTGCCGTAGACATGGTCACTGCGGGGGATGTCGTCGTCTTCGTTCGCTATCGACCACAACCTGCGCCCCGGTACTCGTTCGAGTTTGTCCCGTCCGGGCTCGCCACGTACGTCGAGCCCTTGGCCGACGTGCGGCGACCCTCCCTCTCGCCCCACTACTTCATGTGGGCGGAGAATCAGAGAAATCCGGCTTGGGAGGTGCGGTATGCACGTCTACCTTAAAACGCTGGCGATGTTGGCGGCCGGCCTGGTTTTGGGGTGTGCAGCCGAGGATTTCGACGCCTCCGATTGGGACGGTGACGGTGGCGGATGGGGCGGCTCAACCGGGGCCGGTGGACAGTTGGGACCGAGAGACAGCGGGTTCGACCCGCCAGACGGAGGAGAGCCTGGCTCCGACGCTGGGACCCCATGTCGGCACGTCCTCACCCCCCTGGGCTGCCTGGAGACCATGACCGACGTCTGCGACTACGTGGCCCAATTGGGGGATTGTGTGGATCGGGACGGCGACTGCTTCGTGTCCGAGTGCAGCGACGTCGAGCCCGAGCTGTATCTGCCCATTCTGGATTGCGGTCAGGACGACGATCCGGATGTTCACCCCATGGCCTCCGAGATCTGTGACGGGAAGGACAATAACTGCAAGGACGGGACCGATGAGGGGTTTCCGGAGCTTGGATCCCCCTGCGAAGTCTGCGGTGGAGAGGGGAAGATGCTCTGCGACATCGACGACCCGAGCCGCA
>PVBE012466297.1_pt1 | contig 13223 bp, 12 predicted proteins | sample 1631181 | NCBI WGS metagenome assembly PVBE01 (sample SAMN08397723, study PRJNA350692) | Marine metagenome, whole genome shotgun sequencing project. | isolation source: water | place: Pacific Ocean | collected 2012-04
AACTTGTCTGGATTCCACCAGAATGTGGGACAGGAAGTGGAGCAGCAGGCGCAAAGGATGCACTCGTAGAGTCCGTCTAGTTTCTCGCGATCCTCTGGTGATTGTAGGCGTTCCTTGCCCGGTGGCAGCTCATCATTGATGAGGAAGGGGTCTATTTTCTTATATTGGTTGTAGAACTGCTCCATATCGACCACAAGATCTCGGATAACCGGCAACCCCGGGAGTGGACGCAGCGTCAGCTTATCTGATTTTACAACCTCTGAAATTGGGGTCATGCAGGCCAGGCCATTCTTACCGTTCATATTCATGCCGTCGGAGCCGCATACGCCCTCACGGCATGAACGACGGTAAGAAACAGTTGCATCGCCTTCCTTCAACAGCTCCAGTACATCCAGCACCATTAGATCTTTACCGGCTGGAACTTCAAGATCAATATCCTGCATATAAGGTTCGCTGTCCTTGTCAGGATTATATCGATACAGACTCACTAGCATTGGTTACCTCCGAATTCCTAATAAGTCCTGGTCATGGGCTCAAAAGTGGGAACCGTCTTTGGCTCCATATTGACCTTTCTTTTTGACAACTGCTTGTTCGAAGGCTGGTATATAGAATGTACTAACCAGTTCTCATCGTCACGATCCTGATAATCATCTCTGGCGTGGGCTCCCCTGCTCTCTTTGCGCCCCTCAGCGCAGATAGCAGTGGCTTCAGCCACTTCGAGCAGATTATCCAACTCAAGGGCTTCCAATCGGGCAGTGTTAAATGCGGAACTCTTGTCCCCCAAGCTCGCATTGGCTATACGTTCACGTAACTCAGCGAGTTTTTCGATGCCTTTCTGCATCGGCTCTTCTTTCCTGAACACACCAAAATTCAGCTGCATGCAAGACTGCAGTTCTTTCTTCAATTTGGGAACACTCTCGCCACCCGTATCCGACTCGTCCCATCGACGAAGTCTCGCCAGCGCCGCATCCAGATCTGATTCGGAGGCATCTAGGGAATCCACACCTTCACTGAGTGCCTGAATGATATGCAACCCGGCAGCTCGCCCGAATACCACCAGGTCCAGTAAAGAGTTACCGCCAAGGCGATTCGCACCATGGACCGAGACACACGCGGTTTCACCGGCTGCGTAGAGCCCATCCACGATCTGATCATTGCCATCAACATCCGGGCTGATTACCTGACCGTGGATGTTGGCTGGCAGGCCGCCCATCATATAGTGACATGTTGGCTCAACCGGGATCGGTTCTTTAACGGGATCAACATGAGCAAAGGTTCTTGAAAGTTCCACAATACCAGGCAAACGGGAATGCAGAATTTTCTCGCCCAGATGGTCGAGCTTCAGATATACATGGTCGCCATTTTCACCTGCTCCGCGGCCATCCAAAATCTCAAGAATCATGCTGCGCGCAACGACATCTCTGCCGGCCAGGTCCTTGGCGTTCGGCGCATAGCGCTCCATAAAGCGTTCGCCGTCCTTGTTAATGAGATAACCACCCTCACCACGGCACCCTTCAGTTACCAGTACACCCGCTCCAGCGATACCCGTCGGGTGAAACTGCCACATCTCGATATCCTGAACAGCAAACCCGGCTCGCAGGCTCATACCTGGCCCATCACCCGTATTCATCAATGCGTTGGTCGTGGACTGGTAAATTCTGCCGGCACCACCGGTTGCCAGAACTGTTGCCCGCGCTCGTATATAGTAAACCTCACCGGTATCCATGCAGATGGCCATCACGCCCACTATCGCGCCATTAGCATTCTTCACCAAGTCAACGGCAAACCATTCACTAAAAAAGACTGATCCCGCCTTCAGGTTGCCCTGATATAGGGTATGCAACAGTGCGTGACCGGTTCTGTCAGCGGCCGCGCATGTCCTGGCGGCCTGGCCACCCTTGCCAAAATCCTTGGACTGGCCACCGAATGGCCGTTGATAAATTCTGCCAGATTCTGTTCTCGAAAAGGGCAGCCCCATGTGTTCAAGCTCATAGACTGCCTCGGGTCCGACACTACACATATATTCGATAGCATCCTGGTCGCCAATGTAGTCTGATCCCTTGACCGTGTCATACATATGCCAGAGCCAGTTGTCCTCGGGGTCATCGCTGCCAATGGCACAGGTTATCCCGCCCTGGGCAGAAACCGTATGTGAACGGGTTGGAAAGACCTTGGAAATAACGGCAGTATTGCGACCGGATTCTGCAAGCTGAAGCGCCGCCCGCATGCCCGCACCACCACCACCAACGATGATGGCATCAAAATCCAGAACTGGTGTTTTACTCACGCACTCCCCCAGAGGATCTTAAAACCCCATGTAAGGTAAACAAAAAGGACCAGGATGCAGATTATCTGATAAATGAACCTTACCCTGTCTGCGCCCTCACCCATGGTGTGGACACGAAGATAATCGGTTCCCGTCGTCCACATGCCGATCCACGCATGTGCACAGATTGCCAGTAGGGTAATCAGGGTAAATATCTGCATGCCCGTATGGGAAAACAGATCCTTCCATTGCTGATAGGTTATTTCCGGTGTGAGGAGCAGGTAGCCAACTAGGACAATTGCATAGACCGCACAAATGACCGCCGTAGCCCGCTGCACTAGCCAGTCCGACACACCATTACGGCTAAAATTTGTTATCTGCGTAGACATTTGATTCCTTTCGGTGATGCTAGATGATCAGGTAGCCGGCAAGCAAAATTAAAGCTGTTGAAAAGAGAATGACGAGTTTTGCCCCGCGCTGCCCACCTTCAAGTGTCTCACCAATACCGAGGTCCATCATCAGATGCTTTGTACCGGCCACCAGGTGATAGGCCAATGCGGATACCAAACCCCAGGTAATGAACTTGCCAATGGGGGATGCCATCATCGCCTGTAAATCGGCAAAGCCAGACTCAGATGCGAGTGATACATCAAGCCCATACAGGGCGAAACCAATACCAACGAACAGGACGATACCACTTATGCGATGTGTAATAGATGTAAGCGCAGGCAAAGGCCACCCGAACACCAGGAGATCTGAAATACCGACGTTTATAGGTCGAGAATCTTTCTTCACAAATATTCTCTAAGGGTGAAAGCTGATACGAGTGGTTAACCTAGAGGCCGCACCACAACTGGAATAATAGAGAGTTTACACATAAAAAACAAATGCCGCTCAAGCTGAAGCTGCCATTAGTCAAGCTTTACAAGTTGGACGTCTTTTGCTTTCATATAGCCCTCACCCTGTAATTAGTTTTAGCAATGTTGTTTGCTCGTTTTAGGGCGTCCTGCATACAGCGGAGTTTCCAGATGAAGCAGAAAGTTGAAATTACCATTGATGGCAAGACAATAGATTTGCCAGTGCTCGAAGCCGCTGCGGGGCGAAACGTGGTAGACGTTCGTGGGCTGATTTCCGAGGGGATCTATACCTTTGACCCTGGGTTTCTCTCCACCGCAAGCTGCGAATCTCGCATCACATACATTGACGGTGAAGCGGGAATTCTCACCTACCGGGGCTATCCCATTGAACAGTTGGCCGAAGGGTCCAGCTTCATGGAAGTTTGCTACCTGCTCCTGGATGGCGAGTTGCCTGACGAGACCCAACTATCGGGCTTTGTCCAAGACATCAATGCCCGCATGCCCATTGATGATCAGTTCAAACATATCTTCGATGGTTTCACGAAAGACGCGCACCCCATGTCGATGCTATGTGCAGCAATCGGTGGACTCGCTTCTCTCTATCACGACGATCTCGACGTATCCAATGCGGCACATCGTCGTGAATCTGCAATGCAGCTTATTGCCAAGATACCAAGCCTCGCTGCGATGACCTACCGAAAAAGCATTGGGGTGCCATTCATTGAACCCGATCCCGAAATAGGCTATGCAGAGAATTTTCTCAACATGTGCTTCGGTGAACCTGGGGAGCCCTCCAGCGTCAGTGCCACACTTTCTGACGCAATGGACAGGATATTTATCCTACACGCCGACCACGAACAGAATGCTTCAACATCAACCGTTCGCCTTGCCGGCTCAACAGAAGCAGATCCATACGCAGCGATAGCTGCTGGAATCGCTGCCCTTTGGGGGCCGTCTCATGGCGGTGCCAATGAAGCTGTACTGAGGGTACTGGAGGAAATTGGAGACGAGTCAAGGGTGCAGGAGTACGTTAACAAGGCGAAGGACAAAAACGATCCATTCAGACTAATGGGATTCGGCCACCGGGTGTACAAGAATTTTGACCCGCGAGCCACGGTTATGCAGGCCAGTTGCCACGCCGTATTGCATGAACAGGGCGCAGACAATGACCCGTTGCTCAAAGTGGCCATGCAACTAGAGAAAATTGCCAGGGAAGATAACTACTTCATTGATAGGAAGCTCTATCCAAATATTGATTTCTACTCGGGTATCACATTTAAAGCAATGGGTATCCCAACGACGATGTTTACCGCCTTGTTTGCCCTTGGTCGCATGCCTGGCTGGATCTCACATTGGGATGAGATGCTGTCAGCCCCATACAAAATAGGCAGGCCGAGGCAACTTTATCTCGGTCCTACGCAAAGAGACTACATTGACGTCAAAGGCCGGTAAGTATTTCATTACCGGACCACGTTCGGTGCCAACACGACCTGATTCTTGCTACTGCTAACCCTTACCGCTACTAATTTTTGCTACTGCTAACTTTTACTACTACAAATTTTTACTACCAGAAGGATCACCATTGAATATTTCCGCAGTTATCGAAACGAGCAAAGGACTAATAAACATCACCCTGTTCCCTGAACAAGCACCGGTTACGGTCGCTAGTTTTATCAACCTTGCAGGCAAGAAATACTATGATGGTTTAAATTTTCACCGAGTCATCAGCCAGTTTATGATTCAGGGTGGATGTCCTACGGGCACTGGCACGGGCGGTCCGGGATATCAGTTCGAAGACGAGTTTGACCCCTCTCTTATACACGACGCACCCGGCAAACTCTCTATGGCAAATGCTGGTCCTGGTACTAATGGTAGCCAGTTCTTCATTACTCACGTGCCAACACCCCACCTCGATGGTATGCATTCTATCTTTGGTCAGGTTGATTCATCGGCTGACCAGGATGTCGTCAACGCTGTAGTACAGGGTGACGAAATTGTCAGCATCAGCATCAGTGGAGACGTTGACGAGCTTCTAGAAGCCCATACGCAGCGCACGGAAGAGTGGAACAACGCCATTGCCACAAACTTCCCTGACTTAGCCTAGTCGGATTGTCCGACGACATAGAGGGCTTGTTAGCATGCCCACTATGTCACGTCTATTTGAAGTCGCGACCACAAACTGTGCTGCGAAACGCCACGGCCTATTTTCCACCAGCCTGGTGTGAGTTTCGGCATATGAGGGCTGCACAAATTTTCACAGGCATAGCCTGATAATTTCTGAATCTGCGAGTGAACTATCCAAGCTGTAATCAATACCTATGATTACCTGAGGGTTCTGCCATGAAAATACATATAGCTACGATAATCCTGTCCATGACCGTTGGGTTCCTGGGCGGGGTCGCTGGCCATTATTTCTTTCGTGGTTCACCCCTCGACGAGGAGTCAGGTGTGCGCACATCAGAACCCGTAAATCCGCAAAATGATGCAGCTTTAGTTGCCAGGCTTGATCGGTTACAGGAACGTCTGCACCAGATCGAGTCAACAGTTCTCATGCCAAGCAGGTCTGAAAACCCTGGTCTTCACCTGAAAATACTGATGAAGATGCGGGTACTGGGGAAACAGGCCGACGGCGCTCCCCTATTGATCGTGCCGGGACCTCAACGAGGGAGAATCTGATAACCGCGGGCATCATCACGGATAGGGCGGACGACATATTGCAGCGAATCAGCCAGCAGGATTATCGCCGCCTGCAACTGGGGAACCTCATCGAGCGAGCAGATAGTTCTGCCAGGCAACAGTACGCTGACGAACTTGAGGAGCTGAATCAAAATGGAGTGGTGCTGCGCACAGAGGCGGGCGACGATGCATACGATAATTATCTTTTTGCGAGCGGTCAGAGTAATCGAGTGAAGGTAACATCAGTCTTATCTGGATCACCCGCTGAAATGATTGGCCTGCAGAGTGAAGATATCATCCTCACCTACAACGACCAGAGAATCATGCGTTGGAGGGATATTCGATCAGCCACATTGCAAGGCGAGATCGGAAGCTATATTGATATTGAGATCCTTCAGGATGGTTCGAGGATGAATTTCAGTATACCAATAGGAACACTCGGGGTTCAGCTCGCCGGCGTCCAGCTGGAACCACAAAATCAACCGTGATTTAAGGTAATTTCGCCTTGTCTCACCACTTTCCCGACTCATCCCCTGGCGCAGTAAAAAGCGTATGATTGTCCGCTTGATTAAGCAATAAGTGACGACCAATGAAAGGCGTGATTCTAGATGCAGACAGCCTCGGCGAAATTGATTTATCGCCGGTTACAGATCTACTGGATGAATGGCAGGTCTACGGAACCAGCGGACCAGGGGAAACGCTAGAGCGGGTTAGGGATGCCAGCATTGTTCTCAGCAACAAAACCCCACTTACAAGCGAAACCTTTTCCGCAGCGAGAAAGCTGAGGTTGATTAGTGTGATGGCGACGGGAACCAATAATATTGATCTTGATAGCGCGAAAAAGGCGAATGTCACGGTTTGTAATGCGATGGCCTATGCTACACCTTCCGTGGTTCAGCATACCATCAGCCTGATGCTGGCACTGGCAACAAACCTGCCGGCCTACATTCGTGATGTTAAAGCAGGTGCTTGGCAGCAGGCCCCTGTATTCTGCCTGCTTGATCATCCAATATCAGAATTGAGTGGAAAAACGCTTGGGATAGTTGGTTTTGGTGAATTAGGCAGCGCCGTGGCTAGTGTCGCAAAATCCTTTGGGATGAAGATTCTCATCGCACAGAAACATGGTGAACAACTGCCTAACCGACTGCCTTTTGATGAACTCATCCAAGAGGTGGACTACCTTAGCCTGCATTGCCCACTCACCTCGACAACTGAAAATCTTATTAATAGTTCCAACCTCTCAAAAATGAAGCCGTCTGCCTTTCTTATCAATACCGCCCGCGGTGGTCTGGTAAATGCGCCAGACCTGTTGCAGGCGCTCTCATCAAATCTTATTGCCGGCGCTGCGGTTGATGTCCTTGAAACCGAACCACCACCAGAAAGTGATCTGCTTACGAATGCGTGTAAGGACAACCTGATCGTGACTCCCCACAATGCCTGGGGAGCACTCGAATCCAGACAACGGCTGGTTCTTCAAATGGCTGATAACATTCAAGCATTCCTTTCAGAAAGCGCAGTCCGTCTGGTCGATGCCTGAAGAACTCTCATCGCCTTTCAGCCGATCGAGACCAAGTCCACCAGCGGAAAAAACCAACTGCCAACTTAAAGCTGGTATGGGATTCCCTGTTCATACAGGTCCAACCGGCCAGTATATTTTGATTGCCTGGTATTCTTCATCTGCATGATTCGCCCAATCGTCGTGATCGCCTTGTCGAATTCTCCAACCCTTGCATAGGCAGCGGCGAGAGAATCAAGATTGCTGACGGTTTTTTTCACGAACCGCGGTTTCTGCCAGCTCAACCGCAAGATCTCCATTACAGACGTCCCTGGTTGGACAGGTTGCCAGTAGCCACGCCAACCTGTTGGCAGCCTGGTTCACACCCTGGTCCGCTGCTAGCCTGTACCACTTTACGGCCTCCATGAAGTCCTTTTCAACACCGGCGCCCCTGCGATACAAGTAGCCTAGTGAGTTCTGCGCTTTCCCGTGACCCTGCATCGCGGCAACGTGATATAGCCTTGCAGCTTCCTTGAAGTCACGCTCCACACCGTGCCCCTGCTCCAGAGCCTGGGCAACATGATAGTTGGCTTCGACGATGCCATTGTCTATTCCCTTGCACAGCCATTGAATGCCCTCAGCGTAGCTTCTGCTAACTCCGCGTCCTTCCATATACATAACACCAATTGGGACAAAGGCAAGTGCATAGCCGCCCTCGGCCGCGCCTAAATAATATTTAAGCGCCTTGTCGTCGTTCTTGTCGACACCCAGGCCGAGCCTGTAGAGGTTGGCAAGGTTTACCTGGCTAGCCGGAAAACCGGCCAACGCCGCTCCTTCATACCACTTGAATGCGGCCGAATAGTCACCCTCAACATGCTCGGCAAGAATACCGAGATGATTCTGTGTGAGCTTGTGGTCGGGATCCAGTTTAATAGCCTTTTGCAGGTCTACTTTTGCAAGACCATAGGCTTTAAGCAGGCTATAGGCTATACCACGATTGGAATAGGCAATAACCTCCTGGGATGAATCCAGGTCACCGGTATCAAGGACATCGGACAAAATGGTAACGACCTGCTTGTATTGGCCGTTTCGTGCAGCAGACTGAGCATCATCAAACGCAGTTGCAAAGACTAACTGCACATTGACGAGAATAAAGATGAAAACAAATACCCTAATCATGGTAAATCAACTACCAACTATCCAAGAACCCGGCTGACCTTACCAGAATAACCCCTAGTGTTGCAGTCGGGCAGACAAACAAAATGCTATAGTAGCACCCGATTCAAAGCCAGGTTAAAAGATGCAAGACGCCACTGCCAATGCCGGCAGCACAGGGGAAACCGTCAAGGTACGGGATCCGCTGCTCGACGTTCTTGTCGCACTGACGAGACTGCACCACAAACCTTTCTCAGCGGAAAGTCTGGTAGCAGGCCTACCCCTTCAAGGTGGACTGCTCACCCCTGACCTGTTCGTGCGTGCGGCGGAGCGCGCAGGGTTTAATGCCGCCCACCTGCAACGTGACCTTTACGATATTACATCGCTGGTCCTTCCCGTAGCTCTGATTCTTACGGATGGCAACTGTTGCATACTACTATCGCAGAAAAACGGTGAAGTCTCGGTGATGTTTCCTGATGAGCCCAAGCAGGCTCACAGCATGACACGCGATACGCTCAGGGAAAGATATAGCGGCCGCTGCATGTTTCTGAGACCAGTTCATGAGTCCCCTGCTAATGAATCAAACAGAAGCCACTGGTTCTGGAGCACTATCAAAAGGTCCCGCGGGCTCTACGCCGAGGTTCTGGTCGCATCTTTTCTGGTCAACCTGTTTGCACTGGTTACACCTCTGTTTATTATGAATGTCTATGACAGGGTGGTACCAAACCAGGCTATAGAGACACTTTGGGTTCTGGCATCCGGCGTTGCCATCGTCTTTATGTTTGATCTTGTGATGAAATCACTGCGCGGCTATTTCATCGATACGGCAGGAAAAAGAGCGGATATTCTACTTTCCTCAAAGACATTCTCCAAGGTTATGGATATCAAATTTAGTGCTCGACCTGCCAGGGTTGGAAGCTTCGCCAATAACCTGCAGGAATTTGACAGCTTCCGTGAGTTTTTTACGTCAACAACCCTGATTGCAGTTATCGACCTTCCATTTGTTTTCCTTTTCGTTCTCCTTATTTATGCCATTGGCGGTATTCTTGCTGTTGTTCCGATGGTTGCAATTCCCCTGATCGTAGTCGTCAGCATGATCTTTCAGAAACCACTGCAGGAACTAATAACCAAGACTTTCACCGAGGCAGCGGCAAAGCATGCAATGCTGATTGAAACCCTCACTGCCCTTGATGCGGTAAAGAGCGCCAGGGCGGAGGGTGTTATGCAGCAGAGGTGGGAATCGTTTAATGCCAGAATCGCAAAACTTGCCCTCAAATCAAGGCTCCTGTCACTAGCCACCATTAATATCGCTCAGGTTGTACAACAAATGAGCACCGTTGCCATAGTGATCCTTGGCGTCTATTCAATCCTGGACGGAAAATTGTCTGTCGGTGGGTTGATAGCCTGCACCATTCTCACTGGCAGGAGCCTGGCACCAATGGCTCAAGTCGCAAGTATCCTGACCCGATACCATCATTCAATTGCATCATATGGTGCCATCGCTCAGCTGATGACACTACCGGTTGAAAGACCTGATGGCCGCAAGTTCCTGCACCGCCCGAATATAACTGGCGATATAAAGTTCAGGGACGTGAGTTTTGCTTACCCGGACCAGCAGATACCCGCGATAAAAGGTATCTCCTTCTCTATCAGGGAGGGTGAAAAGGTCGGCATCATCGGCAAGACGGGGTCTGGAAAGAGTACGATGCAAAAACTGATGATGAATTTTCACGACCTTTCTGACGGCAGCATCCTGGTGAGTGGTACTGACCTGAAGCAAATTGACCCTACTGACCTAAGGAGAAATATCAGCTATGTACCGCAAGATGTTACCCTTTTCAGCGGCACCGTCAGGGAGAATATCGTCCTCGGTGCCCCACTCAGCACTGATGAATCTGTTTTGGCCGCCGCCGATCTTGCCGGTATCAGCGATTTTCTGAACGAACATCCCGAGGGATACGATCTACTCGTTTCCGAAAGAGGCGGCAATCTATCCGGAGGACAGCGTCAGGGAATAGCCATTGCACGCGCTATGGTCAGCGGTGCATCAATACTGCTGTTGGACGAGCCTAGCAATGCAATGGACAACAGCACCGAACTTGTTTTCAAAAATCGCTTCGAAAAATACGCTGAAACGAGAACACTGATCCTCGTCACTCACAAGACGTCCATGCTGTCGCTGGTGGATCGTCTGCTGGTACTGAACAATGGTCAGTTGGTAGCAGATGGCCCCAGGGATGAAATCGTAAAAATGCTTTCCGGAGAACAGCAGTGATTGTGAAGAAGGAAGACATCGACTTCATGCCCGACACCTATGCAGCCGAGGTCGAGTCAACACCCATCGCGGTACACGCAATCCTGTGGACCAGCGCCATCTTTCTAATCATTGCGATTATCTGGGCAAATCTGGCTGTGCTTGATGAGGTTGCCCACGCAAATGGCAAGGTCATCCCTTCCAGTCAAATCCAGGTAATCCAGAACCTTGAGGGTGGAATACTTGCAGAGATCCTGGTCAAGGCCGGTGACCAGGTGAAGAAAAAACAGAGTCTAATACGCATGGATGACACGCGCTTTGCATCATCATTTGATGAGGGGGTGCTCTCTTCCCAGGCACTGCAGGCCAGAATTGTGCGACTGGAGGCTGAAATCAGTGGTCACCCGTTCGAGGCACCCGAAAAATTCCCGCCAGAGCATGCAGACATCATTGAAGATGAACTCCAACTTTATAACTCCAGGCAACAAGAATTTGGGTCCAGCATTGCCATTCTCAATCAACAACTCAATCAACATAGACAGGCATTGGCAGCGCTGCGGGCAGAAGAAGAGAATCTGGTAGTAAATGCTGAACTTGCAAGCCAAGAACTCTCAAAGTGGGAGCCACTTGTGAAGACGGGCGCAGTTTCTGAGGTAGAGTTGATACCCCTGCGCCAGGCAGTAAATGAATCCATCGGCAGGCTGGAGGTCACGCAACTCACTGTGCCTAAAGCCCAGGCAGTCATTGAAGAAGCACTAGACAAGATAGATGAACGGAAACAGCAGTTCGTAAGCGCATCACGAATTGAAATGAATGAGGCTAAAACACAGCTCAGCAGGTTGAATATATCGAATGTGGCACTGGAGGACAGAGTCAATCGAACGGACGTTCAGTCCCCGGTTGACGGCACTGTTAATCAAGTCCTCGTGAATACAACCGGTGGCGTAATCCAGCCCGGTATGGACCTGCTCGAAATCGTACCCGCAAACGATACGCTCCTGGTGGAAGCAAAGATCAAGCCTTCAGATGTCGCTTTCATTCACCCAGGGCAACAGGCAACCGTCAAACTTACGGCCTATGATTTCGCGATCTATGGCGGCTTGGATTCCGTGCTTGAACTCATCAGCGCTGACTCACTCACCGATGAAACAGGTGAGCACTTTTTCCAGATACGGGTTAGAACAAAAAAAAATCACCTTGGCTCCGACAGTAACCCCCTGCCCATTATCCCCGGCATGATCGCAACGGTAGACATTATTACCGGCAAAAAAACGGTCATGGACTATATCCTGAAACCACTAAAAAGAGCCCAGGCATCGGCATTGTCAGAACGCTAGCGGCGTCAGCCTCTGCTCTGGGATTCGATATCGGGGTGTCCTGTACCGAGACTCTATACCGCAGCTTCAAAGGCCCCTAAAAACTGGTTTTCTTTTCTCCTTGAAAGCCCTGCGGCCTTCAACGTAATCTTCACTGTCAAAGCAGGCATTAATCATCTGATCGATGGCTTCATGGTCGCGTTTGTCCAGGTCCTGAGAATTTTCATTCACCGCCGCCTTCGCAGCCTTGACCGTCAAGGGTGCATTCGCAGCGATCAGTACGGCGTAATCCCTGACCTTCTGTTCAAGTTCCTGCCGCGAAACTACAAAATTAATAAGCCCAATACGAAGCGCCTCCTCAGCATCGAGAAACCGCGCACTGAACATAATATCTTTTGCACTGGACGGACCAACGAGGTCACTGAGGACCTTGAGCCCACCGTACTCATATCCCAAACCCAGTTTAGCCGCCGGTATGCCGAACGTGGAATCTTTGGTCGCAAACCTGACATCAGCACTAAGGGCAGTCGCCAGTCCCCCGCCGATGCAATACCCCTGAATCATTGCTATCAGCGGCTTATCCAATTTCCCAAGCCAGAGGCTGGCATTTGCGGATACGGCTCCATATTGTTTCTTCTGTGCAGCATTACCACGCTTGGAGTCAAACTCCGATATGTCTGCACCAGAAACAAATGCCTTTTCGCCGGCGCCCTTCATCACCACGACGCGCACTCCATCATCGTGCTGAAAGGATTCTAGGATAGTTCCAAGCCCTTCCCACATCTCAAGTGAGATCGCATTTCTGCGCTCTGGACTATTAAATGTTATCCAGCCAATACCGTCTTCAACATCAGCTAACATTTTTGTCGTATTGAGTTTCATATGTGGCCTTGCACTTAAATGGATACCTATATCACGAGTGCGTCCCGCAACGCCTCAATTTCTTTTGTGGTAAGACCCGCCTCCAGCAATACCTCGTCATTGTGCTCTCCCAACTCAGGGCCAGCACGGTCGAATGATTCCGATGATGAAAATGCGGACATGTTGATTGGCGATCGAATGAGGTTGAAGTCTCCAAGATCTTTATGGCTGACGGAACGCTCCATTTTCAGGAATTTCACCTGTCCATCTTCAAAAGCTTCGCCTACGTTGTATATTGGGCCGCAGGGGCAACCGACATCATTCATTTTGGTAACAAAATCGG
>PVBE012491913.1_pt1 | contig 13223 bp, 12 predicted proteins | sample 1631181 | NCBI WGS metagenome assembly PVBE01 (sample SAMN08397723, study PRJNA350692) | Marine metagenome, whole genome shotgun sequencing project. | isolation source: water | place: Pacific Ocean | collected 2012-04
CATTTTGATGATCCCAAACCTGCATATAATACTGTTTCTACTATAATTAGAATCTTGGAGAAGAAAGGTTTTGTTGGGCATAATGCATATGGAAAAACTCATGAGTACTACCCACTTGTAAACAGAGATGATTACAAAAGTGTGTTTCTGGGTAGCTTCATAAATAAATATTTTAGTAATTCCTTTCAGCAAATGGTATCATTTTTTGTAAAAGAAAATGATTTAAGCGTTGACGACATTACCGAAATAATGAAATTGGTAAAAAAAGAACTTAATAATACTAATCCTGATCAATAATGGTTGATTTGTTTATTTATCTTATAAAATCTTCGATATGTCTGGTATTGTTTTATCTGATATATATTATTTTTCTTAGAAAAGATACTTTTTTTAAAGTCAACAGAATATATCTTTTAGGGGCTGTGGCTTTTTCGATTATTATGCCACTAATTAGCGTTACTATACCAGTTAATGGTTTTCAATTAGCATATAATCAGATTATTGAAAGTTTATTTGTTAAACCACCTTCATATATTAATCCAACTTCATCATTAATGATGGATGAAAAATTGTCTTTATTTCAGATTATGAAGGTGGTATATTATACTGGAGTATCACTATTTTTTGTAAGGTTTTTGATTCAGCTGGGACAATTGGGATTATTAGTTTACAAAAATGGAATAACTAAGGAAGAGGGATTAAAAATTGTTCTTACTGATAGAAATTTAACCTCTTTTTCATTCTTCAATATTATTTTTCTCAACAACAATAAAATAAGTAATAAAGAGGTAGATAAGATTATAGCTCATGAAACTGTTCATATAAGACAGTGGCATTCATTTGATTTGATTTTATTAGAAATACTAACAATAATACAATGGTTTAATCCCCTTATCTGGCTATATAGAATCTCAGTTAAGGGCATACATGAATACCTTGCAGATTAAGGAGTTGTGTCGCAAGGTTTTGATAAAAATAATTATCAGAATTTACTTTTGTCTCAGGCAACAGGAATTCGGGTAAATGAATTCACCAATAATTTTAACCAATCATTAATTAAAATGCGAATTATTATGATGACAAAACTACGATCAAAATCCAGAGCAAAATGGAAGCTTCTGGCAATCCTACCTGTAATGGTAGTTGTAATTTTGGCTTTCTCCAGTTCAAAATCTGTTAGCTATACTAAGATAGATAATTCTGAAGAAAACCTGAATAGTGAAATGAAAAATAATGATTCTTCAACTAGTGTATTTGACATGAATTTACAGGATCAGAAAAAAAAGAAGAAAAAACAAAAAGAGGCTCAGCAGAAAAAATTGAAGAAAGGTAAAGAATACCAAAAGCTCCAAAAGATGAGTGAAGCTGACCAGAAAAAGTTTGAGCAAAAGAAAAAGGAAGAATACATCAAGCTCCAGAAGATGAGTGAAGCTGACCAGAAAAAGTTTGAGCAAAAGAAAAAGGAAGAATATATCAAGCTCCAGAAAATGAGTGAATCTGAGAGGAAAAAGCTTGAACTGAAGAAGAAGAAGAAATTCATAAAAAAGTAAATGGTAAGCTTATAGATTATTGTTTGTAGGTTCAAGATAAATATGGTTTATAGTAAAGGCAGGAGCTGAAGGTCAGACTCCTGCCTTTACTTTATTAAGAATATCAATGATTTTATTAAAATAAATACTTCTATTTATAGAACGTTTATTTTCAGCATTGATTTTAGCATTCCTTATACCTCCAAGATAATATCTTTGCTGCCAGGGTATTATGCTTAGTATGAAAAGATTATTATTATATATCTGAGATAGATTTACTCCAAGGTACAAAAGCCCTGTGAAAATAAATAAAGAGTTTAATCCTCCTTTAATATCACCACAATAAATTTGACCCAATCCTGGGACTATAATACTTAGAAATTTGGCAAATTTTGGTGATGGCCGATATAATTCTCCAGAATTCTTAAATAATTGATTGAGTTTTTGACTAGTACTCATATCATTATTTGGTACTGCTTTTAAGAATCTCCCAAAAGAAAGGTCATATTCTTGTCGCCCAAAATAACATATTCCATAAAATAAATTTCTTTTTTCAATATTGTATTCTGAATTTATAAAATCCGTTTTGTCAAGCTCTTGCAGTGCAAACCTGAAATGTTCAAGAAAGATATAACATGAGATTATTTGAAATTTACATTCCAGTATTATGCTGTCTGTTGATAAATAACCTAAAGCCTTTTGGTAATATTTAATTGCCTCAGAATAATTTTGTATAAAATAATAACTATGGGCCGTTTGCATATACAAATCTGGTAGAAGTGATGAATCTGCAAAATATATTGCACGCTGGTATTCTTTAATTGCAGTATTATAATTGGCTGATTTATAGTTTTTGTCGGCAAATTTAATAACATAATTTATATCCTGTCCATATGACAGGCATATAGAAAATAAATAAAAATGTAAAGATATAAAGAGAATAATTTTAAATATCAGGCTTAATAGGCTAGTGCTTTTAACTGTCATGTTTACAGCTAATTATATTGATATGTCTATCTTAACCTTAAAAATTGTAAGATAATCCGAAATGGAAACCACCTTTTGTATCCGGTCCTAATTTGAAATCCATTTTGTGTAATAAGGCCATCGGTCCACCTGAATATACAGGGTTCCACTTATCTATTAACATCCCAATGAGGTATCCGGTTCCACCACCCATAATTCCCAAAACAACCGCACCTCCTATGACTGTTCCTATTGAGGCCTCAGTACCTGTATTAGGCATCAATCCTCCAATAATAGCAGCACCTGCACAACCTCCACAGCATCCTGCAGCCCATTTTTCTGCCAATCCTTTTTTTGATGAAATCTGATTCACTTCTGCGAATGAATATGTTGACTTTACACCTTTTATTTGTAAAGTAACATTCTGTCCTTCAATAAGTCCCTTGCTTCCTTAAATTATTTTCCCGTTTTTAAGATTAATTTTCAACTTTTGATATACCTGGGCATTTATATTTGCCATGCAAAGAATTGCAACAATAAAGAGGATGGATTTTTTCATAATGATTTCTTATTTAGAGGTTTAGTTTAATTAGAATGTTTGAAAATAAAAGAATATTTTAAATTTAGATTATTTTTGTCAAAATTCAAATTAAACAGTACATCTAATTTGTTAATATTTATAGTTTTATGTGTTCAAATATATTTCAAATAGTGATATATATATACTAATTTTCGTCTATGGTTTATAGCTTGCAATTTGAATTTTTAATAAATTAATATTTTTTTTGTTTTTTTGTGATTTATACGATATTTGGAAAATAAATAATTTGAAAAAGGTGATATGCGAAAGTTATTAGGAAGATTGATCTTAAAAATTATCGGTTGGACCTGGGATAAAGAGAAACCTGCTAATAAAAAATATATTATTACTGTGGCTCCACATACATCCTGGACAGATTTTATATATGGGTCATTATTTGGAATGGCTGTTGGTTTACGTACAAAAGTTATGATGAAAAAAGAGATGTTTAAATTTCCAATGGGTATTTTTTTACGTTTGTTCGGTGCTATTCCGGTTGATAGGACAAGAAATAAACATCTTGCAGATCAAATGATAGTGGAGTTTGATAAAAGAAAAAAATTAGTTTTAGTTATTGCTCCGGAAGGAACAAGAAAAAAAGTTAAAAGGTGGAAAAAGGGTTTTTATCATATTGCTCAAAAGACTAAAGTTTATATACATCTTGCATATATTGACTTTAAGGAAAAACATATTGGATTTGGACCTTCATTTTTTCCATCAGGAGACTATGAAGAGGACATGAAAGTACTTACTGATTTCTATAAAGATAAAACCGGGAAATTTCCTGAAAGATTTGCAGTACATGGTTAAATTAATGAAATGGAGAATAAAAATATATTAAGAGCTTGTTTGTTACAGACTGATCTTGTTTGGGAGGATAGGAGTGCTAATATTGAGAAATTTGATATTTTATTTGACAATATCAAGCAGCAGCAGGATATTATTGTGCTACCTGAGATGTTTACTACCGGATTCTCTATGAATGCGATAGGTTTTGCAGAAATTGAAAAAGGACACACATTGGAATGGTTGAAAGATAAAGCCAAAGTATTTGATGCCATGGTTACAGGATCAGTGATAATTTCTGAAGCTGGAGGATATTTTAATCGTTTATTTGCTGTATTTCCCGATGGTAATTATGAAGTTTATAATAAAAGACATTTATTCAGGATGGCTGGTGAATCGGATATATATTCTCCCGGGCAAAAAACTCTCATAATAAACTTTAGGGGTTGGAAAATAAGCCCATTTATTTGTTATGATCTCAGGTTTCCGGTATGGAGCAGAAATAAGAATGAATATGATGTATATTTAAATGTAGCAAACTGGCCAGCAAGCAGACGAGAGATTTGGATGTGTTTGCTTAAGGCAAGAGCTATTGAAAATCAGGCATATGTCATTGGGGTTAATAGGATTGGTCAAGATATAAATAGTACAAACCATTCCGGAGATTCAATGATTATTGCCCCGCAAGGTCAGGTTATTTCTCAGGCTGGTCAAAATAAACCAGATATAATTTATGCTGAATTATCACTATCTGAACTTAATGATTTTAGGAAAAAATTCCCTGTCAGCCTTGATGCAGATCCATTTGAATTAGGAATTAGGGATTAGGAATTATCAATTATTAATTAATAAGTAGTGCATCATGTAGAACTTCAATAGGATGTATGGCATTTCGTCCGGTTCCATCCTTAATATGATGTCTACAACTGGTACCAGGAGCTGATAATATTGTTTTATCCGGAGTTTCTCGAATTTCTGGGAAAAGAATAAGTTCTCCTACTTTCATAGAGAAATCGTAATGCTCTTTTTCATATCCAAAAGCACCTGCCATTCCGCAACATCCTGATCTTATCTCTTCAACTTCATAATTTTCAGGAAATGAAAGTATATATTTTGTTGGTTCTGTAGAGGCGATGGCTTTTTGCTGACAATGGCCATGGAGCTTAATACATTGTTTATCACTAGTGAAAAGTTTTTTACTAATTCTGCCCGCCTTCATTTCATTCATTAAAAACTCATCTATCATAAATGTGTTATTTGATATTAGCTTCGCATCAATATTATATTGCTTATCAACTAGTTCAGGATATTCATCTCTGAAAGTTAGTATAGCAGATGGTTCTATTCCTATTAATTTATTTTCTGTATTAACCAGGCTGCTTAACAATCTGATATTTTTTTCAGCTATTATTTTTGCTTTCCTGATCAATCCTTTTGAAATATATGATCTTCCACTTTCAGCATGTTGTGGAATAATGATTTCATAGCCAAGTTTTGATAGAAGGTTTAATGCTTTGATTCCAAGCCCGGTATCATTAAGATTGGTGAACTCATCATTAAAAAATATTATTCTTGCTACTGGTTTACTCGATTTTCTAATTCTTATAAGATTTTTACTGGCCCATTTATTCAAACTTGTCTTATATAACATTGGAAGCCTTCTTTTTGAAGAAAATCCGAGAGCATTCATCAATTGTGGCATAATTAGCCTGTTTCCGAGGATCAAATTTGTAAAACCAGGAAATACTGCACCAATTGTGTAGATTCGGCTAATATGAGCTATTAATCGTGTTCTAAGGGGAATTCCTTTACTATCATAATAATGCTGTAAAAATTCAGATTTTAATTTTGCCATGTCAATGCTCGAGGGACATTCTGATTTACAGGCTTTGCAAGAGAGGCAGAAATCCATTATCTCATAAATTTCTTTATGTTCAAATGGATTGGGTTTTTTTGAATTGTTTAGGAACTCTCTTAATACATTTGCTCTGGCTCTTGTTGTTTTATTTTCATCCCTGCTTGCCATATAACTGGGGCACATAGTTCCACCAATAATTTCTGTTTTACGACAATCGCCAGAACCATTGCATTTTTCAACTGCTCGCATTATGCCCATTGTTGAAGAGAAATCAAAGATTGTTTTAATTTCTTTTGTGTCCTGATTCAATGAATACCTTAAGTGTGAGTCCATTGGTAAAGGATTTGTTATTTTACCTGGATTAAAGATATTGCCGGGATCCCATGTTGTTTTAATTTTTTTTATGAGTTCATAATTCTTTTCACCAATTAGAATTGGAATAAATTCTGTTCGTACACGACCATCCCCATGCTCTCCACTCATCGATCCTTTGTAAGATTTAACCAACCTTGCTGTTTCTATAGCTAGTTCTCTAAACTTTTTTACATCATCTTCAATCTTTAAATTCAGGATTGGTCTCAGGTGCAATTCTCCCGAACCCACATGAGCATAATAAACGCCTTCAAAACCATACTTTTCAAATATTTTATTAATATCACCAATATAGTCAGGCAGAAGCTCAGGTTTTACTGCCGTATCTTCAATTACAGGTACAGATTTTTTATCACCGGGAATATTAGCCAGAACTCCTAGTCCGGCTTTTCTTAAATTCCATACCTTAATTATATTTTCGTTTTCAATAATTGGGAAATGATATCCTAATCCCAGTTCTTTCATTTCTCTAATTAAACCAGAAGTAATTTTATTCAGCTCATCCTTGGTATTTCTTGCAAATTCTATCATTAATATTGCCCCAGGATCACCACTTAGAAAGAACCTATTTTGTTTTTGTTTAATATTGGATTTTGTACAATCTAGAATCACCTTATCCATTAATTCAACTGCCCCAGGTTGATATTTAAGTGCAACCAGATTAGCCTTAAGCGCCTCAGAAACAGTTTTATAGTGAGCGCATACCAGAACTTTCTCTTTTGGGGGAATAGGGATGAGATTTAATTTTATTTCAGTAATAAAAAAGAGTGTTCCCTCTGATCCAGCTATTAATTTTGAAAAATTAAAATTTATACCGTTGGAAGTAAAGGGATCAGTATTAGCAAGAATATCAATTGCATATCCATTATTTCTACGCGGAAGATCTGGATCTGGAAATTCCTTTAAAATATTTTCACGTATGCTTTTTACTTTTAAAACATCATTAATATTCTTGTATATTTCACCCTCTAATGTTTTGTTAGTACATTTTTTGTTGAATTCAGTAGTAGTAATTTCTTTAAATTCAGCGTAATCACCATTACTTAAAAAGCCTTTAACTGATAAAATATGCTCTCTTGTACTTCCATAAATCAAAGAATGTAAACCACAGGCATTATTTCCAACCATTCCACCAATCATACATCTGTTTGCAGTGGAAGTTTCTGGGGCAAAGAACAAATTGTATTTTTTAAGGAACAAATTTAATTCTTCAAGAATAACTCCTGGTTGAACTTTTACCCATTTTTCTTCATCATTAACTTCAAGAATTTTTGTGAAATGTTTTGAAACATCAACCACAATACCACCTCCAACTACTTGTCCTGCAAGGGAAGTTCCAGCTGTTCTAGGTATGAGAGAAGTTTTATTCTTCCTGGCAAATTCAATAAGTATTTTTAAATCTTGCTCAGATGAAGGAATGGCAATTGCCATTGGTTTCTCCTTATAAACCGAAGCATCAGTTGAATATATAATACGCTGTACATCATCAATGAATAGATCCCCATCCAATGATGATTTCAGATTCTTCAAAACAGATGATTGTTTTGTTTCAGTCATTTTTTATCAAAAAAAGAAAAGGCAGTCCTAATGAACTGCCTTTCGTACCTTTATAATATTTATATTAAAACATATTCATTCCATCAAGAACATTCATAACCTCCTTAACGTGATTTGCTGAAGTATCAAGCATCGCTTTTTCTTCTTCATTAAGGTCAATCTCATATATTTTTTCTATTCCTTCAGTTCCTAACTTACATGGTACTCCAAGGAAATTATTCTTAATACCGAATTCTCCATCCAGGTATGCGCATACAGGAAATATTTTTTTCTGGTTTTTAATAATTGATTCAACCATCAGTCCAACAGCATAACCAGGTGCATACCATGCTGATGTACCCATCAATTTAACTAATTCACCACCACCTTTACGGGTTCTTTCTACGATTTGATCAAGTCTTTCCTTTGGTATCAAATCACAAATTGGTGTACCTCCTACTGAAGAATATCGTACGAGAGGAACCATTGTGTCTCCATGACCGCCAAGCAACATTGCATCAATAGAATTTGGAGAAACTTTCAATTCATCTGCTATAAAAGCAGTAAATCTTGCTACATCAAGTATTCCAGCCATACCAAATACCCGCTTTGATGGTAGACCTGTAGCTTTTAATGCAGCATATGTCATAACATCGAGAGGATTGGTCACAATAATGAATATTGCATCCGGAGAATATTTAACTGCATTTTCAGCAACCTCCTTAACGATGCCAGCATTAGTTGCAATCAGATCATCTCTTGACATTCCAGGCTTTCTGGGAAGACCTGATGTAATTATCACCACAGAAGAGTCTTTAGTTTTTTCATAATCGTTGGTAACACCTATAACTTTAGTATTAAAACCTAGTACTGAGGAACATTGCCAGAGATCAAGTGCCTTTCCTTCAGCTATACCTTCTTTGACGTCCACAATAACAACCTCGTTAGCGAGATCTTTTTGAGCAATGGTATCTGCAACAGTTGCACCTACGTTGCCAGCTCCGATTACAGTAATTCTTTTATTCATAATTTAATATATTGTTTATTGAATTTAATTAAAATCTGTTGATTATCTTACCTTTTTTGAGACCACTGCCAATATAATGAATAATTAAAAAAAAACTTTCAAAAATAATGTATTTTACAGCATATTGTCTGATTATTTTTATATTTGAAGTAAATGACTTTAAGAAACAGCATTTTTTCAATAAAGATAATTTTACCCCTAATTCTGGCAATTCTTATTTGCCTGTTTTTTGATCTTGATCCGGAGAACAAGAGTGTCACATATACCTTAGCCGTCACAGTCTTAATGGCATCGTGGTGGATTACAGAAGCAATACCATTGGCAATAACTTCTTTGCTTCCAGTTACACTTTTTCCATTATTAGGAGTTATGAATGGGAAACTAGTTTCTTCTGCATATTTTAATCATGTGATATTCCTTTTTATAGGTGGATTTATAGTTGCCCTAGCAATGGAAAAGTGGAATCTTCATAAAAGGATTGCATTAAAAATTCTAATGCTTGTTGGGGTTCGTCCTGGCAGTATTTTACTGGGTTTTATGTTGGCTTCAGCAGTATTGTCAATGTGGATATCGAACACAGCTACTGCCATGATGATGGTTCCCATTGTGTTGTCGGTAATTAAAAAGCTAGAAGAAGAAATTGGTAGAGAGGATGTTAAAAAGTTCTCTATTGCCTTACTTCTTGGAGTGGCATATGGAGCATCCATTGGAGGAATTGCCACTCTTGTTGGCACACCTCCAAATCTTTCATTTGTTAGGATTTATGCAATTATGTTTCCACTCGCTGAAGAAATAAGCTTTACAAGCTGGCTATTATTTGCCTTTCCGGTAAGTTTGGTGTTGTTTATATTCGTGTGGTTTTTATTTATATATGATTTATAAGCCTGATAAGGGAATAAGCCTTAATTTAAATAAAGATACATTCCGATCAGAATATATAGCTCTTGGACCAATGAGCAAAGAAGAAAAGATTGTGTTGGCTGATTTTATTCTTTTGGCTCTATTATGGCTTACTAAATCTGGATTATCAATAGGTAATATTAATGTACCAGGATGGTCAGAATTATTTTCACATCCTGAATATATTAATGATGGTACGGTGGCAATATTTGTAAGTATATTATTGTTTTTTATCCCTGCAAAGGGAAGGAACAATAAGATAATGGAATGGAAGAATACTGTTAAATTACCATGGAATATTGTTTTACTATTTGGTGGAGGATTTGCTTTAGCAGGCGCTTTCAAAGAATCTGGATTATCTTTATGGTTTGGGGAACAATTAGTCTGGGTAGATTCTTTCCATCCTTTTTTCATTATTCTTGCTATATCTCTGATGGTTACATTCTTAACCGAATTAACTTCAAATACTGCAACCACAGAAATGCTTCTTCCGGTTCTAGCTGGATTGGCTATTAAACTGGAAGTTAATCCTCTGATTTTTATGCTACCGGCCACTTTATCTGCATCTCTGGCATTTATGCTCCCGGTTGCCACACCCCCAAATGCTATTGTTCTCGGGACTAATAGGCTTAAAATCAAGGATATGGCTAGGGCAGGTCTGTTATTAAATTTTATTGGTGCCATCGTAGTATGCCTTGCAACTTATTTTCTGGGAAAATTAGTTTTCGGAATCGAACTAATAAATCTATAAAGTCTTTTTTATCAAATTATTAAAAAAGAATTTTCATGATAAAAATCATTATATTTTTTACAATAAATCATTAATCATTTACGTATATTTGTTTTTTAACTGACTTAACTACAATTACCTGAATTACAATGGATTTGTTAAACGATATTAAAAATAATGCCAAACAATATTATAAAAGAATTGTTTTACCAGAGTCTTATGAAGAAAGGACTCTTAAAGCGGCTGATTATATTATTAGAGAAGGTATAGCTCAAATTATATTGATTGGTAGAAAAGAGAAAATAATTGAAAGAGCCGAGTTATTTAATCTCAAGAATATTAAAAATGCAACAATTGCAGATCCTGCAAATTATTCCAAAAAGCAAGAATATGCTTCACTGATGGTAGAGTTGACAAAGAAACAAAAACTAACAAAGGATGAAGCATTTTCATTGCTTGATAATCCATTATATTTATCAACTCTGATGATAAAAAATGGTGATGCTGATGGTGAAGTTGCTGGTGCAGAAAATACAACTAGAGATGTTCTGCGACCAGCTTTCCAGTATGTAAAAACAATGCCGGGAATTAGTGTTGTATCAGGAGCATTTCTAATGTTTTTTGAGAATAAAGATTATGGTGAAAATGGTATGTTGGTTTTTGCCGATTGCGCCGTACATCCTAATCCTACAGAGAGAGAACTTGCTGAAATTGCAGTTGCTACTGCGAAAACTGCAAAAGCGATTGCCAGGATAGAACCACGTGTGGCTTTATTAAGCTTTTCAACCAAAGGCAGTGCCAAGCACGAAATGGTTGATAGGGTTAGAAATGCTACTGAACTTGCTAAGAAAATGGCTCCTGAATTTAAGATTGATGGTGAATTTCAGGCTGATATGGCAATTGTTGAATCAATTGGTATCAAAAAGGCTCCTGATAGTGAGATTGCTGGAAAAGCCAATGTATTAATATTTCCGAGTCTGGAAACTGGAAATATCACATATAAGCTTGTACAGAGACTGGCAAATGCCGAGGCTGTAGGGCCAATACTTCAGGGAATGGCCTTGCCAATAAATGATTTATCACGAGGCTGTTCTGTAAGTGATATAATTAACCTAATAGCAATAACTGCAAATCAGGCGGCTGGCCTGTAATGCCACCTTTTTCAGTTTTTATAATAGATTTAATTATTTATTTATATTTATTAAAATGTCAAATTTAAATATTGAGCCAGTTGAAAAATATGGCCTAAGTCATAAGAAAAAACCAAAAGCTCAATTTGCCCGGGTAGGAATTGTTGGATGTGGTACGGTTGGTCAGAATATTGCCAGAATGATCAGTATGAGCGGCATTGAGGTAATTTTTGTTGAGCTTTCAGAAGAAAAGATATATCGTGCGCTTGATGAGATTGAACAGGAGTTGGATAAAATGATTGATCACTGGGGAATGACAAATACTGAAAAGCGACTTGTTTTATCGAAGATACGTGGAAGTGTTGATTATAAGAGCTTTAAGGAATGCGATCTGGTGATTGAGGCTATTAAGTCAAAAACCAGGGAAATGATGGTCGATGAGAGAAAGCAAATTTTTCGTAAGATTGAAAAAAATGTAAATGAACACACAATAATTGCCACCAATTCAACTACAACTGTTATAACTGAATTATCTACTGAACTTGATCATAAAGATCGATGTGTAAGTCTTCATTTTTCAACCACTTCACCTGATGCAAACATTGTTGAAGTTGTAAGAGGATTATTTACCAGTGATGAGACTTATGAGAATGTTAAAAAATTCACAAAGCTTATTCAAAAAGTAGCAATTCCTGTTGATGAATCACCAGGATTGATAAGTGTTAGATTATATTCTGTATTGCTAAATGAATCTTGTGACATACTAATGGAAGGTGTTGGAAGTATGGAGGATATTGATAAAACAGTGAGGAATAGTTTAGGTTGGAGGTTGGGCCCTTTTGAAATGGCAGATAAAATAGGAATTGATAAGGTACTTAGATGGCTTGATAATTTATACAGGGAATTTGGTGATATGAAATATAAAGCATGCCCTTCAATTAAGAAGTATGTTCGCTCAAATAATCTTGGAAGAAGAACAGGTAGAGGTTTTTACAGGTATGATGAACATGGAAAAAAAATTATTAATAATTAGGTAAATGAAAATATTAATACTGAACTGTGGAAGTTCATCAATAAAATATCAGCTTTTTGAGATTGAAAAAAAAATAATTTTAGCAAAAGGCGCTGTAGAAAAAGTAGGACTCAAAGGTTCATTTATAAAACATGAGAAACAAGGGAAGAATACTGTAAGGCTTGAGGGTGAAATACTTGATCATAAAACCGGGATTGAATATATTCTTGGAATTCTTATTAGTAAAAAACATGGTAGTATAAAAGAACTTAATGAAATTGGTGCTGTTGGTCACAGGGTGGTTCATGGCGGTGAAAAATTTAAAGACTCTATTTTAATAAATGATGAGGTAATTGAGGCTGTAAAAAGTCTTATTGACTTAGCTCCTCTTCATAATCCTGCCAACCTTAAAGGAATTGAAGCTATGTCGTTACTTATACCTGGAATTAAACAAGTTGCAGTATTTGATACCTCCTTTCATCAAACAATGCCAGCTCATTCCTATATGTATGGTATACCATACTCATTATATAAAAAATATGGTATTAGAAGATATGGTTTCCACGGTTCAAGTCATAGGTATGTAAGTAAACGAGCGTGTAATATTCTGGATGTAAATATTGAAGATAAACGTATTATTACCTGTCATCTTGGAAATGGAGCTTCAATTGCTGCAATTCAGAATGGTAAGTCGGTCGACACCTCAATGGGTTTCACTCCAACAGAAGGATTGATTATGGGAACCAGATCAGGAGATTTGGATATAGGGATACTGACTTATATAATGGAAAAAGAAG
>PVBE010485259.1_pt1 | contig 13222 bp, 14 predicted proteins | sample 1631181 | NCBI WGS metagenome assembly PVBE01 (sample SAMN08397723, study PRJNA350692) | Marine metagenome, whole genome shotgun sequencing project. | isolation source: water | place: Pacific Ocean | collected 2012-04
CCGCAGCCCGCAGCGATGCCCATCACGACGACCAGCACGACCACCAGCAGGGGACGACACCTCAACGGAAGCTCCAGCGCAGGCCAGCCCCGGCCCGCCATGTCAGGGGGGTGCGCAGCTCCTCGCCGACGACGGCGCCGCGCTCGATGAGGGCCACGGACAGGACCTGGGTCATCGGGCCGCCCTCAACGCGCAGATCGAGGCCGCTCCAGAGCTGACGCTGCAACGACAGCAGCCCGCCGAAGCCCGCCCCCCAGCCGGCCCGCTGCGAGCTCTGGCCCATGGTGCTGAACGCCTGGTCGTGGCGGACCGCCTCGGCGAGCAGGCCGACGCCGACAGACACGTGGGCGAGGTCGAACACGCGCTCCGAGCTCAGCCCCACGGCCAGCTCGCGCCGGGTGCTGCTGCCGACGCCGTCGGCCGCCGGGGTCTGCGCCTGGCCGCCCCGCAGCCGGATCCCGAGGGACAGCAGCCGCAGGTCGACCGCGTACTGCACGGCGACCTGGGCCGTGATGGCCTCCCCCTGCAGGACCGGGCCCCGGCCGCCGACGAGGGCGACGATGCCGTGGCTGGACTCCTGCAGCCCGCCCTTCCGGACGAGCCGGGCGTAGGCCACCGTCTCGTACGGCAGCTCGCCGAGATCGACCTGCCCGCCCGCGGCCAGGTTGAAGCGGTATTCGCGCAGGGATCTCCTGCCTCGCTGCTGGACGAAGTAGCGCCCCGGCGGCAGCGCGAGGCGGGCGCCCGTCTTCAGCGCCTCGACCTCCGCGACGACGGCGCCGCCGGCCCTGCGCTCCATCACCATGTAGCGCCCGGCCTCGGGGATGCGCAGGCGGCCGGCCCGTGCGCCGTCGACGAACAGGCGGGTGAGCACCAGGCCGCCGCGGCCTTCGAGGTCGTAGCGGTAGGTCGGGTGCTGCAGGCGGGTGGTCGCTCCGCTGCTCTTCAGGGTCTGGTGGTAGGTGTAGTCGTAGGCCTCGTCGAGGGTGACCCGGTCATCGCCGTTGCGGTCGGCGGCGCCGCGGGCCAGGCCGTCGGCGCCGTGGCCAGAGCCTCCATGGAGCACTCCGAGATGGACCACCCCTTCATGGAGGGATGCGTGCTGGCGTCGCTGTCAGAGATGGAGTTCGAGCCGCCGGGCGACGGGCCGCTCAAGGTGCGCTATCCGCTGACGTTCAATCGCCGGAACATGCCCTAGGACGCTGCTAGAGCAGATAGGCCAGCGGGATGTACAGCTGTCGCCAGGCGCCCCTCGCCGGTTGGCCGTTGAGCGTGCAGTTGGGGACGACCTCCGTGCCAGCGTTCAGGACGATGGGTCCGCCTGGCATGCTGAAGGTCTTGAATCCACCGATGGCGTCGTTGCCGTGGTAGTCCGAGCGGTAGATGACCCGCCCCGCGAAGGTGCAGACCCGACCATCGCCGACCCGGACGTCGACGCGTCCACCGTAGAAGTACATCCGGCGGCTCTCCGGCACGACCGGGCGCTCGTCGTTGGCTGTGGGGGAGAAGTGGTTGAACGGGGCCGCGGTCATCGCCAGACGTTCGGACAGCGTCAGCCCCGCGCCCCCGACGGCGCTCCCCGTTCGTGGCGCGATCAGAACACCGCCGCCGATGCCTACAGCGAGGGCGAGCAGCGTGCTCAGCGCAGGGCGCAAGGCGGATCGGATTGACTCGGACATGGCTCCTCCGGGGTCTCAGGTCTGCGGCGCGCGGCCAAGCAGCCACTCGGCGAACTCCAGCTCCCACGGCTCGTCGATGTTCACCAGGTGGCGGTCGATGATGACGGCGAGCGTGCCCTCGTCGAGGATCCGGCCGTGGTCGAGCAGGTGGGAGCGTGTGACGGCGTAGCAGACGCCGTTGCGGTGGAAGTAGTCGGGGATCGACTGGCGCAGCGTGTGGCCCGCGCCGCCCTGCACGTAGAAGCCGAGGCGGTCGTCGGCGTCCTTCGTCAGGGTCTTGTGCGGGGTGTAGTGGGCCGGGGTGGGGCTGACCGTTGCGGCGGACTCCTCACCCGAATCGACGAGCGCAGTGAGGGTGCGCTCGATGTCTACCAGGGTGCGCAGCGGGCTGGTGGGCTCGAGCAGTACAGAGATGTCGAAGCGGCGGCCGTAGTGCGCCTCGCTGGCCCGCCACGCGTGCTGCCACATGTCGGTGCTCGTGGCGGTGTCGCTGGCCATCGAGTCCGGGCGCATGAAGGGGGCGTGCGCGCAGTGGCGGACGGCCTCGTCGCGAATCTCCTCGTCGTCGGTGGAGATCACGGTCGCGTCGATCCAGTCGGCGGCGGAGGCGAGGGCGGCCGCGCGGCCGACCAGGGAGACGCCGGCCACCTCGCGCAGGTTCTTCCTGGGGATCCCCTTGGAGCCGCCGCGGGCGGGGACGACCGCGAGGACGGAGCGGCCCTGCCACGCCATCAGGTGGCGTCCATGTCCGGTTGCACGTCGGCGTCCACGTCCACGATCGCGACGGAGCGGCCCTCCCGGTCGGCCTTCCGGGCGGCTTCCACCACCCGGAGGACGGCCACTCCGTCGTCGATCGTGCACGAGGGCGGGGCGCCGGCGTGCAGGCCGGCGTCGGCGGCGGCGCGGGGCTGCGCGCCGCCGTCGAGGAGGCCCACGAACTCCCGGGCGACCGCGACGAACATGTCGTTGCGCTCGTTGTCCCAGGTGTGGGTCTCCCAGTCCCCCGCACCACCCGTCCCCAAGGCCAGCTCGTTGGGAGTCCAGCGCAGGGTCCCCTCCTCCCCCACGAGCTCGATGACCTTGACGTGCGGGCGGGCGAACAGGTCCAGGTGCATGGTCACCCGGGGCCCGTCCGCGTACTCGACGACCATGTCGACGTTGTCGTCGCTCGTGATCTCCAGCCCCGAGACGTTGCCGATGCGGGCGAACACCCGCTCCGGCACGCCGAAGAACCAGAGCATCTGGTCGATCCAGTGGCTCTCATCGAGCAGCGCGCCGCCGCCCTGAGCGGCGTCTGCCATGAACCAGTCCTGGTAGCGCTCCCAGGGGTGCCAGTCGGCGAGGTGCGCCGCCATGTGGAAGCGGGCGTGGACCACCTGTCCGAGGTCGCCGGCCAGCACCCGGCGGCGCGCCTCCAGGAGCGGCGGCCACCAGCGCCAGGTGTAGCCCAACAGCAAGGGTGTGCCCGTCGCCTCGACCGACCGCTGGAGCGCCGTCGCCTCCGCCAGGCCCGGCGACACGGGCTTTTCGAGGAGCACGGGAACGCCCGCGGCGAGGAGGGACTGCGCCTGCCCGACGTGGAACTCCGTGGGAGACGCGACGACCGCCCCGTCGAACGGCTCGGAGGCGCCTGCCAACGCCGAGGCCACGTCGTCGAACCCCTGGACCATCGCCGCGCCGTCGCCCAGGTCCGCCGACAGCTCGCTTCGGCGGTCCGCGCGCGGGTCCACGCACGAGATCGAGCAGCCCATCGCCGCCAGGTTCCGAGCGTGGCGCTTGCCTGCGCTCCCGCTGCCGACCACGAGCAGGTTGCGGCGGCTCATCTCAGGTCCTCGACCATCCGCTGGTAGCTGGCCTCGTCGAACTTGGCCTCGATCCAGGCCGGCCCGGTTGAGGGATCCCACGCCAGGAGCGCCCGCTCGACCGCATCGAGATCGGTGACGCGCGTCCCCGGCAGCCCCATGCCCTCGAGCGCCCCGCCCCAGCCGCGGCCCGCGAAGGTCAGCGGCGCTCGCGTGCGCCCGGTCGCGAGCGCGCCCGTGAGGATCGATCCGAAGCCGCCGTCGCTCATCACCACGATCAGCAAGGGCAGCGCTGCCTCGACGGCCACCCGCGCTTCGGACAGGAACATCGGCCCGCCGCCATCGCCGACGTACGCGACCGTCGGCACGCCGCCGTCGGCGAAGGCGCCCCCGATGGCCGTGGGCAGCCCGGCGCCCATCGACCGGCCGGCGCCCGACGACAGGTGCAGGCCAGGGCTCGGCGTGCGGATGACGTGCTCACCGACCGTGCAGAACCAGCCGGTGTCGAGCACCGTCCGCACGCCCTCGGCGCCAAGGCGCCGCTCGACGGCGTCGAACACGTGGGCGGGCCCGAAGGGGCGATCGAGCAGGTCCTTGCGCAGGCCCTGCACCCGGCGTCCCACCAGGTTCGTGCCCCAATCGGCCTCGGGCAGGGCGTCGAGGTCGAGCTCCGTGTGGTCCGGCAGCCGCCCCAACACCTCGTCCTGAGTCAGGCCGACGCCGATCACGCAGTCCGACGCCGCCAGGATCTCGCCCTCGGGCGCCCGGGACTTGCCGGCGCCGGTCCACACGCCCGCGGCGTGGGGCAGCGTCTCGTCCACCACGCCCTTGGCCGCGGCCGTCGAGAACACCGGCACCTTCAGGCCGTTGAGCACGTCGGACAGCCCCTGCCGGATCGCCCCGGACCCGGCGATGATCACCGGGCGCGCACCCGTCGCAGCGCCACCGCGCCGCACCGCCGCCGTCGCGTCCACGGGCTCGTCGCTGGCCACCCGCTCGGCCTGGATGTCCAGGTGGATCGGCCCCGGCCTGTCGGCCTCCGCCCAGGCGGCGAGCTGCGCATAGCCAGGACCGGCATCGGACAGGCGGCGCCTGCCCTTGGTGACGCCCGCGGTCATCGCGCCATGGTCCATGCGCTTGTGCCTGCGCCACACGGGGGCGTCGGGCGTGTATGACTCCGTGACGGCGACCACAGGCCAGCCTTCAAGGTGGCACACCGCGAGCCCGGGGATCAGGTTGGCGAGCCCGGGACCCTTGATCGCCACGGCCACGCCGGCCCGCCCTGACAGGCGGCCGTCCGCGCCGGCCATCAGCGCCGCCGATCCCTCGAAGCAGGTGGTGGTGAAGGCCACGCCGAGCCGCTCCAGGTGGTCGATCAGGGTCAGGCTCGGGCCGGCGCCGGGGATGCCGAACACCCGCCGGACCCCAGCCGCGGCGATGGCTGCGGCCAGCCTATCCACGGGACGTCGCGTCCGGGGCGTCCAGCACCTCGAGGGCCTTTTCGCCCGCCCGCCGGCACACGATGCGCACCGCGTCCGGGCTGAAGCCGCCGCAGTGGGGCGTGATCAGCAGGTTGTCGTGCTCCGTGGCGTACCGACGCAGCGGGTGGTCCTGAACATCCGGCTCACCGTCGAGCACGTCCACGCCCGCGCCGGCGATCCCCCCGGATTCCAGAGCGCCGAGCAGGGCCGCCTCGTCGGCGACGGCGCCGCGGGAGGTGTTCAAGAAGAAGGCGGTGGGCTTCATCTGCGCAAAGGCCTGCGCGTCCACCAGGGCGCGGGTGGCGTCGGACAGGTGCACGTGCACGCTCACGAAGTCGGCCCGGGCGCAGACCTCCGCCATGGGCTGGCGCTCGATGTCGTCGGGCCATGGATCGATGAACGGGTCGTGGCCGACCACCCGCATGTCGAAGGCGCGGGCGTACCGCCCAAGCCACTGGCCGATGCGGCCACAGCCGATGAGGCCGAGGGTCTTGCCGCGCAGCATCACGCCCGGGAACTCCTCGCGGACCCACGACCCTTGGCGCACGTGCTCGACGGCGGGCACGAGGCGGCGGGCCAGCGCCATGAGCAGCGCCCAGGTGAGCTCGGCGGCCGGGGTCAGACCGAGCAGCAGCTCCGGATCCTCACGCAGCGTGCGGATCGGGACTGCACGGCGATCCAGCTCCGCCCGCTCGATGTGGTCGCTGCCCGTCGTGGCCGTGCTGATCACCCGAAGCAGGGGCGCGTCGGCGACCATCGCGTCGGTGATCCGCACCTTCATGGAGGCATCGATGAACGCCGACGCCTCGCGCAGCGCCTCGGCAACCGGACCCGGCTCGGCGACCACGTGGCGGGGGTCGCCGCGCCCGTCAAGGGCCGAGAGCAGCCCGTCGAATCCGGGAGGGGCGCCGACGTACACGAACACGGGCTTGGTCGGGCTCAAAGGGGCGGATCCGGCAGCTTGAAGACGCCGTACAGGTAGTCGGCCTTGCCAAGCGCCTCGAGGTGCCGACCCCACGCAGCGTCGAGCCCCGCGGACGACACGCCGTCGATGGGCGTCGTGCCCCCGGGCCGCTTGTCGCGCAGCCAGCGCAGCGTGTTGGCCAGCCCATAGCGGTGCACCGACCGGACCTCCACCACCTCGAGGCCGGCCAGCTCCGCGCAGCGGGCCAGCGAGTCGGCGTCGAAGTACCAGCGGTGCTGGGTCCGATAGAAGAAGGCAGGGAACTCCTCGGCCAACAGGTCCATGAGCACGTCGTCGCGGTTGGGCGTGCTGATCACGACGCGCCCGCCCGGTGCCAGCAGCGTCGCCATGTCGGCGAGCACCGCCCGGGGGCTGGGGACGTGCTCAATGACGGCGAAGCTGGTGGCCAGATCGGCCACCCCCGGCTCGGCGGCGGCGGCGTCGTGGGAGAACGGGTGCACCGTGTAGCCCCGGTCGCGCAGGGAGTCGTGGTAGGCCTCGCAAGGCTCGATGGCGACGATCCGGCTCGCCAGCCCGCTGACGTGGTCGAGGAAGCTCCCCGCGGCGCAGCCCACGTCGGCGATCACCTTGCCCCGCAGCGGGGTGGGCTCATCCCAGAGCGCGGCGAGGTTGGTCAGCTGTGTGGCGTCGTGGGCGGCGAAGAACCCGGCGGCGTCCTGCGCCTCGCCCAGGTTCTTGCGGTAGTCCGTGCCCTCGTAGAAGTCCTCCTTCTGACAGGAGTCCTCCTCCAGGCGATCGACTCCGCAGTCCTCGCAGCGGCCGACCTCGACGCCGTGAAGCTGCTGTCCGAAGCGGCCGTCCCGGACGGCGCCGCGATAGTGGATCTGCCAGCGCGCGCCGACACAGATCTCACACGGTGCGAATCCCTCGAGCATGGCCCTCCTTGGCCCCGCGTCGCAGCGGATGTCTAGCACATCGACCGAGTTGGGGAATTCTTGTGGCCCGCGCTCAAGGTCGCCCACCACAGGCGCCGAAACATCAGGACAAGCACCTGGAGCACAAATGACCTCCCCCATCGATCCGTCCGTGTTCGCCCAGCTCGAAGACCTCGAAGATCCCGACGATCCGGGGTTCGTCGACGAGATGGTCGACATGTTCCAGGCAGAGACGCCGGAGATCCTGACTCGGATCGCCAACGCGCTGACGGAGGGCGACGCCTACGGGGTGCAGGCGCCGGCCCACAAGCTCAAGGCGACCTCCGGCCTGATCGGGGCGATGACGATGTCCGGCGTGGCCGGGCAGATCGAAGTAGCGGCCAGGGAAGGCCAGCTGACGGGCATCGCGCCCATGCTCACCGAGCTGGGCACCGAGTACCTCCGGGTGTGTGACCACCTCGCAAAGACCTCGGAGCGATCGGCCCTCGCAGCCTGATACTCTCCCGCCGTGAAGGCGGCGTTCCCATCATCGATCCTGTGCTTGGCGCTCGCGGGGGCGTGCGCCACCCCAACCCCTCCCAAGCCGCCCAGCGCCGCTGCGAGCGACGATCCCGGCGACCAGGGGCTGCTCCCTGAGTACGAGGCCGCGCTACGGGCCGCAGGCATCCCGCCCGAGACGATCCAGTGCAACGGCCGCCAGGTCTGGAGCAGCACGGTCGGACCCGACTCCGAGCGCGGAACCGACGACATCCTGCGCGCCGTCGAAGCCACCGCCGGCGCGTCGCTCCCGGCGGCCGGGGGCGAGGCCCGGACGGCGCTCGAAAAGGAGGTCCGGCAGCTCGTCTTCTGGCGGCTCATCCGAGTGGTGCTCCTCGGCGGCAACCACAACAACCTGGGGGCCGTCGCCGTGCGAGGCCTGACCACCGACGCCGGCAAGCCTGTCCTGCTGTATCGCAGCGGCATCACGCCCACCCCCGCGGCGCCCGGCGCGTGCTTCCGAAGCCTGGTGGAGGAGGGCGGCGTGCGCCACGCCGTGAACCTGTACGCCGGCGCCATCCCGACCAAGGACCTGGACGACGCCGAGCGGGCGACGGTCGAGGGTGCGGGAGGCAGCTACTTCCTGGGCCGGACGGTCGATCCCGGCGCCGCGAGCTGGCGCTCGGCCATGCGCAAGGACCCCGGCAAGATCCGTGAGTCGATGCAGACCGTGGCCCGCATCATCAACGACCACGTCCTTCGCCCCGGGGGTGCCAAGCCCAAGGGCAACGTGCTGGTGCATTGCGGCGGCGGCATGCACCGCACCGGCATGGTCGTGGGGGTGCTCCAGCGCTGCATCAACGGGGTCGGCCCGGACGTGATCGAGCGGCAGTACAAGCAGCACACCGCCTACGGCGGCCCCGATGAGACCGGGGGGTTCGAGCAGGAGAACCTCGACTTCGTCCGGGAGTTCGACTGCTCGCTGCTCAAGCAGCCCTAGGCAGGATCCGTTTCCCAGAGAGGGCCTCGCACCGCCCTGCAAGGGGATCGATCATGCCATCTCACCCATCCGAGTCCGCAGCCGACCGTGGAACCAACCTCACCGCTGTGGCCAGCACAGTCCTGCCCGTGGCGATCATCGCCCTGGCTGCGATCCTCGCCATCCAGGGGCTGGGCGACTTTGGGTTGTCTTCGATCGCCAACGTCCGACAGCGCCAGAGCGCCCGCGCCGCCGAGCAGGCCCGCCGCCTCGAGTTCACCATCGGTCAGCTGCGCCAGGCGACCGCGACCCTCGCTCCGGACAACCCCCGCCTACGGATCCTCATCTACCAGGCCGAGACCACCGCCCGGGGGATGACGGACAACGGCAACGAGGCGGGAAGGCAGTCCGAGCTCCTCGACGCCCGGGCGTCCCTGGCCATCGGCCTCATCGCAGAGCTCTTCCTGCTGGCCACGCTGACCTCTGTGTACCTGGCCCGCCGCGAGGCCGGCGCCCAGACGGCCGAGGCGCCGCCAGTGCGCATCGTGACGCCGCCCCCGCCCGGGCCGACCCCGCCGCCGCCGAGCGAGCCCGACGAGCTGCGACAGGCCGCCTAGATCCGGGCTCTGACGGCGTCGTCAGCGCACGTTCCAGGTCACGGTCCGGCCCGACACCGGCTGCTCCGGCACGAGCTCGGTCCCGTCAGCCAGGGTGAAGCTCCCTGCAGCGCCCGAGACGTGGTGGACCACCAGCTCGGACTGCGCCGCGGTCAGCCCCGTCAGCCCGTTCAGGCCGTCCTTCGCCCACCCCACGAGAGTGTCCGGAGGGGTTGCGAACATCGGGATGACGGCACCCTCCCTGACGAACACGGGGATGGTCCCGATCGCAGCTTCAGCCTCGATCTCGCTTGGTCCGTCGAGGCGATCCGCCGCACCATCGGTGGACGCGACGGACTCCCACGCGACCCAACGTCCCGGCGGGAGCCAGACGGTCCGCTGGTCGGCGCCCTCCTCGAGGATGGGGGCCACCAGCACGTGCTCGCCCAGCAGGTACTGGTCACCGCGCCAGGCGCCGTCCTCATCGGGGTGGTGCAGGTAGGCGCCCCGTATCAGTGGCCAGCCTCGGCGCTCGGCCTCGGCGGCGAGCCCTGCGAGGTAGGGGTGCAGGGACTGGTGCAGGCGCGCGAACTTGGCGAAATGCTCCAGGGTCTCGGCGTCGGAGTGGGTCTGCGCGGACTCCACGAGCTGCCAGTTCTCAGCGGCGCTGTGCCCATGGTGGGTCCGCATGAGCGGCGACCACGCCGACATCTCGGTCCAGCGCTGCCACAGCTCCTTGGTCCGGTGCTCGACCTCGCCCAGCGAGGAGTATCCGCCGATGTCGCTGGCGTAAAAGGGCACCCCTGAGGCGCCGAGGTTCACGCCCAGGGCGAGCGCCGACGTGAACCCGTCGAGCACCTCCCAGTCCGTGTTCTGGTCGCCGCCCCAAACGACGGGCGTCGAGGCCCATGAGCCCGTCCAGCCGGCGCGGGAGAAGAAGATCCAGTCGCCGTCGGGGAAGGCCTCCTCGAGCACCTCGCGATTGAGCGAGGCCCACTTGCGGGGATAGTCGTTGTGCACCTCCCAGCCGTCGCCGGCGGCGGAGCTGGAGTCGGTGGGCAGCCACTCGGCAAAGTCCGCCATCCAGCCCCGGATGCCCAGGTCGGCGGCCCGCTTCATGTGGGCGGCCATCCAGTCCCGGGTCGCCTGCCGGGTGACGTCCACCAGAGACGCCGGGCGCAGCGATGGGGCCGTGAAGGTGTAGGGATCCCCTGCCTCGTTGGTGATCACGTGCTCGCCCGCGACCGCCTCGTCCCACTGGGGGGAGTCCTCCTGCATGAAGGTGTTGAAGTAGCCGAGGAAGGCGATGCCCATGTCCTGCAGCTCCGAGGTGAGCCCCGGCAGGTCGGGGTACAGGTCCTCGTCGACGTCCCAGTGGTAGCTGAGCCCGAAGCCGCTGAGTCGGTTCTCCCGGTGGCCCGCCCAGTCCTCGCTCCAGATGGCCGACACGGGCACGCCGGCTTCGCGCAGGGCCCGGGCGTGGTGCAGGACGGCGTCCTGGCCCCGCACGGCGTCGGTCCACACGCCCAGGGCCCAGGGGTTGGGCAGGGTCTGCCTGCCGGTGACCGAGGTGAGCCGCTCGATCAGGGCCAGCGGGTCGTCGCCGGCGACGAGGACGAACGACCACTGGCTCGCCCGGACCTCCACGGTCCATGCGTCCGGATCGGCGGCGCACAGGTCCAGCACCACGCGCTGCGTGCCCTCGATGAGCATGCCCCAGCCCGCCGCCGGGTCGAACACCCAGGGCACGGGGAAGTAGGAGTCGTGCACGTCTGTCGCCGGGAAGTCCTCCCGCACCGCGCCCACCTTCTTGCCGTTGCCCTGCTCGGCCACCCACAGCGGCACGCGCTCGCCCCGGTGGTCGAACCCGTCCACCTGCGCGCCCAGGCCGGCGAAGCGGCTGCCGGGCTGACAGGCGAAGCGCAGGACCGGGCGTCCCGCCTCCGCGTCGGACCCAGTGACGCGGCCCCGGACGATCCCCGGGCCGACCGGCTCGAAGGCCACCCGGGCGACGCCATCCAGCAGCACCTCGGCGCCCTGCACCGAGGCGGCGGTCGCCTCGACGCGGCCGGTCTCGCTCTCCGTGAAGTAAAAGGAGCCGAAGAAGAACTCCGCGCTGTCCTCCACCTGCAGCGCCACGGCCGGCAGCCCCGGCGCCGACTCGAGCAGGGTCCGCCCGTCGGCCTCCACCCGCCAGGCGCCGCCCGAGCCACCCACGGCGATGCCGCTGTCTGCGATGGGAACGGCGGGGGCGGCGCCATCGTCGTCGCCCCCACATGCCGCGACCGAGCCCAAGAGCGCTATCAGCAGGAGCCGTGCCACGGCGGGCTTATACCAGCGTCCCGCGCTCAGCGCGGCCGAGCGCCCCGTCGCGGTCGTTGTATCCTCGCCGGACTCCCTGCTCGCGGGCGAAGCTCAAAGGTCGCGATGAGCGCAATTCAGCACTTCCTAGATGGCAACAGGCGATTCCAGGAGGGCGAGTTCAGCAGGGACTCCGAGCTGTACTCCGCGCTGGCGGAAGGCCAGGCGCCCACGCTGCTCTGGATCGGCTGCTCGGACTCCCGGGTCTCCGAGACGGTGGTCACGGGCGCCCGACCGGGCGAGATCTTCGTGTACCGCAACGTCGCCAACATGGCCGCGTTCAACGACGTCGGGCTGCAGGCCGTGCTCACCTACGGCCTGCACCACCTGGGGATCCGGGACATCGTGGTCTGCGGCCACTACGGCTGCGGCGGCGTGCGGGCCATGTGCGAGGGCGTCGAGGAGGCGGCCATCGCCGACTGGCTGCTCATCGGGAGCCGGGCGGTGGTGACGGGCGAAGGCCAGCCCGAGGCGGTCGTGCGGGAGAACGTGAAGCTCCAGGTCAGCCACCTGAGCATGCAGGCCACGGTCCGGAGCTCGGACGCCCGCCTGCACGGGTGGGTCTACGACCTGGAAACTGGGGCCCTCGAGGTGGTCGTCGACGGGGGCTAGGAAGCGGTCGGGCTACTGCCGCCGGCCAGGCGATGCTCCAGCACCCGCAGGCAGGCGCAGGCCTGCGCAGTCACCAAACAGCGATCGGACAGGTGCGGGTGGGAGGCCACCTCGCAGATGAACACCGGCGCGCCCAGGGCGAGGGCGAAGAACGTCGATCTCGGGTACTCGTCCCCGGCCAGATCGGCCATGCGCGCGAACCCCGGTCCCATCTCGTCGTCGCGGATGCTGTCGCTGACCGGGTGGCCGAGCGAGCCCATGTCGGCCCGGATCGCGTCGGCCACAGACCGAGGCAGGGGGTGGCTGGTGGGCATATAGGCGCCCTGGGGATCCCGGGCGTGGAACTCGTCGTGAAGGGGCAGGGTCAAGATCGGCCGGATGGCGGCCGCGTAGTCGAGCAGGGCCGTCGCCTCGGGGCGCGGCGCGTCCTTCCACCAGTCGATCTCCTGGGCCGCCGTCTTCCTCACCGGAGCGAGCGACTGTCCTGCCTCCGGCTGGTCGTCTGGGTTGGCGACGGCCACGCAGTGCAGCCGTACGTCGAGCCCGGCCAGGTAGGGGCTGCCTGCCAAGAGCGCACGCGCGAGCGCCAGGATCAGCGTGCCTCCGACCGCCTCGCCGGGGTCCGGGAAGCCGTACAGGAGGACCGGCTGCGTGCCGTCGCCGAACACGAAGGTGCTGATCGGAGTCCCTCGCCGGGTCGCCCCGATCTCCTCCTGCCGGATTTCGGCCGAGTCAGCGGCCAACGCATGCATGGCCTCGAGCAGCGGGACCGGCGCCAGGATCGAGTCGACGCAGGCCGTGAGGGCCCGGGCGTCGCTGATCAGGTCAGGACGGATCGACACAGACGGCGTGAAGCTGCTTGGTCGAAGTACCGACACCCGAAGGTCCCCGCGGTGTACCGGATGCGCTCACGCAACCCGTCGTGCTCGGTCCACACGACCCCGTACTCGTCGCCGGACCAAGCGATGTCGGGGTCGGAGGCCGTCACGCCCTCGGCGGACAGCGGGACTGGCTCCCGGTCTCGGGCGCCGTCTCCTTGCGCGCGGCCTCATCGGCAGCGGCCGCCGCAGGCTTGGCGTCGGCGGCGGTGGCCAGCAGCGCGGGCGCGGCGGCCACCAACGACGCTGCGAGGAGGACGCGGCTCAGGGGGGGGCCAAGGCATCGGCGCAGAGTATAGACGCGCCCGGTCCGCGATCACGGGCATGCAGGGATAGGATCGGGCCATGACCTCTCGCGAGATCCTCGATCACGACATCGTCGGCGAGGTCGTGCAGTTCGCCTCGACGGCGACCGCCGAGCGGCCATCGCAGCCGCGGTAGCCCGGCCCCGGGGGTACCGCCTGGCGCGGTGCGGCGGCTGCCACCTGAGCAGGCGG
>PVBE012061034.1_pt1 | contig 13222 bp, 10 predicted proteins | sample 1631181 | NCBI WGS metagenome assembly PVBE01 (sample SAMN08397723, study PRJNA350692) | Marine metagenome, whole genome shotgun sequencing project. | isolation source: water | place: Pacific Ocean | collected 2012-04
CGTAGGCATAGAGCACGACCGCATAGGTCGCTCCATCTTCAAGGTCCGCGAACATGATCGTGTGCGCCGTCCACTCTCCGACCCCGAGCTTGATGTTCGCGCCGAAGTGGTTGTCGCAACTGTTCTCGACGTCCGGCTCGCAGATGCCGCCTTCGGGGGACGTGCTCTTGTCATTGAAGCTGACGCGTATGTCCGGGGTGTTGCCCTCTGACGTCATCGCCCAAAACGTGATGCCCTTATATGCCGTTGCGTCGTAGGGGAGCTTTGAGGTGCCGTTGTTGTTGAGGTCGAAGCCGAAGCCTGCGCCCCACTTGGTGAATCCTTCGCCCGTGCTCCGCGCCGCGTAGGTGCTGCCGTCGCGCGGGACTTCCAGCAGGTCTGGTTCGAACTCGTTAGCCGGCGGTGTTTGTAATCCCGCCTCGGTCCCGTCGTTGAAAGTGTACCAAGCGCCGATTCGACCTTCCGACTCCAGGATGGATCCGCCCTCTTCGGGGTCCTCCATGTTGTCGATGACGTTGGGCGGAGCGGTGTTGACCTTGCCCGTGTCGTCGCCGGTTGGCTCGGTGCTTGCGCCTCCACCGTCGTCGCAGCCGAGCAGAGCGAAGCTGAGGGTCGTGGCTAGGCAGGTTGCAATGGTTTTTGTGTTCATGGATTGTCTCCGAATCACGCCGCTAGAGGCAGCCCTCGAGCTGGACGTTGTCTATCCACAGATCGTACTCGGCGCCCGGTGTGGCGACTTGCCATTTCACGCCGATTAGCTTGCTCGTTTCGACGGCTGACGGCGTTGGCTTTCCCCAGCCGGTCTCTTGTTTCAAGTCGGCGAAGGGGACGGTGTATTTTTTCCACTCTGTTGTCAGGATGAGCGGCGCGCCGAAGTCGTTGTAGCACTCGCTACAGATGCCGCCTTTCGGATCCGTGTTGACGTCGGCGACCTGAAGGCGAACGTGCGGGCTGGTGCCGTCTCCTACCTTTGCGTAGAACGAGATGGAGCGGTAGACGGACGCGTTGTACGGGGAATCCGACTCGGTGAAGTTGAAGCCTACGCCAGCGTAGATTTCTCCGCTCGCTGCGAGCTTGCCCGCGATGTGCATCGCGTAGCCCGAGTTCTCGGCGCCGCCGGCGGTGGCCGAGAAGCCGGCCGTTCCGGGCGCGATCGTCGTGCCGGTTTCGTCTGCGTAGGTGTAGATGTAGCCGCCGCGCCCGTCGCTGGTTGCGATTTGGCCGTCGTTGTCTTCGACGTCATCAATCGTCGCCGCCACGGCGCAATTTAGCGCGCTGGGTGCGGGAGCGCTGGCACTCTCGGCCGGCGCGCTTGCACCCTTTTGGCAACCCGTCACCGCAACGGTGAGCAATCCAATTAGAGCCAGAGATACGTACTGATTTTTCATTTCTAAATTTCTTCCCTCTACCACCACATTGAAGCGGTGAGTGTGATCACGTTGACGTCAGGGCGCTTGGTTGGTGCGCCGCGATCGGCGTTGGGACCGACTGGTGCCGTGTCTTCCGCGCGGTCATAATTGGCCGGTTGCCCGAACCCTTCCGTGCCCGCTGGCGCTGACGGAACCTGCACGCACTTCTGACCGAGCGGGTCGTCAATGCCGGTGCACGTGCGCTGGTTGTAAACGTAGCGCGCGAATTGCAGCGAGATCTCTTCGTGTGAGACGAGCGACGAACGAAAGGTGAGCCGCGGCGAGATGATCGAAAACGACTGCTCGGCGATCTTGCTATTCGGCTGCAGACGGTCGTAGCGGAGCCCCATCCCGAGCCACGGCAGGAAGTTGTAGGACGCGTCCATGCCGTACTTGAGCTTGGTGATGCCGTCGGTTGCTTTAATATCGCTCGTGACTGAGTTGAGCATGCCGTAGAGGATGATCCGCGCTCGGTCTTCCTCGCCGAAGGCGAAGTCGTATTGGGCTTCGATGCTGTCGATGCTTCCCGTGCCCGCACTCTGTTGCTCGGAGCGATTGTCCGGGTCCGGGCCGTTGAAGTAGTTGCCGACGATGCCGAGCTCCCATTGGCCGCCACCGGCAGCGTTGATGACTTCGATGGCGGAACCGACGGTACGCGCTTTCTTTGCGTTGACGCGCGAGTAGCCGAGGAAGAGGTAGCCCCACTCGTCGCTAATCAATCGAAGTCCGACGCCAGCGACGGAGAGCGACCCGTCGGGCAATACGGCGGCGTCGGCATCCGCGCCTTCGCGGGGCTCTTCGGCCGACCATGAGTACAGGTAGTGTGCGCCGACTTCGACCTTATCCTGCCAGCTGATGTACGCATGCTCGTGATGCACGAGTGTGAAGCGTGCGTCGTTGTAGACGCTTGGATCAGGGCGTCGGGTACCAAAACCCTGTTCGAAGCTGTAAGTGATGTCGTCCACCTTCTTGCCGACGTGGACGGTCTCGCCCATCACCGCTGTGCGTCCAAAGAGATATGTATCGTACTGACCCGCGTCCCAGCGCCCCATGCCCCCGTAGTCGTCCCAGATGGAGCCGACCTTTGCCCAAAACTCGATGCCGTCGTCGAGCTCTGGCGTGATCTTTACGTAGCCTTGGGAGATGCCGAGCTGCGCTTCGGTATTATTCCACGAGGAGTCCGTGAATTGAAAGGCGGAGAGCGCGACGGTCGCCTGGGCCAGATCATTGCCGTAGGTGAAGAACAACTCGGCCCAGTCGCGGGGGTTTTGGCGCGAGTACTGCCAGCTGAGGTACTGGTCGTCGGGGATGACCGGGTAGTGGTACGTGTTGCTCGATTGGTCGCCGGCCGGGTTGTCGCGCTTGCCGATGCCGACACGCATGGGCGCGCGGATGAAGCCGTTGAAGCGGAAGACGAAGCCGTCGCCGGTCTTCTGGGTGGGTTCGGACCATGCCACGGGGTCGCTGGGTCGTCCGCCGGGCATTTCGATGGGTGCCGGCTTGCGGGGTGCGGCTTCGTCCGTCTTTGTCGCTGCGTCGGTCTCAGTTTCCGGCGCGAGTTCGGCTTCTTCGTTTGTCGCGTCAGCGGCGACGCGCTCTTCCGTGTCTACAGTGCTGGCGTCTTCTTCTGTCTCGGCGCTCGGCACGGTGCCGTCGGCGCTCGGCACAGTGCCGTCCGCGGTCGCGTCGGCGTCCACCGCTGCGTCTGCGTCTGCATCCGCGGCCGGCGGCTTGTCGATCCAACTGTCGCTGGCGGCGTCATCGCCGGCCGTGGCGTCTGCGGGCTGGGCCCGCGCTTCCGCCGATGTGAGCGCGATTGCGATGACTGCTGCCTGGGCAACGATGGATGAGTGGAGTGTCTTCATGCGTTGTGTTCCTAGCTCCCTCAATAGAACCCGATGTCGTCGAGCCAGAAGTCGAACGCTGTATCCTGCTCGACTTCGAACTGGAGCGAAATGACTTCTTTCGGCTCAATATCCGCAGGTGTTCCCCAGTCCTGCTGCCTCAATTCTGCAAAGGAAAACGAATATTGGGCCCACGAGCCGCTTAGCGAAACGGTTGCTTGGTGGTGGTCGTCGCAATTGGCACTACAGGAGCCGCCCTGGTCCACCGCCGTCGTGGTCGAGCTGACGACCTTGAAGTGGATCGCGACCGAACCGCGGGCCCAAAATGTTATGCCCTGATAGGCGCTCGCGTCGTAGGTGCCGCGAACCAAACCGTTGTGGTGCAAGTTGACGCCGATGCCTGCGCCCCAGTCGGTGAACCCGCTGCCTGTTGCATGTGCGGCAAGCCCCGAACCCGAGGGGCCTCCCGCTTCGGGATTGAAGGTATCGTTCGGTCCTGGTGACTGAATCCCGCCGGCGGTCTCGTCGTTGTACGCGTACCAGGCGCCGATGCGTCCGTTGGTCTCTGGGATCGAACCGTCGCCGGACTCGAAGTCGTCGATGACATCGAGCACCGTCACGTCGTTGCCGCCGCCTCCTGCGCCTCCAGTGCCCGCCGAGCCGCCGCTTCCGCCTGCTGAGGTACCGCCTGAACCCGCCTCGCCGCCCGAATGGGGCGCTCCTCCGGCGCCCGCAGAGCCTCCAGCGCCTCCGTCGTTCACCTCGCCTGCAGAGCCTGCCGCGCCTCCGGCATTTGGCGCTCCTGCCGCGCCCGCATCACCGTCGTCGGCCGAATACGGAAGAGGAGCTCTTGAGACCGCCGGTGCGCAAGCGCAGAGCCACAGTCCACACACTGCCGTCGCAGTTAGCGCGGCTAGGTGTCGTCTGGCGATCACTTGTTCTGGCATGTCCGATAACTCCACGGCCGCGTCCGGCCCTAGGCAACTTCCACATCGGCATCCGAGCACGTCTCATGCCACCGGCGCATCACCGTTTTCGCCCGTTTTCGTGGACCAAACGGATCGCCCTGATCCCGCCGATCCGAGAGGTGGATCTGCGCGATCCGCTTAACGGGAGGGTGCGCGCTAGGCTCGTCGGCCGCACCGGGCACGAATCGATTGGAGAGACCCTAGCCAAGCGCGTTTCTAAACGGTTGACGCGGACCGCGGCATGCCTCTTGCTATCCGCGGGTCACCTGTGTCGCGTCTCATTGCCTGGTGTTTATTTGCGGTATGGCTGTTCAGCTGTGCACCGCCCAAAGAAACCGCTGAGCCGGGCGTGATGACCGTGAACAAGGAGCAGACCGCTTCTTGGATTCGTAACTTCAATCCGCTGCTGGCACAGGGCTCCGCGCGATGGCCCAGCAAGGCCGGCATCTACGAGCCGATGTTCATCTACAACACGATGAGCGCGGAGTACGTGCCCTGGCTCGCCGAATCGTATCGCTGGAGCGAAGACCGCAAGACGCTCACGATGACGCTCCGCGACGGCGTGAAGTGGTCCGATGGCCAGCGCTTCAGCTCTCGAGACGTCGCCTTCACCTTCGGGTTGTTGAAGAAGCACGGAGCTCTGGACCTGTATCAGATCTGGTCACGCATCGAGTCGGCGACGGCGACAGACGATCGGAACGTCGTCTTCCAGTTCGTTCAGCCCTACGCCCCCGCCTTTGTCTACATCGCCCATCAGCCCATCGTGCCGGAGCACGTGTGGAAGGACGTGAAGAACCCGGTCACCTTCATGAACGAAAACCCGGTTGCCACCGGCCCTTTCACCGAGGTGCGCGTTTTCCGCAATCAGGTCTTCGAACTCGGACGCAACCCGCATTATTGGCAGCCGGGCAAACCTGCTGTGAGCGCTCTGCGCTTCCCCGCGTACTCCGGCAACGAGCAGGGCAACCTGGCACTGATCACCGGCGAACTCGATTGGGCTGGCAGCTATATGCCGGCCATCGACAGGATCTTCGTTGGTCGCGATCCGGAACATCACGGCTATTGGTTCCCGCTTGTCGGCGGCAGCGTGATGCTCTTCGCGAATACGACGCGCAAGCCCTTCGATGATGTGAAGGTCCGCAAGGCGCTCTCCATGGCTATCGACCGTGAGCTCATCGTCAAGGTCGCCATGAACAACTACACGCGGCCCGCGGACGCGACGGCGCTCAGCGACGCCTACGCTTCGGTATTGGATCAGCAGGCGGTGCGCGCTGGCACGTGGGTCAAGCATGACGTGGCGTCTGCCAATGCGTTGCTGGACGACGCGGGCTACAAGCGCGACGAGGACGGCATTCGCCGAACGCCGCAGGGCAAGGCGTTTCGCTTCGACGTGATCGTTCCCGCAGGTTGGTCCGATTGGGTTCGTGCGGCGCAGGTTACGGCGCGGTCGTTGAAGGGTCTCGGCGTGGAAGCCAACCTCCGTACCTACGACTTCACCGCTTGGTTCGCCAAAGTGCAGACAGGCGATTACGACCTCTCGCTCGGCTGGACCGAGGAAGGACCCACCCCATACAAGCTGTACCGGAGCATGATGTCCAAGCATACGGTCCTGCCCGTGGGGGAGACGGCCGAGTCCAATTGGCATCGCTACGTGAGCCCGACCGCGGACGCGCTACTGAGCCGCTTCGAGACCAGTAGCGACGAGGCCGAAAAGAAGCGCCTGCTGGCGCAACTGCAGCGCGCTTTCGTTGAGGAGGCTCCCGCGATCCCGCTCTTTTTGGCGCCCACTTGGGGCGAGTACAATACGACGCGCTTTGTAGGCTTTCCGTCAAAGGACGACCCCTACGCGAAGCTGACGCCGAATCACCCACCCGAGTGTCTGCTCGTCATGACCAAGGTTCGGCCCCGCGGCACGCCGGCGCCCGCTTCTGGGAGCGCGCCCGCCGCGTCCCCAGCGCTCAGGCAGCCCAGCCAAGGCCAGGTGCAGCCATGATCCATATCCTACGGCGTCTCGGCTTCTACGTGCTCGCCGCATGGGCGTCGTTCACGCTCGCATTCCTGCTCCCGCGAATGATGCCCGGTGATCCCGTCGCGGCGATGATAGCGCGCAGCCGCGGAAAGCTCAGCCCCGAGGCCGCGATGGCGTTGCGGGAGGCGTTTGGTTTGACCGACGAGCCTCTGTACGCGCAGTACTTCACGTATCTCGGTCAGGTTTTTACCGGCGACCTCGGCGTTAGCGTCACGTACTTCCCCGCGTCCGTGACGAGCGTGATCGGGACGGGCATGGTGTGGACTCTCTTCCTCGCCGGCGTCGCCATGGTCATCAGCTTTTGCCTCGGCACGTTGCTCGGCATCCTCACGGCCTGGCGCAGGGGCGGGAAGCTCGATTCGGTTGCTCCCCCAGCGTTCGTGTTTCTCGGCGCCTTCCCGTATTTCTGGCTGGCGATGTTTGCGCTCGCTGTCTTCGGGTGGCGTCTCGGTTGGTTCCCTCTACGGCACGCGTACCACAGCAGCATCGAGCCGGGGTGGACGTGGACCTTCATCTCAAGCGTTGTGGGCCACGCCGTCTTGCCCGCTGCGACCCTTGTTGTCGCCACCCTCAGCGGTTGGCTGCTCAGTATGCGCAACACGATGATCGGCGTGCTGGGTGAGGACTACGTCAGTCTTGCCCAAGCCAAGGGGCTGTCGTCGAAGCGCGTCATGTTCCGATACGCCGCGCGAAACGCGCTCCTGCCAAACATCACCGGCTTTGGCATGGCCTTGGGTTTCATCGTGAGCGGTGCGCTGCTGACAGAGATTGTTTTTTCGTACCCGGGTAAGGGTTTGTTGTTGCTCACGGCGGTGCAAAATCAGGACTACGCGCTGATCCAGGGGCTCTTTCTGACCATCACGGTGGCTGTCCTAACGGCGAATTGGTTCGTCGATATTCTCTACACGTGGCTTGACCCGCGCACGAGGACGGCTGAGGCATGAGGCGGCTGCTCAAGAACCGCAAGGCAACCGCCGGTCTGGTGCTCCTGGGTTTCTTTGCTCTCGTCGCGATCTTTGGCCCGCTCTTTGTGGGAGATCCGCTTGCCTACGTCGCGCTGCCGGAGGAGCCACCGTCGTTTGAACATTGGTTCGGGACCACGGCCCAGGGGCAGGATGTGTTGGCGCAAACCGTCGTTGGCGCTCGGGCAACGCTTGCCGTCAGCTTGCTCGTCGGATTCGGTGTCGTCGCCATTGGCGCGCTCATCGGCACGGCGGCTGGTTACTTGGGAGGCCGGGTCGACGACGCGCTCTCCCTGGTCATCAATATCTTTCTCGTGATGCCGGGTCTGCCCTTGATGGTCGTGATCGCGGCCTACTTGCCGCCGGGTCCCGTGACGATCGCCATCGTGCTGACACTGACCAGTTGGGCCTGGTCCGCGCGCGTCGTCCGCTCTCAAACGCTATCGCTTCGAGGCAAGGACTTCGTATCGGCGGCGCTCGTCGGCGGAGAGAGCCGCCTTCGGATCGTTGTCTACGAATTGCTGCCCAACATGAGTTCCCTCATCGTCTCCGCCTTCATCGGCGCCACCGTGTACGCCATGGGAGCCCAGGTCGGCCTCGAGTTCCTTGGGCTCGGTGATTCGAGCGTCATCAGTTGGGGCACGAATCTCTACTGGGCGAGGAACGACTTCGCGCTGATGAACGGAACGTGGTGGACGTTCGCGCCCTCCGGTCTCTGCGTTGCGCTCGTCGGCTTTGCGCTCGCTCTCGTAAACTTCGGTATCGACGAGATCACCAACCCCCGCCTCGCTTCCACCGCGAAGGGCAAGTCCAAGGCGTTGATCTCCGACGCTACTCCCGTCGTTCTCCAAGACGCTACCAGCGCGGAGGTCGCCCATGGCTAGCGACGACGCGATTCGACTTCCCCCGGAGCCACCGCTGCTCGAAGTCTCTAACTTGAGCATCGAGTACGGTACTGCGACCGGCCCTGTTCGTGCGGTCGACAACGTATCGTTTCGAATCGCACCAGGCGAAGTCATGGGGCTCGCTGGCGAGTCGGGTAGCGGCAAGTCCACCGTGGCCTACGGCCTGCTCCGGCTTCTCCGCTCCCCGGCCGTCATCACCGGCGGCAGCGTAAAAGTCCACGGCAAGGACGTCCTCGCGATGACGGAGGACGAGCTGCGCAAATTGCGTTGGCGCTCCGTTTCGCTCGTATTCCAAAGCGCGATGAATGCGCTCAATCCCGTACTGACCGTCGGCGAACAAATCACGGACGTGATCCGTGCTCACGAGCGTGTGAGCCAGAGCGACGCGATGGAACGCGCCGCCCAGCTCCTGCAAATGGTCGGCATCGAGTCCTCTCGACTCAAGAGCTTTCCGCATCAGCTCTCCGGCGGCATGCGTCAGCGTGCTGTCATCGCCATCGCCCTCGCACTGAAGCCGCCGCTCATCATCATGGACGAGCCGACGACGGCCCTCGATGTGGTGGTTCAAAAAGAGATCCTGCAACAGATCTCAGAACTCAAGGCGCGACTCGGTATCGCGATCCTCTTCATCACCCACGACCTCTCGCTGCTGCTCGAGTTCTCGAATCGCATCGGCATCATGTACGGCGGCCGCTTGGTTGAGACGGCTCCGTCCGACCGACTCCTCACCAAACCTGAGCACCCCTACACGCAGGGCCTACTCGCGTCGTTCCCGTCCGTCAGCGGAAAGCGCCAAACGCTAACCGGAATCGGTGGCTCCCCGCCCGACATGAAAAACCCACCGCCCGGATGCCGCTTCCACCCGCGGTGCTCACAAGCTGCGGAGCGGTGCAGCCAGGAGAGCCCACGGCTCGAAACGATCGGTTCGAACCACCACGGCGCCTGCCACCTGCTCACGCCATCCGCGGGGAGCCCGGCATGAGCACGGTCGAGTCACCCATCCTCGAGGTGCGTCGCCTGAGCTGCACGTTTCAAACGCGCCACGGACTTCGGCGGAGCGAGGTACGGGCCCTCCACGACGTCTCGTTCTCGGTGGACCGCGGTGAGATCGTCGCGCTCGTTGGAGAGAGCGGTAGCGGCAAGAGCACCATCGCGCGCATTGTCGCGAGGCTCCTGGCCCCGACATCAGGCGAAATCCTGCTCGACGGAAAGAACATCTTGGCGGAGGAACCCCGGCGCGCCTCCCTCGCGTACCGAAAGCGCGTTCAGATGATTTTCCAGGATCCCTTCGGATCGCTCAATCCCGTGCACTCCGTCGCGCATCATTTGGAGCGACCGCTCATGCGGCACGGAATCGCGTCGGGGCGAGGGGAGCTCGAGGCGCGCGTGCACGAGCTTTTGGCGGGAGTCGGACTCGACCCGCCGGCGGACTTCGCGAGCAAGAAGCCTCATGAGATGTCCGGCGGTCAGCGGCAACGCGTCGCCATCGCACGCGCGCTGGCGGTTTCTCCCGAGCTGATTCTCGCTGACGAACCGACGAGCATGCTCGACGTTTCGATTCGAATGGGGGTTCTCAACCTACTCGATCGGCTTCGCTCCGATCGCGGTCTCTCCTTTCTCTACATCACTCACGATCTGGCCAGCGCGCGCTACGTCGCCGACCGGACTCTCGTTCTCTACGGCGGCGCCTTGATGGAGGAGGGACCTAGCGACGAAGTGATGCAGCGCCCCGCTCATCCCTACACGCAGCTGCTTTTGTCCGCCGTGCCCGACCCGCGCCGGCCCGCTGCAACAAGCATCGAGCTGCCGTCGGCAATACGGGCGATAGCCAAGAAGGGCTGCCCTTTCGCTGGGCGCTGTCCCTCGGCGATGGCGCGGTGTAGCGAGGCGCTGCCCGCAAAAGCAGCGGTGGCCGAGCGCCACTCGGTGCGATGCCACCTATTTTCTGGAGGCAGCTCGGCGGCCGCGTTGACACTGCGACCCCTTCCCGTCGTCTCGCCTGGCATTCCTTCTGGTGCCGAGGAAAGACGTCCGTGAAGCGGATCGCCTTTCCGGACGGATTTCTCTGGGGCGCAGCAACGTCGGCGTACCAAATCGAAGGCGGCGCCAATGAAGGCGGCCGCGGCCAGTCCATTTGGGATCACTTCGGGAGAACACCGGGGAAGATCTCCGACGGAAGCACCGGTGACGTGGCCTGCGACCACTATCGGCGCTGGAAGAACGACATCGGCCTCATGAAAGAGCTCGGGCTGAGCGCGTATCGCTTCTCGGTCGCATGGCCGCGAGTCATTCCCGACGGTCGGGGAGCGGTGAATCAGAGCGGGCTCGACTTCTACAGCCGTCTCGTCGACGCCCTGCTCGAGGCAGGCATCGAGCCGTGTCCGACGCTTTTTCACTGGGACTTGCCGCAAAACCTTCAAGAAGCGGGCGGTTGGGCGAATCGCGCAACGGCTGAAGCCTTCGTCGACTACGCCCTCGCCGTCGGACGCTGCCTCGGTGATCGCGTCGAGAGTTGGATGACGCATAACGAGCCCTGGTGTGCAGCCTTCCTTGGCTACCAGGAGGGCACGCATGCGCCGGGTACGCAGGATTGGCAGGCTGCACTCGCGGCGAGCCATCATCTACTGCTTTCGCACGGCTGGGCCGTTCCTGTGCTGCGTGCGTGCAGCCCCAAGGCGGAGGTGGGAATCGTCCTCAATCTGGTTCCGGTCGTTCCGGCGTCGGATAGCGCGGCCGACGCCGCGGCGGCGCGGCACCAAGATGGTCATTGCAATCGCTGGTTCCTCGACCCTCTCTACGGCCGTGGGTATCCCGTCGATATGGTTGCCGACTACTCCGACGCGGGCTACCTGCCGCGCGGTTTCGACGTCGTCAAGAAGGATGACCTGCTCGCCATCGGCGCGCCCACCGACTTTCTCGGCGTGAACTACTACACGCGACAAGTCGCGCGCTGTGAGAAGACCGCCCCGTCCGACAATCGCCCGCCCTCCGTGTTTCCCGATCAAAAGGATCGCACCGACATCGACTGGGAGGTCTTCCCAGACGGTCTCGTGGACACGCTCACGCGGGTTCATCGTGACTACAAGCCGCAGAAGCTCTACGTCACCGAGAACGGCGCGGCTTACGGTACAGGCCCCGACGAGAACGGCCGCATCGCCGACGATAGGCGCATCGAGTTTCTGCGCAGGCATTTTCTTGCGGCTCATCGTTGCATCGGTGCAGGTGTTCCGCTTGCCGGCTATTTCGTTTGGTCCCTCTTGGATAACTTCGAGTGGAGCCATGGGTATTCCCAGCGCTTCGGCCTGGTCTGGGTCGATTACGAGACCCAAGAACGGACCTTCAAAGACAGCGCGCGTTGGTACCAGCAGGTGATCCGTGACAATGGCTTCGCGCCCCACTCCCAATAGGATCTTGCGCCCTCCCGGCGGTCCGTGGCATCAGGATCTCCATGCTGACCTCAGCTGAGGAACGTCCTAGGTCGCACGCGTGGAGGAGCATTCTGGCCGACGCGGTGTGGGCCGCCGCCATCGCGGGCGTCCTCAGCGGGATACCGTCAACGACGTGGGTTTTTGTGACCGGCGGCGACTTGCTCGAGGCGGGCCGCGCGGCAGGCAATCTCTTGTTGCCGGCAACGGCGAGTGCGGGGGCGCTCCTTGCGATGGGCGGCGTCGCCCACGCCGGCGTAACGGCGTTCTGGTCCGTTGTATTGAGCGCAGCGTTGCCGAGGCGGCACACGTTGCTCTGGGGTGCCGTTTTTTCCTTGGGGATTGCCGCGCTCGATCTGGGCGTGATCGGACAGTTCTTTCCCCTGATCAAAGCGCTCGCCGTGGGGCCGCAGATTGCCGACCACCTGGCGTTCGGTCTTGTCGCGGCCGCGGTGATTGCGTGGCGCCGACGGCGCCGCTCGGCCGAATAACTGGCTGGCTCAGAAGAGCTCGATATCGTCGAGGTAGATCTCGAAGTTCGAGGCGGTATTGCTGACGCCCCAATCGATGGCTTGCAGTTTGCCGGACGCGAACTGCCCAAGGGACATCGAGGCGCCCCACGCGGGCTTCTCTAGTTCGTTCCAGCGGATTTCCACCGGGGTACCCCAGGAACTCGGTACGTCGATGATCTTGTGGAAGTGCCCGCCCTCACCCTTGAGGTCACCGCCGTAGGTTTCCGTCTGGCTCTCGGCCGTGATGAGGCTGACGATCACCCTGCCGTTCAGCTGAGCGTCGGTTGCGTTGACCGAGCCGCGGATCTTGAAGCGGATGCCTTGGTAGTTGCCAGCGTCGTAGCAAGCACCGGCTCCGTTGCCGCCGAGGAACGCGAGCGTGACGCCCGACCACGCTCCGAGGGCGCTGCCGGTGTACTTCATCGCGCGGCTGCCGCCGTCGTCGACGATCTCGACTCCGACGCCGCCCGGATACCAAGACCAGCTACCATCCCGGCCGTCCTTCTGCGCGGGGTTGGGGAAGATCTTCAGCTCGGCGTTGTCGCGCTCGAGGTCGTCCATGGTGCCATCGGAACCGTCCCCCACCACGGTGCGCAAGTCGCAGACGGAGTCGGCAGGTTGTGGCTTGGGCGGTAGTTCGGCCGAGGGGTCGACCGTGGGTCCCTCGTCCGCGCAGCCCGCGAGCGTCACGTCGCCGAGGGTCGGGTCGGCGTTGACCGAGAACGTATTGGCGGAGAGCTTGCGCGTCTTGAGCGCAGACCCGTCTTGGGTTGCCGCGATACTCTCGACGTCGTTTCCGGTTCGCACGATGACGCTGATGGGCGTGTGGAACCTCGTGCAGTCGGGGCTCGACGTGCCGAAACTGATCGTGCTGCCGTTGACCGATGCGGTACATGAGGTCCGCGCGTGCCGGTAGCGGATCACTGTCGACGGGTTGTCCGTCCAGAGCTTGCCGGCGTTCCACATGGCGACGAGGTGTTTCAGGTGCTCTCCGTAGACCGCGAGCGGCACAGGGCCGAAACCCTGTGATCCATCCAGCGGTGGATTGGAGTCGTTGGAGACCGAGTGGAATTCACGAACGGCCCATTTGCCCTTCTCGATCGCGTTCCACGCGTGGACGAGGAGAATGTCCTTCTCGACGTACGCCGCGTACTTCGAGAATGTCCGC
>PVBE012931983.1_pt1 | contig 13222 bp, 7 predicted proteins | sample 1631181 | NCBI WGS metagenome assembly PVBE01 (sample SAMN08397723, study PRJNA350692) | Marine metagenome, whole genome shotgun sequencing project. | isolation source: water | place: Pacific Ocean | collected 2012-04
ACTCTTCCGAGTGGCGTGGAGCTGTCCGAGCACCTGCTCAGCGACGCTCCGCGGCGGCCCGACGACGCGCGGCTTCGGACGCCCGAGCAGCAAGATTCCTCCCTCCTGTTCCCGTCGCTCACGGGCGGGTTTCGCGCGCGAAATGTGCTCGACAAGCCGTTTCGGCGGGTACGCGATGCGATCGATCTCCCCTATCTCATCACGGCGAAGGGAATGCGGCGGACGTTTCAGGATCTGACGCGTGCGGCGCGAGTGGACGATGTTGTGACACGCAGTATCTCCGGTCATCTCACTGAGGAGATGCAGGTGCACTACAGCTCGGTTCTGCAGGAGGAACAGCGTGTCTCGATCGCGAAGGTGATCGAACTATTTGGGCCGCGTCAGGGAGATGAAAACGCGAGAACTGAGAACGCCCAACAGTCCCCCGCAATCACAGACCAGTCCCCCAAGAGAAAAACCGGCTAGCGCTGCAACGCTAACCGGCGGAAACCACGTATCTTAACTTGAGCGGGGCACGAGATTCGAACTCGCGACTTCCAGCTTGGGAAGCTGGCGCTCTACCAACTGAGCTAGCCCCGCAATCGAGCGAATGATTGAAACTGAGGCGCCAGCATACCCACGAACTCCCATTCGGCAAGATCTTTCCAAACTCTGGCTGGGGGTGTTTTTCCCAAAGAACCCCGGACACTTACGGAGGCGGTCCGGCAACGCGCTTCTCCGGACGGGCAAACGTCACGTTTCGACTCGCGACGTCGCCACGTCCGAGCGTCTAGGCGTCCGAGCGTCTGAGCGTCACCGCTCCGCCGCGCGCCCCTACATCGACGCCCGATAGAGTTTGCGCAAGTCATCCCGCGTCACGTCGCGCGGATTGCATTGATGACACGCATCGTCGAACGCCTCGTCCACGAGCGCGTCGAGATGTTCCTCGCGGATCCCAACAGCGGCGAGACCGTCAGGCAGGCCGACTTCGTGGCGAAAGCGCCCCGCAGCCTCGCCGCAAGCCTCGGGGTGTGACGGCGCGTTGAGGTGCTGCGCCACAACGACAAGCCGCTCCGGCACCGCCGCCTCGTTGAAGTTCATGACCGCAGGCAAACAAATGGCGATGGCTTCACCGTGGTGGACGCCGTGTTGGCTAGACAGAGGATGTGCGAGCGAGTGAGTCGCGCCGAGTCCCTTCCGAAATGCGACGGCCCCCATCATCGCCGCCTTCAACATCCCGCCGCGCGCTTTCAAGTCCTTCGGTTGCTCGACAGCACGGGCGAGGTTCGCAACGCAAAGATCGATGCCACCGAGCGCGAGCGCATCTGCCATCGGGTGATCGCCTTTTGACAGATACGCCTCGATGCAATGCGCGAGCGCATCGAAGCCCGTCGCTGCGGTGATCCGCGGAGGCATCGAAACCGTCATCTCGGGATCGAGCACCGCAACCTTCGGCATCATCGACGGCGCGGAGATCACCGTCTTTCGTCCGGAGCTCTTCAAGGTGACCACGCCAGCGCGCCCCACATCGCTGCCGGTACCGGCCGTCGTCGGAATAGCGATGATCGCGGGCAGCTCGGCCGGGACGTAGCTCGCTCCGCCCTTCGCATCGTCCAATTCTTCAAAGGGACGATCCGTGCGCACGCGCACGGCGATGAGCTTCGCCACGTCCAGCGAAGACCCGCCGCCGACCGCCACAATCGCCTCCGCGCCCTCCTCAAGATAGGCCGCCGCGCCAGCCTCGACCTGAGCCTCCTTCGGATTGCCCTGAACGCCCGTAAAACGAGCAAAATCGATCTTTGCCTTCTTCAGCGATGCCTCAACCGGCTCGAGCAGGCCCGCGCGTTCGCAGCCCGCGTCGGACACCACCAGCGCGCGCGAGTCTCCCAGGGCGTGGAGTTCGTCGCCCACCGACGACACCTTCCCTGCCCCAAAAACGATTCTTGTCGGAAACGTCCAGACCGTCACGAGTTCCTCCGTTCCCTGCGGGACAAACCAATTCTACTCGTCATAAGTCCCATGCGCCCCAAGTCATTGCGTTGATCCATGTCGCTTCCATGCCGTCGAGGAATGCTTCCATGCCGTCGCGGCATGCTCCAATCTGGCCCTCAACGAGCCGCGTCACACCGCTTCGAAATACCGCGCCAGCTCCCAATCGGTAACCGCCTTCTCGTACGCCCGGCACTCCCAATCGCGAGTGCGCACGTAATGGTCCACAAATCCCTCGCCCAGCACCTCGCGAGCAGCAGCGCTCGCAGACAAGACGCGCGTCGCGTCTCGCAACGTCGTCGGCAACAAGTCTCCCTCGACGCCCGGATCGCCTTTGGTCTCGGCGGGTGGTTCGAGCTCGTGTTCGATGCCATAAAGCCCCGCGCCGAGACTTGCCGCCATCGCCGTATAGGGGTTCATGTCAGCGGCAGGCTGACGGTTTTCGATGCGCGCCGCCGTCGAACTCTCGATGTCGATCACGCGCAACGCACACGTACGATTCTCCACGCCCCACGAGGGCACCAAGGGCGCCCACAACCCGGGTACGTAACGCTTGAAGCTATTGATGGTCGGCGAATAAACAGCCGTCAGATCTTTCATCAGCGCCATTTGGCCGCCCAGAAAATGGCGCATCTCCTTGGACGGCTCCTTGCCCTTGGCGGAAAAGACGTTTCGTCCGTCCTTCCACAGGCTTTGGTGCACGTGTCCGCTGCAGCCCGGCAGCTCCGCGTTCCACTTCGCCATGAACGTGGCTGTGAGCCCGTGATCGTGAGCGATCTGCTTCATCGCAGTCTTGAAGAGTGCGGCCTGGTCCGCGGCGCGAAGCGCGGTGTCGTACTTGAGCGCCACCTCGTACACGCCCGGGCCGGTCTCCGTATGTAGCGCTTCGATTTGGATATCAAAATCGGCCATGCCCTGAAGGATGTCGGCCATGAGTTCCGCGTCCTGCCCCGTGCGGACCCAGCTATAGCCAAACATCCCCGGGTCAATCGGCTTCATGCCGCGGAAGTTCTTCTCGCGCAGCGTGTCACGTGTTTCATTAAAGAAAAAGAACTCGAATTCCGCGGACATCTTGGGTTCAAAACCCAGGCGTTCGGCGCGCGCTACGACGCGCTTGAGCAGCGACCGCGGGCAAGCGGGATGGTCCTCTCCATCTTCGCCGCGAAAGTCGACCAGCATGGCCGCCACTCCCGGCTCCCACGGAATGGCCCGCAATGTTGCCGGATCAAGTACGGCGTGAGCGTCAGGGTAACCGGTATCCCACCCCGTCACCTTGGCGTTGTCGTACAGCGCATCCTCGATATCCCACCCGAAGATCACGTCGCAAAAGCCAAATCCCTTCTCGAGTGCGGACTCGAGCTTATCGAGGGCCATGTACTTGCCGCGCAGCACGCCATCGATATCAAAACCGCCCACCTTGGCGTTCCTGAACCCTCCCTCTTCGAGCTGAACTCGCAGGGCACGGGCGGCTTCTCGCGCCGCCTCGTGTTTGGGCTTGCTCATAGCTTCACCCAGACGGTCTTCGTTTCCGTATACATCTCGATGCCGTACCGTCCCATCTCGCGCCCCCACCCCGATTCGCGCGTGCCGCCAAAAGGCGCGGCATCGTCAAAACCATTCCACATGTTGATCCACACCACGCCCGCGTCAATATCACGAGCCATGCGATGCGCGCGCGACACGTCTCTCGTGAATACCGCGGAGCCTAGCCCGTAGGTCGTCGAATTGGCGATGGCGACCGCGTCTTCATCGCTGCCCGCCTCGAGCACGGCAAGCACGGGGCCAAAAACCTCTTTCTGTGCGATCTCCATATCCGGCTTCACGTCGTCGAAAATCGTGGGCTCGACGAAATAGCCGTTGGCCAGCGCACCCTGCGTCTTACGTTCGCCGCCGGCAGCAACGCGCGCTCCGTCAGCGCGGGCGCGATCGATGAAACCCAGGACCCGCTCGAGCTGCGGCTGAGAAACCTGCGCGCCCATTTCCATGTCGGGATCCATCGGATCGCCAACCTTCATCGCCCGCGCGCGTTCCGCCAGACGCTCGACGACTTCGTCCTTCACGCTCTTCGCGGCGATGAGCCGCGAAGACGCGCTGCAGACCTCACCCTTGTTTTCAAAGATCCCCCAGAATGCGGCCTCGACGACCTCGTCGAGGTCCGCGTCATCGAGCACCACCAGCGGCGACTTGCCGCCAAGCTCCAGCGACAGGCGCTTCAGGTTCGACTCCGCCGATGCATGCAGCAACGAGCGCGCCGTCCGAACCGATCCGGTGAAGGCGAGCTTTTGCACGCTAGGGTGTCGCGCGAGCGCGTCACCAGCCACCCCGCCAAGCCCCGGCACCACATTGACGACGCCCGCCGGCACCCCCGCCTCGACGCAAAGCTCACCCAGTCGCACGGCCGTGAGCGGCGTGAGTTCGCTCGGCTTGAGTACGACGGTGCAGCCCGCAGCAAGCGCCGGCGCGACCTTCCACGCCGCCATCATGAGCGGGTAATTCCACGGCACGATCTGCCCGCAAACACCGACGGGCTGCTTGAGCGTGTAACAGAGATGCCCCCCGGCGACGGGGATCGTCTCGCCCAGCAACTTGTCGCAATAGCCCGCGTAATAGCGGAAGAGTGACGCCGAGGCCGGCACGTCCCCGCCGACCGACTCGGAGAGTGTCTTGCCGTTATTCAGCGATTCGATCCGGCCGAGCTCTTCGGCATTTTCGTCGAGCAGGTCCGCAAGCCGCCACAGGACCCGCGCCCGTGCGCCTGCATCCAGCTCGCGCCACTCAGCGCGTTTCAACGCGGCATCGGCCGCGCGCACAGCCAAGTCCACGTCGTCAGCGTTCGCCGCGCAGACCTTGGCGAGCACCTCACCCACCGCAGGGTTCATGACGTCAAAGGTGTCGCCGTGCGAAGGCCAGACGCGTTCCCCGTCGATATAGAGAGGAATGCTCTCGTTCCCCTGCCCCAGCATCTCGGCGATCGACCGCGTTGAGCCGCTATCGCCGCTCATGACCCACCGCCATCGCCACTTTTCGCCCCGCCCTGATTCTCGCCCATCACATCAATGGAATAACTCCCCGCGCTCACCCGGGCAATGCCGAGGAGGGTTTCCTCCCCTGACTGGCACGCTGACGCTCACGGAGACAGCGCTCAGCGCCGACTACGACCGCCGCGACCGCCGCGACCGCCGCGACGAATCGGACGTTCGCGTGTTTCGGTACTGAAAGCGCAGCGCGTGCCGCTTTCCGCAGGCCCTTTCGCGTCAGCCCCGTCATCGGCGCCCAGCTCACGCCGTCCCGTTCGCATCGCTGGATCCGGACCGGGTCCTGACGCGGCGTTCGATATGCACGCGGCGAGCCGTTCCGGGCGGTAAGGCTTCATCAGGTAGTCCACCACCACCGGGTGGTTGCGAATCGCCTCCGCAACGTCGTCGGGGGAACTGCCACTCGTGAGGATGACTGCCGGCGGCCGCTCCCGCCGCACCAGCGCGTCCAGCACGAGCAGGATGTCCTGCGATCCCATGTGCAGATCGAGCAGAACAACTCCAGCGCCGCCCAGCTTCCCGTTGAGCAGCGCTTCGGCATCGATATGTGTCTCGACCCGGTATCCGCTGCTTTCCAATAGGGTAGCCGTCAGCGTCCCCAGACGGGCGTCGTCGTCGCAGACGATCACATGCCCGCGCGGCGAACCTTCGGCGCGAGCCGGCGAGCTCGCGCTCGTCGCCGTCATCGGCACCGCCTGAGCGATCGGCAAGGTCGGCGCGGTCTGGATGGTCCGTTGAAGCGTCTGAGTCGTCGCGGCGGTGGATAGATCGGCGTTCGGCAGAAGGACGCGAAACGTAGAGCCCTTACCCGGCTCGCTCTCAACCTCGATGCGGCCTCCAGCCTGCTTCACGATGGTGCTGACCGTCGCTAGACCGAGTCCGGTCCCCTCGCCCCGCTCCTTCGTCGTGAAAAACGGCTCAAAAAGCCGCTCCCTCGTCTCGGCGTCCATGCCGGGGCCGTCATCGATAATCGCAAGCTCGACCCACTCTTTCGCAGGCCCGGAACGACGCAAGGAGACGTGTATCTTGCCGTGTTCACGAACGGCATCGCGACCGTTCGTCAGGATGTTGAGCAGCACCTGGTGTAGCTGCGAGCGCGCTACCCGTGCGGCCATCGTTTCGTCCGCCACCGCTACGCTGAGGTCAACGCGCTTGCCCTCCATGTTTCCGAGCAGCTCCGTGACCTCGCGAATCACCTCAAACACGCAAACGCGCGCCGGCTCTGCATTCTCGCCACCGTCAGACGTCAGAAGCTCTCGCGCGAGTCGTCCCGCCTGATCCGCAGCCGCTCGCGCGGTGTCGAGCGCACGTCTGGCAGCTTCCGGCGATTCCAGATGTTTTTCCACGAGAGAAATACTGCCCTGGATCCCCGCGAGCAGGTTATTGAAATCGTGAACCACGCTCCCCACGCGCGAGCCTATCGAGGACAGACGCTGCGCGCTCGCGAGCTCGTCCTCGAGCCTGCCGCGCTCGGTCACATCACGAAAGAAGAAGAACTCGGCGGGTCCGTCATCAACGGGCGCCTCGAACGCTCGGGCCTGTGCCTCAAAGAACCTGCCATCGAGGCGTCGCAGCCGATGAGTGACCGGCTCGGAATCCGGCCCCGACCTGGCGCGAAGCTGGCGTCGAAAGGAGTCAACCGCTGCCTCCTCGACAAACTCGTCAAGCGCGCGGCCCGAAAGGTCGGTGATGTTCCCGCCGCCGAGTATTCGGACGGCCGCAGGATTCGCGTAGAAGATCAATCCTTCCCGATGCACCACAATGCCCTCGCTGGACGAATCCATCAGCAAGTCAAAGCGCCGCTCGGAGGCGTGAAAGGCATGGGTGGCGAGGTCCACCTCCGTCCGGTCCTCGAGCATCAGGAGCACGGAGCCCGAGGGGGTCGCCCGGGCCCGGACGCACCACGAACCCGCCCGGCCCGCGAAAGCGGGGCCATCGATAGAGCCTTGGCCGCCTCGACGAGCGACCTTCAGCAAGACCGCGAGGCGCCCATCGTCGCCTTCGAGGACACTTCTGCCTCGCGCCCCCTTGGGGTCGCAGCCCAGCAAGGTCGCGAATGCCTGATTCGCAGCAAGGCACTTCCCCCGCGCCGACACCACGGCGACTCCCAAGGGCGCGTCGGCGAAGATTTCGCAGAGGTTCGACGCTTCACTCCCGCGCGAAGGGTCGCCCTCGCGCCTTGAGCGGTCTGGGTCCTCGGGCCGGGCACGTGTCAAAGCGCAGCTAGCGTAACCCGCCTGGACTGCGCTGTCCTCCATGAGCGACGCATGAGAGGTATGGACGCCCAGGTCATCGGGTCGGCCGGGAGGAGGATGGATTGGACTGTCACCGGAACGCCGCTCGAACGCCTCAAGGGTCGCTACCTAGAGTTCTTCTCGCCGGCGTGGGCGATACGCCACGTAAAGAAGACCACCCCCGCAACAACGAGAGCCCCCGCGATGAACCGCGGCTGGACCCCCCCAATGGAGACCTCCTCGCCGGAGATCCCCGCGTAGATCCGGCCAATCACGGCCACCGCAATGCCCGCGCAGACAACGAAGAGCGGAGCGGCGAATTGCGCCTTGAGGTTTGCGTCCGACTGCCGGCGCGGCGGCGGGCGCGACATCGGCGGCGGCATCGAGCGTATCGATTTCCGTGACGTGGCATTGGATGGCTGAACGGCAAGTTCGACCTCCAAGCCCGAATCGTCCGAGTCGTCGTGGTGATCGTCGAGCAGCCGGAGGCCGTCCGGGGGCGGCAAACTGCTTTGTACGCGCCGCATCGCGGGGTTCGCGGGCACCGCGGAGGGGTAACTGTCCGGCGCCGAGCCGCTGTCCGGTGCGCGGTCGAGCGAAACGCCCGCAGCGCCGTTCGCCGCCGGGCCCGCAGAAACGGAACTCGGTCCGCCAGCGGCAGCGGGCGACGGCACCTTGGGCACATCCAGCGTCGGCACCTTACCGCTACTTTCCTCGGTATTAGGCGCCGCGCTGGGATCCGCACCCGGCGGCGGCACTGCGGTCCCGGCGAACGCGGCCGGCGGTGGAGTGATCGGCGTGTTGGAAGGCGTCGAACCGCGCGGCGTAGTCCTAGGTGGGCGACTAGACATCGCCGCCTCGATCGTCTCAGTTCGCGCTCCGCCGCCGGTTTCTGCCCGCGAATCGCGGCGCGGCACACCCGACGGCTTGTCGGTCATGCCCAGCGCCTTGAGCAGATCGTCCCAGAATGCGCCGGCATCGGGATATCGCTGACGCGGATCCACGGCTAACGCGCGCAAGAAGACCGCCTCGACCTCGTCGCTGACCTCCACCCCCTCATTGCGGGGCGTCGGACGACGTTCTGGGTCGAGCGCCGTACCCATCATCGCGGACATGTCGCCCTCGAGGGACGTACGCAGCGTGAGCGCCTCCATAAACGTCAACGCCAAGCCCCAAACGTCGGTCCACGGCCCCGTCTGACCGTAGCGTTTTGGCAGCCACTGCTCGGGCGAACCGTAACAGGGGGTGAACGCTGCGGGGCCAACTCCGCTCTGACTGGTCTTCCCAGCAACCTGACTTGCAACGCTCCGAGCCTTGCTGATGCCAAAGTCCAAAACTTTGACGACCCGCTCACCGTGGATGTCCGCGAGGTAGATGTTCTCGGGCTTCACATCTCGGTGGATGATCGAGATGGTGCCCTCCGCCCCCTGGAACGTGTGAGCCCGTTCCAGGGCGCGCGCGACTGGCGTCAATAGGCGCACGAGCTTCTTGATGGGATATCCGCCGAGCCCCTCACGCCCGCGCCGCTGCAGCACGGCGTCGAGATCCTCGCCGTCGAGCCACTCCAGGGCCATGAAAGGCACGAATGTGCCGTCTTGGAGGTTTAGCTTGTCCACGTGCAGCGGTCGCACCACCGTGGGTATCGAGGCCGACAAGCGAAAGAGGAGCTCCGCCTCGGCCCGAAACTGCTCGAGGAATTTCGCCTGCGCCTCCGCGCCGATCGACTGGGGGATCTTCAGGCACTTGAGCGCCACCGACGCGCGGAACCCCGGATGGAACGCACGGTAGACGACTCCGAAGCCACCCTCGGCAACTACCTCTTGGACCTGGTACGCTCCCGCAACCTCAGTTCCGACTATGCCGAAGACGTCGTCAACCATGGGATCTCGTGGAGACAGCCGGAATTCCAGGGCTTGAGCACAGGACGAGTACTCTAGCTTCCGGTGGTGCCGCCCACGCCGCAAGCCTATCAGATTCGAAAAAGCATCGAGCCATTCATGACGCAAGACGGTATTCCCGACGAGCCAGCCGGCTACCTCGCGCGGATCAAGCCACCCGGCGAGTCGTTCTCGACGGGTTTCACCTCCGTTTTCCGCGGAATGAGTTTTCTCGGGCGATCTCCGAGCTCCTGGCCCTACGCCGTCGTGCCGCTGGTGGTGGTGGCCATCCTGTCAGCTATCTTCGGCTGGGCGGCGATGCGGTGGGTCCAGCCTTGGGCCGAGGGGCTCTTTGGACCCGCCGGTGGGGCAGTTTGGTGGTCCACTGCCCTCTCGTGGCTTGCCGCCGTCATCACGTTTACCGCCGGCCTCTTCCTCGCCTACATCCTCGCAGCTCCTCTTAGTGCCCCGGCGCTGGAGAAACTCGTCGAATCGCGCGAGCGGGATCTGGGCGCAGCGCCGCGCTTGGCCCGTGGTTACCTCTGGGAACTCGGCGCTGGGTTTAGAGCCGCCGCCGTCGCTCTCGCGGTCACCGCGCCGCTCTGGATCTTGCTGTGGATCGTCGAGATCGTGATCCCCGCCATCGCTCCCATCACCCTCCTGCTGAAAGCCCTGCTCACTTCCGCTGCGGTATCCTGGAGCCTGCTCGACTACCCGCTCACGCTCCGCGGCATCACCCTACGAGATCGCTTCCGGCTCTGGCGCCGCAGTCCGGGGCTGGTCGCCGGCTTTGGCGTCGCCTTTGCTGCGCTCTTCTGGATCCCGTGTTTCGGCTTGCTGATGCTGCCTGTTGGCGTCATCGCCGCTGCCGAAATCAGCTGGCGCATGTTGCTCGCGGAGTGGTCCGCCACCGGCTGGCATCCTCCGCTCGCCTCGCCGACCCCTTGAGCGGGTCCGGAATTCTCTGATTTGGTGGGCCAACACGGGTTTGAACCGTGGACCGTCGGATTAAAAATCCGCTGCTCTACCAACTGAGCTATTGGCCCTGAAGCGCCTCTTTACCCCGCGAAAGCCCATCCGTCCACGATCGAAAGGAACTGGGACAAAAGACAAACCCGGCGGTCCGAAGCGAACTCTGAGGAATCACTGGGGCGGCGGACAGCCGAGTCCAATCTCTACCGTGGCGTCCGGCTCGCTGGCGCCTTCACAAGCGCTGCCGCATAGGATGATGCCGTCACGAGCCGCGTTGTACTGCCATCCGTCCACGCCGTCCTCGCAAGGGCCGGAGTTGTCCTCGAGCGCATGCTCGTCGTTGACGAGAACGATCACCTGGGTGGCGTCCACCGCGGCATCTTTCGCCTCAGGCAACTTGAGCTCGCAGCTTATCAAGCTGTTGCGAATCTCCCCGAGAGCAGCCTCGAGGTCGGTCGTGAGATCCGTGCTGCTATCGGTCAGGTCGAAGTGACAGACCTCGGCGTCGCCGGCCGCGTCGTCACAGGTCGCGCTGCTTGCCGTACCCCCCTCGTACGCGATCGTCGATAGGTCTTCGCGACCGCCTTCGCTGCCCGGCACGCCGATGACGAAGGTTTGGATGCCAACGCTGAGCGCGCCCGGAACGTAGTGGTTCTTGAGATCTTCGGGGTAGGTCGTGTCCTGAGCGCAGGTTTCGATGCCGTCAGTGATGAGTACGAGGAACTTGCGCCCCTCACCGGCGAATTGGTCGTGAAGGTGCTTGTAACCAAGTATCGTCGCACCGGCGAGCGGCGTGCTGCCTTGCATCCAGCTGTTGTCAAAGAAGACCGTGAGGCCGTCCCGGTGGGCGTCTGTCAGGTCTTCTATCGCAACGCTCGGCTGGGACTCGACGTGGCACTTCAGGTCCACCTCGCCGTCCTTCTTGTCGCGCGGGAACATCGACACACCGACGCGCACGTCGCCCTGAGCCTTGAGCGCATCCAGCGCACCGTTGAGCGCCGCCTTGGTGGCGATCCACTTCGACTCCTCGGCCTGATCCTTGGGGACGGGCGTCGCCTCGCACTCGGCGCTCGACTGAAGGGGCGGCAAGTTGCACTTCATGCTGCCGCTGCGATCGACGACGAAGAGCAAGTTCGCCGGAACGCGCTCGCCTTCGTGCTTCTCGGCGGCGCACGTTTCGACGCCATTCCCCGCGCCTGAGCCCCCGGTATTGCCTCCACCCGATCCGTTGATATCCAATCCACCGCCGCCCGAGCCGTTGCCGGAGGCGCCGCTGTCGCCGCCGCCGCGGCCGTCGTTGTCAAAGACCGTTCCCTCGGGGCCCGCCGCACCGTCGGCACCCGCGCCGCAGGCGATTGCCGTGGAGAAAAGCAACCCGGGTGCCGCTGCGCGCAGCATGGAAATTCGCAAAGGTTTCTGCACGATCAGCTCCTATGGGTAGCGGCACCAGCCTAACATGCTCGCCACTCTTGGTGGGGAGTCCTCGGGAGTCGCCGCGCTTTGCGTGTGCGAATGCGATGCATTTGAGTTCAGCCGGCGGGCCCGTTCTCCGCTCGCCTACATGGCCCCACGTCTGGCTCGTCGAACGCTTCGCTGCGCCGACGTCGTCCGCGCGCGTTGGGTGTGTGAGAGCCGCCGAGTGCGCTCGTCGCCCCCAACACGGCGCAACGGTTGCACCCGGTGGGCCGCACCGCCTTCAGCCGAAACTCACCTGTCCGACGGTGTTGGGACTCCTAGCAGCAACCGACGAGCCACGATCACTGCGCTCAGTACCTTTGCATCGATGGCCGCGAAGCCGCGTCTCACTGATCACGCGATTAGGGGCATGTCGCCTTCTAGTCAAACCGTACATCTAAAGCCCCACCAGAAAACACCAACGAATTCACTCACCTAACCGCCAGCCGGCGCGCAAATTGGCCTGGCGCCACCGCGGTGAAACGGGTTATCTACCCACCGCCGCCCAGGCGCGACCAGGGGGCGAACGCGCACATCCCAACTTTCTGATGGCGCTTGGACGACCAGGAGCCCGCGACCAGCGGGTCGCAGGAGGCTTGAACACGATTATGAAACTCTCTCTCAATTGGGTTGGTTTGGGGCTGGTAGCGGCCCTCGCCGCAAACGCTTGCGGCAGCGATGATCCGGCAACCGGACCGGGTGACGGCAACCAAGTGGTCGGCGGCAGCGGCGGCGAAGGCACCGGCGGCACGGGCGGTACGGCAGGCACCGGCGAAACCACCACGACCAGCGCGCTCGGCAAAGCTTGCACGAGCGACAGCCAGTGCGACGGCCTGCACTGCCTGACCAAAGACGGTGGCGAATATGCCGGCGACGGCGCGCCCAACGGCGTTTGCACGGTCGACTGCGTTGCCGACGAAGGCGTCGCTTGCGGCGAAGCCGGCGGCACGTGCATCCAATTCGACGCGGACGGAGCCGTCCTTTGGTGCGTCGAGGATTGCGAGCCTTTCTCGGCCGTTCCCCCCGACGGACAGGCGATGGATCCGACCTTCTGCCACGGCCGACTCGACCACTCGTGCCGTCCGCTCCAGGAGGGTGCCGCCTGTCTGCCGACCTGCAACAACCATATGGATTGCGGCACCTTCTGGTGTGACATCGGCAGCGGTTTCTGCGTCGAGAACGAGCCCACCGGCGACGCCATCGGCACGCCGTGTGACACGAAGATCATCGACCAGGACATCCCGGACGAAGAGCGACCCGAAGACACCTGTGCAGGTCGCTGCATCGGTCAGGTCGACGAGAACGACAACCTGCTAGGCGCAGCGTGCTCCGGCAACTGCACCGCCGGGACGTTGGGCGCGGTCGTGAACTGCGGTTCGGACCCGACGGGTGCCGTTGTTCCCCACGCGGCATGCCTCTGGGTCTTCAGCGCTGAGTCCGGATCCGGCGACTTCGGCGCCTGCGGCCAGCTCTGCGAGTGCGGCGACGATTGCCTCGACCCCAGCGCCGGCTGCGAGGACTTCGCGACGGGTACCCCGTACGCCGAGGCTGACTACCGTCGGGTCTTCGGCCAGGCGGGCTACTGCCGCAGCACTCCGGACAACCCGCGTCCGGATTGCGGCGGTGGCGGTGGTGGCGGCACGGGCGGTGGCGGCACCGGCGGCACCGGCACGGGCGGCAC
>PVBE010773797.1_pt1 | contig 13221 bp, 9 predicted proteins | sample 1631181 | NCBI WGS metagenome assembly PVBE01 (sample SAMN08397723, study PRJNA350692) | Marine metagenome, whole genome shotgun sequencing project. | isolation source: water | place: Pacific Ocean | collected 2012-04
CGCCTGCGGACGGTCATCGCCGATCAGGCGCTGGCGCTCGTGGTGGTGCAGGAGACCGCAGACCGGGCTGGCTGATGAGAGGGGAAATCTAACCCGATCTCTCTCATAATAAGTGGACCATCATTGGGGGCAGGTCAGTCGCGGGGTGGGCAAACGGGACCCAACCGTGCCCTACGCCGACTGCGCCATCTCTTCAATTGGGCCATTGCCGAGGGCTACTTGCACAGTTCACCGTTCCGTCGAGGCGATAGGGTGGTCGTGCACATTCCTCGGGATGGCGAGCGCAGCCGACGACTCGAACCAGGGGAAGATCAGCGATTGCTTGCCTATGCCGCAGAGTCCGATCCCTGGCTCTTTGCTCTGATCATTGTCCTGCTTGATACCGGCTGTCGCATCGGAGAGATTCTGGCGCTCAAATGGGCGGAAGTGAAGTGGGGAGAGAATCTTCTGTTCATCAAAGCGGAAACAGCCAAGGACGCCGAGCCGCGTGACGTGCCAATGACGACGCCGGTCAAAGCAGTGTTGGAAATGCGACGCCAGGCACCAGATGGGTCCGTGTTGCCACCGACCGCGTTCGTCTTCGGAGACGCCGTGGGCAAGCGAGTAAAGACGGCACGTTGGCCGTGGGAAAAGCTGTGTGCGGCGTTAGAGATAGCCGATTTGCACCTCCACGATCTGCGGCGTGAGTTTGCCTGTCGGCTTCGAGAGAGTGGTGCACCTGATCACGAGGTGGCTGATTGGCTCGGCCACGCCAACATTTCCACGACGAGCGTCTATCTCAAGACAAACCGCATCACCCTCCAGAAAGCCGCCCAAAGATTTGACCGTCGCCGGAAAAATTGTAAGGAAATTGTAAGGTTGCTCCAGATCCCGCCGAAGAAGACCCCGTGCACGAAGCGCCAGATCGGCGCTAAGTCGTTGAATTAAAAGTGGTGCGGAAGGGGGGATTCGAACCCCCACGCCCTTGTGAGGCACAAGCTCCTGAGGCTTGCGCGTCTGCCAGTTCCGCCACTTCCGCAGTGGGGCAGGTCTCCGGGCGAACCCGGACTGACGATTATAACTGGAAGCGCGAGAGGTCGTCGACCGCCGAACCCGCCAGCGTACGGTACCGTCTAGTAAGCTGAGGGTCTGTCGGCGGGATTCGGAGCAAGGAGGCAGTCGTGGCACGACGTGGGGTCAGGTTCGTCCTGACGTTCTTGATGATAGCCATCGTCTTCTCGATGGCCGGCGTGGTGGCGGCGGTCTTCTTCGTGTCGCGCGGCCCGTCGGTGCCGAGCGATGCGACGCTCGTGCTCAGAGTGCCGGGCGGTCTGACGGAGGTCAGGCCGAGTGGTCTGCTGGGACAGGTGTTCGAGGCGCCGCCGACCTTGCGATCGGTCGTCGACAGCCTGCGTAAGGCCGCGGTGGACGACCGGGTCTCGCGCGTGGTCCTGGTCCCGAGCGGCGGCCAGGCACGGTGGGCCAAGGTGCAGGAAGTCCGCGACGCGGTCCTGGCTTTCAAGCAGTCGGGCAAGCCGATCGTGGCCTATCTGGAGTACGGCGGCGAGCAGCAGTACTACCTGGCGACCGCGACCGACGAGATCGCCCTGATGCCGACGAGCCCGCTCGACCTGACCGGGCTGGCGAGCTACGCGTTGTTCCTGCGCGGCACCCTGGACAAGGCCGGCGCCTATCCCGATTTCCTGCACGTCGGCGACTACAAGGCGGCGGCGAACCAGTATACGGAGGAGTCGTTCACGCCGGCGCATCGAGAGATGTCGGAGTCGCTGAACGCCGACCTGTTCGATCAACTGGTGCGCGGCATCGCCGACGGGCGCGGCCGCCCCGAGTCGGAGGTGCGCGCGCTCATCGACGAGGGCCCGTTCCTGCCCGAGGACGCGCTGGCGGCGGGGCTGGTCGACGGCCTGGCCTATGAAGACCAGTTGCTCGATCTAGACGAGAACGGGGAGCGCCGGATCGAAGGGCGCGACTATGCCGCGGTGAGCCTGCAATCGGTCGGTCTGAACCGGGGGCCCAAGATTGCAGTCATCCACGCGGTTGGTGTCATCAGCACGGGCCGCAGCGGCTACGACACGACGCAGGGCGAGATCGTCGGATCGGACTCGCTGGTCGAGTACCTGCGCGAGGTGCGCGAGGATGCGAATGTCCGCGCCGTCGTGCTCAGGATCGACAGCCCGGGCGGATCGGCGATCGCCTCTGACGTCATCTGGCGTGAGGTCGAGGTGACGCGGGAGGTGAAGCCGGTCATCGCGTCGATGTCGGATGTGGCGGCGTCGGGCGGCTACTACATCGCGATGCCGGCCGATGCGATCGTGGCGCAGCCGGCGACGCTCACCGGCTCGATCGGCGTGGTGGTGGGGAAGTTCGCGCTCGGTGAGACCTACGGCAAGCTCGGCGCGAACATCGAGGCGGTCAGCCAGGGACGCTACGCCGAGATCACCTCGCCGGTCAGGCCGTTCTCGCCCGGCGAACGTGCCAAGCTGCAGCAGCAGCTCGACGCGGTGTACGACGCGTTCGTGACGAAAGCGGCCGCGGGCCGTGGCACGACGCGCGAGCGGATCCACGCCGTGGCGCAGGGCCGGGTCTGGACCGGGCAGCAGGGGCGGCAGGTCGGGCTGGTCGACGAACTGGGCGGCCTCGACCGCGCGATTGCGCTGGCGAAGCAGCGCGCCGACATCGAGCAGGATGACGACGTCGAACTGGTGAACTATCCGCCGCCGCGCGGGTTCTTCGAGATGCTGAGCCGGCCGCTCGGCGGTGTGCGCGCGCGGTTGGTGGCGTCGTTGCTGTCGCCGACCGAGCGGAAGGTGGCGAATGCGCTGGCGGCACCGATGCAACTCTTCCGGCCGGGGGAAGTGCTGGCGTTGATGCCGTACGCGTTCGTGCCGTAAGGGCGACGCCCACGGGAAGCTCGTTGCTAGATAACCGACAGGGCCATGGTCTGCAGGTCGACGTCGATCTGCATCGTTTCCTTGGCCTTGGTCATGTACGCGCTGAAGAAGCGCCCCTGCTGATCGAAGAGCAGCTCGCCGCGCAGGCTGTCGACGGCGGTCGCGAAGCCTTCGTCGGTCACATCCTCGCGCTCGGCGACGTGAATCACGGCGACGAGGTCGTCGGTCGCCAGCACGTCACTGGTCTCTCCAACTCCTAGCGAAAAGGCGAGTTCCTCGATTTCAGGCCGTGCACCAAGGCCCGGCAGCGCCGTGCCGCGGACGATCAACTCGGTCGTCGTGACGGCCAGGTCGGCCCCCTCGGCGGCGGCCGTGAAATCGTCGGCTGCCTGCAGCGTCGGCGTCAGCTCAGCGGCCCGCTGCTCGGCGGCGGCCTGGGCGTGCTCGTCGACGAGATCCGACTCGACCTGGTCGCGCACCTCGTCGAGTTCCGGGGCGTACGCCTCCTGCTCGTCGGTGACGGTGAGGAAGACATGGCCGGTCGGCGTACGCAGCGGACCGCCGACCTCGCCCGGTGCGAACGAGAACGCGGCCGAGGCGACGCCGGCCGCCAGGCCGAGCCCGTCGATCGCCTCGGTCCGGCCGAAGTAGTTCGACTCCTCCAGGGTCAGGCCACGGACGGTGGCGGCCTGCGCGAGGTCCTCGGGCGTTGCGATCTGGCCGGCGAGTTCCTCGGCCATCAGGTCGGCCTGGCCCTGGGCCTGCTCCCACTGCAGTTGGTCGGCAATCTGGTCGCGGACGTCCTCGAGCGGGCGCGTCGCGGCCTCCCGCTTGTCGGTCACGTGAATGATGTGGAAGCCGTACTCGGTCTGCACAAGGTCGCTGATCGTGCCGGCCTCCATCGAGAACGCCGCCGCCTCGAACTCGGGCACCATCCGCCCGCGGCTGAAGTAGTCGAGATCGCCCCCGAGAGTCGCCGACCCGACATCGTCGGAGTGCTCCTCGGCCAGCGCCGCGAAATCGCCGCCGTCGCGCGCCTCGGCCAGCACGGCTTCGGCACGGGCTCGCACCTCGGCTTCGGCCTCGTCGGCGCCCTCGGTCTCGAAGAGGATGTGGCTGGCGCGGACCTGCTCGGGGTTCGAGTACTGCGACGCGTTGTCGGTGTAGTAGCGCTCGATGTCGGCGTCGGGCACGACAACGCCCTCGCGCAAGCTCTCGGCGTCGATCAGGAGGTAGTCAATCTTCCGCTTCTCGGGGATGCGGTAGGTCTCCGCGTTCGCGTCGAGATGCGCGGCCAGTTCATCGTCGGTCACCGTGATGCCGTCCCTGAACTCGACGGGTGAGAAGGTGACGATGTCGAGCTTTATCTTCTCGGTGCGCAGCCGGTACTCGTCGCGCAACTCGTCGTCGGACACTTCGATCCAACCCGTGATGGCGGCGCGGAGCTTGTCGAGCAGGATGCTGCGGCGGATGTTGTCCTCGAACTGGGCCGGCGTGATCGGTGGCACCTGCGAGCGGAGCAGTAGTCGGTACTGCTCCTCGCCGATGAACACGCCGTTGTCCTGCAAGCCCGGCAAACTCAGGATGCGCTCGCGCACCTCGACGTCACTGACCGACAGCTCGAGCCGTTCGGCTTCGACGACGGAGGCCTCCTCGTCGATCATCTGCTGCAAGATCTGCTGATCGATGCCGAGCTGGCGCAGCAACTGGTCGTTGAGCTCGCCGCCGTAGGCCATCTGGTACGACTGCAACTGCTGGAAGTAGACGCGGCGGAAGTCGTTCGACGTGATCTCGCGGCCCTCGACGCTCGCGACGACGTCGGTCGGCGCGGCGCCGGGCACGGTCGTGAGGAAGTCGGGGACGTAGAAGAAGACGAATGCCAGGCAGACGGCCGCCAGGCTCCACTTGAGCCAGTTCTTGTGCTGGCGCATCCGATCGAGCATCGTCATGATCTGCTTGCTCCCTGCGCGACCGTCGATGGTCGGCTGAAAATCTGATGGTAGAACAAGAAGTTCCTTGTCCGCAAGCACTTGAACCTGATGCACGCTTCTGCTCACCGCTTGGGGCACCTGCCCGCACGCCCGCCGGTCGGAACCGGGCGATGTGGTATATTTTCGGTGGATAGAAGGACTTAGGGAGATCGAAGGGTCGTTTTGCAGGCCACGTCACGGCGGTTCGCGACCGCGTCGACGCGCCACCGGGGGGGGGCGGACCCGTACCGGCGTCGCGGTCACCGTCTACCACCTCAGTTCGGACGTCGACGCCCACGTCGCACAACTCAAGCGGCTCAGCCGGTTCCGGGTGACGTGCGTCGAGCAGCGGAAGATCTCGAGCCGTGGCCCGATGCGCGCGAGCGATCTGGTGCTCTGGGAGCTGGCGTCGGGCCGGCGTCCCGGCCGGCGACGGATCGAGTCGCTGGCGCGCGGCGTGCCCTTCGCCTCGTACTCGGTCGAGGGGACGAAGTCGCTCGCCGTCATGTCGTGGGCACTCGGGTTCGCCGCGCACCTCCAGGCGCCGCTGTCGTCGGTCGAGATCGAGCGACAGCTGCTGCTGGGCGAGTCGCTCGATCTGTCGACGCGGCTCCGCCGGTTCCAGACGATACTTCGAAGCCATCTGGCCAAGCCCGACGTGGTCGCGGAGGTGTACCGCAGCGTGAACGTGCCGGTCGAGCCGAGAAAGGTCGCCGACGCACTGGTCGGACATGCGGCGTGGTTGCTGCAGGCGGCCGACCGGGCGATGTACGAGGTCAAGGCGCAGGGCAAGAACGGCATCATCGTCGCCGATTGATGGATTAATGGCCACGATGCACAGCATGCTACTGGAGCCTGTCGGACGGCTCGCGGCGGGCCGACAAATACCGAGACAGGCGGTCGATTCTTCTGGGGGAGCTGGTTGAGCCTACGGTCGGTGTTTTCGTTGTTCTCGAGTGACCTGGCGATCGATCTGGGCACGGCGAATACCTGCGTCTACGCGCGGGCGAAGGGCATCGTCGTCAACGAGCCGTCGATCGTGGCCATCAACAAGGTCACCGGCCGGATCGAGGCGGTCGGCAGGGACGCCAAGGAGATGCTGGGCCGGACGCCCGGCAACATCGTGGCGATCAAGCCGATGAAGGACGGCGTCATCGCCGACTTCGAGATCACCGAGAAGATGCTCACCTACTTCATCAAGAAGGCGCACAACCGCAGCGTCTGGGTCCGGCCGCGCATCGTCATCGGGGTGCCGTCGGAGATCACCCAGGTCGAGAAGCGCGCCGTGAAGGACAGTGCCTACCGCGCCAAGGCGAGCGAGGTGCATCTGGTGGAGGAGGCGATGGCGGCGGCCATTGGCGCCGGCATGCCGATTACCGAGCCGTCGGGCAACATGATTGTCGACATCGGCGGCGGGACCACCGACATCGCGGTCATCTCGCTGGCGGGCATCGTTTACAGCCGCGCCGTCCGGGTCGCGGGCAACGAGATGGACGATGCGATCATCCAGTACATCAAGAAAACGTACAACCTGCTCATCGGTGAACGCACGTCGGAGCAGATCAAGATGCAGATCGGTTCGGCGTATCCGCTCGAAGAGCCATTGACGATGGAGATCAAGGGACGCCACCTGATCGAAGGCATACCGAAGACGATCACCATCAGTGACGAGGAGATTCGCGAAGCGCTGACCGAGACGGTGAACGTCATCGTCGACGCGGTGCGCGTCGCGCTCGAACGCACGCCCCCGGAGCTGTCGGCCGACATCGTCGACCGCGGCGTCGTGCTGACCGGTGGCGGTTCGATGTTGAAGAACTTGGATAAGCGGTTGAGGGAAGAGACAGGCTTGCCGCTCGCGATGGCGGAAGACCCGCTGTCATCCGTCGTGTATGGCGCCGGCAAGATGCTCGCGAACTTCGACCTGCTGCGGAAGATCTCGATCGACTAGTCAGCTCCGATCGCGGTCTTTCCACAAAGAGACTTTGCTCGACATCCGCCGGCGCACCGGCTACATCCTGCTCACCGTCCTGGTGGCTCAGGTCATCCTCATCTCGGCGCAGGTGAACTCCGATTCGGGCGTTCGCGTGATCGAGTCGGTGACGTTTGGTGTCTTCGCGGAAATTCAGCGTGGCGCGTCGGGAGTCGTGACCGGCGTGCGCGACGTGTGGGGACGCTACGTGTCGCTGCGCCACGTGGCCGACGAGAATCTGCTGCTCAAGCAGCAGGTGGCTGACTTGCAGGTGCGGCTGCAGGAGCAGCGCGCGCTGGCCCGACGTAGCGAGAGTCTGCAGGCGCTGCTGGAGTTCCGGAAGGCGATGCCCTTGCCGACGCTGGGCGCCGAGGTGATTGCGGGCGACGCGACCCCATGGTTCCGCACCTTGACGATCAATCGTGGGACGGCCGACGGGCTGGACGCCGACCTGGCCGTGCTCGCGCCGTCGGGCGTGGTTGGGCGCGTGGTCGGGCAGCCGGGGACGAACGCCGCGAAGGTGCAATTGCTGGTCGACCGCAACGCCGCGGTCGGCGCGATGATCGAGCGGTCGCGCTCGACGGGCGTCGTGACCGGGGAGCCGGGCGACCCGCCGCTCAGGCTCGACTACGTGTCGAACCTGGCCGATGTCGAGATCGGTGACCGGGTGGTGACCTCGGGCATCGAGGGGATCTACCCGAAGGGCTTTCTGATCGGCATCGTCGACTCGGTGCGCCCGGGGCGCGGGCTCTACCAGGAAATCGGGGTTCGCCCCGTCGTCGATTTCGATGCGCTGGAGGACGTGCTCGTCGTCATGGCGCGCCGCGCACCTGATGTGCCGGTCGGGGAGACGCAGTGAAGGCCGCCAGGGTCGCGGTCGCCATCGCCTTTGCGCTGGCGCTGCAGACGATCCTGGCGCGCTATCTGGTCGGCAGCGGGAGTCGGGTCGATCTGGTCCTGGTCGCGGTCGTCTACGTGGCGATGACGACCGGGCCGGTGACCGCGATTCTGAGTGGCGCGATCGGCGGCATCGTGCAGGACGCGCTCTCGGGCGGGATCATCGGCGTTGGCGGCCTCGCGAAGACGATCGTCGGTGTCGCGGTGGCGATGCTGAGCACGCAGATCATCATCGTCCAGCCGCTGCCGCGGTTCGTGGTGTTCGTTGCGTCAACGCTGGTGCATGCGATGGTGTTCCTGGGGTTGTATTCGATGCTGGAGTCGCGGATTCCGAATTCCTCGACGGCGGGCGTGCTCGGGCAGGCGCTCGGCAATGGGATCGCCGGCATCGTGGTGTTCGAGCTGAACAAGACGCTGCCATTACTCCGCCGCCGCGGCGGGGGCAGTGGCCACGTGAAGCGACGTTTGGACTGGTGAGCCAGAGATGATCGGTGACGATCGCCGGGGCCTGACCGTGCGCCTGGCCGTCCTGCAGGGCGGCGTGGTGGCCGTGCTCATCACGCTGGCCATTGGCTTCTGGTTCCTGCAGGTCGCACAGTACAACCAGTTCCGGCAACTGGCCGACAACAATCACCAGCGCTCGCTGGCGCTGCGGGCGCCGCGGGGCGTGCTGTTCGACCGCGACGGGGAGGTGCTGGTCCAGAACCGCTACGCGTTCGACATTTCACTCGTGCGTGAGCAGACCGGCGACTTGTCCAGCTCGATCGCCCTGCTGGCCCGGATCACGGGCACCGACGAGTCGGCGCTGTGGCGGGTCGTCGACGAGCATCTCGACGAGCCGGCCTACCGGCCGGTCGTCGTCATCCGCGAGGCAACGGTGGCGCAGGTTGCCGCGGTGGCCGCCCGGCGCATCGAGCTCCCAGAAATCGTCATCGAAGAGGTGCCGACCCGCTACTACCGGACGGGCACGATGGCGGCGCACCTGTTCGGCTATGTCGGTGAGATCACGCCGGACCAGTTGTCCGATTCGGAGTTCAGGGGGGTGCGCAGCGGGGCGATCGTCGGCCAGACCGGCGTGGAGCGCGCCTACAACCGGATGCTCATGGGCGCCGACGGTGCCCGGCGGGTCGTCGTCAACAGTGTCGGCCGAGAGCTGGACACGCTCGAGGAGATCGATCCGATCGAGGGCCGGCGACTCCAGCTCACGCTCGACTACGACCTGCAGGCGGCCGCCGAGGAGGCGTTCGAGGTCAGCGGCTTCAACGGCGCGGCGGTCATTCTCGAGCCGAATACCGGTGAGGTGCTCGCCATGGCGAGCATGCCGGCGTACGACCCGAACGATTTCGCGCTGGGAATCGACCAGGCGACGTGGCGGCGGCTGAGCGGTGACGCCGAGAAGCCGCTCCATAATCGTGCGCTGCAGGGGCGGTACTCACCCGGATCGATCTTCAAGATCGTCGTCGCGGTGGCGGCACTCGAGGAGGGGATCGTCGACCCGGACTTCTCGGTGCAGTGCCACGGCGCCAAGACGTTCTATGGCCGGCCGTACCACTGCCACCTGCGCGGCGGTCATGGTCGGGTTGCGATGGAGGCCGCGCTGGAGCGGTCGTGCAACGTCTACTTCTACACGCTCGGGAGCATGCTCGATATCGACGTGCTGAGCAGCTGGGCCCGGCGCCTCGGCCTGGGAGGCCGCACCGGGATCGACCTGCCCCACGAACTCGAGGGCATCGTGCCGTCGACGCGGTGGAAGCTGGCCGCCACGGGTGAGCCCTGGTATCCGGGGGAGACCATTTCCGTGTCGATCGGTCAGGGTGCGCTGTCGGTCACGCCGCTGTCGCAGGCGGTCATGATGGCGACGGTGGCCAACGGCGGCGTCCGGCCGATCCCGCACGTGCTGCGCGCGATCGACGATGGCGACGGCTGGGAGCTGATGCAGACGCCGCCCGGCGGGGTGGTCGATCTGCAGCCCGAGACGATCGAGACGCTGCACCGCGGCTTGTGGCGGGTGGTGAACGCGCGGGGCACCGGTGGGCGGGCGCGGATCAATGGCTTCGACGTGGCGGGCAAGACCGGCACGACGCAGGTCATCTCGCTGTCGGGCCGTGCGCAGGCCGAAGGGACGACCGAGTTGGATCTGCGCGACCATGGCTGGTTCGCGTTCTTCGCGCCAAGCGAGGGGACGCCCGAGATCGCCGGCGCCGTGCTGGCCGAGTACTCGGAGCACGGCTATCTCGCCGCGCCGATCGCGCGGCACGTGATGCAGACCTATCTGGCGAAGAAGGAAGGGCGGCCGCTGCCGCGGTTCCCCCGACCCACGCCGCCGCCGGTCTTGACCGAGACCGCGCCGGTCGCTCCCGCGCCCGACGCCGGCGTCGCGCCGACCCCCACGCCAGGTGAGGGCGACTGATGTTCGAGCGCCGACTGTACTGCCACATCGACTGGCTGCTGGTCGCGGCCGTGCTGGTGCTGTGCGCGATCGGCGCGGGCATGATCTACAGCACGACCTACGACCCGACCGTCGGCACCGTCGGCCCGCAGCTCTCGACGCAGTTCTACGCGCTGCTGTTCGGCGTGGTGGCCTTCGCTGTCTGCCTGACCATCGACTACCGCGTTCTGGCCGACCATTCGCCGCTCATCTATGGGGGCATGCTGGCGCTGCTGGTGTGCGTGCTGCTGTTCGGTGATGTCATGGGTGGGGCCCGGCGCTGGCTCTCGCTCGGGCCGGCGAACCTGCAGCCGTCGGAGTTCGCCAAGCTGGCACTGGCGCTCCTCCTGGCCACCTACTTTGCCGAAAACCGGCGCGGCACGGTCGAGCGTGCCGACCTCGGGATGGTGGCCCTGTTCACGGTCATTCCCTTCTTGCTGATTGCGGAAGAGCCCGATCTGGGCACCGCCGTGGGGCTGCTCTCGGTGGCTCTCGGCGTCACGTATCTGGCTGGCCTGCGTCTGCAGTGGCTGGCCGTGCTGGCCACGGTGGCGATGCTGCTCGCGCCGGTGGCCTGGACGTACGCGCTGGAGGACTACCAGCGCTCGCGACTTTCCACGTTTCTGGACCCGGCGCGCGACGCGCGTGGCGCTGGGTATCAACAGATTCAGGCGCGCATCACGGTCGGGTCGGGAGGCCTGGCCGGGAAAGGGTTCTTGCAGGGTACGCAGGGGCAGTTCAACTTCCTGCCCGTGGCGCACAACGATTTCATCTTTTCGGTGTTGGCGGAGGAGCAAGGGTTTCTCGGCGTCATCGTGGCGCTCGGGCTGTACCTGTTCGTGATCGTGCGTGGCCTCGATGCCGCGCGGCTCGCGAAGGACCGTCTGGGGGCCTACCTTGTCGTCGGGGTGATGGCGAGCTTTGCGTTTCAGGTCGTTTACAACGTGACCATGTCTGCCGGGTTGGCGCCCGTCAAGGGGCTGACGTTACCGCTGATGAGTTATGGCGGGTCGTCGCTGATTGCCACGCTGGCGGGATTTGGTCTTGTCGTGAACGTCAGGATGCGGAGGTTCACGAATTGAGTCGGGGTCGGGTCGAGGCCGTGTGGCCGCAGCGTCGGTGCGCGCTCGTGCGCACTCGCTGGCTCGATCCCGTTTGGAGTTTGGCGCATGAACAAGGAGCTGATCATTTCCTCGAACGGCCACGAGACTGCTGTGGCCATTCTCGAGGACGACCTCGTCACCGAGGTCTTTATCGAGCGCGACCGGCAGCGTGGCACGGTCGGCAACATCTACAAGGGCCGGGTGTCGAAAGTGCTGCCCGGCATGCAATCGGCGTTCGTCGACATCGGCCTCGAGCGTGACGCGTTCCTCTACGTGTCGGAAGTCTACGACACGCTGGAGGAGTTCGATCGCCTGGATACGGATGGCGACGACGACGACAAGCCCGAGGGCGACCCGGCGAACGCCGAAGGCGACGGCGATGTCAATGGCAACGTCGACCCTGAGGTCGCCGCGAAGCCGCAGGCGCCGTCTCGCCGGAACGGTCGGGACCGCGACCGCGATCGCGGGCCGCAACCCAAGATTCAGGATCTGCTGGAGCAGGGCCAGGAAGTGCTGGTCCAGGTGGTCAAGGAACCCTTGGGCACGAAGGGCGCGCGGATCACGTCGCACGCCAGCATGCCCGGACGGTTCCTGGTCTTCATGCCGACGGTGGATCACATCGGCATCTCGCGGAAGATCGATTCGCGTGAGGAGCGGTCGCGGCTCAGGCGGATCGTTCGAGAATTCAAGAAGGAGCACAACTTCACGGGCGGCGTCATCATCCGGACCGCCGCGGGTGGCCGGTCCGAAGAGGACATCGTCTCGGACCTCACCTACTTCCATCAGGTCTGGACCGGCATCCGCCAGCGGACCGAGTCGAACAAGGCGCCCGCCGTGGTGTACCAGGAGGAGAGCCTGGTCGCCAAGCTGCTGCGCGACTTCCTGACGAAGGACTACACGGCGATCCGGATCGACAACGCCGAGGAGTACGGGCGGGTCGTGAAGTTGGTCGAGCGGATCATGCCCGACCTGGTGCCGCGCGTGCACCGCTACGCGAAGACGTTCCCGATCTTCGATGAATACGGCGTGCAGGACGAGATCGACAAGGCGCTGAGGCCCAAGGTCTGGCTGAAGTCGGGCGGCTACCTCGTCATCAATCACACCGAGGCGCTCGTCGCGATCGACGTCAATACCGGCCGCTACGTGGGCGCGCGCGCCGGCCGGCTCGAGGACACCATCGTCAAGACGAACCTCGAGGCGGTCAAGGAGATCGTCCGGCAGTTCAGGCTGCGCGATCTGGGGGGGATCATCGTCCTCGACCTGATCGACATGGAGGAGCGGAAGAACCGCCAGAAGATCTTCCAGGTGCTCGAGCAGGAACTGCGGCGCGATCGGTCACCGTCGAAAGCGGTGCAGGTCGTCGACGTGGGGCTCATCATCGTGACGCGCAAGCGGGTGAAGCAAACCCTCGAGCGCCAGTTGACTGATGCGTGTCCATACTGCTCGGGGACTGGGACGATCAAGTCGACGCCGACGATCTGCTACGAAATTCTGGCCGAGGTGCAGAAGATCCGAGGGGATCTCAACGGCCATGGCGTGGTGTTGCGGGTGAATCCCGAGATCGCGCGGGCGCTGCAGGCGGAGGAGCGCGCGGTCCTGCGCGATCTCCGTATCGCGCTAGGCGGCGAGTTGACGCTCAAGCCCGACCCCAAGCTCCACCACGAGCAGTTCGACGTGATGGCGCTGTAGGAGAGAAAAGTAGGTTTCGAGCCGAGTGTAGGGCAGTCCTTCAGGGCTGCCGGGAGGTCATCGTCAGATGACCCGGCGGCACTCTCTAGCGTGCTCCGAGATTATAGGGGAGATTCGGACGGGGCGCCGCGTCGGCGCCCCGTCCGGGAATGGGAGGGAGGTGCGAGACCTAGCGACGGCTGATGACGATGTCGCCGCTGAAGGTCGACACTTCCAGTTGCGCGCCGCCGTCGCAGACTGCCCGTGCCCCCTCAAACCGGTCCAAAACTAGGGA
>PVBE011083856.1_pt1 | contig 13220 bp, 11 predicted proteins | sample 1631181 | NCBI WGS metagenome assembly PVBE01 (sample SAMN08397723, study PRJNA350692) | Marine metagenome, whole genome shotgun sequencing project. | isolation source: water | place: Pacific Ocean | collected 2012-04
CCGTCGATCACAAACTATTCATGATCGGCTCAGCCAACTTGGACCGCCGGAGCTTGGAACTCAACTTCGAAGTCAGCCTCTTGGGATGGTGCCCGGACTTCGCCGGCCAGCTTCGCTTCCTGCAAATGAGTTATCTCGCCAAATCCCGGAGCGTTGATACCGCCAAGTGGCTCAACCAATCAGCCTCGCAGCGGCTGGTCCACAATCTGGCTGGTCTTCTCAGCCCCCTGCTCTGAAGCCATCGCCTCCTGCCACTGCAAATGAGGATCTCAGGGGCCTCAGAACCTCGTTTCCTTGATGTTCTCTGGACAATTGAATGGATTCTGCGGAATCTAGGATCCCTCACCGCAGATTCACCGCATGCCCTCTTGGAGCCCAGCCACGCGTGCTGTATGGTATTAAGGCTCGTATCCGGCTCAATGCCAATGGTTTAATGATTTCTCCGGGGGAGTGATCTGTGCCGGATAGACCTGAGGGAAGTAAGAGAAGTGACCACTATCAGACAGACGTTCGGGTACATGGCAATCACGACAGCCATGGCGATCGCGTCAAGCACGCTTGCTGGCAACGGCGTCACCATCCAGACGGATGACGGCGATGTTGATCTGATCGCTGGAACACTCCCCAGCATGTTTGCAGAGGCTGGCTCGTTCATTACGACCTCAGACTTGCAGACTTTAAATGACACACTCATTGCCAACGGCATCGAGACTGAGCGGCGGTTGACGATATTCGCCGCCAACACGGCGCGTGGACTCACGCTCGTATCACTGTTCGACGGGGACGATGGCTTCATCGACGGAGTCCCTCCACTCTCCTTGCTGGGCGTCAGCTTGGCTTGGTCAGGCAATGAGGATACGAGCCTGGTCAATCTCAACTCGGGCGGCAACTGGTCGGTCTCTCCCGCTGGCGATGAACTCATGTCCGGTAGCGGTGCCTTCCAATGGGAGCAGGGGCTGAGCTATGAGGCACTCGCTCTGGCAAGCATGCTTGACGGGCAGACGGCCGAAATGCAACTGATCGATCTGGGCCTTTTTCAGATCGACTTCGTCCAACTGATTTCATTCACCGGATCGGGCGGATGGGAGACCGCGGACACGATCGAGTTCCCTGACGATCATGTCATTTCGTTGGGTGCCGTCGCGTTTGTACCGGCACCCGGCGCAGCCCTGCTATCCATACTCGCAGCCGGCACGCTTGGCCGACGTCGCCGCCGCCGCTGAAACTCGGCTCGACCAGACAACATCACCTCGAAGCAACGATGCCGTCAGCATGGGCCCCATGCGGCGATCACTGCCAACAAGTCGTCTACGCCGACAACACCATCCCCGTTGACATCTGCAGGCGATGGTTCTGTTGATCCCCAGTCGCTCAGAACAGCGAGTACATCGTCCACGCTGACATCGCCCGAGCCATCAATATCGGCCGGGCAATCTGAACTGAGATCGCAGTCATTTGAATCGTCGCAAGTCTCACCAGCGGGTCCCCACACGCCGCCAAAGTTGATGCAGTCGGCCTCTTCCAGTCCGTTGAAGCAGTCGCCACCATCACCCGTACAGCACCAGCTCGTCGGAGCTGGGCAATCCTCGGTATCGCACATTGTTCCGTCACCGCGGAAGGTGCCGCCAGCTGAATCGCAGGTCTCGGGGCTTTGGGCATCGAGGCAACTGCCATCCAGAAGACAGCATGCGCCCTCCGGGAAACAGACATAGGAGCCGCACGACTCACCGTAGTGCCAGACGCCGTCGAACGCGGCGCACACATCTGCCTCCGAGTCAACGCAGTTTCCGGTGTCCTCTAGGCAGCAGGCCCCTTGGGGCTGCGGGCAAGATGTGGAGCCGCAATCACTGTCGTCGCCCTCATAGGTTCCGCCATCGATCAGACACGCGTCCTCGGTGTTGTTCTCGCACGAGCCGTCGGCCATGCAGCATGCGCCACTTCCAGGGTTGCATCCATACGGCGTGTAAGTCGAGCGAAGCACCCAGTCTCCATTGGGGGTGCACAGGCTCGGCAACTGCTGAAATGTCTTCCATCCCTGACCGCACACGCAGAAGGAGCCGGTCACCATGTCAATCCAATTGCCCGTGGGAGAATCGAGCCCGCTGATATCGGTCGTCGGGAATGCGTTGGCCGAGATCGGAGGAGAAGAAATACATGGGTTGCCTGGCTGGTTGTGCGCGATGACCCTGAACGCCACGGTGTATGCATGTGTCCCGTTGTCGCTGATGTAGATCTGCTCCGCGTCGTCTGGGTCGATCATGAACTGGATGATCGTGGCGGATGTTCCTGGTGGCATCGTGAGATGCGGCAGGATGATGTCGTCCGACTCGAACCCAGCAAGTTTGACCCCGTTGCTCGGCGTGCCTTGCCAAATCTCGACTCCCCACTGCGTTGTCGTCGCCTGCGAGGCGTTTGACGTGGCGAACAGGATCTCGGCGGAATCAAACCTGAGCGGGAACCGATCGATCGGCAGCGTCCAGGATGCGCCAGCGGCCTCCCCCTGCGCAAATCCAGCCTGAATTATATATTGGCCTTGACCAAAGTCCGAATCGGTATGCGTGGCAATTTCCGGAGGGCACGCGCCTCGGAGTTCGGTGACCGTCGAGGTTCCCTTGGAGGGAGACACGACGACCCGCATGATGTCGATTTGCCCCGTCTGAATCTCCTGCGTCTCGGCTGCATCAAAGGCCATCACAGCCCCTGTGGATACCACCAAGCACGCAACGCCAACTGCACCGAATCGCATCGGGAAGACTCCTCGCTCCCCCCACTTCCCCAGTATGACACACCCGAGAACCAAGTCAATCATCAACCCTCGATGGCTCTCGCAGCAGCAGCAGCAGCACGATCGCCACAACCAGCCCCGCCGGAAGAATCAGAAAGGCCCTCTGGAAGTCCTCTTGGGAGTATTGCCCAGCAATGGCATCGTTACTTCCCATATCCAAGAGCAAGCCGACGACCCACTGCCCCACCCCGGCAAGCAGCATCTGAAAGAAGTTGAGGAACGTGATCGCCGCGCCGCGAGCGTGGTACGGGTTCAGATCCATGGCGAAGGGAAAGGCAATCACGATTCCGCCGATACCGAAGCCAACCACAAAGAGCAAGGGGAAGCAGGGCCACGCCATCGATGGAGGCACAAGCAGCACGCCGATGGTGCCAATCAGCCCGATGATTGTGCCGATCAGCAACACACTGCGTCGTCTGCCTGTTCGGTCGGAGAACCAGCCGAGCAGCGGCGCCGCGATCCCAAAGCCCACAAACATCATGGCGTCCGCATTCGCTGCGGGGGCCGCCCCCATCTCAAGACTCTCTGCGAGATACCGATCGCCCCACATGGCGGCAAAGACTCCGATGGGCAAGTACATAAAGCCGGCGACCACAGAGAGAATCCACGTGTGCTTGTTTCGGAGAACACACCAGAGGCCGCAGAACACACTGCTTCCATGCGCCTCCCGAGACGCAGACACCCGAATCTCCAGCCAGGCCGGCCGTCGGGGAACCACCAGCCAGATACCGATACCGATCAAGCCGCCGAGAATCGCGAATCCCCACATGACTTCTCGCCACCCAAACGATCCGTCGACCCACACAAGCAGCGTCTCACCGGCAATCGCCCCGGTCATTCCGAGTGCTGCTGTGACGCCGGCCAGCAGCGCAATACGCGTCGCTGGAAACCAGACGCTCGCCACGTAGATCGTGCCCACGTAGGCAACGGATGACCCAAGGCCCGCAAGGAATCTGCCCCCGCCAAGCATTTCGATCGATCCTGCCATCGCAAACAATGCGGCGCCAGCGCCAGCGACGAGACACGCCACCGCCAACGGGCGCCGGCTGCCAAACGCATCAAGCAGCACTCCGACGAGTAATTGCATCGGCGCGTACGAGTAGTAGTAGAGGCCCATGGCAAATCCGAAGGTTCCGGCAGTCACGGCGAATTCAGTTTGTATGGTCTGCTCAGCCACGCTCGGCGACACCCGAAGCATGAACTCATACAGAAAGAAGATCGCCGGAAGGGACCAGTACAACCAAGCCCGGCGACGCCCTGCCGGATATGCGCCATGCCGTGGCTCTGCCATGGCCGCGATAGTAACAGTCCAACCCACCCACCTCAGAAGCCACATGCTCACTGGCGATACCATTGGGGCCATGCCGAAAGAACCGAACATGACACGCCGCGACTTCTTCCGCGGCAAGCTCTTTCGGCCAATCCAAGAAGCAGCAAGGCGAGGAGCCGCAGCCGGCCGCGGCGTTGCCAAACAGGACCTCTCTCTCACACTTTTGCAGCGGCCACCCGGCGCGGTTGCGGAAGGACAGTTTCTCGCTTCGTGCACCAGATGCGGCGACTGTGTGACTGCCTGCCCGCCTCAAGCCATTCGGTGGGCACCGCCTGAGAGCGGCGAAAGGCGTGCGGGGACTCCGTTCATCGATGCCATTCGCCAGTCGTGCGTCATGTGCAGTGACACGCCGTGCATCACCGCCTGTGAACCAGGCGTACTGCGATCCGAGTTACCGCTGACAATGGCAACAGCGCGAGTGGACGCCATCGCCTGCCTTGCCTGGCGTGGTCAACCATGCAGACTGTGCGTAGACCAGTGTCCTGTTGATGGTGTGATCAGTGTCGACGCAGAGCAGCGACCAATCATCGACCCCGGACACTGCACAGGCTGCGGCGTCTGCGTTCAGGTATGTCCTGCCCCACGAAACGCCATTGACCATCGACCCCTCGGCAGCAGGCCCTTCTGGCACGGGTAGTGCCGCGGCTGGGTGATCCTTACATTGCATCGGCGGCCATCCGCCGCAGCATGCCATCACGAAGACCGAGTTCGCGTACTTCACACGCTTCGGCGCCGATCCACCGAAGTACGCGGTCCAGAATAAGGCCGCCGGGAGTGATCACTTCGGATCGGAGTGTCGAGAGACCAGTCGCTGCAGCGCGTTGCTGGCTGTTCATCGAAGCAAGTGATTCAATTGTTTCGCGAATGCACGGTGTCGTGAGCGTCGCCCCGTCCACCTTGCCTGCCAGCGACTGCTGATCATGAGGAAGTTTCATTCCAGTCCGCGCCAACATTGTGAGCACCGTCACAGTGCCGCCGGTTGCAAACACTCGCCCCACACCCTCACCTCTCGGCACACCCGCTCTTGGCAGGCACTGATCGATCCACTGCTCAAGTTCACGGCGGGCCTCCGGACTTACACGCTCGCGCAATGCGAAGCGATCGGCACACCGAACCGCTCCCATTGGCATGCTGACCGCAAACCCGATACTCGCGCCCTGGCCGAACACGACCTCGGTACTGCCACCGCCGACATCGACGAGCGCGGCGGACTCATCATCAGCAAGTGAACTCGATACCGCATCCCAGGCCAATCTGGCCTCTTCTTCTCCCGTGATCAACCGCAGGTCGACTCCGCACGCTGCCGCAACCGCCTCCTGAAGCGCAGCCGCGTTCACCGCTTCACGCGGAGCGCTGGTGCCAACCACGCAGATTCTGGCAGCGCCGAGCGAGCGAGCACGATCACATGCCTCCGCGACGCGCTCCGCCACGTGGTTGATGGCATCTGCACCGATTACTCCTGTGGCCTCACTCATCGACAGTTGGGCGGTCATCCGATGACGGTCGATGATGTGAATCGTCCCATCGGGCATCACCTTGCCGACCGAGAGCTTGACGCTCTGTGTCCCGACATCGATTGCTGCGAGCCGCATGCCCTCCATGATCGTGCATGCTGACCAATGCTGCATCGAGGCGTCCGCACGTGGCCAATCGGCCCACTCAAGCGGTCTACAGGGGACGGGGATGGCAGCAAAAACCCTGCTGCAAGGGTTCGTCCAAAGGATTTCCGGATGACGGCTTGACGGAACGGCTTCAGGTCGCCACACTCGGCGCGAAGCGTCCCGGTTGAGCCGGGACGGCCCTTTTTTGGAGTCCCTCCCATGGAATACATCACCGCCGAGGAAAAGGAACTTCTCGAGGCTGAACTGGCAAATCGGCATCAGGCCGACTCTCAGATCACCGATCGAATCGCGAAGGCTCGCGAACTCGGAGATCTCAAGGAGAACGCCGAGTACCACGCCGCCCGCGAGGACAAGGGAATGAACCAGGCGAAGATCAAGATGATCGAAGAGAAACTCGCCACCGCAGTGGTCGCTGATCCCGCCGATACGCCCGACGGCATGGTCTTCCTCGGCAGTATGGTCAAGCTTCGAGACACCGATACCGACGACGAGGATCTCTACAAACTCGTCGGCGAAAGCAGCGGCCGCTTCGATATGGAATACCTCGAAGTCACCAGTGGATCAAACCTCGGACAGTCTCTGTTCAAGGCCAAGGTCGGCGAGACCATTCGAGTTGACCTCCCACAGGGTGCGCGCACCTTCGAAATCGTCGAGATACTGGACTGACCCGGCGTGGCGTTCACCGTGTATCTGGCAGGCGAGATTCATTCGGCGTGGCGTGATGCCATCGCAAGCGGTATCCGCGAGCTGCACTTGGATGTGGATCTGGTATCACCCGTCACCATCCATGAAGACAGCGATGCATGCGGCGCCGCCATCCTCGGCGATCAGCCCACACCGTTCTGGCACGACCGCACCGGAGCTGGCATTAATGCCATCCGAACGCGATCGGCCATTGCGTCGGCCGACCTCATCGTCGTTCGGTTCGGTGAGAAGTATCGACAGTGGAACGCTGCTTTCGATGCAGGATTGGCTGTTGCAGCGGGCATATCGCTGGTCACCCTCCATGATGAGCAACTTGACCACGCCCTCAAGGAAGTTGATGCAGCAGCGCAGGCCGTATGCCGCACACCTGAACAGGTCGTACAAATCCTCGACTATGTTCTCTCGGGTAAGCTGCGCGAGGCTCCGTGACGAACCGGCAGCCAATCAGCCGCCGAAGTATCCAAGTATCAGCAGCATGTCATCGACGCCGACTTCACCGTCGCCATCAAGATCGGCTGGGCATGGCGGCGCACACGGTCCCCATAATCCGACCACGAGCAGGATGTCGTTGACACCGCACACGCCGTCACCATCAACGTCGCCCGGGACAGTCGTGCCCTCGATCCCGAAGACGCCGCTGGTGTCACCACCAACGTTGCCGTCGCCATCGCGTCCGAGCACTCGGAGCAAGCCATTGTCAGTCGCCACATCCGGAACCGTCCAGTTGTAGGCGCCGTCATCGGCCGTGCCGCTCGCCACAGTCGACCATGAACTGCCACCGTCGGCCGAGAACTCGATGTCTACATTGACGACGTCAAATTCATCGTCGTCCGAGATCCACGACACGGGAACAACATCGCCCGGATCGTACTGGCCGCCGCTGGGCGTTCGAACGCAGGTCGTCGGATTCACACCGCCGGCATGGGCCGGCAAGTGCATGCAGATGCAGTGCATGACCCCAGCCGAGTTGGCGAGATTGTCACATGTGATCTGCACAACCTGCCGCTCAGGCATGGCCGCCTGCACGACATTGAGGGCCTGCGTGTCGTAGGTATCTGAAATCTCTGAATACTTCGGAAGAAGCACGAGATCGTTGCATAGCACCATGTTCGTGTAGGTCCAATGCGTCCAGCCGGAGTCGAAGGCGGGCGTGCGCCACACCGTCCAGCCAAGCGCCTCGTAGTACGCAGTAGCACCGTCGCAAATCTGATCTTGGATACTGCCGCTGTCGTCAGGCCAGTCGCTGATGATGATGGATGTGTCATCGAAGATCTGCATCCACATGTCGATGTGCTGCGTTGAGTCAACCGAGGTGGGGAACGCATCGTGGATATGCGTCTCGACATTCTGGAAGTTTCGCCAGACATCGACGATCTGAGCCTCGCTCATCCCTGGATTCTCGTTGAGGATAAGTTCCGTTGCAGCGGAAACACCGTTTGAATTCAAGTGATAGTTGCCACCACCGTGCACCAGGTCGTGCTCGTAATAGGCATGACCGACAATGTTCTTGAAGTACGAGGAGTAGTCGTCGTCATTTGGCCTTGGTCTGTTGTAGACATGGTCAACGATAGCGCGGCAGTCGCCCTCGAAGACATACCTCGGCCCGTAGTCGCGAATCCAGATCGTATCGGTCGACCGCACAACGGTGTGGACGCGGCTCATGTTCGCGCCATAACTGGACAGCGTTGACGTGACCGTGTTGGCCTCACTGTTGCTGTCACAGGCGACGAAGACATCGGCCTCACCAGTCGTCGTGATCTGCACAGCCATCTGCCGAACGATATTCGTATAGGAACTGCCGCCCTCCCAAGCCAGAAGGATGCCGGCCATCGGCTCATACTCACTTGCGGCTCGAATGGGTCCGACCGGCGGGGCCGTTGCGACTCGTCCAGCACCAAGGGGATGACGCTCAATCCATGAGGCCTCGACGGGCGTCAATGACTTCGGGATCGCTGCCCCTTCCGGGAATTGAAGAGAACCATCCTGCAGCACCGGCTGATCCGCGGCCATGCTCACGCCGCCGCCAAGCATGGCGGCTGCAACCACGAATCCGAGTCTCTGGCACTTCATCACAGGCTCCTCTCGAGTTCAAGACCCCACGGGGGTTTCTCCCCCTCTATACGACACCATGATGGGCCTAGATGCAAGTGCTTGCCCTAGATATCAGCGAATCAGGAGGGATTCCACGCCGCGATGGCCGCCAGAAAGGCCTCGCCATACTCGGCCAGTTTGCGATCCCCCACGCCCTTGATTTCGAGCATGGCTTCGGCAGAGTCCGGACGCCTCGCCGCCATGTCCCGAAGTGACGCGTCGCCGAACACGACGTAGGCAGGAACCCCCCTCTCGGTCGCGAGCGTTCGCCTCAGTTGCCGCAGGTGCTCGAACAGGTCACGGTCCACGCCCTCCCACGAAGCCTTCTCGCCAGCCGCCCCGCGGACGGGTCGCTTCGGAGGAGCGATCAGGGTCACCTCCGCATGGCCACGCATCAGTTCCACACCCGTTTCCGTCAGATGCAGAACCGGATACTCCCCCGCTGAGCGGCGAAGCAACTCCAGATGAACCAGTTGCCACACGAGATCGGTCAATTCGCCCTTTGAGAGGTGCGGCAGCAACTTGAAGACCGAGAGTTCATCGTGGCGTCGCCGCATAACCTGATCCATACCGGTTCCCCGCAGCACATCCACGATGTAGCCGGCGCCGTACCGCTGCCCCGTCCGGGCGACTGCAGAGAGAATCTTGCGCGCGATCGTCGTCCCGTCTTCGATCACGCGGACCTCGCCGAGGCACACATCGCAGGCGCCGCAACCACTCGCATCTCGTGGCTGCCCGAAGTGCCGACCGAGCATCGCGCGTCGGCACTGCGCCGTGGCGCAGTAGGACTGCATCGCCTCCAACATCTCACCGCGGAAGGGAAGGAGTGTTTCATCCTCAGGTCGCTCATGCAACATCCGCCACCGAGCCGCATCGCCACCCGAAAAGAGCAGCACGCACTCGGCAGGAAGGCCGTCGCGGCCGGCGCGGCCGGTCTCTTGCTGATACCGCTCGAGGCTGTCGGGCATCGATGCATGAACGATGCAGCGAACGTCGGAGCGGTCGATGCCCATGCCGAATGCAACTGTGGCGGCGACGATATCAATTCGTTCCGCAGCAAAGTCGTCCTGTACACGGCCTCGTGTCGATTGATCCAGTCCTGCGTGGTAGGCAGCGGCAGAGAGCCCCGCAGATTTCAGCGAGCGGGCCATCGTCTCGGTTTGCTTGCGCGTCGCGCAGTACACGATGGCCGCCTGCCCTCGATTGCGTGAGAGCGCCTCCACAACCTGCCGCTTCGCTTCGGTTCGAGGCGTGACGCGATACGTGAGATTTGGCCGGTCAATGTCACCAACCAATACGAGTGGATCGCTCAGACCCAGTTGGGTGAGAATGTCCGAACGCACACGCGTCGTAGCAGTCGCAGTGCATGCGTGCATCGATGCATTTGGTATTCGTAAGCGAACTTCCGCAAGCCGCCGATACTCGGGCCTGAAGTCGTGCCCCCACTGGCTGATGCAGTGCGCCTCGTCGATCGCAATCCAACGAGGGTCGACCTGCTCAAGCGTGTACAGGAACCCCGGCATGAGCAGCCGCTCCGGCGTCACGTACAGGAGCCGCAGATCTCCGCGTTCGGCTGATGCGATGACATCGTGCTGGTCGCCTTTGTCCATGTCTCCGTGCAGGCACGCTGCGGCAACACCAACCTGCTGAAGCCCATCCACCTGATCCCGCATCAGAGCAATGAGCGGCGAAACCACGACGGCCAGCCCGCCAGCCACCAGCGGCGGGACCTGATAACAGAGCGACTTCCCGCCCCCTGTAGGAAGTACAAGCAGAGAGTCTCGCCCGGCCAGCGCCGCCTCGATTCCTTCACGCTGCATCGACAGAAGTGAGTCCCACCCCCAGACATGTCGGATCACATCCTTGATCCGATCGAACGCCCCGGTACCTTCTCCGCCGCATCCCTGCATGAAGGCTAGGGTATCGTGGTAGCAGACTCATTCCGGAAAATGAGGCAAGGAGTTCGGGCTATTTCCGCAGCCACACAATCACTCTCGAAGCGTGCATGGGCGGTCACCGTGCTGGCATTTGCCCTGTGCCTTGTCAACTATTCGGACCGGATGGTGATCTCGTTCGCCATCGAGCCCATCAAGAAGGACTTTGGCCTCACCAATACGTCTTTCGGGCTGGCCATCTCCTATTTCGCCTTGGGCACCTTGTTCGTCAATTGCCTGAGCGGCGTACTGCTTGACCGCTTCGGCACCCGGCTCGTCTGGACGATCGGGCTCCTTGTCTGGTCGGCCGCGATAGCGGCATCGGGAATGGTGGAGATCTGGGCGCTATTTCTGACCGCACGCTTCGTGCTCGGACTCGGCGAAGGCGTCAACTTCCCTGCAATGAATCGGGCGGTCGCTGACTGGATACCTCCTCGCCTGACCAGCCGCTCGGTCGGGATCATGTTGCTCGGCGTCCCAGTGGCACTGCTTCTCGGTGGTCCGCTGCTCTCACATCTCATCGGATGGATCAATTGGCGGAACACCTTCATTGTTCTGGCCATTGGCAGCGCCATACTTGGCGTCGCGGTGCAAGTGATCTACCGCATTCCCCGCTCACGCAGCGCAGCCGACGCGAACCGAGTTCCGTGGTGGCGACTTCTTCGTAATCCAACACTGCTGGCGACCTCGTGGTCATTCTTCGCCTTCGGGTACGTGCTCTGGTTCGGCATCACCTGGATCCCGGGGTATTTCGAGCAGACATGGCAGATGGACCTAGCCAGCATCGGATGGTTCAGCACCCTGCCTTGGGGACTTGCATGTGTCCTCATACCGCTCGTCGGTTGGTATTCGGACCGCCGCATGATCCAGACTCGAAGTATTCGCAGCGCCCGCGTCCACCCGATCTGGATTTTTCAACTGCTCGGAGCCCTGTGTTTCATACCGATGATCTTCGTGCACTCGCAAACGCTTGCCATTCTCATGATCTCACTGGGAGTTGGCTTCTCGATGGCAGCCAACGCTCCCTACTACTCGATCTGCACGGACCTCTTCCGTGAAAGCACCGGAACCGCCACGGGGATCATGGTGACCTTCTTCTCGATCTCGGGTTTGGTCACCCCCCTGCTCACCGGTTGGCTGACCGATGTGTTCGGAGGATTCCAGGCGGCCTTCGCCGTCCTTGCAATCTTCGTGGCGACTGGCGCGATCGGTATGCTCTTGTTTGCCCGGCCAGACTGCCCGACCCAGGAGCCCACTTCATGAGCGAACCACAGGATCTCGACACGCTTCGAGTTCGGATCGACGCCCTCGACGCCGCGCTCATCAAACTGCTCAGTGAGCGGGCCGAGGTTGTCGAAGAGGTTGGCCGCGTGAAGCGAGGGGATGGCACACCTGTGTATGCGCCGCACCGAGAACGAGCCGTCATCGACCGAATCCGATCGATGAACCCCGGCCCCTTGTCTGGCAGAACGCTGGAAGCTATTTGGCGGGAGCTCATGTCGGGCAGCTTTAGCCTTGAGCAAGGCCTGCGAATCGCCTACCTCGGACCACCCGGGTCGTTCAGCCACGTGGCGGCAAACCGGCACTTCGGCAGTTCTGTCGAAGTTACCGAGTCTCAAGATATTGATGCCGTGTTCCGCGAGGTCATCACAGGCACCGCGCACTATGGACTCGTTCCGTGGGAGAACTCCATCGTCGGTGGCATTACCGACACGCTCGATGCATTCGTCGAATACGAAGTCGGCGTGTGCGCCGAATCGCTTATTGAAGTTTCGCACTGCCTGCTTGCCAATTGCAGTCGCGACAAGATCACGCGCATCGGTTCAAAACCGCAAGTACTCGGTCAATGTCGCAGGTGGCTGCAGCGGCAGTTCCCGGGCATTGAGTTGTTTCCAACGGCCTCGTCTGCTGCTGCCGTGGAACTGGCTTCACGAGATAACGGGACCGCTGCAATCGGATCTCGACTTGCCGCATCGATCTACAGCGTCAATGTTCTCGCCGAACGAGTCGGCGACAAGCCGGACAATGTCACGCGCTTCCTTGTACTAGGAAGACAGCGACCCGAACCAACTGAAAACGACCGCACCTCCATCATGTTTGTGACAAAGCACGCTCCGGGGGCGCTCGTTGATGTACTGGCTGTTTTCCGGGACGCCGGAATCAACCTGAGCCACATCGACAAACGGCCGAGCGGCCGCGTAAACTGGGAATACACCTTCTTCATCGACGCCGACGCTCATCGCGACGAACCTCACATGGCTACCGCCATCGAGGATGCCGAAGCCCACTGCGTCCTCCTGCGTGTATTGGGCTCCTACCCCATGGCGGACGGCGTACTCTGACTGCCCGGGTCGGGTACCTTGGAGTTCGGACCATGCTGGATGTCACGCACACGACCACCGCGCTCCTCAATGGGCTCAATGCCGATGATGGCGATGCCGCATGGGAGTTGCTCGACCGCCGATACCGGCCCATCATCACAGGGCTTGCCCGGCGACTGGGCCTGAGCGACCAAGACGCCCAAGATGTCTCGCAGGAGACCATGCTCCGCGTACTTTCCGAATACCGCAGCGGCAAATATGACCGGGATCGGGGCCGAATGCGATCATGGATATTGGCGATCGCCCGCACCAAGATTGCGGACATGCATCGCAAACGCGGCGTACGAAAAGAATACCGCGGCGAGTCTGCGCTCGTCACAATGCCGACCGAGGCTGAGCTCGACGATCTCTGGTCGAACGAGCGAAGACAGG